>Ga0307479_10000612_pt1 | contig 32044 bp, 30 predicted proteins | sample atmos_gasesECM4C_FD_203743 | JGI IMG/M metagenome (GOLD analysis project Ga0307479, IMG submission 203743) | Hardwood forest soil microbial communities from Morgan-Monroe State Forest, Indiana, United States - atmos_gasesECM4C_515 | ecosystem: Environmental > Terrestrial > Soil > Temperate...
ACGGGCAGCGCCTCGAAGGCGCGGGCCTTGCCGGCGAGCAGCGCGCCCAGCCGCGGCTCGGCCACGCTGGCGTAGTCGGACAGGTACGCGGGCGGCTTCACGTCTGCGCTACGTCACTTCCGCTCGCGAGGAGGCCACCATCTTCGCCAGGATTTCCTGCGCGCGATGCAGCTTGATCTCTCCCGCCGCGATCAGCGCCCGCGCCACTGCCTCGACGTGGTTGCCCTTGGCTCCCGCGCTCACCGCCAGGTTGCGCGCGTGCAGCGCCATGTGGCCCTTCTGGATGCCCACCGTGCCCAGCGCGCGCAGCGCTGCCATGTTCTGCGCCAGGCCGACGGCCGCCATGATGCCGGCCAGCTTCTGCGCGCCGGGGTTGCCCATGATTCCCAACAGCGCCGGGATGAGCGGGTTGGCCTTGACGGCGCCGCCCACGGTCCCCACCTGGATGGGCACCTCGATGCTGCCGTGGAGCGATCCGTCGCGGACGCGCCAGGAAGTCAGCGGCCGGTAGCGACCGTCGCGGGCGCACCAGGCGTGCGCGCCGGCCTCGATGGCGCGCCAGTCGTTGCCGGTGGCGAGCGCGACGGCGTCGATGCCGTTCATCACGCCCTTGTTGTGCGTGCAGGCGCGGTAGGGGTCGGCGTCGGCGAAGCGCGAGGCCTCGGCGATGCCGTGCGCCACTTCCGCTCCGGAGAAGCCGAAGTCCGCCAGCGCCTCGAAGGGAATGCGGCAGCTGGCCCGCGCCAGCCGCAGGTCGGCGAGGTTGGACAAGATGCGCAGCCGCACCCGGCCGCCGGAGATGCGCTCGATGAGATGCGCCACGCCCTCGCACATGGTGTTGATCAGGTTGGCGCCCATCGCGTCCTGCGTGTCGACGATGAGGTGCACCACCGCGTGCGTCTCGTGCGGCCCCAGTTGCACCAGCCGGACCTCGACATCCTTGGCGCCGCCGCCGCGCGCCTTCATCGCCGGGTGCAGGGCATTGGCGGTGGCGAGGATGGACTCCTTCTCGCGCAAGATGGCCGCGGCCGCCGCCTCTGGATTCGAGAGCTCGGCGACCTGCACCTGGCCGATCATCCGCGGCTCGTCGGCGTCGGCGGTGAACCCGCCGCCGTCGCGCGCGACCTTGGCCGCCAGCGAGACGGCCGCGATCACCGACGGCTCCTCCACCGCCATGGGGATGAGCACGTCCTCGTCGTTGATGAGGAAGTTCAGCCCCACGCCCACCGGCAGGCCGAGCACGCCGACGGCGTTCTCGATCATCGCGTCGGCGTTGGCGAGAGGAAGCGTCGCGCTCTCGCCCAGCCCGTCGATGTGTCCGGTGTCGAGCGCCTCGGCGAGCCGCCGCAGTCGCTCCGCCATCTTCATCTTGTAGAAGCCCGGCAGCCTGCTCGAAGCCATCCGTTCCTCCGAAATCCCCCGCGCCGAGTCTGCCGCCATCGGCCGATGCCGCCATACGTAAGTCGCCGTCCGCAACAATCTTGCGGCCCCTACATGAAGCGGGGGTATTTCGTCGATGAAGTTTTCGAGAAGAGACGGCTATCGCGAGATATCGCCGGCGCTTCCGCGCGTTCGCCGGGCCATGGGTGCCTCGCGGCGCAGGCCGAAGAAGAGCGCCCGCGGCCCGCGGCGGACGTAGAGCCGCGAGACGTTGCCCACGGCGGCGACCACCTTGCGGTACGCGGTCTTGTCGGGGACGGGGCTGCCGTCCACTTCCAGGATCAGGTCGCCCTCGCGAAGGCCGGCGCGGTAGGCCGAGCTGCGCAGATCGATGGAGGAGACCCGCACGCCGCGGCCGTGGTCGCCCTCGTCGCGGGCCGGCTCTTCCACCGCGAATCCGAACGGCTCCTGCTCGTGGCGCAATCCCGGCGGCGCGGCGGGCGCCTCCCAGGCCACGCCGGGCTTCTCCAGGACGACGGCGACCACCGTGAGCCCCTTGCCGCCTCGCCAGATTCCCAGCGTCACCCGCTGGCCGGGGGGGGTCTTGGCCGTGAGCCAGCGCAGCCGGTAGCTCTCGACGATGGGCTCGCCCTCGAAGGTCATGACGATGTCGCCGGGCCGCAGTCCCGCGCGGGCGCCCGGGCCGCCCTCGCTGACCTCGGTGATGAGGACGCCCTTGCCGCCGGGCAGGCCGAAGCTGTCGGCCAGCTCCGGCGACATCGACTCCTGGATGGAGATGCCCATGTAGCTGCGCACGACGTGCCCTCGGGCCGCGAGCTGCGGGCCCACTTCCTTGAGCTGCTCGATGGGGATGGCGAACCCGATGCCCTGCCCCGAGGGGTTCACCGCCGCGTTGATGCCGATGACCGCGCCGCGCGAGTCGAGAAGCGGCCCGCCGGAGTTGCCGGGGTTGATGGCGGCGTCGGTCTGGATGAAGTCGTAGTAGCCGGGGCGGCCGCTGGGGTTCACGTCGCGGCGGCCTTTGTAGCTGACGATGCCGGTCGTCACCGAGCGCGAGAGCCCGAAGGGGTTGCCGATGGCCACCACCCACTCGCCCACCTCGAGCTGCTGCGACTCGCCCAGGGGCAGCACCGGGAAGGGAGCCTCGCCGTCGATTTTCAAGAGGGCGAGGTCGGTGGCGTCGTCCTGGCCGACGAGGCTGGCGCGGTAGACGCGCTCGTTCTCGGGATCGGGGCCGACCTGAACGGCGACGTCGGTCGCGCCCTCGACGACGTGGGTGTTGGTGGCGATGAGGCCGTCGCTGCGGATGAAGAAGCCGGTGCCGATGCCGCGGACGGGCGCCTCGGCGGGGCCGCCGCCGCCCGAGCCGTACATGCGCTCGAGGAAGTCGTGGAAGGGATCGTCGCCGCCGCCGCGAGCCGTGGTCGCCACGATGCCCACCACCGCCGGCATCGAGGCCTTGACCAGCGCCGCGATCGACGCGGGCGGCGCGGTGGGCGATTCCTTCAGGGCCGGGGCGTCGGTCCACAGCTTGGCGGCCAGGACGAGAGCGAGCGTGGGCGTCATGCAGGCAAGGGTGTGAACGCCCGCTCGCCGCGGCAATGTCGGCTAATGGATGCTTGCGACCAGTTGCTCGGCGGGAGGATTCGCCGGACGCGGGGGGCGGCGGCCGTCGAGAAGGACGCGGAAGTCGTATTCGACCTGCGGCTGCTTCGGTGTCGAGCAGCGGACCTCGACGTCGCCCATCAGCTGGCTGACGACCTTGCCGACGCACTGCGGGTCGCCTTCGCCGCGCGCGGCGAGCGCGTCGAAGACCGAGCGCGAGCCGGCCGGCTTCCAGGACATGGCGGCGGCGATGGCCTTCTTCGCGTCGCCAGCGTCGAAGCGCCCCTGCAGCCAGGAAAGCACGAATGCGAGCAGCAGCACCATCGCCACTGCGGTCGGCCAGCGCTCGCGGGGGATGCCCATGAATCCGGCCATGGTCGCAGGTCCTAGCACGCGCCTGTACAGGACCTGATCGAAAAAAAATTATTTTTTTTATCGCGCGCGCTGGACCAGGGAGTCGAGGGCGGCGCGGTCGGACGCTTGCAGCTTTTCCTTCGGCGGCTGGGGGACGATGCCTTCGCGGCTGGTGCGGCGGGCGGCGGCCGCCTGCGCCTTGCGCGACGGATGCCGGGGCGGCGCATGCGGCGACTGCTGCGGGCCGAGCGACGCCAGCCAACTCCAGGTGGCCCGCAGGCCGCGCACTGTCGCCAGCGCGGCCGTCTTCGGTTTCACCAAGAGCAGCGCGGCCGCGACTGCACCGACCAGCATCAGCCCCAGGAGCCACCTCATGCCCGCAAGCTGCCACGCGGCCCGCGGCACGGCCATTTTTCGGTCGGCTTGACCCGGCGGGGTCCGGCCCGCATGGTACGCCGCCGGATGGCCGAGGCGGTGCGGAGGAGCGACGGCTGGATCTGGGCGCTGGTGATCGCGGCGACCGGCAGCGTGCTCGTGCTGGCGGTGGCGCAAGAGAGACGTCGCGATTCGCAGCTTGCCAACCTTGCCGCTCCCGCGCTCTCGTTGCCGCAACTCGGCGGCGGCGAGGCCGCGCTCCCCAAGGGCAAGGTGACGATGGTCGACTTCTGGGCCACCTGGTGCGCCCCGTGTCGCGTCTCGATGCCTCGCTTGCAGCGGCTGTGGCAGGAGTACAAGCCGAGCGGCGTCGAAATCTATTCAGTGGATACAGACGACGCTTCGGCGGACCGCGAGGCCGAGGTTCGCGAGTTCCTGCTCAAGAACGGCCTCACCTTCCCGGTGGTGCTCGATGACGGCCGGGCCAGCGAGGCGTTTTCGGTGAAGAGCCTTCCCACGCTGCTGCTGCTCGACAAGCAGGGGAAGGTGGCCTGGTCGTTCGTCGGCGCGCTCAATGCCCCCGGCGAGGCCGAGCTCCGCGCCGCCATCGACCAGGCGCTGGCAGAAAAAAAATAATTATTTTTTTTCCGCCGCGGCCGCCGCCACATCGGGAACGGCGCGGCCCATCACATGATAGCCCTTGTCCACGTGGATGGTGGCGCCGGTGATGCCGGAAGCCAGCGGGCTGCAGAGAAACGCGGCGACGTTGGCCACCTCGGCCGCCGAGAGCTCCTGCGGGAGCGGCGAGTTCTGCCCGTAGTACTTGACCATCTCCTCGATCATCCCGATGGCGCTGGCCGCGCGCGAGGCGAGCGGGCCTGCCGAGATGGTGTTGACCCGAAGGCCGTGCTTGCGGCCGGCTTCGAAGGCCAGCACGCGCGTGTCGCTCTCCAGCGCCGCCTTGGCCGACGACATCCCGCCGCCGTAGCCGGGGACCACGCGCTCGGAGGCGAGATACGTCAAGGACACCGCCGCGCCACCCGGCCGCATCAGCGGCGCAAGCCGCGCCACGAGCGAAGTGAGCGAATACGCCGAGACCCCGATCGCGGCCAGATACCCCGCTCGCGAGGTCTCCAAGAGCGGCTTCTTCACCTCCGGACCGTTGGCCAGCGAGTGCACCAGGATGTCCAGGCACGGCCCGCCGCCGAAGTCGCGCCCCAAAGCGTCGACCATGCCCTGGATGGAGAAGTCGCCCCGCTCGCTGTAGCGCTTGTTGGTGCGCACCTCTTCGGGAACGTCCGCGAGCGAGTCCCAGGCCGCGTCGAGCGGGTAGATCTTCTCGATCTGGAGCGGCGCGATCTTCCCTCGCCGGATCAGCGTCTCGAAGATGTTGAGAGCGGGAGGCCAGGTGCCGAGGCAGACGCTGCAGCCCGCTTGCTCCAGCGCCTTGGCGATGGCGAATCCGTACCCCGCGTCGTCCGCGACTCCGGCCACCAGCGCGCGTTTTCCCGTCAAGTCGATGGCGAGCATGCGCGCGAGAATAGTACGTTTGCGCCATGCGGGGACTCTTCATCGCGCTCGCCGCCTGCGCGCACGCGGCGCCCGGACCGGCCGGAATGGGACTCACCAGGGAGCGCGCCATCGAGGTGTGTCTGCCGCCCGGCGAGCAGGCCTATCTCGCGGCGCTGCGCTGTCCGGGCGGAGCGAAGCCGCAGAGCAGTCGGGTGGGAAGCGTCGGCAACCGCAACCAGCCCGTCGACCCCAACGACCCGCGCATCCTCTTGCAGATGGATCCGGCCCAGCCGCTCCAGCCCGGCGAGCCCGACCTGCACATCGTCGACGCCATCGAGGCGCGCTGCCCCGGCGCGACCACCACGCTCTTCTTCGACATGTACCATTGCCCGGCGCCGCCGCAGCCGCCGCCCGAAGGCTTCACGCTCGAGAAATGATCACTCCGTCCGCCGCTGGCCCACGGGCGCCGGCGGCGCAGGGATGTCCTCGTCGCGGGTGCGGCCCATGTTCAGCGTCTCGGCCGCCTTGCCGAGCAGCTCCACCAGCTGGCTGTCGCGCCAGCCCTTCTTCGCCTCGCCGTGCAGGAACTCGATGGCGCTCGCCCGCGTCCGCGCCCGGTGGTACGGCCGGTCGGTGGTGATGGCGTCGTAGATGTCGGCGAGCTGGAGGACCTGGGCCGGCACCGGAAAGGCGCTGCCCGCGATCCCGTCGGGATAGCCGGTCCCGTCCAGCTTCTCGTGATGCCAGCGGATGATGGGCAACAGGTGGCGCAGGCTCTTGAGCGGCTCGCAGATGCGCTCCCCGATGATGGGGTGCTTGTTCATCACGATCCGCTCTTTCTGCGTGAGCAGCCCGGCCTTGTTGATGATCTCGTTGGGGATGCCGATCTTGCCGATGTCGTGCAGCACGCCGCCCTGGCGCAGCGCCTCGAGCGTGTCCTCTTCCAGCCCCGCCAGCCGCCCGGCCTCCACGGCCAGCGCGCCGACGCGCTCGGTGTGCCCTTCGGTATAGGCGTCCTTCGCCTCCACGGCGTTGGCCAGGGCGAAGATGACCTGCGAAGTGTCCTCCAGCCGTTCGGTGGCCAGCCGGGTCCGCAGCGCCGCGCGCATGCGCGCCAGCATTTCCGCGGGCGGCGGAGGGAAGCCGAGCACGTGGTCGGCCCCCGCGTCGAGCGCCCAGACCAGCTCGTCCATCCCCGGATCGGCGCAAGCGACGATCTGCAGCAGCCGGGTGGACGCGGCGCCCTTGATGCGCCGGCAGATGGCTTCGCCGACTGCGGTGCGCCCGCGCAGATCGACGAACGCCAGCGCCGGCTTCGAGGCCAGCAGCGCGTCCGCCGCGGAAGTGACCGAATCGGCCTCGACCAGGGCATATCCGTTGCCCAGCGCAAAGGCGACTCCGGCGCGGAAACGCGAATCGCCCGCCACCAAGACGGAAATCGACATCCTGGCCACCCTAGCATGGCCATGGGCGCCCGTACGATGATCGACCGTTGTTCGCGGGCCCCCAAGGCCGCTACACCTGCCGGCCGGCTTGGAGTCCCCCCATGCTCAAGCAGTTCCTCCCTCTGGCGCTCATCGCCGCGCTCTCTGCGTGCCGCAGGGACAACGTGCGCGGGCTCGACGCGCACCCGGAGGTGCCGGACTCCATCGACTTCGGATTGCTCGCGGTCAACCAGGTCAAGTCGATCCCCATCCCCATCGACAACACCGGCCAGGTCGAGCTGACCGTGGGCGACGTCCAGATCGACGAGCCCTTCGACGTGGAGACGCCGGCCGACGCCGTGCCGCCGGGCGGGTCGAGCGCGGTGCTGGTCAAGTTCCAGCCGGTGCAGCCGGGCGAGGTGAACGGCTCGGTGACGCTGCAGACCTCGTCGCTTCAGGCGCCGCTCCTGACGGTGAAGCTGCACGGCATCGCCTACCAGCCGCAGCTGACGGTGTCGCCCGACCGGCTCGACTTCGGCGACGTCGACCTCGACGCGCAGAAGTCGCTCACTTTCGCCGTGACCAACTCCTCGCCGGTGCCGCTCAACGTGGACGTCGAGCCGGCCGACGAGACCTCCGACTTCAGCGTCTCGCCCCAGGGCCTGCTCGGCAACGCCCCGCTGCAGCCCGGCGCGAGCGGCACGGTGACGGTGGTGTACGCGCCGTCGGTGCCGGGCCCGGCCCAGAGCAGCGTGATCCTCGACTGCCCGGTGTGCAGCGCCAAGGAGGTGCTGCTCAGCGGCAACGGCATCGCGCCGGCCGGACCGCCTGGACCGCCGCCCAAGTGCACGCTCACGGCGTCGCCGCCCGGATTCGACTTCGGCAAGCTCCAGGCGGGGCAGACGGCGCAGCAAGTGTTCACGCTGACGTCGTCGGGCACCGGCTCCTGCTTCCTGCAGACGCCGTATCTCTCGCCCACCACCGATGCCTCGCTGAGCGCGGCGCCGCTGCAGGGGGGCGAGCTCGCGCCCGGCGCGACCAGCACCTTCACGGCGACCTACGCGCCCACCGCCGCCACGCCCTCGCAGGTGTCGGGCGCGGTGGTGGTGATCAGCAACGACAAGGTCAACTCGCCGCTGAACATCGCGCTCACCGGCGAGCTGCAGCCGCCGCCTCCGCCGCCGCCCGCTCCGGCGCACCTGGTGGTCGCGCCGCAGACGCTCACCTTCGCGCCCACGCAGGTGCCGTCCGCGCCGCCCGCGCAGACGCTGTCGGTCATCGACGACGGCGGGCTGGGCCTGACCTGGACGGCCTCGTCGCCCGACGATCCCGCTCTCGCGCTCTCGCCGACCACCGGCTCGCTGGCCGCCGGCGCCAACAGCATCGTCACCGTCAACGTGGCCGGCCAGGCCAACGCCGGCTCGCGCACTTCGCACCTGGTCTTCGACGCGGGCGCGGCCGGACAGGTGACGGTGGAGGTGAACATCACCTTCACCGCCGCGCCTCCTCCTCCTCCTGCTCCGGCGAAGCTGCTGGTCGATCCGCTCGCGCTCACCTTCCAGGAGCAGGCCGGCAACACGCCGGCGCCGCAGGGCGTGACCGTCAGCAACACCGGCGGGCTGGGACTGAGCTGGCAGGGCTCGGTCGACGATAGCGCGGTGAGCTTCGCCGCCACTTCCGGCGTGCTGGCGGGCGGCGCGTCGCAAGTGGTGCAGGTGTCGGTCGCCACCTCGACGTTCACCGGCAGCCGCACCTCGCACCTGACCATCAACGCGGGCGCGGCCGGCCAGGCCACCGTGGTCCTCACCATCACCTTCACCCAGCCGCCGCCTCCTCCGCCGCCGCCGCAGTACGGCGACTCGGCCTGGCCCAAGTGGCATCACGACAACCGCTCCAGCGGGCTGAGCCACGTGGACACCAGCGCCAACGTGGGCGCCAAGAAATGGAAGACGCTGGTCGCGCCGCCGGTGCCCTGCATCACCGACGGGCGCACCGACAACCAGACCCGCTGCGGCACCTACGTGAACTCGCCGGTGCTCTCCTCCGACGGGAGCGTGATCCAGCTCGGCGGCGACGGCAACCTCTACGAGTTCGACCGCGCCACCGGCAAGCAGCTGTGGAGCGCCGCCACCGCGCCGCCCTGGATCGCCGCCAACGAAGGCACGCCCACCGTGGTCAAGGACGGCTCGGTGTTCCTCATGACCGCCGGCGAGAGCAGCGGCAAGTCGCACTTCTACAAGCTGAGCCAGACCGGCCAGATCCTCTGGACCGACACGCCGGGCGGGACCTGCAACGGCATCAAGTGCGACGGCTGGGACTCCTCGCCCGCGCTCGACGACGACGGCAACCTCTTCCTCGCGCAGGACGACTACGGCGCCATCCAGACCGTGAAGCAGGACGGGACGCTGGTGGCGCAGGTCCCCTTGAGCCCCATCAGCGACATCGAGACGCAGTCGGCGGCGCTCGCCGACGGCATCGGGTACTGGTCGGCCAACGGCCACCTCTGGGCGCTGACGCCGAGCGCGCAGCTGTGGAGCTTCACCGACAGCATCGCGGCCACCAAGGACGACTGGCGGCCGCACGCCTCGTTCCACAACATCAAGTCCTCGCCCGCGCTCACGCCCGACGGCAAGGTGATCTACAGCTACGTCTTCGAGAACCAGCTGAACAAGCAGACGGTGCAGACCACGCGGGTGTACGCGTTCGCGGCGGGCAATGCGCTCCAGCAGCTGTGGATGACCACGCTGGGGCCCACGGTGCCGGTGGCCGGGCTGCCGCCGGCCGGCATCACCGGCACGCCCACCGACGCCGAGATCGCCGACTCGCTGCACTACCGCAGCGGCATCACCTCGCCGGCGGTGGGGCCGGACGGGACCATCTACGTCGGCCACTGCGACGGCCTCTACGCGCTCGACCCGGCCACCGGCAAGGTCAAGTGGGGCGTGGGCATGAGCGAAGTGGTCAGCTCGCCGGCAGTCGGCAAGGACGGCACCATCTACGTGGGATCGATGGACGGCCAGCTGCGCGCCATCGCGCCCGACGGCTCGGAGAAGTGGTCGGTGAAGACCAAGGGGCAGGTCAATTCCTCGCCCGCCATCGGCGCCGACGGGACGGTCTACGTGACGTCCGACGACGGCTATCTGTACGCCATCCACTAGCTGCCGAGGCCGACCCAGCTCGAGCCGTCGGGATAGATCTCGCGCTTCCAGATCGGCGCGTCCTTCTTCAGCGATTCGATGGCGTGACGGCAGGCCTCGAAGGCGTCGGCCCGGTGGGGCGCCGCCGCGGCGATGACCACCGACAGCTCGCCGGGGAGCAGATGGCCGGTGCGGTGGTGGATGGCCAGCCGCGCGCCCCACCGCTCGCGCGCCTCCTGCGCGATGCGCTCGAAGACCCGCAGCGCCATCGGCGGGTAGGCCTCGTAATCGAGCGAGACCACCGCCTGGCCGTGGTTGCTGGAGCGGACGGTGCCGGTGAAGCTGACCACCGCGCCGCAGTCGGTGCCCTCGACCGCGTGGAGCGGAGCATCGGAGCTCAAGGGCTCGGGGCCGATCCGGTGGAGTTCCGGCGCGCCGCCGGAGACGGGCGGGATCAGCGCCAGCTCGCTCCCCTCGCGCAGCTTGCGATCGGGCTGGGCGAAATCCTGGTCGACAGCGATGCGCAGCTTCGCCGCGATCGCCGACAGCGCCGGATGCCGCTCGCACGCCGCGGCCAGCGCCTGCGCGGCGGTCGCGCCCTCGGGCAGCTCCAGCCCCTCGGAGGAGACGCCGGCCCGCTCGCGCGCCGCCGCGAAATAGAGCATGGTCACGCGCATTCGCAGTCATGCTACCTTGCGCGCCCGCATGGCGCACAACTTGTCCGTCGACGAATGCCTGGCGCTGCTCAAGGACCCATCGCTCAAGCCCGAGAGCATCGCCGAGGAGATGGAGTGCGCGGGGGTCGTGCGCCCGACGCCCGCGCAGGTGCAGGCGGCGCGCGACGCGCTCGTCAAGCTCGACTCCGCCGACGCCGTCGGCGCGCTGCCCGAGATGCTGGCGCTGGCGCTGATCCACGCCGCCGGCCGCGAGTCGAAGCAAGAGGTGCTGCGCGACCTGGCGCAGGGGAGCAACAAGACGCTGGCCAAGGAGGCCAAGCGCGAGCTGCACCGGCTCAAGCAGAAGGGCGTCGAGGTCCAGGAGCTCAGGCCGCAGGGCGAGTCGCTCCTCAAGCCGCTCCCCGAGGCGGAAGCGCCCGTCTGCTACGCCAGCAGCATCGACGCCTACGGCGAGCGCGCGGTGTGGTGGACGCGGGCGGCGCGGCAGGGCGTGGAGGTGGTGCAGGTGGTGACCTCCGACGTGAAGGGCATCCTCGCCGCCGACGCGCTCGCGCTCTCGCGGCGGAGCTGGCGCGAGTTCGTCAAGCGGCTGCCGCGGCAGGACGTGGTCACCACCGCGGAGATTTCCAAGGACCACGCGCGGCAGCTGATCGCCGATGCCGAGGCGGAGGGAGCGCGCAACGGCTTCTCGCCGCCGCCCTCGTATGCCGATGCGCTGCGCCTCCTGGGGCCGGCGCCGGACGCGCCGCCGCGCTCGCCGGGTCTCTCGGTCGAGGTGCCCGACGAGCTGGCGCATCAGATGGCCGGCGCGGCGCTGTTCGAGGATCCGCTCTTCGCCGCCTGGATTCCCGAGGAGGACGCGCTGCGCAGCTTTGCGTTGAAGGTCGACGAGATCGCCGTCAGCCAGCTCTACCTCGACACCGCCCAGCGGCGGCAGGCGTTCGAGCGCGCGGCCGAGGAGGCGGCGCTGGCGTACTTCACGCCGCAGCGGCGAGCGCTCTACGCGCGGCGGCTCTTGGAGATGGCGCACGTGCTCTCGACGGCAGGCCGGGCCGACGCCGCGCGGACGGCGGCCGCGGTCTCGCGCGCGCTGGCCTCGGAAACCACCAGTCCGTTCGGCCGCGCGCTCTTCACCCACGCCCTCGAGGAGCGGCTGGAGCAGAAGGCCCCCGCACCGCCCGCTCCGGGGACGCTGATCACGCCTTAATGCGTGGTCGGCTCGCTGACCGGCGGCGGAGTGGGAATGGTGCCGCTAGGCCTGGCCAGCGCGCGGGCGCTGGCGTCGTAGCGCTCCCACTGGTTGTAGAGCTCGAACGCCTTGGTGCGCTGGTCCGCCACCTGCTTCTGCAGCTCCGTCTCGTCGCCGCGCGCCTTGGCCACGCGCTGATCGATCTCGCCGGCGTTGGTCGCCGACGCCTGCGGCGCGTTGGCGTACTGCATGGCGCGCAGCTTGGTCTGCTCGGTCATCGCCTGCGCGGTGACCACGTGGGCCTCGGCCAGCTTGCGCTCCGACTCGCGCAGCGCGATGAGCTGGCCCAGGTACTGCGTCTTGACGTCGGCCGCCTTGACCCGGTCCTGCGCGCCGCGGGCGTCCTGCTCGGCGCGGACCACCGCGTCGGTGCCGGCGTACTGCTTCTTGAGCAGGTCGCGCTCCGCCGTCGACCGGCGCAGCTGCGCCTCGGCCACCTCGCGGTCGCTCTTGGTCACCTCCAGCTGCGCGCGGGCATCGGCCTCGTTGGCCCGCGCTCGCGCCACCGCGTCCTGCGCGTGGCCCAGGTCGATGCGCGCCTGATCCACCGGCTGCATCTGCTGCTGGTTCAGCCGGGCCAGCCCGGAATCGTCCACTTTCGCCTCGTGATGCGCGCACGCCAGAAGGAGCGCCGCCGCCGCCATCAGCATTCGTCGCATAGGTCCCCCGATCTACGTCTCACAACGTAAGTCCTGCGCCGTAGAGGGGCATCGGCTATGCTGCCCGGCTTCATGGCCATCCTCGTCGCCATCGTCGGGCTGGGGCTGCTCATCGCCGCCCACGAGGCGGGCCACCTGGTGCTCGCCCGCCTGATGGGCATGCGGGTGGAGACGTACTCGCTCGGCTTCGGCCCGCGCCTCGCCGGCTTTCGCTGGGGCGGCACCGACTACCGGCTGAGCGCGCTGCCGCTCGGCGGCTACTGCAAGATCGCCGGCTTCACCCCTGAAGACCCGGCAGCGCAGGACCCGAACGACACCGGCTCGTACGTGAACAAGCCGGCGTGGCGGCGCTTCCTGGTGATCGCGGCGGGGCCTGGAGTGAACTACTTCGTCGCCTTCCTCATCATCGCGCTGCTCTATCTCTCGCACGGCTTCCTCGACCTGACCACGACGCAGATCGAAGTGATCCCCGGCGGGCCGGCGGCCGCGGCGGGGCTGCAGAGCGGCGACAAGGTGGTGGCGGTCGACGGCGCCGAGGTCCGCTCCTTCGAGGAGATGCGCGCGCAGCTGCAGAGCCCGCAGGCGCCGCCGGTCCGCCGCATCGAGGTGCTGCGCGGCGGCGCGCGCGCGGCGTTCACGGTGAAGCCCGACCGCGGGACCATCTCGGTCAAGCTCGACCACGTGCTGGTGCGGCTGCCCTTCGCCGAGGCGGTGCCGCGCGCGCTGGAAGACGTGTGGATGCTCAACGCGCAGATCGTCTCCGCGCTCTGGGACATCCTGCGCTTCAAGGGCGGGGCGTCCTTGGCCGGGCCGGTGGCCATCGTGCAGCAGGCCACCGCCGAGGCGCGGCGCGGCCTGGTCGACTTCGTCAGCATGCTGGCCAACATCTCGGTGGGGCTGGCGCTGTTCAATTTCCTCCCCGTGCCGGCGCTCGACGGAGGCCGGCTGGTGTTCCTGGGCTACGAGCTGGTCTCGCGGCGCAGGGTGAACCAGCGGGTGGAGACCACCGTGCACACCATCGGCATGCTCTTCTTGCTCTTGCTCTTGGCCTCGGTGGTGCTGTTCGGCGATCTGCAGCTGGGCAAGCGGCTCTTCGCGCGAGGATAGGATTTTCGTTGGTGTACAAACGATCGGCATCGAGGAGAGACACCATGGTCACCACCGTTGCGCTCATCGACGATCACCCCGTCTACCGGGCCGGCCTGCGCGCGGTCCTCTCGGGAGAGGAGGACCTGCGGGTGGTGGCCGAGGCCGCCGACGCGCGCGGCGGCTATGCGGCGGTGGACGCGGCACAGCCCGACCTGGTCCTGCTCGACGTGGCCCTGCCCGGACCCGACGGCGTGACCGCGGCGCGCGAGCTCATCCGGCGCAATCCCGCGCGCCGGCTGCTGATGGTCTCCATGCGCGTCGAGGAGCACACCGTCGCCGACGCGCTCTCGGCCGGCGCGCTCGGCTACGCCGGCAAGGACCAGCCCGTCCACGAGCTGTTGCACGCGGTGCGGACGGTGGCCAAGGGCGGGACGTACCTTCCCCCGCGCGTCTCGGCCGAAGGCGTGGAGGCGCGGATGCGCTGCCGGCGGCCGGGTCCCATCGGCCTGCTCTCAGCGCGCGAGCGCGAGGTGTTCGAGCTCCTGGTGCGCGGCTTCAGCAACGAGCAGGTCGCCTCGCACCTGGAGATCAGCCGGCGCACCGCGGAGACTCACCGCAGCCGCATCCTCAAGAAGCTGCACGCGCACTCGGCGGTGGAGCTGATTCGCCTGGCGGCGCGGCACGGGCTGCTGGTCGCCTAGCTTTCCCCGAACCCCTTTGAAGCGCGAACCCCATCCTCGACCTCGACCTCGACCCGGGCGGCGAAGCGCGAATGCGCGAGCACCCGGTTCCGGGGTTCGGGTGCTCGGCGTCACGCGCCTTGCGGTCTAGGTCGAGGTCGAGGTCAAGGGCTGGCGTCTGCGCTTAGATGGGGTCTGGGTTTCAAGCAATAGGAAAGGCGAGACGGAACACCGCACCCCGCGGGCGCGCGTTTGCGGCGGTGATCTCCCCGCCCAGCCGATCCATCTCCGAGCGCGCCACCGCCAGACCCAGCCCCGCGCCTCGCCGCCCCTTGGTGGTGAAGAACGGCTCGAAGATGCGCTCGAGATTGCGCGCGTCGATGCCGCGGCCCTGATCGGCCACCGTCACCACCACCGAGCGGCCCGCGCGCCGGGCGGCGATGCGCGCCGTCCCGCCGCGCGGCATCGCGTCGCGCGCGTTGAGCAGCAGGCTGAGGAAGACGTGCTTCAGCTCCGCCGCCCGGCCTTTCACTTCCGGCAGCGGCGGGAGCTTGACCACGACGCGCAGCCGCGGCTCGGCCCGCGCCAGCGCCACCGCGTCGGAAATCACCTCGCGCAGATCGGCCTTGCCCGTGCGCCGGCCGCGCCGCCCGCGCGCCACGTCCTGCAGCCGGCCGAGCGTGTCCACCGCATCGTGAAGGACGCGTCCGACGATGTTGAGGTTCTCGCGCTGCGCCTCGCTGCGCGCCTCGTTCGCCGCCAGCCGGACCCGCAACTGCGCGCCGCCCAGCGTATTGCGCAGGTCGTGCGCGAGGCCGGCCGCCACCTCGCCCACCGAGCTGAGGCGGTGCGCGCGGGCCAAGGCCTCGCCGGCCTTGGCCAGCTCCGACTCCGCGTTCTGCATCCGACGCACGGAACTTGATTACCGTGAGACTGCAACTACCGCAATCAAAACAATTACGGGCAGGCGGTATGGCACACCGAGCTGAAGACGCACTTCTGCGAGCGGCAGTTGGTCCCGCTCGGGCAGTTGGGGTCGCCCGAGCAGGAGCAAAGGCCGCCGCCGCCGTCGGCGGGCAGGTCGCAGTGCGCGCCGGACTGGTTGCCGCAGTCGCTGTCCTGTGAGCAGCCGACGAAGATGTCCTGGCAACCCCATGACCGCGGGCACTCGGCGGGCGTGCCGATGTCGCAGCCGATGGCGCAGTACTTCGTGCCCCCGAAGTCGAGGCACATGTTCTTGTTGCCGGAGCGCGAAGGATAGGCGGCGGTGTTGCAGTCGCTGTCCTGGCTGCAGGTCCCGCACCATACCCCGGCCGGCTTGTCGTAGCAGGCGCCGCCGTCGACGCCGGCGGGGCAGGGCGAAGGCGAGCTGGTTTCGCCGCAGCAGAACTGGCCGTAGTTGCACGCCTGCTGCGCGCCGCCGCCCTGCAGGCAGGTTTCGGCCACGCAGGCGCCGCTGGCGCAGAGATAGCCGCCGTGGCAGTCGCCCGACGTGCGGCAGCCGGTCTGGCAGTTGTGCGAGGCGAGGTCGCAGTAGCCGCGGCTGTTGGTGGCGGGGCTGTCGGGGCACTCCACGTCGCCCATGCACTCGGGCGGCGGCAGGCCGCAGCGCTGCACCGGGGTCTGGATGCCCTCGCTGCGGCACACCAGCGGCGAGGCGCAGTCGGCGTTGCCGGTGCACGGCGGGCCGCACTTGCCCTTGCCGAAGTTGGGGTCCTGCGGCGGGAGCGCGGCGAGGATGGGCGTGAGGTGGCAGACCTGTCCGTCGGGGCAGGCGGGGGAGGCGCCGGTGGTCAGGTCGAAGGTGCAGGCGGCGGCGCAGAGCTGCAGCGCCGTGTTGCAGATGGGAGTGGCCGAGTGCGGATCGCACTGCGAGTCGCTGGTGCAGGCGCCGCCCGCGCCGCAGTGGCCGCCGTTGGGGATGCAGTAGCTGCCGGAGGCGGGCGTGGCATAGCCGGGAGGACAACCGTAGGTGCCGTGGCGCGGGATGCAGACGCTGGCGTCGGCGAAGCCGGCGTCGGGCGGCAAGCAGTCGGCGGGGTAGTTGAAGGCGAGAGGGTCGCTTCCGCACTGCGCGCTGTCGGTGCATGCGGTGCAGGGATCGTGGAGCGGCTTGCACGACTGGTCGGCCGGGTCGCAGTAGCAGGCCTGGCCGGCGCAGTAGTCGGGATTGCCGGCGTACTGGTAGTCGCAGTTGCCCTGCCCTTGCGGACAGGGCTTGGCGTCGCGGCAGATGCCGGTTCCCTGCTCGCACCAGCGGCTCGTGCCGCAGGCCTGGTCGTTGGTGCAGCCGGCGTCAGCGGGGACGGCATCTCCGGCATCGGCGGAAGCGCCGGCATCTCCGGCATCGCCCGCGTCACCGGCATCTCCGGCGTCGCCTGCGTCCTGCGGGCAGCTCCCGTCGCAGCCGCCGAGCGCTCCGGCCTGCCGCTTCCCCGCGCAGGCGTGCGCCGAGAAGAGGAGTCCCACCGCCGAGGCGAGCAGGAGCGCGGAAGCGATGCGCTGCACGCCTCCGTCTACCTTGCCCGCGCCAGAGCGGCATCGGTCGCTTGCCCGTGGTACACCAGGGCCGAATGGCGAAGAAGACCCTCGGCCGGAAGAAGGCCCCGGCCGCCTCGAAGAAAGCGAAGCCCCTGCAGCTCTCCGATGCGGACCGCGAGCTGATCGCCCGCCTCTCGGAGCGCACCTCGCTTGTGCCGCGCGAGGTGCTCGAGCGGGCGCTGGCGGGCTACGCCGCCGCCGTCGCGCCCGGGATGCCGCTGCACCCCGAGCCGCCGCGCAAGGCCAAGAAGGGCGAGCCGCCGCCGCAGAAGCTCTTCCTCTCGGTGGACGGCAAGCCGGAGATCGAGATCGACAAGTCTGAATTTGTGCTCGGCAGCGGCCCGGATACCGACTTGCGATTGGATCTTCCGCTCATCTCGCCGCGCCACGCCCGCATCCTCTGGCGCGACGGCCGCCACGTGTTCGAGGACATGCGCTCGGCGCGCGGGTCGTTCCGGCAGGGGCAGCCGGTGGACGTGCGCTTCATCGAGTCGGGCGACGAGATCGACCTGGGGGGCTTTCTGCCCGTCCGTTTCCGGCTGGGGGAGGGTTTGTAACCTTTCCCGAGGCTGCCGGGTCGGCCCCTTGGAGGACTTGGCCGGATGTCCAGCGCGCCCCACATCGCCGACCGGCTCCTGGCCTTGCTGGCGGGGGCGCTGCCGCCCGCTGAGCAGGACCGGGCGCAAGCCCACCTGGCCACGTGCGCGGAGTGCCGCGAGGAGCTCGAGCTCTTGCAGTCGGCGCGCGGGGTGTTCCAGCCGCTGCCGCCGGTCGAGCCGCGGGCGGGGTTCGCGGCCATGGTGGCGCTCCAGGCGCGCGACCTTGGCCAGAACAGCTTCGCGCAGTGGCTGCGGTGGGCGTTTGGCGGGCTCGCGCTGGCGGGGGCGGCGGCGGCGGCCTTGATTGTGGCGCTGCCGGCGGCGCCGGCCAGCCGCGAGGTGATGATCGCGCAGCGGCTCGACCTCTTCGAAGACATGGTGCTGATGGAGAACCAGCAGGCGCTCGAGGACCTCGAGGTGGTGGCGGTGCTGCACCAGCTGCAGCAGGAGGCGCGGCCGTGATCCGCCTCTCGCTCATCGCGGCGGCATTGATCTGCGCTGCTCCGGCGCGCCTGCTCGCGCAGGACAATGAAGCGGAGGCGCGCTTCCGCAACCTGCCCCCCGAGAAGCAGGAAGAGCTGCGGCAGAAGTTCCGCGAGCTCCAGTCGCTGCCGCCGGAGGAGCGGGCCGAGCTGGCCAAGAACCTGGCCACGCTGGAGTCGATGCCGCCGGCGGAGCGCGCGGCGGTGGAGCAGAGCTACGCCCGCTTCCAGCAGATGGACCCCGCCGAGCGCGAGGAAGTGCTGCAGCGGTGGCGCGAGTTCAAGAAGCTGCCGCCCGACAAGCGCGCCGAGCTCCGCCAGCAGCTGCGGCGGGTGATGGACGCCGACCCGAAGGAGCGCAAGCAGATCCTCGACAACATGGAGCGCTGGCAGCGCATGACGCCCGAGCAGCGCGAGGAGATGCGGGAGAAGTTCCGCCAGATGCGGCAGCAGCGCAAGGAAGAGCACAAGGAGGAGCGCCAGGAGCGGCGCCGCAAGGGCTGATGCGGTCCTTGCGGCTCATGCTGGTCGCGGGCCTGTTGGCGGGCGCTGCGCGCGCCGACGACAGAAGGCCGCCGGAGCCAGCCGCGCACCGTCCGGCTCCGCAGCCGCCGCCCCTCTCCAAGGAGGACGCCGAGCTGGTCAAGCAGCTGGCGCTCCTCGAGCGACTGGAACTGGTGAAGAACCTCGACCTCTTCCAGGCGGAGAAGGACGGCGGCGAGGAGCCGCAGCCGCAGCGTCAGCCTTAGTTTCCGTCGTAGGAGAAGACGACGCGGGCGGGCTTTCCCGGCTCGACGGTGATCTCCTGCGACCTGGCGCCGAACTTCTCGTGCCACGACTCGAGCGTGTAGCGGCCGGGGGGAACGCCGGCAATGTGGAAGCGCCCGTCCGGGCCGGTGACCGCTTGCAGGCCGCTGCTCGAGACGCCGACGTAGCCGCGCATCCAGGGATGGACGTCGCACTTCCATTTGATCACGCCCTCCTGCGCGGCGGTGATCTCGACGGGCGCGGCCTTGTCGTTGGGCATCCCGCGGTTGAGCAGCGTCGAGGCGCCGGCGTAGGCGTGCACGTTGTGGAGGATGGGGTCGCCGTTGCGGACGACGATCTTCTGACCCACCACCGCGGCTGCGACGCGCGGCGCGTACATGCAGTCGCGCTGGTCGAGCTCGACCGCCTCGGCGGGCGGCCGCGCGTAGACGACGCCCTTGGAGACGTGGACCCAGACGTTCTGCAGGCGGCCGTTCGCCACCAGCACGGTCGGATCCGTCATTTCCGTCCTTGCGCAGTACGGGTCGGCTTCGCGATGGAGCTTCCCGGGCTGTGGTTGAGGGCCGGTGAAGTCGACCTCGCCGTCGATGGAGGAGAGCACGGAGACGGCCGCCACGATCGCACCGGTAGGGGAACCGGCAAGCTCGGAGGAGGGGCTCTCGCCCGCCGCGCCTGTCGCGGTCTGGTCGGATGTCGCCGGTGGAGTAGCGGCAGTCGGCGCGACGGGTCCGGCCCGCTCCCGTCCGCCGGAAGGCTGCGTCGTGTGCGGCGTTGGCGTCGCCCCTGCGGGCCGTGATGCCGTGCTCGATTGCTCTGCGTCGGGACGCGGTGCTTCCGCTGGTGGCGGCTGCGATGGCGAGGTCGCGTGCGACGCATCGGGCGGGCCGCGGCCCCAGAGGAGAAAGCCGATGCCGACGCCGACCAACATCGCCGCCACGACCGCGATCCAGCGGTTCCGTCGCATCTGCGCAATATAGGCGCGCGGTGCGGGACGCTCTGCGGCGTTACGCCGCGCGGCCGCGGCCGAGAACCTTGCCCAGGTACTGGCCGGTGAAGCTCGACTTGGTCTGCGCCACCTGCTCGGGAGTGCCGGTGGCGATGATGCGGCCACCCTTGTCGCCGCCCTCGGGGCCCATGTCGATGACCCAGTCGGCGCACTTGATCACGTCGAGATTGTGCTCGATGACCAGGACGGTGTTGCCGGCGTCGACCAGCCGGTTGAGCACCGTCAAGAGGCGCTTGATGTCCTCGAAGTGCAGGCCCGTGGTCGGTTCGTCGAGTACGTATAAAGTCCTGCCGGTGTCGGTGCGCGCCAGCTCGCGGCTCAGCTTGATGCGCTGCGCTTCGCCGCCGCTCAGGGTGGGTGACGGCTGGCCGAGCTTGATGTAGCCGAGGCCCACGTCGTCGAGCGTCTTCAAGATGCGGATGATCTCCTTGTGCACGGCGAAGTGCTCCATCGCCTCGCGCACGCTCATGTCGAGCACCTCGGCGATGTTCTTGCCCTTGAAGGTGACCCGCAGCGTGGCGTCGTTGAAGCGCTTGCCGTGGCAGACTTCGCAGGGGACGTAGACGTCGGCGAGGAAGTGCATCTCGACGACTTTCAGGCCGTCGCCCTCGCAGGCCTCGCAGCGGCCGCCGCGCACGTTGAACGAGAACCGGCCCGGCTCATAGCCGTAGGCGCGCGCTTCCGGCGTGCGGGCGAAGACGTCGCGGATGGAGTCGAAGACCTTGGTGTACGTGGCGGGGTTCGACCGCGGCGTGCGGCCGATGGGCTTCTGGTCGATCTCGATGCACTTGTCGAGGTGCTCGATGCCGCTCAAAGCCTTGTACGCGCCGGGCGCCTCGCGCGAGCCGTAGATGGCGCGGGCCAGCGCCGGGTAGAGGATGCGGTTGACCAGCGTCGACTTGCCCGCTCCTGAGACGCCGGTGACCGCCACCAGGCAGCCGAGCGGGATGTCGGCGTCGACGTCCTTCAGGTTGTTCGCCGCCGCGCCCAACAGCCGCACCGACTTGCCGGTCCCGCGCCGCCGTTGCGCCGGCACCTCGATGCGCCGCCGGCCCGACAGGTACGCGCCGGTCAGCGAGCGCTCGGTCTTCATCACCTCGCGCGGCGTGCCGGAAGCGACGATTTCGCCGCCCAGCTCTCCCGCGCCGGGCCCGAAGTCGACGATGAAGTCGGCCTCCTCCATGGTCTCCTCGTCGTGCTCGACCACGATGACGGAGTTGCCCAGATCGCGCAGGCGCTTCAGCGTGGCCAGCAGTCGCAGGTTGTCGCGCTGGTGCAGGCCGATGGACGGCTCGTCCAAGATGTAGATCACGCCGGTCAGCTCGGACCCCATCTGCGACGCCAGCCGGATGCGCTGCGACTCGCCGCCGCTCAACGACGGGCCGGGCCGATCGAGCGTGAGGTACCCGAGGCCCACGTCGAGCAGGAAGCGCAGCCGGTTGCCGATCTCCTTCAAGAGCTCGGCCGCCACCACCTTGTCGTTGCCCTGCAGCGGCAATTCCGAGACGAACTGCATCGCCTGCTCGATGGTCATGCGCGAGACGTGGACGATGCTCTTGCCCATGGTCTCGCCGACGTCGCCGATGGTGACCGCGCGGCTCTCGGGCCGCAGCCGCTCGCCCTTGCAGGCGCTGCACGCCTTGTCGCTGAAGTAGCGCAGGTAGTGCTTGCGCATGCTCTCGGAGACCGTCTCCTTGAAGCGGCGCATGAGCATGGGGATGATGCCTTCGAACGAAGTCCGGTAGGTGCCGGTGCGGCCGCCTTCGCTCCAGCGGATGCTCATCGTCTCGTCGCCCGAGCCGTAGAGGAGCAGGTCGCGATCGGCTCCGGGCAGGTCCTTCCACGGCTTGTCGAGCGGGACCTTGAAGGACTGCGAGAGCGACTCGATCATCCGGAAGGTCCAGCCGCCCTGCTTCTCCAGCGCGTGGTTCCACGGCTCGACCGCGCCGCCGCGGATGGATTTCGAAGCGTCGGGGACGATCAGGTCCGGGTCCATCTCCGGCCGCGTGCCGAGGCCGTTGCACTCGTGGCACATGCCCAGCGGGTTGTTGAAGGAGAAGCTGTGCGGCGCCAGCTCGGGGAAGCTGATGCCGTCGACCGGGCAGCTCAAGTGCTCGCTGTAGATGGAGAGCGTCTCGCCGCCCTTGGGCAGCGCGGTGATGGCCTGCAGGACGCCCTTGCCTTCCTTGAGCGCCGTCTCGACGGAATCGATCAGCCGCCGCGACTCACCCGCGGCCTTGACCACCAGCCGGTCGACCACGATGGCGATGTCGTGCTTGCGCTTCTTGTCCAGCTCGATGTCCTCGTCGAGATCGCGGATGGCGCCGTCGACGCGGGCGCGGGCGAAGCCGCGCTTGCGCGCGTCGGCCAGGACCTCGCGATGCTCGCCCTTGCGCTGCTCGATCAGCGGCGCGAGCAGCGTCAGGCGCGTGCCCTCCGGCAGCCGCGCCAGCTCGTCGGCGATCTGCTGCGCGGATTGCTTGCCCACGCGCCGCCCGCAGATGGTGCAGTGCTGCTTGCCGATGGCGGCGTAGAGGACGCGCAGGTAGTCGTGGATTTCGGTGATGGTGCCCACCGTCGAGCGCGGGTTGTTGGACGCGGCCTTCTGCTCGATGGAGATGGTCGGACTGAGGCCGCGGATGACGTCGTAGTGCGGCTTCTCCATCTGCCCGAGGAACTGTCGCGCGTACGCCGAGAGGCTCTCCACGTAGCGGCGCTGGCCCTCGGCGTAGAGGGTGTCGAAAGCGAGCGAGCTCTTGCCGCTGCCCGAGACGCCGGTGAAGACCACCAGGCGCTTCTTGGGGATGGAAAGCGTGATGCCCTTGAGGTTGTGCTCGCGGGCACCCTTGACGAGGATGGATTCGGGCTCCATGGCGGACCGAGCAGGATAAAGGGGGAGCGCAAGGTTCTCAAGCATGGCCGCAGCCTACGCGGGGGGTCCGACAAGCGGCCGGACGGCCCTCTAGTGCGAGAGGCGGAGCTCCAGAAGCCGTTTCGCGGCGCGGGTCTGGAGAGGATCGAGGGTGACGGCGGCGTTCAATAGATCTCTGGCGCGCCGGCGCTCGCTGTCCGCCAGGCCCTGCGCCGCGAACCAGGCCGCCAGCGGCCGCACGTCGGGCAGGCCGCTCTCAGGCAGGTGGTCGCGGCCGCACAGCCAGAGGTCGGGAGCCGCAAGCTCGCTGGCGCGCGAGAGCAATTCAGCGAGCTGCTGCGAGGTGGGGATGCGGCCGGCAGGGCAGCGATCGTCGAGGCCGTCGAGCTCCAGCGTCTTGCGGATCCAGTTCTCGCCCCATGGGCCGGTCGCGGACCAGAGGTAGTCGCGCTGCAGCCGCTTGTCGTCGCGCAGGTACTGGCAGGGGCCGTGGATGTTGAGCATCTCCGGCTTGACCACCTCGAAGACGTAGTCGCGGACGGCCTGCTGGTTCTGGTAGCCGACGCGGCCGATGTAGAGGTCGGCGAGGCCGGCGAGATCGATCACCTCGCCGCCGCTCTGAAGCGCCACGCCGCCGAGATCGAAGTGGGCGATGCGCGGCCGGGCGAGGCCGAGCCGGTGCGCGGCGGCGCGGAACCAGCGCCCCTGGTCCTCGACGTACGAGAGCGGCAGCTCCGGGCCGCGCCGTCGCTCGGGGCTGCGGATGCGGGCCGCGAGCAACGCCGCGGCGATCAGCACCAGGGCGCTGACCCATCCCACGTCGCGGTCGCGGTGGCCGAAGAGCTGGGCGAGCGCGCAGGGGACCAGGCCGGCGGCGAGTGCGGCGGCGGGGAGGGCGTGGGCGGCGAAGCGGTGCTCGCCCATCCAGTCGCCGCGCGAGACGAGGATGAAGACCACGGCGGCGGCGCAGGCGGCCGCGGCGAGGGAGGCGGCCCGGCGCGTGCTCCTGGCCAAGAGCGCGAGCGGCGCGAGGTAGAGCGCCCAGTGCCAGGGGTCTTCCAGGAACCAGGAGTTGAGGTACCAGAAGCCGCCGTAGTTCCAGTAGCGCTTGGCGAACCAGGAATTGGGGAGCCACTCGGCGTAGTAGAGGCGGCGGAAGACGAGCCAGCCCAGCGCGGGAAGGGCGGCCAAGAGAAGCCAGCGAAGAATGTCGGACCGCCGTGATAGAAACCCCACCCACCCCCGCGCCGCCGGGAGAAGATTGCTCGGGGGAAGATTGCGCGGCGCGAGCGGCGCGAGCAGCAACACATAGAGCGCGCCCTCCGGCCGGATCACCGCCAGCAATCCGGCCGGGACGAAGCTCCATCGCGACCCGCGCGCCAAGAGCAGCATCCCCGCCGCCAGCGCCAGCGCGAACGCCCCGGTCTCCAGGCCGGCCCCGCACCAGAAGTTATAGGTAGTATCACAAGCCAGAACCGCCGGCGCCACCGCGTCCAGCGGGCGCGGCGCGCGGCCTTCGGCCCGCGAGGGGATCAGCCCGGTCAGCAGCACCGCCAGCGCGCCGCACGCCGCCCCCGAGATCTGCGCGAACCGCGGACCGCCGATGCGCAGCGCATACCCGAGCGCGAGCCAGAGGACCCAGAGCGGATCGGAATACCCCTCGACGCGCGGCGAGAGCGGCCCCAGCCGCAGCCCCTGCCCGGAAGCGAACGTGCGCGCGTAGGCCAGCGCGATGCCGGCGTCGTCGGTGACCGACCCGACCCACAGCGAATGCCACAGCGTAGCCGCCGCGGCCGCCAACACCAGGACCAGTGCCAGTCGCGCTTTCACCGCCGGCGCCGCACCCAGACGACGGCGAACACCGCCAAGGATAGCCACCCCGGCCACTCGCCGAGCAGTTCGTACAGCGTGGTGCCCTGCAGCATCGGCACCTCGCGCACCGCCACGCCGCGGACGTCGCGCTCGATGCGCTGCACCACCCGCCCGGTCGCGTCGACGAAGGCGCTGATGCCGGTGGAGGTCGCGCGCAAGAGCCAGCGGTGGTGCTCGATGCTGCGCACGGCGGCGAGCATGAGGTGCTCCTCCTGCTCGTGGCCCGCGCCGTACCAGGAGTCGTTGGTGAGGTTGACCATGGCGTGCGCGCGGCCCTCGCCGTGGTCGATCATGGTCGCGCGGACGATGCCGGGGAGGATGTCCTCGTAGCAGATGAACGTCGCGAACCGGTACGAGCGCCAGCGCAAGGGCGCGGTGGTCGAGCCGCGCGAGAGGTGCGAGGCCAGGGGCGACCACTCATAGAGCTGGGGAAACCACTCCCCGCCGGGAATGTACTCGCCGAACGCCAGCAGCTGGATCTTGTCGTAGTGGTCGCCAATGCGCGCGCGATCGTCGACCACCACCGCGCTGTTCCAGACGTGGCCCGGCGCGACCCGCATCACTCCGGCGATGAGCGGCACCGGCACGCCGTTCTGGATGTCGGGCGCATAGGCATCGGTGGCGCGGATGGCGCGGGTGTTGAACCCGACCTCGGGCCAGATCACGACCTCGGCTCCGCGCGCCTGCAGCTCTGCCGTCTCGTCCTGCAGCGTCCGCACCGAGGCGTAGGGGTTCTCGTGCAGCTCCAGCTCGCCGACGTTGGGCTGCGCGATGCCCACCTGCACGTGGGGCGCGGCCCGCTGCGCGTCGTCGAGGCGGACGATGCGCCACGAGCCGTACGCGCCGGCGCCGACCAGCGCCACGAGAGACGCGGCCAGCGAACGCACCGGCGCCGCCGCCCCGGAGCGCCAGGCGACGAGCGCGTCGAAGAGCGCGCCGTTGACCAGCGCCTGCAGCGCCGAGAGCAAGAGCACCCCGCCCAGGTCGGCGATCTGCGCCAGCGGCAGGACCGGCATCAGCGCCACGCCGGTGTAGCTCTGGAAGAGCAGTGGAAAGGCGAACTCGCAGGCCACCAGCGCGACGGGCAGCACCGCCGCCGCCGGCCAGCGCGTCCTCTTCCACAGGAACCACATCGCCGCCGCCAGCACGCCGAAGAGCAGCCCCTGCGCCGCGCAGAGGAGCAAGTAGCCGAGGAACGCCAGCGGCCAGGGCGCGAAGGCGAACACGCGCAGCGTGTGCATGATCCAGGTGTAGCCGCCGAGGTGGGTGACGAATCCCATCCACCAGCCGCGCGCCACGGCCTGCCGCGCGGTGGCCTCGCGCAGCGACCAGAGCAGCGGAACGAAGCAGACGAACGCCAGCGGCCAGATGCCGAAGCCGATCCAGGAGAGGAAGTAGAGGACGCCGGCGAGCGTGGGCAGGAGGAGCCGCTTCATGCGAGCGCCGTCATGTAACATGGCCGCCGATGGCGGTGCTGCTCAACCAGACCTCGAACCTGCGCGCGCGCCTCGAGCTTTTGCGGCGGCTCTCCGACGGGACGCGCACGCCGGCCTCGCTGGAGATGAAGCTGTCGGTCGATCGCTATCGCAAGCCCGACTTCGTGCCGCTGCTCGAGGTCCCGCACGCCACGCTGCTGGACATGGATCTGATCCAGTTCCTCCAGTGGCTCGAGGAGCTGTTCGACGGCCGCCGCCAGGACGCGGCGCTGGAGGCGAGCGTCGATCCGGCCATCGGGCTGCGCTTCGCCGGCGGGCCGGAGGCGTATCTGGTGGAGCTGGGTGTGGATCTACTCAATGTACTTGAGTCGGTGGGCGACATGAAGGGCGAGCGCGGGACGGATCTGGTGCTCTACCGCTTCCAGGTCAACAAGCGCGCCGCCCTCGCCTTCTGCAACGGCCTGATCGAGGAATTCGGCGAGTTCCCCACCGATCCCGCCCGCGTCGACCCCGGGGAAGCTTCGTAGCTACTTGCTCTCGAGCAGGCGGGCCACCTTGGCGCGCTCCTCGGGGTCGTCGTAGAGCTTGAGCGCCTTGCGGTACCACTCTGCGGCCTTGGCCTTGCTGCCCGCCTTGGCCTGCGCGTCGCCCATCATCTTGCTGGCGCGGGCGCGGTCGCGGCGGGAGAGGGAGGGCTTCTTCAAGAGGTCCTGCAGGATCGATTGAGCCGCCGCGGGCTGGCCGGTCCAGAGTGCTTTCTGGGCGCGCTCGAAATTCTTTGCGTACGGAGATGGGCCGCTCTTCGCAGGAGCCGCCGCTGGCGGCGGCTCGGCCGCGGGAGTAGGCGCCGGCGCCGGCTCCGGTGCAGCTGCCGGCGGAGGCGCGGGCGGAGCTTGCTCCACGGGCGCGGGCGCGGTTGCGGGCTTGCGCGGCGCCGGAGCGACCGCCGCGGGCTGGCGCAGGGCGAAGAACGCGATCAGCACGACTGCCGCAGCTCCGGCAGCCGCGGCCAGCGGCCACCAGCGCGGCGGGACGAACGCCGCCCACTTCGGAATCCCCGGCGCGCGCTCAGGCGGCGCGGGCTGGACCTCCCCCATCATCGCCCGCTCCAGCGCCGGGTCGACCGAGGGCGGCAGCATCTGTGGCGGCGGCGCGACCTCGGGCTCGTGCGGCAGTGCGACCACCGGCACCGGATCCTCGACCGGCTCGGCGCCTTCCTCCATCGGCGCGGTGTCGGCCACGGGCGCGACCGCGCGCATCATCACCGCCACCTCGTCACCGCCCTGCGGCCGCTGCGCGGGGTCCTTGGTGAGCAGGCGCGCGATCAGGTCCTCGAGGTCCTGGTGCACCCGGCGGCCCACGTCGCGCAGCCGCAGCGGCGGATGCTCGCGATGCGCCTTGAGCAGCTCCTCAGCGGTAGGGCCGGCCGCGAACGGCAGCCGCCCCGAGATGAGCTGGAAGAGCAGCACGCCGGCGGCGTACAAGTCGCTGCGCGGATCGGGAGCGGCGCCGCGCGCCTCCTCGGGCGAGAAATAGGCGGCGCTGGAAAGCGGCAGCGCTCCGCCGTCGCGCAGCCCGATGTGCGAGAGCAAGTGCGACGTGCAGGCGTCGAGCAGCACCGCCTGCTCGGTCCCGTCGGCGAGCCGCGCGATGCCGACGTTGGCCGGCTTGAGATCCAGGTGCAGGAGCTTCACCCGGTGCAGCACCGCGAGGCCCTCGCAGACCTGCGCGCACAGCTCCAGCGCGCGCGCCGGCACCACGCGGCCGCGCGACCGCAGCTCGTCGGCCAGCGTCTGGTCGCCGCCGCTCTCGTAGACGAGGAAGAACGCCGAGACCAGGTGCACCCCGGCGGTGACCGGCCGAGCGATGTTGGGGTGCGCCAGCTCGTCCGCGCCCGCCAGCCGCTGCGCCTCGGCGAGGAAGCGCTGCACCGCGTTCGGGTCGGGAGCGTAGCGGCGCAAGAGCTTGAGCACCATGGCGCGGCCTTGCGCGTCCTCGGCGAGCCAAGTGTGCGAGAACCGTCCCGCGCCCAGCTCGCGGATGAGCCGGTAGCCGGCCACCTCGGCCTGCTGCAGCGGGCTCTGCGGCTCGGGATGCGCCAGGCCCTGGCACTTGTCGCAGATGGTCTGGCCCGCGACCACGGGCGTGAAGGGCGCCCCGCAGTTCGCGCACACGTGTGGCGCGCCGAAGACCTGCGCTCGCGGAGAGGTCTCCACGGCGCGACTTTACCAGACCTCGCGTTCAGTCGGCGGCGCGCGTGCGATTCTTGGGCTGCTTGCGCTGCTGGGCGGCGGACTTCTTGGGCGGCGACTTGCGGGCGACCGGCCGCGCCGGGACCTCGAGCGGCTTCAGCTGCATGGGCGCGACGGCGATGCGCGTGCTCTCCACCGCCGCCTTGTCGGCCTGGCCGGCGAGCACCAGCTCGAGAGCGATGAGGCGCTGCTGGAGCTGCTGCACCGTCTCGGTCAGCTCGCGGACCTTGTCCTCTTGCTCCTGATCATGCTGGACGTGGAGCTGCACGTCGCCGAGCGCCTTGAGCGCCTCGGGCGGCAGCTCGGAACGCAGCGTCCAGATCTGCTGCGAGTCCAGCATCTGCCGCGCTTCGAGCAGCGACAGGCGGCCTTCCACCGACGGCGGATGGTGTGCGGCGACCACGCTCGCGGCGAGCAGGAGCAAGAGCATTTTGGGGACGCCTCCGGAGCCAGGGGGTATGGAGGTGTCCCACATCGCCGACCGCCGGCGCATCGGTCGGGTGGGGGATCCGCCCGGGACCCCACCGTGCGAATCGCGCGAATCGCGTGATTCGCGTGAATCGCGAAGTGGCCAGGAAGTTGACGGAGGCGGTGGGAGGCCGACCATCGCGGCATGCGCATCCGACTTTTTCTCGCCGCGCTTGGTTGCTCGACGGCCGCGCTCGCCGCTCCCGAGCGCATCGGCCTCTATCCGCTCGCGCTCCCCGGCGGACAAGAGCAGCTCGGCGGACGGCTGGCGGCGCAGCTGCACGACGGCGCGGCCGACCTTCCGGGCGTGCGCGCGTTCGATCTGGTCGCGCACAGCACCTGCGCACCCGACGAGGGCGCCTGCCTTTCGGCCGCCGCCCGCCGCGCCGGCCTGGAGGTGATGATCAGCGCTGCAATTACCGCCACCAGCAGCGGATACCTCTGGCGCCTGCGCGAATTCGACGCGCAGGGCAAGGTGCTCAACGAAGCGCGCGGCGAGACGCGCGGCGGCCCGCTCGTCCTCGCCGGCGACCTCGAGCGCGGCGTCTGCGAGACGCTCGGCGCCGCGCCCTGCGACGGAGAGCTCACCGTCGCGGGCGCGGGCGGCATGGAGGCGCACGTCATCGTCGACGGCGCCGACCGCGGCGCCGCTCCGCTCACTGCGCGGCTCGCGGTGGGGCGGCACACCGTCAAGCTGGGCGCCGACGAGCGGCGCGTCCGCATCTCCTACGCGCGCACGGCCCGCCTCTACGCAGCGATGCGTGCCGGCGCGCCAGCGCTGCTCGAGGAGTCGGAACCCCGGCCGGTCCCCGCGCTCGCCGTAGCGGCGCAGCCGCAGCCGGCGGTGATCGAGGCGCGCTCGCGGGCGGCGCGGGTGCTCTTCGGGAGCGGCCTCTCGCTGCTGGCCGTCGCGGCCGGCGCGGGGCTCTACGCGACGTCTGCCGGCGGCGCCTCGACGACCGCAGAGGTCGCGCGCATGCTGGCCATCACCGGAGCCGGGGCGCTGGTCGGGGCGGGACTGGTGGTGGCGCTGACGCCCTCGGGCGCGATGGTCGAAGGGAGCTTCTGAGGGAGCCGCGCGGCCGCTGACCGCCGGCCAACTCCGGTCAGGCCGCGCGTACCCGCAGGCCGTTGAGCACCAGGTCGAGTCCCACCGCGAACTGGGCCATCAGCTCCTCGTCGACGCCCTTGCCGCCGTGGAAGAGGTAGCCGGCGATCTGCATGTCCTGCAGCGTCTGCGCCACGCGCGCGACGTCCAGCTCGCTGCGGAAGATGCCCTGCTTGATCCCCAGCCGCAGCACCTCCATCACGTTCTGCCGCCCCAGTCCGCGCAGCTCGTCGAAGCGGTCCGACCACATCGGCAAGAGCTCGCGCGTCTTGCCCGTCAAGAGATCGTGCACCAGCGGGCTCTTCTCCAGCTTCTGGAATCCGAACAGCGCCATCTGCCCGAGCAGCTCGTCGGCGCGCTCCCGCGGGTCGATCAGCTTGGAGACCTCGGCCACCCACTCGCGGACCTCGCGGTGGAGCGCCTGGTAGAAGAGATCCTCTTTCGAGTCGGCGGCCAGGTAGATGGTGCCCTTGGCCACGCCGGCTGCCTTGGCGATCTCGTCTACAGACGTCTTCTTGAACCCGAAGCGCGCAAACGCCCGCGCAGCTTCCATCAGGATGCACTCTTTCTTCGCCAGTTCCATCGTCGCTGACTGAATCACGAATCCAGTCACCAAAGTCAAGTCATCCGATGATCCGACAACTGGGCCGCCCGAAGTGGTCTGATGATCTGACGACTTCGAACCTCGAAATGGTCTGACATCTGACCATCTGACAACTTTTGGATCGGTGAATGGTCTGATGTCTGATCACCGGACCACCTCGCTCGGCTGTGGTATTCGCGCGGCGTGCCGCCCGACAAGCTGCCGGAGGAATTCGCGCCGACCGGCCCCAAGCTGTCGCGCTTTCCCATCCGCCCGGCACCGCCGGTGAAGCCGCATCTATTCCCCGACGAGGCGCGCTTTGTCCTGCGCGTTTCGGCGATGGCGGGGGCGACGGAGTTCACTTTCTGGGCTTGGCTCACCATGGCCAGTGGCAACATCGGCGCTGCCGCCGTCGTCCTAGGCGTGGCGGCGCTGCGCATCTTCCTCAGGCCGGCGTGGGCGCTGGCCGGGACCCGCCTGCCACGGCCTCTGATCGCGACCGCGCTCTTGCTGGTGCAGCTGGTGCTCGTCCTGTTTTTTTTCGCCGTGGTGGCGAATGATGAGTTGGACCCGGGCCCATGGGCCGCCCTCGCGTTCGTCGCGATGGGATTGCCGGCTCTCGGCGATCTGTGCGCCAGCGTCATCGGCGACCGGGTGACCGTAGAGCGGCGTCCCACGGCCTATGGCTGGCTCGACATCGCGCAGGGATTGGGCGGCGCTCTTGGACTCGCGTTCTACTATTGGCACGGCTGGTACGGGTGGCCCGTCTCCGGCGGTACCGCCATCGCCGGAAAAATGCTGATCCTCGCCTTTCCCCTGGCGCTGCTCCTGCCGGGCGTCGGTGTTCCCGACCTGCGCAATCGCGGGACGCCTCGGTCGACCTGGCCGCTGTCCGCGTACGCGTCCGCCCTCCGGACTCCCCTTGCCGCTCAGCTGTCGCTTCTGGCACTTGCCTGCGCCGGACTGGCGATGAACGCGCTGGCGGGTGTTCCCGTGCCGACCCCGGGTGCGTTGGAGCCGATCGCGGTGTCGCGCTGGGTTCCCCTGGCGCTTCCGCTCGCAGGCATGGTGCTTGCGTCACGCGTCGAGCCGTTCCTTCCCAACGCCATCGTGCTCCCGCGAGGGGCGGCGGTGCTGGCATTGGCCGGATGGGCGTTCTCGTTCTGGCCGGTCGGCGCATTGGCGATGGGAGCGATGTTCGCGGCCATCCCCGCGGCGGTTGCGAGAGGTGCTGGCGAGATGGAGCGGCCGCTGGTCTCGTCGCTGGCGTGGAGCGCGTTGATTCTCGGCGCGGCGATCGGAGCTGTGCTACGCTACTGAATGAGCATTCATTCAGTGAGGCCAGCATGACCTTCTCCATGGATCCGCCCTTCACCCCCGAGCACCAGCTCTTCCGCCGCAACCTGCGCAACTACGTCGAGCGCGAGCTGGCCCCGCACGCGCTGGAGTGGGACGAGGCGGGCATCTTCCCCCGCGAGGTCTTCACCGGGATGGCGGAGATCGGCGCGCTGGGCATCAACTATCCCGAGAGCGTGGGCGGCGCGGGCGGCGACTACTGGTACGTGGTGGTGCTCTGTGAAGAGCTGGTCCACTCGCGCAACGCCGGCGTCAACATGGCGCTCCTGGTGCAGTCGCAGATGGCCACGCCCATCATCAACGCCATCGGCACCGACGAGCAGAAGAAGGAATTCCTCATCCCGGCGCTGGCCGGCGAGAAGATCGCCGCGCTGGGCATCAGCGAGCCCGACGCGGGGAGCGATGTAGCAAATATAAAAACCACTGCGCGCCGCGTGGGCGACGAGTACGTCATCAACGGCGCCAAGATGTGGATCACCAACGGCACCCGCGCCGACTTCATCACGCTGGCGGTGCGCACCGGCGGGTCGGGATACGGC
>Ga0307479_10000613_pt1 | contig 31988 bp, 27 predicted proteins | sample atmos_gasesECM4C_FD_203743 | JGI IMG/M metagenome (GOLD analysis project Ga0307479, IMG submission 203743) | Hardwood forest soil microbial communities from Morgan-Monroe State Forest, Indiana, United States - atmos_gasesECM4C_515 | ecosystem: Environmental > Terrestrial > Soil > Temperate...
CGCATGAACAAGGACAACGGTGGCGGCTCGCTGACGGCACTGCCCATCATCGAGACCCTGGCGGGCGACATCTCCGCCTACATCCCGACCAACGTGATCTCGATCACCGATGGGCAGATCTATCTGCTGACCGACCTGTTCTACGCCGGCATTCGGCCCGCGATCTCGACCGGTCTGTCGGTCTCCCGGGTTGGCGGTGCCGCCCAGATCAAGGCGATTCGCCAGGTCGCGGGCCGGCTCCGGCTCGACCTGTCGCAATATCGCGAGCTGGCGGCCTTCGCCCAATTCGCGTCAGACCTCGACAAGCGGACCCGCGACCAGCTCGAGCGGGGCAAGCGAATGACCGAGCTGCTCAAGCAAGGCCAGTATCAGCCGATGCCGATTCCGCAACAGGTGATCGTGTTGTTTGCCGGCACCAATGGCTTCACCGACGATATCCCGGTCGAACAGGTCCAGACCTTCGAGAAGGAGTTGCTCCGCTTTCTCAGCAGCAGTCATCCGGAGATTGCCGACACCATTGCCAAGGAGAAGGCGATCTCGGACGCCACCGACAAGGCGCTGCGGGCGGCGATCGAAGAGTTCAAGAAGTCGAGCCCGATCTTTCAGAAAGCCGAGGCGCGTCCAGCCGCGAGTGCGGAGCGAGCGCCCAAGGGTGGAGCGCTCCAGAGTGCCAGGCGTGCCACCGAGCGCGAGACCACGAAGGAGGAGTAGACCCTGGCCACCCTCGCCGAGATCCGCCGCCGAATCGCCAGCCTGCAGAACACGCAGCAGATCACCCGCGCCCTGCAGGCGGTGGCAGCGTCGAAGCTGCGGCGGGTTCAGACCAGGGCGGAGGCCGCCCGCCCCTACGCCGATCGCATGGCCGAAGTGCTCACCGAGGTCGCCAGCCGCACCACCGGGACGCGCAACCCCTACTTGACCAGGCGCGAGGTGAGGAAGCGGCTGTTGATCCTGGTGACCGCCGACCGGGGGTTGGCCGGCGGCTTGAACGTCAACGCTTTTCGCGTCGCTCTCAATTACGTTCGCGGCGGCCCGGACACCTCACTGGTCACCATCGGGCGAAAGGGTCGCGACTACTTTCGTCGGCTCGGCGTGCCGATCGTCGCTGACGTTTCGCAGATCGGCGACCGCCCCGACTTGAAGGACATCCTGCCGGGGATCACTGTGGCCAGGGACGAGTATGTCCAGGAACATGTCGACGAGGTCGCCCTGGTGCACACCCACTTCGTCTCCATCGCCAAACTTGTGCCGACGGTGACGGTGCTGGTGCCGGTCAAGGTCCCCGAGCGCAAGGAGGGGGTGCGGGTCGATTATCTCTACGAGCCCGAACCCGAAGAGGTGCTGGCCAGCTTGCTACCCCGCTACGTCGAGGCGGAAGTTTATGCCGCCGTGCTCGACAACCTCGCCTGCTTCTACGCAGCGCAGATGATCGCGATGCGCAACGCCACTGACAACGCCGGCGAGCTGATCACCGACCTCACCCTGCTGCGCAACAAGGTGCGGCAGGCCACCATTACGAAAGAACTGAGTGAAATCGTCGGGGGCGCCGAGGCGCTGGCCGCCGGCTAGGAGGTACTCATGGCAATCGCGGAGAAGGAAACCAGTAAGGAAGCGGGGAAGAAGAAGGCCCGCATCGGCCGGGTCGACCAGATCATCGGGCCGGTGGTCGATGTGGTCTTCGAGACCGACGAGCTTCCCGAGATCTATCACGCCCTGGAAATCGATCGGGGCGAGGGGCATCGCCTGGTTCTCGAGGTCCAGCAGCATCGCGGCAACAATATCGTGCGCACCATCGCCATGGACTCGACCGACGGACTTAGGCGCGGCACTCAGGTGAGGGACACCGGGGCCGCCATCACCATTCCGGTGGGAAAGGCGACGCTCGGGCGGATGATGAATGTCATCGGCGAGCCGATCGATGGCAAGGGCGCCATCAAGAGCGACGCCCGTCTGCCGATTCACCGCCCGGCGCCGCCGGTCAGCGAGCAGGCCGTAGAGACGACAGTGCTCGAGACCGGGATCAAGGTCATCGACCTGGTGACCACCTTCGCCAAGGGCAGCAAGATCGGTCTGTTCGGTGGCGCGGGCGTCGGCAAGACCGTCATTGTCCAGGAGCTGATCCGCAACATCGCCGAGGAGCACCAGGGATTTTCGGTCTTCGCCGGGGTCGGCGAGCGTACGCGCGAGGGCAACTCCCTGTGGATCGAGATGACCGAGTCCGGCGTCATCGACAAGACATCGCTCGTCTTCGGCCAGATGAATGAGCCGCCGGGGGCGCGCGCCCGCGTGGGACTGACCGGCCTGACGCTCGCGGAATACTTTCGCGATGAATACGGCCAGGACGTTCTGCTGTTCATCGATAACGTTTTTCGCTACATGCTGGCCGGGAGTGAGGTCTCGGCCCTGCTCGGCCGGCTGCCCTCGGCCGTCGGCTACCAACCAACGCTGGCCACCGAGATGGGTGACCTCGAGGAACGGATCACCTCGACGAAGAAGGGTTCGATCACGTCCGTGCAGGCCGTCTTCGTTCCGGCCGACGACTACACGGACCCGGCGATCGCGACGACGTTCGCCCACCTGGGGGCGACGGTAAGCCTGTCACGAGCGATCGTCGAGCGCGGCATCTACCCGGCGGTCGACCCGCTCGATTCCTTCTCGCGCTTCCTCACGCCGGACGTCGTTGGCGAGGAGCACTACCGGGTGGCCCGCGGCGTACAGCAGGTGCTGCAGCGTAACAAGGAGCTGCAGGACATCATCGCCATCCTCGGCCCCGATGAGCTATCCGAAGACGACAAGCTCCTGGTGGCGCGCGCCCGCAAGATCGAACGCTTCCTGTCGCAACCGTTCTTCGTCGCCGAGGTCTTCACCAACCGGCCCGGCAAGTACGTGCCCCTGAAGGAGACGATCCGCGGCTTCGGCGAGATCCTCGACGGCAAGCATGACGACCTGCCAGAGCAGGCGTTTTACATGGTGGGCACCATCGATGAGGTTGTCGAGGCGGCGAAGGGGGAGGGTGGCCAACGGGAGGAGCCCAAACCGCAGCAACAGCCGGCAAAAGCAGCCTCGACGACCGAGCCGAAACCGGACGCAAAGGCGGGTCAAGCGTCAAAGTAGGACATGGCTGACAAGCTGCACGTCGACATCGTGACCGTCGAGGGGCGGCGGTACAGCGGCGACGCGGATTTCGTGGTTGCCCCCGGATCGGAGGGTGAGATTGGGGTGCTGCCCAGGCACATCCCGCTGCTGACCCCGCTGGCGGCCGGGTCGGTGAAGGTCCGCAACGACGGCGAGGAGCTGTTCTTCTTCGTGGGCGGCGGATTCCTCGAAGTCCGTCCCGACCAGGTCACCGTCCTTGCCGATGCCGCCGAACGGGCCGAGGACATCGACGAGGCGCGCGCCGAGGAAGCGCGGCGCCGGGCGGAGAGCCTGCTGCAGCAAAAGCTGTCCGACACCGACCAGGCGGCGGCCTCCGCCGCCCTGGCCCGGGCCGAGGCCCGCTTGCGACTCGCTGAATTGCGCCGCCGCCGGCGTACTTGACCGGGCCCAGGATTGCGGGGAGGGCCCAGATACAGCCAGGTTTTGCCGTTGAGCACTCTGCGCGCAGATCGCCCTCGAGGCCTGCTGAGACTGTTACCCTAGTCGCCTAGTGGCGCAACTCCTGATCGAGGGGGGAACCCGGTTGGTCGGGCGTGTGCCCATCAGCGGTTCCAAGAACGCCGTGCTGCCGATCCTGGCCGCCTGCCTCCTTACCGAGGAGGAGTGCCGGATCAAGAACGTCCCCCGGATCGAGGACGTCTCCACCATGACCCGGCTGCTCGAGGCGATGGGGGTTCACAGCCGCTGGCTCGACCCGCAGCAGCTCCAGGTCAATGCCGAGCGGCTGGCTCGGAGCGAGGTGCTGGCCGCGATGGCCAACCGGATGCGCGCCTCCTTCCTCTTGATGGGGCCGCTGCTCGCCCGGCGGGGCGAGGCACGGGTGGCGAAGCCGGGCGGCGATGACATCGGCATGCGCCGAGTCGAGCAGCACATCGTCGGCCTGCGACTGATGGGGGCGCATGTCGAGCTCGAGGACGGGGAGTACGTTGCCCGCGCCGACCGGCTCAAGGGCGCAACCATCCACCTCGACATGCCGACCGTGACCGGCACCGAGAACCTGATGATGGCCGCCGCGACCGCGGACGGCGTCACCACGATCCACAACGCCGCCCGCGAGCCGCACGTGGTCGACCTGGCATTTTTTCTCGGCAAGATGGGAGCCCGCATCCAGGGGATCGGCACCGACGTGCTCCAGATCGAGGGGGTTCCCGAGCTGAGCGGCGCGACCCACCGCGTGATCCCCGACAACATCGAGGCCGGCACCTACGCCATCGCGATTGCCGCCACGGGTGGCGAGGCCGTCCTCGAAGACCTCGAAACCGCGGACCTGCGGGCGCTGATCCTCAAGCTGCGGGCGGCCGGCGTCGAGGTGGAGGATCATACCCACAGTCTCTGGGTGCAGGGCAACAACCGGTTGCAGCCGGTGGACGTAACGACCTGGCCGCACCCCGGCTTCCCGACCGACCTGCAGGCCCCCTTCGTCAGCCTGATGACGCAGGCCGACGGACGGTGCATCGTTTCCGAGGCCGTCTTCGAGAATCGCTTCCAGCACGTGCCCGAGCTCCGCCGGCTGGGTGCGGACATCTACGTCGAGGGGCGCAGCGCCATCGTCTCGGGCCCGAGCCGGCTCCACGGTGGCATGGTCAGCGTACCGGACATCCGTTCCGGCGCCGCGCTGGTGGTGGCCGCCCTCTGCGCCAGCGGGACGACCGTGCTCGACAACATCTATCACCTGGATCGCGGCTACCAGGACATCGTGGCCAAGCTCGAGCACCTGGGGGCGCACGTCACCCGGGTCGACGGAAAGGCCGATGTCCGACCGGACCTTTCCAGGGTCGTCGGGGATTGAGGCCGGCGTGCTCACCAAGAAAATTGGGATCGATCTCGGCACCTCGACCGTCCTGGTCTACGTCAAAGGCGAAGGCGTGGTCCTCAACGAGCCGGCGCTGATGGCGACCGATGAGAAGGGCGCGCGGGTGCTGGCGATCGGACGGGCGGCGTCGGAACTGCTCGGCCGCGGCGGCAAGGCGCGCGCCATCCGGCCGGTTCGGGACGGGGACGGCGTGGACTACGACGCCGCCGGCGCCATGCTTCAGCATCTGATCGGCCGCATCGTCGGCCGCCAGCGGATCTTCCGGCCGGACGTCATGCTGTCGGTGGCGCCGATGGTGACCGGGGTCGAGCGGCGCACCGTGCTGGAGGCGACCATGCAGGCCGGCGCCAAGACGGCATACCTGATCGACAAGCCAATGGCGGCCGCCATCGGCGCGCGGGTCTCGGTGGCCACCACGGACGGCATCATGATCGTGAACCTGGGCGCCGGCTCGACCGACGTGGCCGCCATCGCGTACGGCGAGATGCTCGCCGTCGACTCGATCCAGACCGGGAGTGATGCGCTCGACCGAGCCATCGAGGTGGGCGTCAAAACGGGGCATGGGCAGCAGCTCCGGGCGGGCGAAGCGGAGCGGCTCAAAATGGGAATCGGATCCGCCACGTTGCCCGTCAGCGAGACCTGGCTCGAGGTGGCGGTGACGGCGGCCCAGGGGACGAGTGCCATGCTCCGGGTGTCGAGTACCGAGGTGCACGACGCCATGCAGGAACCGCTGGCGACCATCGCCAGCAGCCTGCAGCGGGTGTTAGGCCAGGTTCCCGAGGGGCGGCGCGCCTCGCTGAACCGCAACGGTGCGGTGCTCACCGGGGGCGGCGCACAGCTTCGTGGCATCGCTGATTTCCTGGCGACGCGCGCCGGTATCCCGGTGCGGATCGCGCGAGATCCACAGAGCTGCGTGGCGGTGGGCACCGGCATGGCGCTGGACAATCTGCAGGTGATTCGGCGAGGCCAGCACTACATCACATGAGCACCGCCGCACGTCCCTCGTCCCGCGTCGCGATCCTGCTCGGCGGCGGCGTCCGCGAGGCGTTGATGGCGCAACCGTTGCTGCGAGCCTGCGAGGGCGCCACCGTTTTCGCATCGCCGGATGCGCTTGGCACCCTGCTGGGCCTGCCATCGGTGGGCCGCGCCTTTGTCTTCGACGACTCGCCACGCGAGCTGCTGCGGGTCTTTACGCGTTTGCGGACCGGTCCGTTCACCACCATCGTGGTGCCCTTCCCCGCCAAGTTCGCCCACGTCGCCCTGGCCTATTTCAGCGGGCTGCCGCGCCGCCTGATGCTGGGCGGCGTCAACGACTGGGCCGCGTCGGAGCGCGTAGCCGTCGCGGGCCGCTTGCATCCGGTCGAGGCGAACTGGCGACTCGCGGCCGCGGCCAGCCAGCGCCCGGTGCTGGCCCCCGGCGAGCCGCCGCGCCTGCAGCCGCCCGATGCGGTGCGCAATCAGGCGACCGCACGCTGGCCGGCCTTCCTCGGCGGGGGCCGCCGGCCGCTGGTCGTGATCCCGGGCGGCGGGAACTGGGCGCGCGGTCGCTCGGGCCCGATTTGGCACGCCGAACGCTTCGCGGTGGTGGCCAATCAATCGATGGCCGAGCGCATCGTCCTTCTCAGCGGCGTGGCTGATGCGGCCGCCGTCCGCGAGACGCGGGCGGGGATCGCCAAGCCGACCGTGGTCGTCAATCTTGCCGATATGACGGTGGAAGAGGTGGCCGTGATCAGCGAGCTCAGCCTTGGCGTGGTGGGCCACGACGGAGACGCCCTTTACGTGGCGGCGGCCGCCGGCGCGCTGGTGGTCGCCATCGCCAACGCTGCTGACATCGTGCCGATGGGCGAACGGGTGGTGACCCTCCGGCAGGACGACTTCGAGCGGCTACCCGCCCGGCAGGTGATGGAGGCCTTCACCAAACAGGCTCGGGTCGATACCTACGCCTGACCCGGCGCTTCGAGTCGCGCTCGATGCTCGGGCGCTCGACGGTGACGCGGCGACCGGCGTCGGACGCTACATCCAGGCGCTGGTGAGCCGGCTCAACGAACGGGACGATATCCGACTGGTTCTCTACCGAGGGGTGGGGCCGCGATTCCTCGGACCGCAACTGCTGACGCCGCTCGCGATGCGCGGCGGCCGCGCGCAGCTCATCCATGGTCCGGCCAACTCGCTGCCGTTATTTCGCTTCGGGCTGCCGGGGGTGGTGACGATCCATGACCTCGCGATCTATGACCACCCCGAATGGTTTCCGGCAGGCCAGTGGTTCGCCACCCGGCTGGTCGTGCCCCGCTCGATCGCAAACGCGCGGGTGATCATCTGCCCATCGGTCGCAACCCAGCAGGCCCTCGTCCGTCTCTTCGACGTGCCAGCCACGCGATGCCGCGTCATCCCGCACGGCGTCGAGCCGGAATTCGCGCTGCCGGTGTCGCCCGCCGTCCGTGGCGCGGTCAAGACCCGCTATGGATTGCCGGAGCGCTACCTGTTGCAGGTCGGGACCGTCCAGCCGCGCAAGAACTACGTCACCACGCTGCGGGCGCTGGCGCGCATTCCGGCCGAGCAGCGCATTCCGCTGGTGGTCGTCGGTGGATTCGGCTGGAATTACGACCCGGTGGTCGAGGCGGTGCGCGCCCTCGACCTCGCCGGCTGGGTGCGCTTCGTCGGCTACGCTCGGCTTGCCGAGCTGCCGGCGCTCTACCAGCTGGCGCAGGCCGTCGTCTTTCCCTCGCTCGACGAGGGCTTCGGGCTACCCGTGCTGGAAGCGTTTGCGGCCGGGGCGCCGGTGGTCGCCGCCAACGCCGGCGCCATCCCGGAGGTCGCCGGCGATGCCGCCGTGCTCGTCGAACCCAGGGACGATCGAGCGCTGGCCGAGAACCTGCGGCGGATCCTGCAGGATCGCGAGTTCCGCGCGCGACAGATTGCGGCCGGCCGAGCCCGGGCAGCGCTCTTCAGCTGGGCGGCGAGCGCCGCCGCGCATCGCGAGGTTTATGCGTCGGTGGCGGGCTGACCGCGCCGGGCGACGCTGTCGAGTACTCGCCAGGTCTTCGCCGCCGCGGCCTCCCACGTGAACTCCGCGCTGCGCGTGCTGCCGGCGGCGATCAGGCGTCGTTGCAGGTCGGGGTCGTCCGCCAGCTCGAGCATGGCCTGGCTCCAGGCGCCGGCGTCGTCCGGGCTCAACAGGATGCCCGCGGTTCCGACGATTTCGGGGAGCGCCCCCGCGGTAGAAGCGATCACGGCCGTGCCGCAACGCATCGCCTCCAGCGCCGGGAAGCCGAAGCCTTCGAATCGTGAGGGCAGCGTGAGCGCGACCGCACCGGCGTAGAGCGCCGGCAGCTCGTTCGCCGCCACGTACGGCAGCACGCGAACCCGATCGCTCGATGCCGCGTCGTGGCCGGGCCCGGCGAGCACCAGCGTTGCCTCGAGACCCCGCCGCCGCGCGTCATCGAAGGCCCGTCGCAACATCGGCAGGTTCTTGCGCGGATGGTTCCGTCCGACGTAGAGGAAGTAGGGCTCCGCGATGCCGAGCCGATGGAGCACCGGCTGCACCGTGGCGGGATTCTGGGGTCTGAAGCGCGGATCGACCCCGGAATGAATGACCGTGATGCGCCCAGCCGGCACGCCGTAAACGCGCATCAGATCATCGGCGGTGGACTTCGAAACCGCGATCAAGCGGCTGGCGCGGCGGGCGGCATAGCGGGTGGTGGCTTCCAGGTACCAGCGGGTCGTGCGTGCGTAGGATCGTGGCTCGCGGCGGTGACCGATGTCGTGAATCGTGACCACCGATGGCAGACCGAGGGCGATGGGGAGCACGTGGCTCGGAATGAAGCTCACGTCCGGTCGCTCGCGCCTGAGCGCCTGCCGCAGTCGCCAGTGCGTCCACAGTCGCGGGAACGGGATGCCGCGCCACTCCACACCAGGCGCGAGCCATGGCGGACGCTCGACCGCGTTGGCATAGACCCGGACGGTGCGCTCGTTCCGCGATGCGGCCAGCGCCTCGATGATGCTCCTGGCGTAGACCTCCGTGCCGGTGGCGACGCGGCGCAGCGCGGGCGTCCCGTCGATGCCGACGATCACGCGGCCCGCCGCCTCGCCCTTCCGCTAGCATCCGCCAAGTGTCGAACGCCGTCGCCGAAGGGATCGCGCTTGATCTCTTGTTTGCGGCGCAACCCTTCACCGGTCTCGAACATCACGCCCTGCACATCCTGCGAGGCCTGCGCAAGGTTGGCGTCTCGGTCGATGTCCTGGTGCCGTCCGATGTGATTCCCGATCTGGGCGACGCCGCGAAGGGGCATCACATGGTGCCGTTTGCGAAGGTGCCGCGTGGTTTGCGGCTGGGGCGCGAACAGTGGTCGGTGCCCTGGCGGTTCGGCGCTTATCCGCGTTCGCTCCGCCTGCTGCACTCGGTGCGCGGGGTCGCCCCCTTGCTCAGCGCCATGCCGCTGGTGCTGACCGTGCCCGACCTCGTCTATCGGGCTCGTCCCGAGGACCTGCATCCTCGCGCCCGCTGGTACTTTGCCACCCTTGGCCCGTTGAGTATTCGCCGGGCGCGACGCGTCATGGTCTCCTCGAAGGCGGTGTGCCAGCAGCTCATCGACCTGTACCATATCGCGCCCGAGCGGGTCAGTTACGTGCCGCTCTGCGCCGACGCCATCTTCACGCCCCGCCCGGCAGAAGAGATCGCGGTCGTCCGCAAGCGCTTTGGCCTTCCGGAACGGTACGTTCTCTATGTCGGCACCGTCGACCCGCGCAAGGACCTGATGCGACTGCGGTCAGCCTATGAGCTCTTGCCGCCAGACCTCGCCGACGATTCCGCCCTCGTCTATGTCGGCCGCGTCAACCGCGGCGCCGACCGGCTCGCGCGCCAGCTGCGCAAGCCCGGACCCCGCGGCCACGTGATCGCCCTCGACTACGTGCCGCGGGAATTTCTACCCGCCATCTACAGCGGCGCCGCCGTCTTCGTCTATCCCTCGCGCTATGAGGGCTTCGGCCTCCCCGTGCTCGAAGCCATGTCGTGCGGGGCGCCGGTGATCGTGTCGTCGGCGGACGCGCTGGTCGAGCTGGTCGACGAGGCGGGGGTGGTGCTCCGCACCGAAAGCGTCGAGGAGCTCACCCAGGCGATGGAGCGGCTGCTCCGATTCGAGGACGAGCAGCAGCGGCTCCGCGACGCTGGGCTGGCGCGATCGACGGTGTTCAGCGTCGAGCGCCTGGGGCGTGAGACGGCGGAGGTCTACCGGCAGGCGCTGGCGGCGTGACGCGCTTCACCCTGCTCGGGGTCCCGATCGATCCGATCTCCGAAGCCGACGCGGTCGAGTGGGTGAGCCGGGCGATCGCGCAAGGCCGTCCCCGGTTGATCATCAGCGTCAACCCGGAACGGATCATGCGGGCCGCTCGCGATCCGGAATTTGCCGCCGTGCTTCGCCGCGCCGACCTCGCGCTGGCGGACGGCGCCGGCGTGCTCTGGGCGGCGCGCCGGCTCGGCCATCCGCTACCCGGACGGGTGGCGGGGGTCGACCTGCTCCAGTCGCTCGCGGCGCGGGGCGGCACCGAGGGCTGGCGCTTCTTCTTCCTGGGCGGGGCTGCGGGCGCTGCCGACGCCGCCGGCCACGTACTCCACGAGCGGTATCCGCGCTTTCACCTCGCCGGCACCGACACCGGATCCCCCGATCCATTCAACGACGCCCGCACCACCCAGGCGGTGCGCGCCAGCGGCGCGCAGCTGCTGTTCCTCGCCTATGGCGCCGCCGCCGAGGAGGCCTGGCTGGCGCGCAACCTGGTGCGGTCCGGCGCGATCGTCGGCATGGGGGTGGGGGGAGCCTTCGACTTCATCTCCGGCCGGTCGCGACGGGCGCCCCGCTGGATGCGCGAGCGCGGGCTCGAGTGGCTCCACCGGCTCGGGCGAGAACCGTGGCGGTGGCGGCGCATGCTGGCCCTGCCCCGCTTCGTCCTCCGGGTATTGCGGGAGCCGCGCTAACCGGCGACGAAGGATGTCCGTGACCCGGCCGTTACAAGCGTGATGCCCGCCCTGGCCGGCCTGCTGCGGAGGATCACCAGTGCTCTCGTGCTCCGCGCCCTGCTGTTCGTGGCCATCTTCAGCCTGTCCGCGCTCCCGCCGCTCGACCCCGACCTGTGGTGGCACCTGGCCAACGGGCGTCTGATCGCGGCCAGCGGATCGATTCCCCATGTGGACCTCTATTCCTTCAGCGCCGCCGGCCAGCCCTGGGTGATGCACGAGTGGCTCGCCGACCTCGGCATGTACGGCCTCTACCAGCTGGGCGGCCTGCCGCTGCTGGTCGAGCTGGCGGCGCTGGTGGTAACCGCCGCCGCCCTCTGCCTCTATTACCTGCTCCGACGCAGCGGTCTTCATCCCAACGCGGCGGTGGGACTCACCCTGGTCGGCGCACTCGCCGGGTCGACCGCCTGGGGGGCGCGCCCGCAGTTGCTCAACCTGCTCTTGACGGGCGTGTTGCTGGTCGGCCTGACGCGATATCGCGATCACCACCTGCGCGCCTGGCTGCTACCACCCTTCATCTGGTTGTGGGCCAACCTGCACTCGGGCTTCCTGGTGGGCGTCATCATCAGTCTGCTATTCGTGGCGGGCGAAGCGCTCGACGCCCGGCTGGGCCGTTCGACGCCGATGCCGTGGCCGCGCCTGCGTGCGCTGGGCGTTGCGGTCGGCGCGGGAGCGGCGCTCGCCGTCGTCAACCCCTTCGGCATCCAGACGGTGCTGTTTCCGCTGGGCACGTTGACCTCACCCTTGATCCAGAACAACATCCAGGAGTGGGCGTCTCCGGATTTCCATTCGACCGCGGGGCTGATGCTCGAGGCGGTCCTCTTCCTGATGCTCGCCGGACTGGCGACGCGGCGGGTGACGGCGCGCACCAGCGAGTGGCTGCTGGCGTTCGCGCTGCTCTACCTGGGGCTCGCCTCGCAGCGGAATGTGCCGCTCTTCATCCTCGGCGCGGCGCCGCTGGCCGGCCGCTGCGCGCAGGCGCTGCTGCAGCTGGCGGCGGAGTTCGCGCCGGTATCCTCCCGCTCGATCAGCCAGGCAGCGCTGCGCTGGTCGCCGCCTCGACCTTCCGCGCCGGGCGTGGCGCTGGGGGTGGTGAATCTGGTGCTGCTGGTAGCCGTGACCGCCGGCATGCTGGAATACCGCGCCCTGCCGAACCTCCAGCCGGTGACCGAAGCCGCCGACATCCGAGCGGTCCTGCCGGTGGACGCGACCACGGCCCTGGCGCAGCTCGGCCGACCAATTCGGATCTTCAACTACTACGACTACGGCGGGTATCTCGTCTGGCGCCTGTACCCGAGCGGGGGACGCGTCTTCATCGATGGCAGGGTGGAGGTTTACGGGTCCCGCATCTTCAGTGAGTACCTCCAGGTGAGCTATCTGGCGGACGGCTGGCCGGCGGTGATCGCCCGGGCCAACCCGGACGCCATCGTGGTGCCCAGTGCGCATCCCATCGTCGGCCTCCTCCAGCACGACCCGGGGTGGCAGATCCTGGCCCGCGACCAGGTCGCGACCGTATTCACCCGAGTAGGCTTCGCACCATGAGCCGGATTGCGCCGTCCCTGGACGTTAGCGCCGTCATGCCCGCCTTCAACGAGCAGGCCAATCTGGAGCAATCCGTCGGCCGCACCGCCGACGCGCTGGCGGCCCACGCGCGGACGTTCGAGATCATCGTGGTCGACGATGGCAGCCGCGATGACACCCCGGCGCTGCTCGAGCGGCTCAAAGCGACGCACTCCAACCTGCGGGTGGTCCGCCACCCGGTCAACCGCGGCTACGGCGCGGCCGTCCGCTCCGGGTTCGACGCCGCCCGCCTGCCCTGGGTGTTTCTGATGGATGCCGACAACCAGTTCGACCCGGACGAAGTGGCGCTGCTGCTGGCCCGCGCGGCCGAGGCCGACATCGTGGCCGGCTACCGCCGCCATCGTCGCGACCCGCTGCCGCGCCGGCTCAACGCCTGGGCGTTCTTCACGCTGGTGCGGCTGCTGTTCGGCCGGCTGGTCCGGGACGTCAACTGCGCCTTCAAGCTGATCCGAAGCGACCTGCTCGCCCAGATGGATTTGCATGCGGAGGGCGCGCTGATCAACACCGAGCTCCTGGTGCTCGCCCGCCAGCTGCACGCCCGGGTGGTCGAAGTCCCGGTGCATCACTACCCGCGCCGGTCAGGAAAGCAGACCGGGGCCAACCTGCGCGTCGTGCTACGGGCGTTCGCCGAGCTCTTCGCATTCCGCGCGCAGATGCGCAAAGTGGAGAGGGCCGCATGACACCGGAGATCTCGATCGTCATCCCGGCCTTCAACGAGGCGCTCCGGCTGCCCGCCACGCTCGACCGGGTGGAACGCTACCTGGCCGCGGCCGGCACGCCGGCGGAGGTGATCGTGGTCGATGACGGCAGCCGCGACGCGACGGCCGAGGTGGTGCGCGAGCGAACGGCGCGCTGGCCGCAGCTCAAGCTGGTGACGGCGGAGCGCAACAGCGGCAAGGGGGCCGCGGTGCGCCTCGGGATGGCCGCCGCTCGCGGTCGCTTCCGGGTCTTCAGCGATGCCGATCTCAGCGTTCCGATCGACGATATCGAAAAGCTACTGGGGCCGCTACGCGCCGGGGCCGGGGTCGCGATCGCCTCGCGGGGGCTGCGCGATTCGCAGGTGGAGCTGCATCAGCCCTGGTACCGGGAGACCATGGGCAAGATCTTCAACCGGCTGGTGCGCATCTTCGTCTTCGGCGGGGTGGCGGATACGCAGTGCGGCTTCAAGGCCTTCACCGCCGAGGTCGCGGACCGCGTCTTCCCCTCGCTGCAGACGCGCGGCTTCGGCTTCGACGTCGAGGTCCTCTACCGGGCGAAGCTGGCCGGCTACCGAATCGTGGAGGTGCCGACCCGCTGGATCAACTCGCCCCAGAGCCGCGTGCACCCGATCCGGCACTCGGCGGCGATGTTCCTCGAGCTGCTCGCCATCCCGAATCGGGTACGGCTCCACCCGACGAAGGGCATTGATCGCCAGGCCCGAAACCAGGCGTCAGCCTGACCAGGTCGTAAGGACCGAACGCGGTGCGGCTGATGGTGCGCTGCGCCAGCCACTGATCCAGGAAGCCTGAGCCGGGAACGGAGCTGAGGTTCCAGGGCTCGCCCTCGCCGTTGGGCCCCAGCACGGCGAGGCTGACCCCCGATCGTTCGAGCTGGCAGGCGATGGTGCGCTGCACCGCGTCGGCATTGGTGAGGCCTGGCACCCCGACGTAGTACGCCGTCCCCGGCTCCCTCGCGCTCAGGAAGTAGAGGGTGGTGTCGTTCAAGGTGGCCAGGTCGTTGCGCTGCAAGCCGACCCAGATCGGTTGACCCTCGGGGGCCAGCTGATCGATCTCGCGCACCAGGGTGGCCAGGTCCGCGGCCGGCATCCAGGACCGCTCACCGCTGAGGCCCGCCCGCGGCACGTCCGCCGCGATGCCCGGCTGGGCGAGGTCTCGCAGCGCCAGTCCGCCGGCGCCCACACTAAATAGAAGGATGCCGGCGACCGCGACGGCGGCATCCATCCTTTGGGGAGCCGGGCGGGTTCGCCGGCGCCGCGCCAGCAGCAGGGCGAGCAGGATGGCGACCAGCGGCCAGACCCCCAGCGCGTGAATCCCGTCGGCGCGAACGCGGACCCAGTTGTAGAGCAGCAGTCCGGCCAGCAGCAGCGCGATGGTGCGGGCCCGCTCGGCCCGATCGCGCCGTTGGTGCGCGGCGTGCCAGGCCGCCCACAGCCAGATCGCGGCGAAGACCACGCTGAGGACGATGACGAAGGCGCCTTCGTGGCCGCGCCCCAGCGGGATGCTGCGCGCCTGCGGGTAGAGGTTCACGGCGTGGTTGACGACGTCGAACCAGATCGGCCCGATTCCTGCCTGCCAGATGGTCAGGCCCCACAGCAGTCCCGCCACGCCGACCGCCCCGGCGAGGTACGGTAGGACCCGGCGCCGGAGCAGCCGACCGCGAAGTCCGAGCGCAAGGTAGCCGGCGCCCAGCCCGGCACCCAGGGCGAGCGCGTATTCGGGCCGCGAAAAGGCGCAGACGCCGACGATGGCACCGGCGAGCAGCGGCCAGCGTGGCTGCTCGCGCTCCAGGCTGATCAGAAACACGAGCAGCGCGGCCATGCCGATCAGGTTGACGAAGAAAGCGGAGGTGAAGGCCGGCACCGCCAGCGCCCCGGCGCTGATCAGCCCGGTGAGGAGCAGCCGCATGCCGCCGGAAAGACCGAGCCGGCCGGTGAGGGCATAGCCCATGCCGCCGAGCAGGATCAGCACCGTCACCCCGAGCAGGCGCTCGACCACGACATTGGTGGTGATGACATGGAAGGCCGCTGCCAGCACATAGATGTCGAGCGGGCCGTAGGTCATCCAGAAGTCGCGAAAGGGGACGTGTCCCGCGGCGGTGAGCGCCCCATCGGTGAGCGTGACACCCTCGTCGTAGCGGTCGAGCGGCGCGACCACGAAGCGAATGCCGGCGAGGATGATGAAGAGCGCAATCGCCGCTACCTGGATGCCGGTGATCACGGACTGACCGCGTGGCGCCGCCGCGGGCTCGGGAGTGGGTCGGCGCACGGCCATCACGGCGACTTCACCCGGTAAATCGCGACCGTGCCCCGCTGATAGATCGGCTGGAGGTAGGCCTGGCCCGCGGGTTCGTAGCCGGTCGCGGCTTCGGCCGGCCCCCAGTAGAGCAGGGTGATGCCGTTGGCGCGAAGGAAGGCTTCGACGTCCGCAACGGAGGCGTTGGGCTGCAACACGGTTCGAACGATCGCGATCTTCCGGAAGTAGTCGAGCGTCTCACTGTAATGGCCGACGTAGACGGTGACGCCGGCCCACGCCGGTAGCAGCTGGCCCGCCTGCGGCGATGAGAGGGCGCGATCGTTCGGTCGATGATGACGGGACAGCCACTGGAGCGCCTGCCAGCTGTCGCCGCTGATGTACGCCTCGGGGAACGCACCCGAGGCGAAGCGCAGCGCGATCGCCAGCACGATCGCGGATGAGAGACAGCAGGTGGTGACGAGGATCGCCTTGATCCGGCGAGCCCGGGAAGGCTTCAAGCGGCGGACCAATGCCTGGAGCCCGACGGCGGCCAGCATGCCGAGCGGCACGTAGAGCGCGTCGAGCAAGCGGCGCTGGATATTGGCGAGGTTGGGCAGGTAGAGCAAGAGGAAGACCAGCGGTGGCCAGACCATCAGGAGCGCCAGCCGCGAGTCGCGTCGGCGCCATGCGAACACCATCCCAATGACGCCCAGCGCCGGCGGCACGCCCAGGCTGAGCACCAGGCTGACCGGGCCCGGCGCCTGGTGGCGCCACTGGCGTGCCCACTCGGCGATGGTCGGATCGCGAAAGAGAATCCAGGCGTTGTAGGCGAGCAGCGGCAGCGTCGTGACAAAGGGCACCGCCTGCGCCGCCAGCGCCGTCCAGTCCGTTCGGCGTCCCCACAGCACGAGCACGAGCTGGTACGCGCCCCAGATGATGGCGAGCACCGGGATCATCTGGGGATGGATGGCGGTCAGCACGATCAGCGCGATCGATGTCACCGCCACCGACCGCCACGATGGCCGGTCGGCGATGTCGAGGAGGCCGAGCAGGGCGACGATGATCAACGCGGTGGCCCAGGCAAAATGCGGAATCGCGAGGATGGAGTACCAGCCGCTCAGCTCGGGGAGGTGAAGGTCGAGGGCTTCGAGCTTGCCGCCGAACAGGGATGGATTGCCCGCCAGCTGGGCGAGCACGCCGACACCCGACCCGAGGATGACCAGCACCAGCGCCACGCGGTGCAGCTCCGGGGCCAGCACCCGCCGGCAGAGCCGATCCGCGGCGAGCACCAGGGCGATCGCTCCACTGATCCGGGCAAGGTGATAGGCGGCGATCAGCGGCAGGTGGAGCAGCGCGGCCAGGTGACCGAACAGCAGGTAGAAGCCGAACAAGAACACGCCACCGTGCGCCTCGCTGGTGTACGGGTCGGTCCAGAGCCACGCCCCCTCCGCGCCCTGGCGCATCTTTGCCAGGTACGTGGTCGCGTCATCGGCGATGAAGAAGAAGCCGGCGAAGTGTTGTCCGGGCGGCGTCCAGAGGTAGGCGAGCAGGTAGGGAGTAAGGGACAGGAGCGCAATCCCGGCCGCGAAGACCAGGGCAAAGCTCGGCCTGGGGCGAGGCTTGGCCGCCGGTGGCGGCAGCGGCCGGGCTAGCGGGAGCGAAGCAGCCACGGCGCGGCCAAAAAGAGGATGAGGGTTGCGAAGAACAATGAATTGGCGACCAGGAAAACGATGGGATCGGCTGTTTGTGCCAGTCGAAACCCCGGCCGGTTGAACTGGGGACCTACCGGCCACCGCGAGACGACATCGAAAAGGACCAGCACGCCGGCCAGGACGAGCGTCGGCGCCACCGGCCACTCGCGTCCCGCGATCGCCACTGCCGCGAGCCAGATCACCGGCAGGAGGATCACGAGGTGATGCGACCAGGTCACCGCCGAGGCCAGCGGCAACAGCGGAATGAACGCCGTCGAGCGCACCAGCGCCGGCTGACCGCGGGTCCGCCAGAACCACCAGCCGGTCAACAGGATGGTCAGCACCGCCACCACGAGAAATGCCCAGGCGATGTCCGTCCATGGCTGGGTGTAAGGGTTCAACGTCAAGTCCCGGCGGACGATGCCGGCGAGCGATTGGTTGGCGTAGTAGGCCGTGCCCGATGCCAGTGCGGGAACGACCTGTCCGAAAAACACCAGCGTGTCGTGAAAACGGACGATGGCGCCGACGCCGGTCACGGCGGCGATGCCCGCCACCATCCAGGCGGCCTCCCGAAAGCGGCGGTCGACCAGTAACCAGACCAGCAGGATCACGGGCGTCAGCTTCAAGGCCGCGGCCGCACCGAGAGCGGCTCCGGCGCGGGGGTGGCCCGAGGCGATCCCGGTAATGCCGGCGGTGACCAGCAGCAGGACCAGCAGGTTGGCCTGCCCCTGGACGGCGTCCACCCAGAGCGGATAGAAGGTGAACGTGGCGCAGAGCAAGGCGGTCACCGCCCAGGCTGACGGGCGCCACCAGCGCAGGACGATGACGAGCGCGACGGCCAGCGCGGCCTGCTCGATCAGCGTCCAGGCGATGCCGGCGTGAAGGTCGGGGAGGAGACCGAGCGGCGCCACCAGCACGGCGAAGGCCGGCGGGTAGATGTACGCCGGTCGCAGGGTGGGATCGGGAAAAGGATGATGGAGGAAGGCCGCATAGAGCTGTTGCCCGTGCCAGAGGTCGCGGGCGGCGCCGAGATAGACGCCAAAGTCCTGGTGCCCCGGCCCGGCCTGGATGAGGACGATCGCATAGATCGCGAACGCCGCCCCGACCAGGACGGCCTGGGTGACGAAGGTCAACCGGAGCCTCGAAAGCGCGGGCGCCACGGGCTCCACCCTGGCCGCTGAGCGAGGCGTCGACACTGCCCAGCTATAACGGCCGGGAGAAGGGGTTCCTCACACTCGTCGTTACACAGGCGTCATGGCCGCCGGCTCGAGATCCGCCCGTGATCCAAGCCTGTCCCTGACGAGAGTCCTGACCAGGCTCACCGCCCCGCCGATCTACCTGGGGGTGCTGGGCGGGATGCAGGTGGGCTTGCTCTGGGTGCTCCGGTCCCACTTCGGCACCCTGCTGCCGGCGGTCAGCACCGCCGCCTATATCGCCCTGCTGGCCGGCCTGCTGTTGGTTGCGGAGCACTGGACCGTCAAGCTCTGGGGGGTTGTGGGGTTGTCGGTTTTGACGGCGATCGGCCCCACCGTGATGGACATCGTGGCGAGGATTCAAGGCAGGGCGACGATGGTCCACGATGGTCTGGTCCAGGTCGAGCTGGCTATCGACCGGCTGATGCATGGCCAGCCGATCTATGGCGTCGACTGGTCCAACACGCCGCTGGCGGCGATGCCGTGGAACACGACCCTGGGCCCGAATCCGGCACTACACCACCAGGCGTACTTCCCGCTCGTCATCCTGCTGGGTGTTCCGCTGCGCGCGCTGACCAACGCGCTCGGCCTGCCTTTCGATGGCCGGATGGTCTTGGTCGGATTCGCGCTGCTCGGTATGGCGGTAATCGCGCGCCTGCCACTCGCGGCCGAGCGTCGTTTCCTGATCCTGACGGCCGTCTACATGAGCCCGCTGATCACGCTGTATTTCTGGTCGGGCCGCAACGACATCGAATTCCTGGTGATGGTGCTGCTCAGCCTCATGCTGCTGGCGCGGCGGCAGCCGGTGCTGGCCAGTACGGCGCTCGGGGCGGCGGTCGCGCTGAAGCCGTTCGCCTGGCTCGCGGTTCCCTTCCTACTGCTCGTGTTGTACCTCCGCTACCGCGACCGTCGCTCGATGGGCGAGTTACTCACCAGCCTGATCGCGCTCGCGATGGTTCCCGTGGTCACGATCGTGCCGTTCCTCCTCGCCGATCCGCGGGCGTTCTGGACTGACACGGTCCTGTACACGAATGGCGGCGTTCCCGACGCCTATCCGATCGGTGGTTACGGCTTCGGCGAGCTGCTGTACCAGTTGCATGGCGTGGCGCGCCGCTCGGATGCGTTCCCCTTTGGACTCGTCCAGCTGGCGGCCGTGATCCCGGTGCTCTGGGTGACGGCCCGCGGCTTTCTGCGCCGGCCGACGCTATCGCGCTGGATGGGCGGTTACGCGCTCGCTCTGCTGGCGTTCACGTTCTTCGCGCGCTTCTTCAACGACAACTACGCCGGCATCGTCATCACGCTGATCCTGTGCATCCGCCCGCTGGGTGATGTGAGCCTGGCCCCCGCACCCGCGCAGGCCGCCGGCCGGCTCGCCGCCTGATGGCGCTACGAAACCGGCAATGGCAGGAGGCGCCCAGGCCGAGCCCGACGCGATCAGCGGCGCGGCGCGTCGCGGGACCGGCCATCGTCATCGCCGCACTGTGCCTGCTGACCGTACCCCCCATCCTCCTGGCAGGCATCCGAACGCCGGCCGGCAGCGTGTTCGTCGGCTACGTCGTGATCGCGCGCGACGCCGAGGTCTATCAGGCGTTGTGGCGCGCGGGGTGGCATGGCGCCTGGCTCTTTCAGTCCGCCTTCACCGCCGAATCGCTGCCCGCGATTCTGCTGTATCCCTGGTATCTCTGGCCAGCCCACCTCGTCGGCTGGCTCCCCGGACCCTGGCTCTATCACCTGAGCCGCCTGGTGGCGGGCGCGGCCTTGCTGGCCTCGGTCTGGTTGCTGACTGCCGAGCTGTTTCGGTCGCGATTGATGCGCCGCTCGGCATTCGCGCTCTGCGTGCTGGGCGGCGGGATCGGCCTGCTCCTGCCTCGCGACCTGCAGCTCGGACCATTTGTCACGCGCGCCACCGAGACCGCGTCGCCGGGGAGCAGCGTCGCCGAGCTGCTGAGCATGGCACCCCACCTGCCCTGGGCCATGGCGCTGATGTGCTGGACGATGCTGGTCGGCCTTCGGCTGCGCCGCGATCGCAGCCGTGGCCTGCTGGTCAGCGGCCTGGTGGCGATCATCGGCCTGCAGCTGATCTATCCGCAGCTCGCGCTGCTGGCCGCAGCATCGATCCTCGGCTGGTCGATCGTCCGCCGCCGGCGCGCCGCGATCTGGTTTGCCGCAATGGCTGCGATGGTGCAGCTGCCATACCTGGTCTACCTGCTATGGATCTGGCGCACAGCGCCGGCCACGCTGCGTGTCATCCGTCCGGCGCTCGAGGTCGGGGACCCCTTCGGTTTCCTGGTGCTGTCGCACCTGGTCGCCACCGGGCTCATCATTGTCGCCCTCTGGCGGCGGCGGTTGCGCGGCGACCTGCTGCTGCCGGCCTTCTGGCTCGCCGGCATGACGGTCTTCATGTTCGCCCCCGGGATCAGCGGCGTCCTGGGCCGCAGTTTCATGGCCAGCTCGGTGCCCTTCGGCCTGTGCGCCGCGCCCGGGTTGCTGGTAACAGGGCGCATCGTCCGCTCCACGGCCTGGCGGCGGCGGATGCTGGTCACCGTCCTTGCCGCCTCCAGCTTCTTCGGCATCTTCAGCCTGGCGCAGCCGTACTGGATTGCCGCCTTCCGGCTGGATCCGCGCGCGGAGTACGAGAGCCAGGACGAAGCCACCCTGCTGGCGCGGCTGGCGCCGCACGTCTCCGCCCGGGACGTGGTGCTAACCACCTACCTCGACGGCATCTTCGTCCCGGCGCAGTCGGATGCCCGCGCCTTCAACGGCCACCCGGAGATGACGATCGACGCCGGCCGCAAGGCGGATGAGGCGCTCGCCTTCTTCAACCATGGCTGGCCGGCCGCCCAGCGCGCCGCGTTCCTCGAGGCAAACCACATCGACTACGTGCTGACGACCGACAGCCGGTTCAGCGACCGGTTGCGGGGAGATCCTCGGCTCCGCTTGATCGACCAGGAGGGCGGCGCCGCCCTCTTCGCGGTGCAACCGTGACCCGGCCATTCCATCGCGCCCTGCTTGCGCTGGTCGTCGCCCTGGCGGCGGCCGGGCTGCTCGTGATTCTCTTGCAGCCGCGCGCCTCGCGGCTCTCCTCTGACTTCACGATCAACTACAGCGCCGGTGTCCTGGTGCGCCAGGGTCACCTCGCCGCCCCCTACCAGCAGGCGGCGCTGGGCGAGACGATGCATCGCGTCGCCCCGGACGGGGCGATCGATCCCGGGCTGCCGTTCAGCCTGCCACTGATCGCCGCCCTGCCCTTCGCAGGCCTCTCGTTGTTACCGATCGACGTCGCCTTTCGCCTCTGGCAGATCATCAGCGTGGCGCTCTTGCTGTTCGCCGTCCTGATCCTGCAGCGCGCCCGGCCGCTCGACCGGCGCGCGCCGGCGTTCGCCATGCTGGGGCTGCTGGCCGCGGTTCCCACCTGGACCTCGCTGACCGAGGGGCAGGTGACGCCACTGCTGTTCGTCGGCGGCGCGATCCTGGTCGCGACCCTCGGCCGCGATCAGTGGGCCATGGCGGCCGGCGGCGGAGCGTTGCTCGCCGTCAAGCCGCAGTACCTGCCGGTCTACCTGGTGGTGTTGTTCGCCGCGCGGCGCTGGCGGATGCTGGCGGCCGCCGGCGGCGGAGCGGCTTTGGTACTGATGAGCCCGCTGGCGGCCGGCGTCGATGGTATCGGCGCCATGTTGCACAACGCCTTGCACGCCAACCAGGCCGTCGCTATCCGTCTCGATGAGGCCTGGATCGGCGTGGTGGGACCGGCGCTACCGGCGGCGGCTGCGACCGGGGTGGCGATCGCGGTTTACGTCGTGCTGCTGACCGCCCTGGGGCTGATCGCCTGGCGACGCCCGTCGTCACTGATGGGCTTCACCGTCATCGCACTCGGGTTCGGCGTGCTGGCTTCTCCGCACGCGCTCCCGCACGACCTGCTGATCCTGGCGGTGCCCGCCTGGCTCGCCGCCGTCCTCTCTCGCGAGGGCAGCCTTCCCAATCCCATCCCCGGCCTTCTGTTGACCGACCTGGCGTTGCTGATGGACCTTCACGGGGTCGGCCCGCCGCTGGGACCGATCGTGATGACTGCGGTGATCGGCTGGTATTGGTGGCAGTTCAGGCAGCGGGCAAAGGCGCGGCTTCAGCTGGCCGTCAGTCGGGCCGCCTGACTACACCTCATCAGGCTTCGCCTACCAACCCGACCGCAGAGAGCCGCCATTCGCCAGGCACGCCTTTGAGGGTGCGGGGGAGACCGTCGACAAACTCGATACGGGAGCCGACCACCAGGTCCTTGACCGTGCTCGAAACGAGCACCTCTCCGGGCCCAGCGAGCTCGGCGATGCGAGCCGCGATGTGTACGGCGATCCCTGCGAGTTTTCCCTCAACGACTTCACATTCGCCCGTATGAACCCCCGCTCTGATGGTTAGACCGAGGGCGGTCACCGATTCCGCAATCGCGCGGGAGCAACGCACGGCCCTGGCCGGGCCGTCGAACGAAGCGAAGAACCCGTCGCCGGTCGTCCCGAGCTCGCGCCCGCGGAACCGCTCGAGCTGACGCCGGATGAGTGAGTTGTGCCGGTCAAGTAGATTTCGCCAGCTCCGATCTCCTAATCGTGCGGCGGTCGCCGTGGAGTCGACAAGATCGGTGAAGAGGATCGTGGCAAGCACTCGCTCAGGCTCCGGTGCTTGCCGGACTCCAGTAACGAACTCCTCAATTTCACCGAGCAGGGCATCGACATCACCCGCCCAGGGCAGATGGTCAGTGCCGGCAAGCTCAACCACTTGCGCTCCAGCAATCCGTTTCGCCATGAAGCGTGCTTCGCTGGCCGGAGTGATGACATCCACATCAGCCTGCCTCCAGGCAGCAGCACCATGACCAAAGCGGGCATCACGCCGATAAAGGACAAGCGTTGGGACGCGAATCGTCGGGAGCACGTCGCGAACATCGATCTGACTGTTCATCCGAAGGAGCGCGATCGCAGCTCCCGGGCTGGCGGCATGTCGCATGAAGGTCCGCCACCAAGCCCGATAACTCGCGTCACTCGCAAGACTGGGCGCCGGAAGGCTGGGATCAACAGAGTCGGGCCACTCGTTTTCGATTGCCGTGAGCCGCGCCTCCAACTCCTCATGGGTCATCAGATGCGAGCCGGTGCGGGCGAATGACCCGTAGAGGACGAGCGCCGCGCACCGCTCCGGATAGGTGGCCGCGAATAGTGCGCTCATCGCGCCTCCCTCAGAGACGCCGAGCAGCGCTGCTTTCTTGGATCCAGCTGCCTCCATCACCACCCGAACGTCGTCCATGCGCTCTTCAAGAATCGGCAGCTGATTGAGAGGGACTCGGTCGGAGAGACCGACACCGCGTTTGTCGAACAGGATCAGACGCGAGAACGAGGCAAGGCGACGGAGGAAGCGGCTCGCATGGGGATCCTCCCAGGCCAGTTCCAAGTGGGTGATCCAGCCCGGGATGAAGACAAGATCAATCGGCCCCTGACCGAGGACCTGGTAAGCGATATGAACGTCGCCACTTTTGGCGTACATCGTCTCGGGAAGCACCGCTCGAGCATGAGCCAACCGTGTGGCGTGCGTCAATCGGTGCGGGACGAGCTCAGGCGGCGGGCCGCGGCGCAGCACCGGCCGCCGGTTGTTCGGGCCGCCTGAGCACGGTCCATTGACGTTCGCGGCGCAGCATTTGCAGCAGCAGCGTCCAGAGCAGTAGCAGGCCGACCAGCTTGACCGAGGTGCCGGCGAGCACCAGCAGGCCCTGCGCCGCAGAGTGTACCCGCAGGTCGGGGGGTAGGGGAAAGGCTCGCCGGTCGACCCAACACATCACATAGGCGGCCACCAGCACCCAGCCGTATCGAACCCCGGGCCGGCGTTGGGCGATCCACGCCAGCGCGGTGGCCATCGGCAGCAGCAGCGTGACCAGGTGATGTTGCCAGGTGACGCTGCTCACGATCAGCAGCGACGTCATCAGAGCCGCGACGCTGAGCCGAATCGACCATCGGTCGTTGGCTCCGGCACGGCCCGACATCCAGATGGTGACGCCGATGACCGACACCGCGGCCAGCGCGATTACCACCTTCGCGGCGTTTTGCGTCGCACCCCCAAGAAGATTGGGCGAGAGAACGACGATCCGGCTCACCAGGCCGTCGATCGAGCCGTTGTCCCAATTCGCGGTGCCGAGGCCTATGCGCGGCAGCACGACCGTGAAGAATTGCCAGCTGCCCGGCGACGCCAGCATGGTGACCACGGTGACTATCACCAGCAGCCCGCTGCCCACGATGGCGACCCGGCAGCGTCCGAGTCGGGCAAAGAGCGGAATCAGAAAAATGGGCGTGACCTTGATGGAGGCGGCCAGCGCGATGAAACCGCCGGCCAGCGAGTCCCGCCGGCGCAGCGCGGCCCAGAGCGCGGCGGCCAGGAGCAGCAGCCACACGGTCGCGACCTGCTGGAATTTCAAATTGAGGTAGACGGGCATGAAGCCGAACGCGGCCACCAGCACCAGCCGCCGGCCGGCACGCGACAGCTCGGGGTGGATGTGCAGGATCAGCGCCAGCGAGCCGAAGAATGCGGCATGCACCGCCAGCAGCCAGACGCGGGCGGCGCCCACCAGCCCCAGCGGCGTGAGCGGTGCCAGCAGCTCGGCGAAGAAGGGCGGATAGATGTAGGCGACCACCCAGGCTTCGGTTCCCCAGGAACGCTTGAAGTCGGCGTAGACGTCGGTGCCATGCGCTGCGGCCTGGGCGCCGCCGAAGTAGTTGGCGAAATCGAAGCGGAGCGACTCGGGCGTCAGTGTCACCCACTGGCTGACGGAGAAGACGACGTAGTAGGCGGCGGCGATGGTGAGCAACAGAAGCAGCACCCGCTGCTGGAACTTCGGTTCATAGAGCCGCCGAATGCCGTACCAGGTCCTCATGCGGCGACGGCCTCCGCCACCGGGCGCGGCTGGTCGCGGATCACGCGCTGATGCCAGGCGAGCAGCAGCAGCAGCACCGGGATGGCGGTGAAGCCATTGAAGAAGCCGAATCGCAAGCCGATGAAGTAGCCGAAGGGCAGGATGGCGAAGGCCCAGACCACGATCTCGGTGAGCGGATCCGCCCAGCCGCGCAAGTTGGGTCCGAGTAAGACCGCGACCAGCGGCAGCAGCAGGATGGCGTCGTAGGAATGGACGTAGGGCAGCAGCGCGAACCAGAGCAGCAGCAGCGTCAGTCCGCGGCTTCGGGCGTCGGGTGCGCGGCGGATGGCCCACACGGTGTAGGCGGCGCCGGCCGCCATCACGACGATCAGCGCGGAGGTCTTGAGCGGCCCGCTCAACGCCGGGTAGTAGAAGCTGTGAATGGAGGCGACATCCGGCTGGATACCCTGGGCAGCCCGCCAGTGAGACATCAGCTCATTAGCCCAATGCCCGATCACGCCCGGCAGCGCGAGCACTGCGACACCGAACGCCACCAGGCTGCCGCCGCCGAAGCCCAGCAAAAATCGCCCGGGCGACGACGGCTCGAGCAGCACCAGGATCACCGGCAGAGCCAACCCGAGGTTCGGCTTCATCCAGACGAGGGTGAGCGCCAGCCCGGCCCATACTGGCCGGCCTCGGCCGGCGAGGTACCAGGCGGCGGCGAACCCAAGGAAGACCAGGGCACTCACCTGGCCCTGGAACACGTTGATGAACGCGATCGGGGAGAGGACGGTGGCGGCGACGGCGATCCAGCGGCGCGCCGGAGGCCAGCCGAGCCGCAGCAGGATCAGCCAGGTTCCGGTGGCGATGGCCAGCAGCATCAGCCCGGCAAAGAGCGGATAGACGGCCTGCCAGGGCAAGCCCGTCAGCGGCTGCAGGCCGAGCGCCAGCCAGGGACCTTCCGGAAAGGGAAGGAAATCGTTGTAGCGCGGATCACCGGGCCGGGCGTCGATGGGCGCGTTGTAGAGCGCGTTCTCGGCGCGCCCCAGTACCGTCCAGTCGTAGGGGTCGCCACCGTGCGCGCTGACGCTGGCGGCGGCGAAGAAGGCGCGAAAGTCCTGGCCAGCGGTGGGCGAGGTGAGCAACTGGCGCGCGTAGGCCAGGCACAGCACCGCGGTGAAGATCAAAAAGATTCGCTGGCGGCGTCGCAGATGGACAGTGCGATCGACGGCGGTCACCGACCGGACTCGGCCGCGTAGGCGCGATTCTCCGGCGTGTCGCGCATCATGATGGTCGCCTTATCGAAGCTGCCGAGCTCGAACCATCCGACGTGGCCCGGCGCGTTGTGGTCCTGGCGCAGTTCGGTGATGATCGGATCGTCCGAGTGGAAGATGACCCAGTTGATCTGGTAATGCGCAAATAGCCGCGCCTGGTCCGTGCCGAGCGATTGCAGCTGCGAATAGTCGTGCAGCAGCTGGTCGCCGTCGAGGGCGGCGTCGCCGAAGATGAAGACCGGTTGCGCCGGCGTGTGGCCGTAGAGCCGATAGATCAGGTAGCCGCCCCAGCCGTAGACATTCAGCATGTGTCCGGGCGCCGGGTGCTGGATCAGGAAATCGGCGGCCTTGATCGGGAAGTCGCGGGCGACCAGCTTCCCGTCGACGCGCTGGACCAGGCTGGGGACGCTCGCGAGCAGCACCACCAGGCAGAGCACGATCACCATCCCGAGGTTCACCGCGAAGGTGGCGATGCTGGTGCGCGGCACCCGGCGGGGCCAGCGCCAGGTGAGCCGCTCGCGCGCCTGCTGGGCGTAGTCGGCCAGCGCCGGCACCGCGACCAGCATGAAGAAGGACAGGTTGCGGACCGAATGGAGCGCGAGACCGAGGCCGAGCAGCAGCAGGAGAAACGGACGGAGCTCGATGCGGCGGGCCAGCGCCAGCCCGCCGATGATCAAGAACACCATCGCCTCGAACGGCCAGATCTGTGACATCTGAAAATTTGGCGAGAACCACTCGACGATCAGCCGCTGCTGCTCGGGGCTGCCGCCGGTCTGGAAGGGATAGAGGTAGATGTCCCAACCGTTGGGGTTGACGATGGCGATCGCCACCGAGGCGGCCAGCACCACCCCCATCGCGTTCAACCGCTCGACCGGCATCGCTCCGGGCCGGCGAGCCAGATAGCGGAGCCCCTCGACCAGCAACGCGATGCCGACGACCGCATAAGCGACCACGAATCCGGCGTGGAGGTTGACCCACAGCAGCATCACAAAGGGCAAGGCATAGAGCGCCCGGCTGCGCCCCTCGCAGAAGCGCTCGACCCAGAGGTAGGTCAGGGCGGTCAGGGCGAAGGTGATCATCTGGATACGCGGGCCCCAGATGGGGTTGGCGGCGGCCACCCCCAGGGCGAGCACCAGCCCGGCGATCACGAAGTTTACCCGCCGATCGATCGCTCGGTAGACGAGGAAAAAGCCGGCGGCGGTGACCGCGCCCAGCGCGACGCTTTCCAGCGGCAGCCGTCCTAGCGCGTAGAGCACCGAGAGCAGGACCTCGCTCAGCCACTCGTGCGTGATCCAGCGGTGATCGCTGACGGTGTAGGTGTAGAGATCGGTGCGCGGTACCATGTGGTGGCTGAGGATCCAGTTCCCGGTCGTGACGTGCCACCAGAAATCCGGGTCGGTGACCGGCTGGATGGCGGCGATCAGCATCGTCACGAAGATGGCGACGGTGAAGAAATGGGGCAGATCGAGCCAGCGAACGGCTCGGCTCAACCAGCCATTGGGAACTGGCGCGGTGGGGGACGGAGCGGCGGAACGGGCCAGGGTTGCCAATTTACAGGACGAACGGGATCAGCCGGTGGGTCCGCATCGCATAGGCCTCGTACTGTGGGTAGGAGGTGCGGAGCACGCGCTCCTCGAAGTAGGTCCGGGTCAGCTGGGCTGCGAGGAAGATGGCGAAGACCAGGGCGTGCCAGGTCAAGAGCGTAGGCAGCACCAGGCCAAGGCCGGCCGTGATCTCCCCGAGGTAGATCGGATGCCGCACCACCTCGTAGGGACCGGCGGTCACGAGGCCGCGTGCCTCGGGGACGATGCTGAACCGATTGCGAAGGTAAGTGAGGGAGTAGAGGGCCCAGATCGTGCCGCTCGCCAATAAGATGTCGCTGAAGCCCAGCACCCAGGCGTTCGTGCTGCGAGGCTGGTTGGGGACGAGGAAGAGGCCGTAGAGGACGAAGCTGCCGACCATGGCCACGATCACCGCGACCGGGTTGTGGTCGCGCGCGATCGCCTTGCTGCGCACCGCATAGATCCCCAGCAGAAAGGCGAAAAAGGCGAGCGTCAGGATCCGGTTCAGCAGATACATCAACGCCGTCCGGTCGAGCTCGCCGCGCAGCGCCTGCGGGATAGCGGCGACCGCGAGCTCCCCCTGGATGATCGTCAGAAAGCCGAAAACCCCGAGCGGAAGCGCCCGTCCCAGAATGAACGGAGTAAGTTTGCGCATCTGCTACCGATTCAGCGTGAATTCGACGATTTTCCTGCTATCATGGGGCCGCCAAACGGGGCTCCAGCCGGAGCGGGGGGCCTTAGTTCTATATGAGTGCGATCCAGGCCACGGATGAGATCTTCGATCCATTCGTGTTGATTCACCAATCAGTCACGGCCCGCCTGCAAACGGTCGAGGCCGAGCTGGAAACGGCGGAGACCAAAGCCCGCGAGCTCGAGGCCGCCCTCGAGCAGCAGCGCGAGCAGGCGGAGGAGTCGCGGGTGGTGGAGAAGCATTTGCTCAACAACCTCAAGCAGTTCTCGCCCTCCGAGGTGCAGGCCACCTTCGCCAACATCCGAGAGACGCAACTGAGTGTGGAGCGGGCCGAGTTCGAGTACGAGGCCCTGGCCGCCCGGCGGGCGGAGCTCAAGGACCAGGGGCAGTTTCTGCGCTCCGCGAGCCAGATCCTCGCGGACCTACAGCGGATGTACGGCGAAAACGGCGGGCACCCGGGTCCGGTCGACGGCGACAAGCAATTCCGGGATGCCTCACGCCAGGTGTTCCAGATCATCGAAGAGGAGCGGATGCGCATCGCCCGCGACATGCACGACGGGCCGGCCCAATCGATGGCCAACCTGGTGCTGCAAGCAGAAATCCTCGAGCGACTGCTCGACCGAAACCCCAAACAGCTGGTGACCGAGCTGGCCGAGTTCAAGAACAGCGTGCGCAATGCGCTGGAAGAGACCCGGCAGCTGATCTTCGACCTGCGGCCGATGACGCTCGACGACCTGGGGCTAGTCCCGACACTCAGGAAGTTCATCAAGGAGTACGGCGACCGCTACGGCCTGGCCACCCGCTTCAACGTCGTGGGTCAAGAGCGACGGCTCCCCGGGAACACCGAGGGCGTGCTCTTCCGCATCATCCAGGAGGCCCTTACCAACGTGCACAAGCACGCGCGGGCCAAGATGGCCGAGGTCACCATGAACCTGCAGCCGTCAAGGGTCTCGGTGGTGATCAAAGACGACGGGCAAGGCTTCGACGTGGCCCGCACCGAGGCCAACCTGCACAAGAACAAGAACCTCGGGCTGCTCAGCATGCGCGAGCGGGCGGAGCTGGAGAAGGGCTCCATCGAAATCCGGTCGCAGCCCGGCCGGGGCACCGAAGTCAAGGTCGAGGTCCCCCTCAACAAGCGCTAGCCGACGCGCTCGGGGCGCCCGGCGGCGGCTCTTTTGCAAGTCGTAACGGTCGCCTCAATACCGCCGATTTGCCGTTACGAGGTCGTCAAAAGTCTTCGCCATTCCTTGTCGGGCCGATCGTTGTCCAGCGGGCGCCGTCGTGTGAGACTGAGTCCGGTCGATCTCCACGACAAGGAGGTGAATCTGGCATGTTGGCGAACCTTTATCTGCGCCTCCGTGAGCTGCTCAACCGCGAGGAAGGGCAGGGCATGGTGGAATACGCCCTTATTCTCGTCTTGATCGCGGTGGTCGTGATCGTCGTTCTCATCATCCTCGGCAACCAGGTCAAGAACGTCTTCTGCAACATCTCGGGCGGTCTCGGCCAGTAACTGAGCGCCCACGCTGGGAGCAAACCAGGAGAGCGGGCGGGAGCCCGCTCTCTTCCTTTTGTAGGAGGCGGCGGTCCGCCACAAATTGTTCGCACCGGGTGTGCAAGGAAGCGCGTGCCTTTCTAGATACATCAGCCGAAAGAGCGTCTCGCTTTGGCGCCGAATTTCAGGAGGTGAGTTGATTGGCGACTGAGGTAAAGCCGAAGAGCAACCGCATCCTCTTGATCTTCGGTGTTTTCCTCGCCATCGTGGCGTTCGGAGGGGCCTTGCTCGTTGGCCGCACTTCGGGTGGCACGCCTGGTGCGATCGGCGGAGGGGCAAAGAACGTGGACGTCGTGGTGGCCACCCAGGAGATCGCGGCGTCGACCCAGATCACGGCGGCCCTGGTGACCATTACGAAGTTTTCGGAGGACACCGTGCCGCCCTTCGCGTTCCGGGACAAGAACCTTGTCATCGGGAAGTACGCGGCGATTCCGATTCATGCCAACGCGGCGATCATCGACACGGACATCGTGAGCGACGCGGGCAGCGTCACGCCCGCCAAACAGGCGTTCTTGAAGATCCCACCGGGACAGGTCGCGATGCAGATCCCGACGGGCGAGCTGGTCGGTGCCGGTGGTTACATCCAGCCGGACGACCGGATCGACATCCTTGTAACCTATAGCGTCAACGGCAAGTCCCTGACCAAGGTGACCTTCACCAACCTGCACATCATCCGGGTTGGACCGGCCGGCGGACCGAATGCCCGTGGCATCTCGTCGAGCCTGACCGTGATCGTCACCCTCCAGCAGGCGCAGGACCTCAAGTGGTTGCTGGACAACACCAACTACAAGTACGTCCTCAAGTCGGTGGACGATTACGACCACGTCGACAGCGACACCTCGTCGACGACCTCGGACAGCTTCGCCAAGAGCTACAACCTGCGCTAGTCCCTACGAAAAAACGTTGACAGGCTCCCCGCGAAATCGGAAGATTTCGCGGGGTGCCTTCTTTAACGAGATGACTGGATGACCGAGCCAATCAAAGTCCTGATCGTCGACGACATCTCCAGCACCCTGGACAACCTCCAGAAGCTGCTCTCCTTCGAGCCCGACATCCAGGTGGTCGCCACCGCCGTCAACGGCAAGGAAGGGGTCGAGCAAGCCAAGAAGCTGGCCCCCGACCTGGTCCTGATGGACGTCAACATGCCGATCATGGACGGCATCCAGGCGACCGAGCTGCTGGCTGCGGAGGTGCCCGGCTCCCCGGTGATCATCATGTCCGTCCAGGGGGAGCGCGACTACCTCCGGCGGGCGATGCAGTCGGGCGCTCGCGAGTTCCTCATCAAGCCCTTTTCCGGCGACGAGCTGATCGCCAGCATTCGCCGCGTCTACCAGCTGGAGCAGAAGAAGGAGTCCTTCCTGGCCAAGACGACGGGGGCGACCGCCGTGGCGGCGGCCGCGCCGCCCGAGGGCGGGCCGCCGGCCGCCAAGCGCGCCGAGCACGGGCAGGTCTTCTTCTTCTACTCCGGTAAAGGCGGCGTTGGGAAGTCGCTGATCGCCGCCAACCTGGCGGTCTCGATGGCGAACGAAACCAAGGGCAAGGTGGCCCTGGTCGATCTCGATCTGCAGTTCGGCGACATCGGCGTCCTGCTCAACCTTGACCACTCCCAGGGCATCACCGACCTGATCGAAAACATCGACCAC
>Ga0307479_10000614_pt1 | contig 31973 bp, 33 predicted proteins | sample atmos_gasesECM4C_FD_203743 | JGI IMG/M metagenome (GOLD analysis project Ga0307479, IMG submission 203743) | Hardwood forest soil microbial communities from Morgan-Monroe State Forest, Indiana, United States - atmos_gasesECM4C_515 | ecosystem: Environmental > Terrestrial > Soil > Temperate...
CCGTTTGTGCGTGTCTTCGAAACTGCCGGAATCCCCGCGGCCGCAGGCGTCATGAACTTTGTCGTGCTCACCGCCGCGCTCTCCAGCGTCAACTGCAACCTCTACCTCACGTCCCGGATGCTCTTCTCGCTGGCGCGGGGCAGTTATGCGCCATCGCGTCTTGGCCGCCTGAGCAAGCGTGGCACACCGGTCGCGGCGCTGTTGGTCTCGAGCGCTGGAATGATCGCCGCCCTTTTCCTGGAGCACTGGTTTCAGGCGACGGCTTACCTGTACATGCTCGGAGCGGCTTTTTTCGGCGGCATTTTTGTATGGCTCATGATTTTCGTGACGCATCTCGCGTTTCGGCGGCGCACAGCGAAACGGCCGCAGCCTCCGATGCGCTTCGCACCGCGCGGCCCCTGGAGTTCCCTCTTCGGGCTGTTTGCGGTTACGGCCGTTTTGGCGTCCACCTGGTGGGTCCCTGGCTTGCGCATCACACTTACGGCCGGCTTCCCCTGGCTCGCTTTCATTTCGCTGTGTTACCTAGCATGGACTCGGGCCGGAAGGGCGAGCCCTAAGAAGCAATCTTGAACATCTAAAGCCGATTCCACTCTTCGAGAGCGATCTCTCGCTTGAGAATCGCACCGGCTTCGCGGAGCATCATCTTTAGCTGAGGAACCGAATACTCTTCATTGGAAGGAATTGTCAGGCGATTTTCCCGGTAGACGAGGAACTGGTGGCGCGTTCCTGAAAATGGTCCATCGAAACCGAGGATACGAAGGCGTCGGATGAATTGGCGACGCCTACAGGGTGTCCACCGGCTCACGCGCTGGTTCCTTGTTCAAGTCGATGCTTCCGATGACCGGCAGGTGATGGTGAAGCTTCAAACCAACTAGGATCCAGTCCTCAAGCACGGAGCGCAGCTCTTCTTCGCATTCCCGGAGCGTGGGGGCAAAAGCCAGGACGCCGGGGCACGAAGGGATTCGGCCAGAAAACGAGGCGTCATCGAGTTTATCGTAGAGCGCTTGCTCCATGGCAAGCTCCACATATTCGCTCAGGACATATCGTTTGCTCACGGCGAGCCTCTGGTTGCATTATACAGGGTAAACTCAGGCTCGCGTTATCTGGGGCAAAAGGAAACGTGCATGGATGAACTGCTCAAGTGGCGCGCTGAATTCCCCATTCTCGGCCGAGCCACGTACATGATCAGCAATTCACTGGGCGCCATGCCACGCGGAGTCTATGACAGCATGCGCGCTTATGCGGATTCCTGGGCGGAGCGCGGTGTCCGGGCATGGGAAGAGGGCTGGTGGGAAATGGCCGTTGGCGTCGGCGACAAGATTGCCCCCCTCATCGGCGCTGCGCCGGGAGAGATTTCCTTGCACCAGAACGTTACGCTCGCGCAAGCGGTGATTTCTTCTTGCTTCGATTTTCGCAGCGCGCGCAACAAAGTCGTGATGACGGATCTCGAGTTTCCATCAATCCAATACTTCTACCATGAGCAACGCCGCAAGGGCGCACGTGTAGAGCTTGTCGCTTCCACCGATCCGGTTCGCATTGACCTCGATAAGTTTCTTTCGGCCATCGACGAAAGCACGTTGCTCGTTCCCATTTCGCATGTCCTCTTTCGCAGCTCTTACATCGTCCATGCTCGTGCGATTATCGAGCGCGCTCATCGTGTGGGCGCTCACGTCATCCTGGATACGTTTCAAGCTACGGGCACGATCCCAATCGACGTTCGCGCCCTCGGAACGGATTTCGCTGTTGGCGGCGTTCTTAAATGGCTCTGTGGCGGCCCCGGCGTCGCCTATCTTTACGTGCGCGAAGACCTGCGTGCCAGTCTACAGCCCGCGCTCACCGGTTGGCTCGCGCACCAGCGGCCGTTCGCCTTCGAAGCCGGGGCCATCGAACCGCGCAGCGATTCTTTCCGCTACCTCAACGGCACTCCTCACATTCCCGCGCTCTTCGCGTGTCAACCCGGCCTCGACATTTTGAACGCCGTGGGCATCGCTGCGATTCGAGAAAAATCAATCCGCATGACCACGCGACTCATGGAGGGTGCAAAATCACGCGGCTGGAGAGTCAACACGCCGGAAAATTGCGCTGAGCGCGCCGGCACGGTTTCCATCGACTGTCCCCACGCCGCCGAGGTCTGCCGCGAACTCCTGGAGCGAGAGATCCTGGTGGATTACCGCCCGAAAGCGGGCGTGCGCCTCTCGCCGCACTTCTACAACCGCGAGGATGAATGCGATTTCGCTCTCGCACAAATGGAGGAAATACTGCGCACGCGGGCGTGGGAGAAACACGCGGTGGCCGCAGCGCCGGCATAAATCCATGGACGACACTAAGGAGGTTCGCGTAAAAGCCAAGTACGGCGCATCCGGCCATCCCGCAGGGGAGGGTCTCGACGAATTCGAGGCCGTGCGCCGCGCGATGGTCGAGAGTCAGCTTCGTCGCCGAGGCATCAGGGATGAGAAAGTCCTCGAGGCCATGGACACTGTTCCGCGTCACGAATTTGTGCCCACCGATTTTCGGAAGCGTTCCTATGACGATTCGCCGCTCCCCATCGGCGAAGGCCAGACGATTTCGCAACCTTACATCGTTGCTGCCATGACCTCGGCGCTAAATCTCACGGGCAGCGAGCGCGTTCTTGAAATCGGGACTGGTTGTGGCTATCAAGCAGCTGTTTTGTCGCTCCTTGCGAAACAGGTTTACACGGTGGAATGCCGAGGCGCGTTGGCCACGGCGGCAGCCCAACGGCTTTCGCGCCTGGGATACCTCAATGTTCATGTCCACTGTGGGGATGGCACGCTCGGTTTGCCGGAGTGCGCGCCGTTTGACGCCATCCTGGTCGCAGCCGCCGCGCAGTCTGTGCCTCCACCGCTTCTCGCCCAACTGGGCGAGGGCGGGCGCCTGATTCTCCCCATCGGCGATGCGGAGAATCAGGAATTGCAAATGATTGAACGGCAAGGCGGGGCATTTCGCACACGCACGCTAGAAGGCTGCCGCTTCGTGCCACTGGTAGGATTCCATGGCCGCAAGGATTCGCCCGCGCGATGAGTTTCGCGGCTCCTGAGTTTTCCATCATCATCCCTGCGTATAACGAGGAGCGGCGCCTTCCCGAAACGCTCGAGAGAATCGCCGCCTATGTCCGCACGTCCGGCCGGGAGACGGAAATCCTGGTCGTCGATGACGGTTCGACGGATCGCACCGCCGCCTTTGCCGATTCTTTCCGAAGCAAACTCCCCGCGCTCCGGGTGATCTCCAATGGTTCGAACCGCGGAAAGGGCTACAGCGTCCGTCGAGGCATGCTGGAAGCCCGCGGTTGCACCGTTCTCTTCACCGATGCCGACCTCTCTGCGCCCATTGAAGAGGCCGACAAGCTTTTCGCTGCGCTTGAAACGCACGATGTCGCCATCGGGTCGCGCGCGCTAGACCGCGGCCTCATTTCCGTCCATCAGTCGCGCTTCCGCGAACTCGCGGGCATCATCTTCAACACCATCGTGCGCCTGTGTTTGCGCCTTCCCTTCGTGGATACGCAGTGCGGCTTTAAAGCATTTCGCCGGGAGCCGTGCCGCATCATCTTTGAACAGCAGCGTATCGAGCGCTTCGGCTTCGACCCGGAGTTGTTGTACCTTGCACGGCGTCACGGGTTGCGAGCCGTGGAAATTCCGGTGCGCTGGGGGCATTCTCCCGCGACCAAAGTGAGCATGTTCCGCGACAGCCTGCAGATGTTCCTGGACGTGCTCATCATTCGCTGGAACGCGATTGCGGGGCGCTACCCACGCTCGGCATAGTGCCCGCAGTAGCCACTTTGCAATACAAAGTACTTGACAGACTCCCATTTCACTGTCAGCCTTTCGTCATGGCAAGTGTCAGCCCGTTGCGCTCCCCCAAGCGTCCACCCATCCCCATCGACGCTCGCGCCGCCGATCATCTCCGCTACATCCGAGAGACCATGGAGCGCGCCGCGGAATTCACCGCCGTCCCTGGCTGGGGTGGCATGGCCATGGGCATCACCGCGCTGGCCGCGGCCTTCTTCGCTTCCCGCCAAACCACGCCGCGCGCCTGGCTGGCGGTCTGGCTGATCGAGGCTTTTGTTGCCGTGTCCATCGCCGCTCCGGCGGCGGCCACCAAGGCCCACCGCGCGAATTCGCGGCTTTTCTCCGGCCCGGGACGCAAATTTCTTCTGAGCTTTGCCCCGCCCATCGTTGTGGGCGGATTGCTGACCTTTGTTCTCTTCCAAGCCGGCGCCATCGCCACCTTGCCGGGTGTTTGGCTGCTGCTTTACGGCACTGCAGTCGTCACCGGCGGGGCATTTTCCGTTCGAGTTGTGCCGGTGATGGGCCTTTGTTTGATGGCTCTGGGCGCTACAGCGCTCCTTGCCCCTGCGGCGTGGGGAGATGCCCTGATGGCTGTGGGATTCGGCGTCCTGCAAATCTTTTTCGGCGCGTGGATTGCCAGGTATTACGGAGGTTAGGCTCACCGTTGAACGGCGGCACTCAAGAAAGAAAACTCATGGCCAAATCTTCCACTGCACAGCAGGAACGCCTGCAGCGCACACGGGAACGAGATGCTTCGCTCGCCGAACTGCGCGGTCAGGCGCGTGATGCGGTTCCGGCCGATCTCGACCGTCTTATCCATGAGCGCATTCGCCTGGGGATCGTGAGCGCGCTCGCCGTCAACCGCTCGCTTACGTTTAACGAGCTCAAGGCCTTGCTAAAGACGACCGACGGCAATCTCAGCGTGCACGCACGCAAGCTCGAGGAAGCCGACTACATCCTTTGCACGAAATCGTTCGCCGGACGCCTGCCGAAGACCGAATACCGCCTGACCGCATCGGGCAGGCGCGCTCTGGAGCGTTATCTCAATCACATGGAGGCGCTGATTCGCGCGACGCGCGAGCGCTGAGCGGCAAAATTTTTTTTGGTGTCACTTTGTATTACAGAGTAGTTTATGCTGCTTCCCCCACGGCGGAGAAAGAGCATGTCCATGCAACCCGTAGTCCTGCAACAGGTCCTAGCGGCGAGCCCCGCGCCGCACAGGGCTCAGCGCCTTCATGTCGCCGTCATCTCCGACGGCAACGGCCGTTGGGCCACTTCGCGGGGTCTCCCTCGGTCCGCTGGCCATCGCGCCGGAGCCGAGACCGCGCGCCGCGTCATCCGAGCCGCGCCTGTCTTGGGGATTCATACACTTACGCTCTTCGCGCTTTCTTCCGCTAATTGGAAGCGCCCGGCTTCGGAAGTGAATGGGATTTTGCGCCTCTTGCATGAATACTTATTGACAGAGACCTCGCACTGCGTCGAAGAAGGCGTCCGCCTCAGTGTTATCGGCCGCCGCGACCGCTTGCCGGCCACTCTTCGGGAAGCCATCGCCGACTCAGAAGCGCTCACCGCCCAGGGCGCTCGCTTGCATTTGCGCCTCGCCGTGGACTACTCCGCGCGTGAAGCCATTTTTCATGCGGCTTGCCGCTTCTACAAAGTCACGGAACTATCGCCGGATTCCTTTTCCAGTGTACTCGCGGAAGTTCAGCGTGGCGGCTCAACCGAAGTGGATCTGCTCATCCGCACCGGTGGCGAGCAGCGCCTCTCCGACTTTCTCCTTTGGGAATGCGCCTTCGCCGAGTTCGTTTTTCTCTCGAAGCGCTGGCCGGACTTCACGGCCGCCGACCTTGAAACTGCGGTGGAAGATTTCTACAGCCGGGAGCGCACTCGCGGCGCTTTGCCCGACGCCATCGCGGGATAGCCAAAGTTCAAGGCGAGGGAGGGGGCTGACCCATGGCTGCTCTTCCCGTCGCACCGGCAGCATGGGCGGTGAAACACTTAATCGAACGATCAGCACAAAGGTGCGCTGACAACGAAGCACTTCAGCGCGCCGCGCGAAGCGCGCGGTCCATCGCGAAGGCCTTCCGCAGAACGCGCTGAGCCGTTTCTGTCAAATGGAATTTGCCCAGTTCGTCTTCGCGGGCGAAAGCTACGTCGGTGACGTCGCTCCTTGCACATGGTTTGCCGCTTACGCGTTCGCAAAGATAATCCACGATTACGTAATGGAAACGCGGCCGCTTTTTCCCTTTGCTCGTCCCGCCACTCTTCGGCGGATAAATCCTTTCGAACACTTCGATCTGCCGGAGCACCCGCACCACAAGCCCGGTCTCTTCCAACAATTCCCTCGCCACGCCTTCCGCCAGCGTTTCCCCGAGTTCCAGCGTGCCGCCGGGAATTGACCACTCGCCACGAAGCGGCTCGCTGCCGCGCCGGACCAGCAACGCACGATCTTTATGAATGAGCACACCTCCGACACCGATAACCGGCCGTTCGGGGAATTCGCGAGAAGAGGCCATTGCTTAGCTATAACGACAATGCGGGTTACGCTCGAAGCAGCGAAACCCCGCGCAGGAGTTGACTTCGACCAACGCGGTATATAATACGCCGTACGGTGGAGATTGCGGGGATCGTGCCACCCACCGCGTGAAGACCCTTACGGAGGATGGAGCCGTGATCCGCTGCCCTGAATGTTCCGCCGAAATCGATGTCGATGAAGACGAAATCGAAGAGGGCGAGATTCTGAGCTGCCCCGAGTGCGAATCCGAGCTCGAGGTCTCGCAAACCCATCCTGTTCACCTCAATCTTATTTCAGACGACCTGGATGAGGAGGAAGAGGACGAGGAAAGCGACAAAGAGATTGGAGAAAACGGGGACCTCACGGAAGAAGAAGACGAAGAAGAAGAAGACGATGAAGAATAACGGGTAGCCCTCGCTTCCCAGGCCTGGCATCTCCCTTTCTTGCCGGGTCATCTAAACGACAGCGGAGCAAAATGATACGCAGCCTGCGATGTATCGTGTGCCTCGGCACGTCAGCGCTTTTCGCTCCGTGGGCGTGTGTTTCCGCTCAAGAGCCACAAACTGCACCTCCCGCGAAAACCGCTCCTGCTGCCACGGATGCCGCACAGCCGCCCGCTTCCGCATCGGAAAAACCCGCCAAGAAAAAGTACAGTCACGCCAATGATTTCTTGATTCACGGAACCGTCTTCACCGACAAGGGTCTTTCTTTCCCTGGAGCACAACTGCGAATCCGCCGCAGCACCGAAAAGAAATTTCGCTGGGAGAGTTACACGAATCCCCGCGGCGATTTCGCCATCCGCGTGCCTCAGGGTTCCGAATATGAGATCGTGGTGCGCAGCAAACACTTCAACGAACAAACGCGCACCGTGGACGCCAGGATAGGTGCGCGCGAGGAAAACATGGTGTTTCGCATGGAGCCTGCGCCGGGAAGCAAGAAATGAAAGCCCAAAAACGATCCTTCTGGTCACTGCTGTTATTGTTGGTTTTTTTCACGGCGGCGGCCGCCGCACAAGACAACAAGCGCGAAGCGCAACTCCGCACGGTGCGGGGTGTGGTGACCGACAAATCGGATGCGCCCATTCCCGCAAGCGTCGTCTTCCTGAAGAACACCCGCACCAACGCCGTGCGTAGCTACATCGCCGACGACGCTGGAAATTACCGGTTCAGCGGCCTCGATCCCAACGCCGACTACGAAATTCATGCCGAAAAAGACGGCGCCAAGTCGCAAACACGCACGGTCTCGAGCTTCGACAGCCGCAAGGATATTGTTATCAATTTGAAGATCGACAAGAAGAAGGGCTAAGAATAGACACAACTATCCCGCCTGCCCCTGGCATCCAATCGTGGGTTGACTTCCCGGCGTCGCGGTGATGTCGAGTCCTTATGGAAAAGCGCGCCTCTCGGATAGACTGATTATTCGCTCAAATTGAAGTGTATAGCGCACCAGGAGAAGCATTTCTTGATTCGTCGAAGAATCATTTCACTTCAAGCAAGCAGGCTATGGATCGTTTTGCTGCTCGCGTTTGTCGCCAGCGGCGGGGTCAGCCAAGCGCAGGAAAAACCGGATTCCCCAGAACCCAAGCAGAGCGTGCAGTCCATCACTCAAATCACAGAAGCTCCTTCACAAGCGGCGGGTACCGCCTCGCAGAATCCCTCAGCTCCTCTGGCCACTCCCGATAAGCCGCTGGATGAAAACCCCAAGCGCATTCTCGACATCATTCCTAATTTTCAAACGACGAATGAAAAGCCGGAATTTACACCCATGACGCCGCGGGAAAAATATATTCTCGCCTACCATCAAACGGTGGATTTCAGCGCCCATATCGGAAACCTCTTCCAAGCCGCTCTTCAGCAAGCCAGCAACGGCCAGCCGCACTACGGGCAGGGTTGGGGCCCCTACGCCCAGCGTTTCGGCGCGGCGGAAGCGGATCAAGTCACGTCGGCCTTCTTCATCTTCGGTTTCCTGCCGCACGTCCTGAAGCAAGATCCGCGCTATTTTCGACGGGGCCAAGGCTCGCCTTGGTCCCGCCTCGCATACGCGGCCAGCCGGACGGTCATTGCGCGTACCGATGCCGGCAACTCCACGTTCAATACTCCCCAAGTCTTGGGTCAACTGTTGCAGCAGGGAATTTCGACCGCCTATTATCCGCCGCAGGATCGCTCCGTGAATGGTGTTTTCCAGGATTGGGGCATCAATCTCGCTTACAACACTGCCTACAATGCTCTCAAAGAATACTATCCGGATTTCCTCCGCTGGGTATTTCACCGCCATCGTCTGGAGCAAGCTGCAGTGAGCACTCCGGATGCGCCAGCCGCGACAAGCACCGGTTCTGACCCGTCTTCTAAACCTTAAGAGCCTCAGCCCGCCACCGGCGCGAGCAGCTGCACTGCATGCGGCACCACTTCGATCTCCACGGGAGCGGGCCCGATAATTTCTCCATCTCCGTGAAACATGCAAGGCCTGTTTGTGGTCAACTTCACCCGCTTCGCGCGAACGCGCTTCACCTGAGGAGTTCGCAAATCGCCGCTGCGCACCAGCCGCGGCAAGAGTTGCAGCACTCCCCAGAAACTTAAGTCGTCCAAAAATACCGCGTCGATCCAGCTGTCGTTGATTTGCGCCTCGGGCGCAAGACGCAGCCCCGCTCCGTACGTCGGAGTATTCAGGACGCCTGCCAAGAGCACTTTTGACTCGATCGGCGGTAATTCGCTTTCAGGAAATTCCGCGCGCACTTGCAGCGGTGCAAATCCTCGCAGCGCGCGCAAGGCCGCCGCAATGTAGCGCTGCCGCCCAGGCAATCGGCGGTACGCACCACTCGCGTACCCCGCGGCCTCCGCATCCAAACCCACGCCTCCACCGCCCGCGTACAATCGCTCGCGCCCGTCGGCGGTGCGCACGCGAACCAAGTCCACCCAGCGAGGCTGGCTGCGCAGGACCGCTTCAGCGGCGGCAACAGGATTCTTCGGCAGCCCCAGCGCGACCGCAAAATCATTTCCCCCTCCCGCTGGCAAAATGCCCAGCAAAATATCCGAGCCAAATGCGGCGTTTGCCAGGCCCTGAAAAGTTCCGTCCCCTCCCATCGCCAGCAGGAGCCGGCGTCTGTTCATTGCCCTCATCCTCTCGCGAGCCACTGCTTCCAGTTCCTCAGTACTCTTGGTCAAGACAAATTCTGCGGCGAGCGCGTGTGTCTCAAAAATATTCCGGATTCGAGGCAGGTGCGCTCCCGCCCGTCCCCCGCCTGCAGTGGGATTCACGAACACGACGGCGGGGAATTCGCGTGAAGCGATGCTGGAGAGATCCACTTGGCTCGCCATCGTGCCGAACCCAGGTCTCCCGTGTCAATCGAATGGTGACTCGCCGGGGGCATCCCGGACGGCGCCCCGAAGCGATCTCGGAATGTGTGGATTAGACGGAAGGAATGGTGCCGGCGGGGGGAATCGAACCCACGGCCTAGGGATTATGAGACCCTCGCTCTTCCACTGAGCTACGCCGGCACGAACGCGAACATTGATGCTAAGGATTCAGCGCCGAATGTGTCAAGCCTTCCCAGGTGGTACCCAAACAGAGTTCTTTTCTCGACGGCTTCCGACACACCGGACGAATCTTTGCCGCTCAGCCCCAGGGCTGAAATAGCCGCGGCAGTCCTAATGTGGCTGGTACTAGAGTACTGTTGACCGTAGGAGTCACAAAACCTATTCTCCGTCCTGATCGCAACTCGTGTCCCTTTCCCTAAGGCGAAAGTCCGTCGAAAGGAAGGGGTGGGTTGCTGTGTATGGATTGGAAACAGACCCTTAGTGTGTCCTACTTGACATTATCCCTATAAGGGATAAAGTGCCACCCGGGTTAATTTTTGCCTGGGAGGCACAATGTCACGTAAACTCGCAGTTTTGTTCCTTGCCATGCTTGTTCTGGCAGGGGCAATGGGCCTGAAGACCGTCATAGCAAGCCACAATGGTGGCGCTGTTATGATGGCCAATGGTGGAGCACCTGTGCCAAGAAAGTAACCCGGAACATCGGGAACTAGCCGAGCGCTCCGCAGGATAGCAAAACTTGCGGAGAAGCGGACCAGGGCATAGGTGCAAGGAATAGCGTGCCTGGTCCATTTGATTACACTGTTTGGATCCTCTGCACTCTTCTGGAGGCGGGCGTGGTTGTGTGCTCGCTCCTTCGCCATTCCTTCCGGCGGTATTTCACTCTGAATTTGTACATGATGGCGTCCGTCGCAACAAGCCTAGGGCGCTATGTGTTTTTGACGCGCAGCGGTCTTGCTTCGAACGAATACACCTATTTCTACTACTATTCCGACGCCATCCTGACGATCTGCCTTTATTTTGCCCTGATGGGCATGTATTCGCTCGTGTTTGAAGAACTGGGAGCGAAAACGTACGTCCGGGCTTTCTCGATGCTTCTGTTGGCTGGAACAGCTCTTTTTTCCTACGGCGTGGTCCATCAGTCGGAGAGCAGGATGGTCACCCCTTACGTATTCGAGCTGTCTCAGAATCTTTACTTCGTGGGTTTGGTCTTGACCTATCTGTTATGGGGCGCTGTGCTCAAAATGCGGGAGACGCGCGCACGCGTCGTTCAATTTATCCTGTCGCTTGGCGTTTACTTCAGCTTGTACGCTGCGAATTACGCTCTGCACAACATCTATCCGAATATCGGATACTGGATGTATCTGCCGCCACTCATAAGTACTCTCCTCCCTATTGCCTGGTGCTACGCGCTCCTGCGCTTCAATGAGGACGCGCGCTTGGCGCCTGCCCGTTTGGCGGTGATCCCGCGATGATGCCGGCAATTATTCTCGTGGTTTCGCTGGCAGCGCTGCTGCAGTTCTTCGTGTCGTACTGCCGCTCGCTCATCGCTGCCACGGTGAAACAGCCGCTTTCCTCGGAAGTGCAGGATGTGACCGGTATATCCCGGGCCGCTTCCGGCGAGGATTTCCTGCGCGTGGTGCAACTCTTGCAGCTCTGCCCTGCGCGCCCCCACGATCGCGGCGAGATTCGTGCCATCGATGCCTACTTCCACCTCCTGAACTTTCTGCGTTCCACCCTGGGAAGGATCGCTCCCGCACTTCTCTCTTGGACGGAAGTCGAACGCGGGCACTGTACCTACTTTGCCGCGGTTACCCTGGAACGCCGCATCGCCTTCAGCCGGGACCTGCTTGCACAGCAGATGAGTACCTAGTTTCTTCCCGGCTCTTATTTCCTTCACCCGGGCGATTTTTCCGTCTCTTCTCCGGCTGTGCTGCCTGTTTCGCCACACCCCGCTCTCAATTTCTGCTTGACTTCGGTTTCGCATGATATGCTTTGAAAGTTCCCTCCTCACCGGAGTGGAAGCGTCCGCAGCGCAAAACGCACCGGTGACAAAAACTTGCATGCAGTGTGGCGCGATATTGCCCTCGAGCGTACGCGTCTGCGATTTTTGCGATTCGTCTTTTACTACGGATCCCGCTTCCCTTGGCGACCCTCCTGCATCCCGCACACAGGGAAACCTTGCTCTAAAGACTGAGCCTGGTCAGGAAGCCGCGTGGCGGGGCGAGCTCGCGCACCGCCTTGAAGCCTATCGTGCGCGCCGCCGCAAATTCGCGCCAAATTCGGGACAGTCAAGGCTTCCGTTCGAGGATTCAACGGAAGCTTCACGTGCACCTGCTCCCGTGGTCGTGGCTGAGCCCCCTCCCGACGAAGAGTTTTCTTTCACCATCTCCATCGGCCGATGCGCACCGAAGCGTGAAGACTCGCGCATGCTCATCGACGTTTCCCTGCCTCCCGCGGCGGATTCGATTGCTCCCGTTTTGCCCTCCGTCGAAGCGCCTGCCGCTCATTCCGGCTTGTATCCCGTTGCCTCGCTCGACGAACGCCGCTTGGCTGCACTCGTTGATGCGGCTTGTTTTCTGTTTGCCTACGGCGGTTTTCTTGCGCTTTTCGGTTCGCTCGGCGGGCAATTTACGCTCAGCAAACTAAGCGCAGCGGTCTATCTGATCACCTTCGCTATGGTGTATCTGCAATATTTCGCGCTCTTCACCATCTTCGGCGGCACCACGCCCGGCATGATGCTTCGCGGCCTTCAAGTCGTCAGCTTTTCCGGCGAACCTCCCACGCCGCGGCAAATGTTGCTGCGCAGTGCGGGCTATGTGCTATCCGCGGGCACGTTCTTCTTGGGTTTCCTGTGGTCGTTGTGGGATGAAGACGAGCTCACTTGGCACGATCGTCTCTCACATACCTATCTGAGTTCCGCAGAAACATTCGCGGACCTTGAAACGCAAGGCGTTGCGCACGGCCGCTGAAATTTCTAAAAGCATTAATTGAAGCTGGACCCGCAGAACTCTTATGCGCAGACGTTACGCGCAATGCGTATGATGACCTGAAGACTTCGCTCTACGTCCTCTTCGGTCGTCATCCACGAAGAAACGCTGATCCGCATTGCAGTCTTCCCCTGCCACTCCGTTGACCCACACCAGCAGGTTCCGTCTCCTTGAAGGCGCCGGATCACTTCTCGTGTGTTCTCCGCACCCCCAAAGGACACGAGTACTTGATTGAGTACGACCTCGTTGAGCACGTCGAACCCCGCCTCGCGCAATCCTTCGGCAAATCGTTTCGCGTGCGCGCAGGTGCGTTCGATCAGCGCTCTAAGCCCCGACCGGCCCAGTGACTTCAGTCCCGCCCATAACTCTACGCCACGCGCCCTTCGCGAAGCTTCTGGCGAGAAATGCATCGGTTCGCGCCGAGCGCCCGGGCTCAGGTAAGGCGCCGAAACCGTCATTGCCGTCGAAAGCGCCGTTGCGTCCCGCACGATTACGATCCCGCTGTCGTAGTTTATGTTCGGCCACTTGTGCGCGTCCGTCGCCCACGAGTCCGCCATCTCGAAGCCTTCGGCAAGATGCTTGTATTTCGGAGAAACGGCAGCCCACAAACCGAACGCGCCGTCTACATGAACCCATGCTCCTTGCTCCTGCGCTCGCGCGCAAATCTCCTTCGCAGGATCGAACGCACCCGTATTCACATTTCCTGCTTGAATACACACGATGGTCCTCTCGGAGAGCCGTGGGAGTTTCTCGGCGCGCATCCGCCCCTGGCCGTCCGCCTCCACGATCATCACCCGTTTTTTCCCAAATCCCGCCAAGCTCAAGGCCTTCAGGACAGATGCATGCACTTCCTCTCCGACCACAATCTCAATGGGCGGCGCCCCAAACATACCGTCGTCCACAACGTTCCAACCAGCTCTTCCGAGCAGTGCAGAGCGCGCCGCAGACAACGCCGTAAAACTCGCCATCGTCGCGCAAGTGACCAATCCGCCTTCGCACCCAGCGGGTAGACCGATCGCTTCACATACCCACTGGAGGGCAATCTCCTCAAGTTCCGCTGCGACCGGCGACATCACACGCAAGCAGGCATTCTGATCCCACGCGCACGCTAGCCAGTTCGCCGCCGTCACGGCGGGCAAAGAGCCGCCAACTACAAATCCGAAGTAACGACCTCCGGTCGAGGCCACCGTTGCAGGGGATCCGATTTCATCCAGCATCGCAACCACATCACGCGGATCAGAAGACTCCGCGGGAAAGGCCTCGCGGAACTTTGCCAGCGCTGCAACGTCTTTCTCTGCCGGCGCGACCCGGCGCTTCGTAACATCCCGCACATAAGTCTGCGCTCTTTCGGCAGCAAGACTCAGAACATCATTGGTTGCAGCCGACATTTTCGCCCCTATCTCATTTGACATTACGCTTCACCTTTCCATTTGAATCGAGCCACGGCAGCACTCGAAGACACCCCTTGTCCAAATGCTCAGCCCGGTTTGCGGACTCCCAGATTTAGTCAGTTTGTTGTGGAAGAAAAGAGCCGAATTGTCTTCTACGCGCGCTTCTTGACCACGGCTTCGTCGGAAGCAATTTTACCGTCGCGGATGTGGATGACGCGGTGCGCGTGCTGCGCGATGTCGTTTTCGTGGGTTACGAGGATAATGGTGTTCCCTTGCTTGTGGAGGTTTTCAAAAAGCGCCATGATCTCTTCGCCGGTCTTCGAATCGAGATTTCCCGTGGGTTCATCGCCTAAAACGATGGACGGCGAATTTACGAGCGCGCGCGCAATCGCTACGCGCTGTCTCTGCCCTCCCGAAAGCTCGTTGGGTTTGTGAGTCATCCGGTCCATCAAATCAACGCGTTCCAGAGCCTTTTTCGCCTTTTCGATCCGCTCCTCGGCCGGCGTGCCGTTATAAATCAGCGGCAGCTCGACGTTATGCAGCGCCGTGGCGCGCGGCAGCAGATTGAACGTCTGGAACACAAAGCCAATTTCTTTATTCCGGATAAAAGCCAGTTCGTCGTCGTCAAGATCGCTCACCAGCCGCCCAGCCAGCCAATATTTCCCCAAGGTCGGCGAATCCAAGCAGCCAATCAGGTTCATCAGCGTTGATTTGCCGGAGCCGGACGGCCCCATGATGGCCACGTACTCGCCTTTATGAATTTCCACATCAACACCGCGCAGCGCGTGCACTTGCTCGGAACCCATCTCATAAACCTTGGTGAGTTCCAGCGTCTTAATCACTATTCCCGAAGAAACCAGATCTTCGCGATAGGATTCCGTTGACGGTGTTTCTACGGGCATTCGCTATTCCTTTTGGTTCTCTGTCTCTCTCAGCTCTGTTGATCTTCAAGCTTCTTTGGCGCGCTGTTGTCCACCTTCACGTCGGACTCTGGCTTGAGGGTGCGCAGCGCTTTGTAATTCCCGGTGACGATCTCGTCGCCCGGCTGCAAGCCCTTGGTGATCTCGATGTCCGTTACGCCGCTGATTCCGGTTTCCACCGGCCGGAATATCGCCTTTTTGCCATTGACCACAAACACGCCCTGCACTTCGTCTTTCTTCGGATCTCCCGGCGCGGGAGGCGGCGGCGCCGCCAGCGTTACGCTGGAGCTGGAACTCTTCTTGGCATTTTTGGCCGCTTCTTCCAGGTCCTTGCGGGTCCGCACCGCCAGCGCCTGGATCGGAATGGCCAGCACGTTCTTTTTTTCCGCAGTCTTGATCTTCGCCGTCGTCGAAAGGCCCGGCCGCAGATTGTCCGGCGGCTTCTCGAGCGTCACCACGACCTTGAAATCCTTGGCTTCCTGGGTGCTCGTTGTGCTTTGCGTTGTCGCCAGCCCCGAACTGCGTAGCACGGCCTGCGAACCGATCTCCGTCACCTTGCCTTTGAACGCCTTCCCGGGCACTGCGTCGATGGTCACGTCGGCGTCCTGTCCAATTTTGACGTTCACGATATCCGTCTCGTCGACTTTTACTTCCGCCGTCACCACTGACATATCCGAGAGCGTCATCAGGAAGCTGCCGTTTGAATTTTGAATGCCCGGCACAACGTACTCGCCCAGGCGCACCGGAAGGTAGCTCACGATTCCGTTGATTGGCGATGTGTACGCTGTTTTGTGCAAAATATCCTGCGTTCGCACCAGCACCGCGCGGCTCTGATTCACCTGGGCGCGGGTTTGTTCCAACTGCGCCTTCAGCGATTGCACCCGCGCCTTGGACGAATCCACCGCCGCAAACGCTGCGTCGTAAGACGTCTTGCGCTGATCGAAATCTTGCTTCGGGATCAAACCGCCTTTATACAGCCCCTGTCCACGCTCCCAATCCAGTTTGGCCTTTTCCAGGTTGGCTTGCTGAGACAAGAGATCTGCCTGCGCCGCCTTGTAGCTCGCTTCCGCTGCCTGTACTGCGGACTCAGCGGAATTAGTCGCCGCCGCCTGCGCCTGCACGTCGGCGTTCGCTTGCACATTTTCTTGCAGGAGCAGACGGTCGCCTTTCTTAATATGGTCGCCTTCCTTGACCAGAATCTCCGTGATTCTGCCAAACCCCTGAGCGGTAACGTTTGTGTACGTGGTCGGTTTGATCTCTCCCGATGCGGTAACCTGCGACACTAAAGTCTCCTGAGTCGCCACTTTTGCCGTCTGGACGGTCACTACTCCCTTGTTCGCCTGGTTCACGGCGAACCACACGATGCCGCCGAGCAGCGCAGCGCCGCCCGCCCCAATTGTCACCTTATGCAACGTCCTCATTTGCTTCCCCTTCAGTGGATCCCGACTTCGCTGGCGCTAGCCTGTCCCACCCCCGGTGCAGAAGATCCGGGTGCGGACACAAATTTCCGTATTTGTTGCGTTTGTTCTATCTAATATACGACTCAGCAAGTCGAAATGTTTCGCCGCGATACTCCGCCTGAAGGCTTGCCTGCGGCCCGCCTGGGCAAGAACTGACGCAGATATTCTCCATGCCATTTTAGGTTCAAATCAGTACAAAGGGAAGAAATCCTATCGACCCGCCAGGGTCTCTCGACCTCGCACCTGACTACCTCGATGACCCGTCTAATTGGACGTATGAACAGTGTCCGTGGTTGGCATGCCAGGCGGTTACTCCAGCCTTCTTGCCTGGAAGCGTTTACTCTAGTCGGATTCCGTATCTGGATTTTCGCCCGGCCAACTACATTCCCTCGCCGCTTTGTTCGATGAGCTTGGCAACAAGCCCGGTCCACCCGGTCTGGTGGCTCGCTCCAATCCCAGCCCCATTGTCGCCATGGAAGTACTCGTGGAAATAAATGAAGTCGCGCCAGTGTGGATCGCTCTGAAATTTTTCAAGCCCGCCATAAACGGGACGCCTGCCCTCTGCCGAACGCAGAAAAATTCGCGTCAGTCTACGCGAAACCTCTGCGGCCGCCTGCCACAGAGACGCCTGGCGTCCTGAGCCGGTTGGCAGCTCGACTGTAAGGTTCTCACCGTAAAAGTGATGAAATTTCTGAAGGGCTTCGATCAAGAGAAAATTGATGGGAAACCATACTGGCCCGCGCCAGTTGGAGTTTCCTCCGAAGAGCCCGGTGCCAGACTCCGCAGGCTCATAGTCGACACGATACTCTGTTCCGTTTACATGAAGGACATAGGGATTGTCTTTGTGGAATCTCGAGATCGCACGAATGCCATGGGGTGAAAGAAATTCAGATTCGTCCAGCAGGTAGCGGAGCACGCGTTCCAACTGGCCGCGATCCACCAGCGAAAGCAGGCCACGCAGCCATTTCTCCGACGTTTGAGACGTTTGGATGTGCTTCCGCACATCGGGGTGATTCTCGATAAACCATTGCACGCGGCGTTTGAAACCCGGGAGGCGATCGACAATATCCTGTTCGAAAGTCTCAACCGCAAGAAGGGGAATCAGCCCCACCAGGGAGCGTACCTTCAGGTAATGGCGATCGCCGTTCGGCAGGTGCAGAGCATCGTAGTAAAAGCCGTCTTGATTGTCCCAGAGTTCGATGCCTTCTGGACCGCGGTCGCTCATTGCTTGCGCGATGTGGACAAAGTGTTCGAAGAACTTGCTGGCGACGTTTTCATAAGCGGGATTTTCGCTGGCGAGCTCCAGAGCGATGGCCAGCATGTTCAGGCAGTACATGCCCATCCAACTGGTGCCGTCCGACTGCTCGAGAAATCCGCCTGTAGGCAAGGGGGCGGATCGGTCGAACACGCCAATGTTGTCTAACCCCAAAAATCCGCCTTGGAAGATGTTCATACCTTCGGCGTCCTTGCGGTTCACCCACCAAGTGAAATTGAGCAGAAGTTTGTGAAAGGCGCTCTCCAGAAAAACGCGATCAGCGGTTCCCCGTATGCGTTTCTCGATTTTGTACACGCGCCACACTGCCCATGCGTGTACCGGAGGATTCACGTCGCCAAAAGCCCATTCGTAGGCCGGCAGTTGGCCGTTGGGGTGCATGTACCATTCACGAAGGAGCAGAGTGAGCTGTTCTTTGGCGAAATCGGGATCGATCTGTGCGAGCGGAATGCAATGAAAAGCTAGATCCCACGCGGCGTACCACGGATATTCCCACTTGTCGGGCATGGAGATGACGTCGGCGTTGTAGAGGTTGGACCATTCGTGATTCCGGCCCTTTTTGCGGCTCTCGGGAGGTGGCGGGCCTGCCGGATCGCCGTCGAGCCAGGTGCTTACATCGAAGTGATAAAACTGTTTCGACCACAGCAACCCCGCAAACGCCTGGCGCTGCACATTTTTCGCGTCTTCAGACAGGCCCTTGGGCGCGCGTTTGGCGTAAAACTCGTCGGCTTCCTTGCGGCGAATGGCGAAGACAGAATCAAAACTCGGGCCGAGTAGCTCGGTCTTTGGCGCGGCTCCGATGACAAGCCGCGGCGCAGACATGCGGGCAATTTTTGGCTCCTGGTCGATCAAGCGCAAGCGTAGCGTTGCTGTAGCGCCTGGGGCAAGACGCAAACGGTAGAGCGCCGAAGCTTTCGTTCCAGTCTTCTCGTGATTGACGGCTTCACGATTTCCACGCACGACGTAGTCGTTGATTCCGTCTTTGACGTAGGGTGTGCGGTTCTCGCCGCCAAACAACTTCCTGGCGTTAGTCTCGTTTTCGGTGAAAAGAAGTTCAGGTTCTCCTTCGCACAGGAGCCAGCGCTTTCCGTAAGTCTTGTGCTCGATTTCAATAACCCCCGATCCAGGAATGCCATATTCCTTGGGAATGCTAAGTTCTCGGGCCGCGCGCACAGACGGGCGATAGTCATCCCGGCCCCACGACCACGTGTTGCGGAACCAAATAGTCGGAAGAATCGAGAGGTCTGCTTCGGCCGGACCTCGGTTGATCGCGGTGATCTTGATCAGGATGTCTTCTGCACTGCCCTTGGCATACTCGGTGAAGACATCGAAATAACGGTTTTCTTCGAAGGCGCCCGTGTCGAGCAGCTCATACTCGAAATCGCTTCGGTTTCTGCGGCGGTTTTCTTCCACGAGCCTGCTGTACGGAAATTCCCTCTGTGGGTACTTGTAGAGGGCCTTCATGTAGGAGTGCGTAGGAGTCGAATCAAGATAGAAGTAATACTCTTTCACGTCCTCGCCGTGATTGCCTTCATTGCCTGTGAGTCCAAACAGGCGTTCTTTGAGGATCGGGTCGCGTCCATTCCACATTGCCAAAGCAAAGCACACAAGCTGATGCCGGTCGGAAATGCCCATAATTCCGTCTTCGCCCCAACGATAGGTACGCGACCGGGCATGATCATGCGGAAAGAATTCCCAAGCCGTGCCGTAAGGGCTGTAGTCTTCGCGGACCGTGCCCCACTGGCGCTCGGAAAGGTAAGGTCCCCAGCGGTTCCAATGAACTTTGCGCTCACGTGATTCTTCGAGACGTTTTTCTTCAGCATTCATAACGCGTCAAGGAGCCACCGACGTGCTGGTGCAACTGGCTCGCCAACCGAATTGCCGCGACATGACTGCAAGATGCTGAGCGGGCAGCGGGATGCGGGAGCAGAGTGTCCATGAGTTGAGCGGCAAAAGCGGTGTTGTCAAGGGCTTAGCGCTTTCGCCAGGCAATTGACACCGCATTCGACGGACCGCCACCGTCAGTACTTCCCGTGGAAAATATAGCGGTTGATATCGGGCCAGAATTCTTTCGCGACGTTGAACACGCCATCTAACGCGATTTGGGTCAGCCACTTTTGGCCCGTCTTCGTCCAGGTGCGTTCCCTGGAGGGATAATATGTGTCCGAAATTCCCGCGCCCGCTCCGTTGCCCACAATTTCAGAAAAATTAAACGTCCGCCCGCTGGCATCAGTCCGCGTGATAAACAGACGGCTTACCGCATAGCCAGTGCGCTTGAAAAAACCGCCCTGTCCGAGCGTGTAGTACCGCGGGTCTTCCCGCGTCGCGAAAGGTACGATGGCTTCCGTTAGGTAATTTCCTACCGCTTGATCAGACACCGCGTGCCAGTAGTAGCGGCCATAGCCTTTGGCGCCTTGTCCAAACTCCGGATAAGACTTATTCCCTTGGCTGATACCGGCGACGATCCCGGCGGAAATGAAAGACGAATAATCGAAGCTGTCCTGGGTGGCCAGCCAGAACTTTTCCTTCAACGACAGCGGAGGCAGTTGCGTGTTGGCGCTCACAGCCCGGTAATTGGGAAAAATCCAAAGAATACGCTTGGACTGTTTACCTTCGTCTTTATTTTCGTTCGGACTCGTTGCAGGGGATGTAGTCGCTCTACTCGCTTGCGGCTGCGCGTTCGGATCGGACTGCCACCATAGAGAGGATGCTCGCCCGCTCAGGGGCGCCTGTTTCTGCGCAACGATTGCCCGAGGCGCATCTTCATCAGAAGATTGCGCGAACGCCGTGCTCACCCAAAACAGGAGAGCGAGGGCGATCGCAGCACAAGCGTTGCTAGCCGAGCAGAGACCTTGGCGCGGAGATTGAGCGCGGCTGGTGGGACGAAACGAAACTGCTGCGGGAAATGTGTTTGGGAGCATGAGCCTTTGATTCACGATTCTCCGGTTTCGATGCCCAACTCGGTCGTCGATTATCTGACGGAAAGATGCCAGTCTCAGACTGTTTCGACAAGTTCCTGCTGGGACCGGCAGGCGCCGCGCCAGCCGGCAGAACGGGCGATCATAACAATCTTACTCAGTGCAGAGCATAAGAAAGACGCCGAGTACAATCATCAGAAGTGACACTGCACAGAGAGCGGCAGCGGCGGAGAGGCGTGAATGTGCAAGCAACTCGCGGAAAGTCAATGCAGGCTCCTGTGTAATGTTCCGTGAAATCATCCATGGGGCCGGAGTCTCATTGTAAGGCTCACGATGGCAAATCGTGAATGCAAACTCCGGCGACTCGTGCGCATGGCCGGGCATCACGCTCTCGACATCTTCGCGACCATCCTGGGCACAAGCTTTCGCGGAATGAGGCGCTGCACGAAAACGCTGAACTTATTGAGAGCTCCTGGAACCGTCAGCCCGCCGCCGTTAGCGAGCACCCGCAATGCCTCCTGTACGACTTCTTCCGGACTCTGATAAATGCCTGCCCAATTTCCCCGGACCGGCTGCTCCAAATCGCCGTTCTGATTCCTGCGGAGCCTTCCCGGGCAGACGGTTACGACGGTCACGCCCGAGGGGCGTAGCTCCTGTTCCAGGGCCAAAGAAAACGTGGTCAGGAAGGCCTTGGTTGCGGAATAGGCGCTGGCAAAAGGAATGGGCTGAAAACCCGCAGTCGAAGAGATATTGATGATCCCCTTTTGCTGTCGCTCCAACATCCCCGGAAGAAGGTTGTAGGTGAGCTCGACGATCGCTTCATTGTTGAGGCGAAGCATTTCGAGTTGCCGGGGAAGAGATAGGCCGCGGAATTCTCCGCGGAGGCCGAAGCCGGCGTTGTTGACGAGCAGGTCGATCGGCAGACCACTGCTCGAGATTTGCTCGGCCAGTCTTTGGCCTGCTCCGCAGGAAGATAGATCGGCCTGCATGGCGATCACGGCAACTGGGTGGGACCTGCGCAATTCTGACGCGAATACGTGAAGAGGCTCCAGAGAACGGGCGACAAGAATCAGATTGAGATGGCGCTCCGCCAGCGCGCGGGCAAACGCCATTCCGAGCCCGCGGGAAGCACCGGTTATGAGAGCAAAGCCGTCCTGCTTCATTTCAGTTCCTGCTCAGAGAGCGGCGCACGGATTGCGGGAATCGGGTATCGAACACACCATCCCAGAAAGGGGTGGTGATGCCGTAGCCTTTATCGATCCCGCGGGGGCTGTGATGGTACAGGTGGTATTTCTTCATGCGCCGAAAGAGGGGAAACCTGGAATTCGAAAAGTGCAGCGCGTAGTGCAGCCACTCTTCGGCGACATAGCATTGCACGACGCCGGCGAGCAGGACGGGGGCCGTGTAAACAGGAAACAGAAAGCTGACCGGCGCAGCGACGAAAAACAACGGCAGAATATCCTTCAATTCGCCGCTGATGTGCCTGCCATCGAATGGCCGCATGTGATGATCCCAGTGGAGCGGGTCCAGCCGCTCGTGAAGAAACCGCCGGATGACGCCTTTGCCGGGGGCAAAGCGGCCGTGAAGCACATACCTGTGGAAGAGGTATTCAACGAGAGTCCAGGTCAAGCAACCCGCTGCGAAGAAGGCTACGGTGGTCCAGGGGCGCGTTCTTGAAAACGCGATAATCAACACGAGGGCCGCATACAGAGTGTAGAAGACGGTCAGCGGGTAGAGACGATAGCGAGCGAGAGCGGCCTGACGCCACTTGTAGATCGCGAAGGGGACTTCCGCGGTCCTTTGCACTGGCAGTGAACTGAGTGCGGGTTGTGACATCGAGCTTCTCAGCTTTCCTTGCAGTCTTTGAACGCACTATTCAAAGCTTCCCGTGACGCCCTGGAAGCCGTTCATGGCCTGCTTCCACAGCCACTTCATCACGCGGGCCGCGCTGTAGCAGTAAGCGACGTTGTACCCCAGCGTCGAAAAGCAATTCGGCTCGCATCCCTTTTTCATTTCCGAGAGTTGTTTGACGTCGAACTTCTGATTGCCGACCGTGCCCCAGTCGTACGTCGCGTTGTACAGGGGAAAGCACGGAGCGAGAGTTCCGTTGGTCCGGATGATCAGCCAGTTCTGTCCGGCGCGGCATCCCCAGTGCTCGCCCACGCCGCGCATGAAGCCTTTCATGTTCTGCAGACGGGGGATCGAATCGACCATCTTCCAACCCTGGCGCTGCTTGTCGATGAGCCAGTCGAGAAGCTCGTCCACCACGGGAAAATCTTCCGGCCGGATGTACGTGTCGTTTTCGTGGAGGTGTTTGAAGTGCCCCTGCTCCATCATCGGAGCCTCATTGATATGGAAGGTGATGGAGATGCCGTTATCATGCGCGATGGTGGCGAGCTCTTTCACGTCGTCAATGTTGGTGCGGCAGATGTTGGTGTTGAAAAACACGGTATAGCCGTAGCGGTATTGCCGCCTCACGAGGTAGTCGAAGTTCGAGCGCACGTGCTCGAAGGCTTTCGGCAGTCCCGGCTTTTCTTTGATCGCATCGACGGCGAAGTTGACCGTGGCGATGCCGGCATCGGCGAGGCGGTCGGTAACTTCTGGCCGCAGGAGCCGGGCGTTCGTCGCCAGGTACACCCAGAAGTCTTTTTTAGCGGCGTAGTAGATCACCTTGTGAACGAAATCCGGGCGGAGCAGCGGCTCGCCGCCGGTGGGAGCGAGCACGCGGCACGGCGTGGATTCGAGCCAGTCGATGGCGCGCCGCGCCGTGTCTTCCGTCATGCCCTTGATGCGGTTGTCATACGACCAGCAGTAGTGGCAGTCCAGATTGCATTTCCATTCGGTGAAGAGGTAAGCAATGATCGGCTGAAACTCGCCCGGCAGGATACGTGACTTGAAATACGGGAACATCCAGCCCCGCATGGTCTTCATCACCTTGGAAGCGGGCCAGTGCCGCTTGCCGGTCTGGAGAACGGCCTCGTGCGCAGCGACATCCTGCTCATCGAGGTCGTGAAACAACTCCGGATATTGAGGAAATACGGGAATAGGCAACGTCTCGGGTTTCGTCAACGTCGGCGGGTGAGGCGAGGGTTTATGCGAAGGTTGTTGCAGCAGGTCGTGTAAAGGTACGTCGAGCCGGAATGGCTGACTCGGTAGAGTAGGAAAGTGCTGCAGATCAGACACATACCCTCCTTATGTTCTTGACCCTCCGGTCGCACCGGACGGCCGGCGATACTGCGTTTCGCACATTACCTGGCGGAAATTCGATGCTCAACGCAGGCCGGGTGGCACAAAAAAATCTCAACCCGGCCGATCCCGTCGTGGGCCCCCGGGCGAAGTCGGACCACGAACCGCACGAAAAATTGTGCCCTCTCCTTATCGTCGTACATCTAAGTGCGGTGAACGTAGTGCATGTCTCTTTCCAGTTTCAGAGGGGTGGAGGGTCAGTGCATGTTACAACCAGTGGTTTCCGCATGTTACGCAGCGGGAAGCACTTACGGCACCTTGGCGGCTTCGAAGCCCCGGGAGCGAGACGTCCCGCCAGCGGTAACCGGCAAGTTTTCGACGTTGGTGTCAATCCACTGTCAACGCCGTCCCGGCCGAGTCAAAGCTACGGTCTGCGTTTTGTTCAGTGCCGCCAAGTGTATTCAGCACAAGCAGTTGCCTTGGCTCCCATTGAGCAGGCGCCGTGCCGGGATCCCGCGGGAATGGAAGGGGGAATGCAGTGAAGGCCTGGAACGCTGGTTACAGACGGTGATGTCCTAGTTCCAGTACTAGCAGGTTGAACTGATGTTTGCAGACGCTACAACTCTCCGCATGGCAAGCGTAGGTCTAGTGGGAACCATGCTCTTGTGCGCCGCACCCCTGCCGGGACAGGAAACCACGCAGAAACGCGCTGCGGTCAAGGGCACCGTATCGCTCCTGAACGCCTCACAGGAACGCTCCACGCCCGAAGGCCTTCTGCTGGAATTGAAACCTCTGGCTGAGGGCGCTGCTCCGTTATCCGCGGTGACCGACGAAGCGGGGAACTTCGAACTCAAAAACGTTCCGGACGGCGATTACATTCTTCAGTTTCAGACAGAAGGTTTCGAGCCATTCAGCGCGACGCTTCACGTGCGGGACGGCATGTCCATCGTCGAAAATATTTCGGTAAAGTTGACCGAGGTCACGCAAAAAGTCGAGGTGCAGGCACAGATTGAGCCGCTCTCGGCTACCTCCGAGTCCAACGCTTCGAAGCTCAGCGAAAAACAGCTCGACACTCTGCCGCTTGCCGAAGAAAACTTCAAGGCGTCGCTGCCCCTGACTCCCGGGGTCGTCCGCACGCCGGAAGGAAAACTGAATTTCCGCGGGGCAGGCGAAGATCAGTCGATGCTCGTAGTGAATGACTCCAAAATGACGGAGCCGGTCACAGGCTCGTTTTCGATACCGGTTCCCCTCGATGCGGTGCAGTCGGTTCGTGTCGACAAAACTCCTTACGCCGCCGAAAACGGAGGGTTTTCCGGCGGGCTGTCGGTGGTGGAAACCGTGCCGCCGCCGGAAAGTTGGAAGTTCGGCGTGCGGGACCTCAATGTCAGCCTTCGCGGGAAGAACGACTCCTTTGTCGGCGTTGCACGGGCTACGCCGCGCGTCGTCTTTGGCGGCCCGCTGTTCACGAACAAAGTAACTTTCTCCGAAGTCTTTGAATACGACGTCATCCGGAATCCTGTGCGCGGGCTGGCCTGGCCGCGCAACGAAATCAAGAAACAGGGATTTAATTCTTTCAGCACGCTGCAAGCGATCGTTTCGCCGCGGCAAGTCGTGACGGTCACGTTGAACGTATTCCCGCAGAGAACGCAGTTCGCCAACATCACCGCGCTGATTCCCCAGACTGCTTCTTCGGACTACGACCGCAAAGGCGCATCCGCAAGCCTCTCGGACGTCTACAGCTTTTCTTCCGGCGCACTGTTCCGCATGGCGCTGAACTACACGCGATTCGACAGCAACGCGCACGGGCAGGGCCCCGACGCGTTGCTGCTCACGCCTGACGGCTGGGGAGGGAATTTCTTCGACTCGTGGACGCGGACCGCCAGCCAGCTCGAAGCCGCCCCGAGCTTTCAGTTCGCGCCGCGAAATTTCCTTGGGCGGCATGAAATCAGGATTGGCACCGACGTGACGCACCGCTCGTTTCGGGGCAACAGTTTGTCGCAGTCTGTCCGCCTGCTGCGCGAAGACGGAACTCTCGCCGAGCAGATCCAGTTCGCCGGCTTGGGAAGGCTGGACGCGTCGGTCACGGATGTGGAAGAGTTCGTCGCGGACCACTGGTCGCTCAGCGATCGCGTAACCGCTGACCTTGGAGGACGATTCACCAGCCAGACCGTGGGCCGCTCGGCCGCCTTTGCGCCGCGCTTCGGAATCGCATATTCGCCGGGTAAAGAGCGCAAGACCGTTCTCCGCGCGGGTACGGGACTCTTCTACGACCGCGTTCCGCTGCTCGCAGCGGATTTCGCCGGCAATCCCAACCGCGTCATCAGCGAATTCAACCCTGCCGGTCAGGTGTTGGGAGGCCCGGTCGTGTTCCAGAACGAATTCATCGCTGACGGAACCGGCCCCCTCATCCAGCGCATTCGTCACACTCCGAATACGAGTGCTCGGAGCTTTGTGAGCAGCGCAGAGGTTGACCGCACGCTGTGGAAGGGCGCGGTTCTTCGATTCAGTTACCTGCACAGCAGCACGCGCGATCTGTTCGTTATTGATCCCCTCACCGGACTTGGCCAACCGGCCGCGGTGTTGGGTCTTCAGAGTTCTGGCAGAGAACGTTACAACGAAGCGGAAGTGACGCTGCGGTTCCACCCGGTCAAAGACGGCGACCTGAGCGTCTCCTACATCTGGAGCCGGTCGCGCGGCGATCTGAACACGCTCGGCGACATTTTGGTTCCCTTCCAGCAGCCGGTAATCCGGCCCAACGTTTACGGCATTCGTCCTTCGGATGTTCCGCAGCGTGTGGTTGTCTGGGGGACGTTTCATCTTCCGCTCTCATTCGTTCTTGGGCCTGTCGTGGACGTGCACACCGGTTTTCCCTATTCCAGGGTAGATGAGCGGCAGAATTACGTTGGGCTGCCCAACGGGCAGCGCTTCCCAAGATTCTTTTCCGTCGATTTCCAGGCGTTCCGCGACTTCCGTTTTCCCATCGGGCATAGTAACCATCGCAAGATTCGCCTCGGCTTCTACATGATCAACCTCACCAATCACGGCAATTTCAACGACGTGTACAACAACGTCACTTCGCCGCGGTTTGGCGAGTTCACAGGTTTCGAGCGCCGGCGGACGGCATTCCTCCTCAGCGTCGTGAACTGAGCGCGCAGCACGAAGTTTCCCCGCCCCTGTCCTCTGGTGTTAACGAGATGGATACTCCCCCCTCCCCCTGTTTTTCATAAGTGCTCATTCTAAAGGGAGTTAAAGTCATTTGTTTTGATACACTTTTGCAAGTGTTGATTCTAAAAGGGTAAGAGACCGGTGACAGAGAACGCCGAGAGGGGCCCCGTGGAGAACCCGGGAGCAGTTGCAGGGCTGATGCCTGGCAGTTCATGATGAACTTTCATAGCCGAGGGTATCATGGAACTATTAAGGTGTCAAGTAATATTATTATAGGGTTAATTGTTCGAACGACGAGAAACAGCGGTTGGACGTCGGAAGTTAGAGATTAGAAAGAAGTTGCGGCGGAAATCGGCGGAAAAAATGGGTCGTCCGTTCGAACGACTCAATAGTTAGATTAAGCTCTCGCGAATGTGCTTGGCAACTTGTTGTTCCTTCGCGGGATCGGTCGGATGCAATTCCAGCACCGCGAACAAGTCTCTCCGCGGCAGGCCTACCAGTTCAGTTACAAAAAGAGATGCTGGATCCGCCTCCAGCAGGCCAATTCCCAGTCTGCGCAAGAATGGAGCGCGGGAGATTTGGCCTTTTGGGTACACCAAATAAACGAAAGTTGCCATGCATCGCCACAGCATGCACCGTCCAAGGGCGTCAAAAAGCTTCTCTTTGTCCGTCTCAACCTCGGCGATAACAACTCGGCCGCCTTCGTCAACCCCAACGATGTCGGGGACCATGAAGGGCGCCGAGAATAGGTCGCTGACTGGTACGACGAAATGTTTACTCGCTCCAGTGACCATTGCGCGAAAGCCTTGGCTTTCGAGCCATGTCTTCGTTGGTTCGTAAAGAGTTTGCTGCTTCATAATGTGTTCCGTGTGGGTTTGGTGTAAATCCTCTGTTGCCGTTGGGGGTTAAAGCATGTCGACTGGGAATCCGTCCTCGAGTTTCTTAGACCTAAAAATTACCTGTAGATCGCCAGTCGTTTTCCGACTGGTCCAGTATTCTCCTGTAAGGACTCGGTCCGGCTTCCTAATAAACGACAGAATTGCTGCTCCATCATGAATTTCGCTGCGGTCTCGGACGGTGGCTCTTGGTCTGTTCGTATAGTTGTACGTCAGCTTGATCGCTCCTGTATCGTCATCCTTGCTCAATTGCGCGGCGTTGCTGTGGCTGGTGGATTCTTTTGAATACATGACGCAGCTGATAGTTGAGAAAGACTGTTTGATGACAAGCAAAATCGCAATCGGCGGTTTGTGTTGATCGGTCTCGGGGTGTTTCCACGTGCTCTGGAGAGTTCCGGCCCACATTCCTTCCAAGTCTGGATACGGAACTAGCCATCCCTGGAAAAGCGGTCGTTTCCACAGCCAAGTCGTGAAAACGAGCGAGAGAATGACGTAGATCGTCACGGCTTCGGGAAGCTTCTTTACGGCTTCCCAGTTTATAGAGAGCCCCACCCCTGAAGTGTAGAGAACCGCAACCCAGATAATTACGAAACCGCCTAGGCGAAACCAAATGAGTGCTTCTTCTTTGAGATTTCTCATCGATTATTTGAATCCAAGGTAGTCCCAAGCTGCGGAGACGAATGCGTGCGCCTGCTCCATTGTCCACGGCTGGGATATGCGGAATAGGTATTTAAGTTCGTTGATTTCTCCCCATTCCGTGCAGTCTTGCGATTTCATTGTGTTATTGAACAGATGCGCGAGGGCCCAGCGGACATCCGCGGTATAGGTGTCATGGCCGAATCCTTCGCTGCGAACATTCCAGACTAAGCATTCAATCAAAAATGAAGGGATCGGCTTGGCAGCCGCGACTTTGTTTTCATCCATCTCGTTGCGCAGCCGTTTGAGGATACGAACGACGGCCTTGAAGCGGCGGCTGGTCGCCTCGTTCTTGGCAACCCCGTTTTGATAATTCTGCTCAGGCCAGTTAATGATTTGTCCGCCCTTATCAGAACGTAGCTCTGTCCCCGAGGTGTAGTAGTAGCCTCCCCCACTTCGCCGTTGGTATCTGCGATGCTCGAAACAGGGGACAACGTCGGCGTCCACTCGGTAAGAATTCTCATGGATATCAAATGCTTTATTCCCTCGAGTGATACCATCTTCCCCGAAATATGAACGCAACGCCTTTTCGACGTCGTTCTTGAACTCGGGGTATGCGTAGGGATGGCTTACGAGTCCTACATCGGAATCAGTCAACCCCTCTGACATCGAGTAGTCGACAAAGCTAACATCCGTGCACAGCACGCATATGTCAACGTCGCTGTCTTGTTTGACATTTGTCCGATTTCGATATGAACCCTGAGGAAAGACCTTGATGTTCACACGGCTCAGAGCAGAGGTTGAGGCAATAGCTTTCCCCACAGCCCTCTCCGCATTATCGCATTTCTCCTGCTCGGTCGAGCCTGGAGGTTTTCCCCACGATTGAAATGTATCTTCCAAACTCATACCTTGGATACCTAAACTCAATAGTTAACGCTCCCGGTCATAATAACGGTGGCTTGTTGGACTGTCCAGAATCGTGACAAAAGCGCGGGTTGGTGTCGCGGTGCGGGTGCGGTTCGGGGCCTAGGATAGGTCTCTGACGACGTGATCGAGGGCTGCGACCGACGAAAGCGCTGTCCCGCGATCGTATTTTTGGCCGAGGCGTTGGGCACGGCCAGGATGAATCAGGTTGCGGAATTTCTTGGCAAGCCTGGTTTCCGTGGCGGTGTCCGGTTTGATAATTCCGAGATGGGCCTCTACCTCGACGTAGTGATGGAGGCTCCACTCCCCAGGATCGGAGGATGGCGGTTTGTCGAATGTTTTGTTCGCGACTAGGGCAGAGGCGGCTCCCGGGAAGGTTGCTTGGCGACGGTTCAGCAGGTCCCAGAGTAAGAGAGCTTCGATCGCAGAACCGGCGAGAACCGTCGCGGCCTTCCACTCGCCGTTCGACAAGGCCCGGGTGACTGCGCCGATGTCGTTTCGCAGGTTTGTTCGGAGTTCCTCGTCGGAGATGAATTTGAGCTCCGATGTGCCAGGTGCGGGGGACTCATCTGGACACTTCGCGAGCGCGTCGCGGATTTGCGCGACTGGATTCTTGGAACGGTGGAGTTGCACGGTTTGAAGGGTGTGGCCGGCGGTTCGGTTTGAAGTCCAAGTCGCAAGCATATCCTTGATTTGTGCTTTGGCAAGGATCAGTGATCCGTAAGTTTCGCTGTCCATTGTGAGGAGTTCGTCTGGGATCTGGTCGACGAGGTCTAGGACGGCAGAAAGTGCTGCCGACCCGATAGAGTTCATCCTCACAATTTCATTGGCTTCTTGGACGGGAATGCTCGCGATAAAGCGGAAGACTAGGCTGGGAACAATTCGGGGCATTGCACCACCTCTAAAGGGCAGTTGTATCAGAATGGTGTGGAGATGTGGAGAGGCCGGAAATGTCCCTGCTGCACTACATTAATTCTGTGCCCATGACTGCGACGACGATGTCATGGTGCGTCGATGGGCATCGGTCCGGGCAGGGAGCCGCAGGTGTGTTATGAGAACGCGATTTCTGGAGACCAAATCTCGTTTCAGCGAACGTGCAGCAGCATGAGAGAAACGTCATCGGTCGGCGGGCCTTGCCGCCAGGCAGCCACGCCATCGAGAATGCCCTGTTTCATTTCGCCGGCAGGCAGAGACGATGTTTGGCGTACAATTTCCTGGACGCCCTCGACGCCGAGCATCTCTCCCCGAGAGTTGAACACTTCGCTTATCCCGTCGGTATATAGGAGGACGCGGTCGTCCGGCTGGAGTTGCACCTCCGGACTGGTAGTGACATCCACGGCGTCAGGCAGCGCGCCGAGAATCATGCTGCGGGACTCGAGCAGCAGCGGCTCCTGGCCACGGCGCGCGAGCATTGCCGGGGGATGTCCGGCTCCAGCAAAGACCATTGTGCGTCGCTGCGCATTGATCCGGGCGGCGGCCACCGTGACAAACAATCCGGAAGAGCCGATGTCCTCGATGAGGAAGCGGTTCAACTCCCCGAACATGTCGAGGAATGGCATGCCGCTGCGGAGGTGCGAAGTCGTCTCGGAGTAGATTCGGTTCGCGACCAGCGCTGAACCGATGCCATGACCGGAAACATCACAGACGAGCAAGCTGAGGTGCTCATGGTTCTGCGAATTCACCAGGGCGAAGTCGCCTCCAATCGAGTGCACGGGATGATAGAAGGTGTCGACGCTCATGGTGTTCCAGACCATGGATCTCGGTGCGAGACTCTGCTGGACTCGCGCGGCGAGCCGCAGGTCTTCCTCGATTTCCATCTGACGCTCCTGAAGCTTCGCGTTGGCGGAGCGGAGTTCCTCCTCGGCTCGCACCTGCTCGGAGATATCCGTAAACGTCACGATTTCAAAGCGGCTGCCGGAATTCTGGAATGTGCGGGAACTGATGATGACGGGCAAACGGCTACCGCCCTTTTGCGGCAAAACAAAAACATAACGGTTGTGCCCGGCTCGGAATGCGACATCAATCTGCTGCGTCAGAAGAGCCCATTCCTGTGGAGAAAAAAAGTGAGAGCCGTCAAATCCGATCAGGTCTTGCAGGGGAATGCCGGTCATTTCCACAAACCGGGAGTTCACAAAGAGAATCTGACGGCGATCGTTGGCGATAAGGACTCCCTCGTTGAGCACCTCGAGCACGGCCTCCATCTGGGTGAGCCACTCAGGCTTTTCCATCCCGATCGAATCTCCCTGGGTCATTGACATTTGGCGCCCCGGAAACAAGAGGGTGGCAGGGCCGACTCTGTCATGATAGCGCGATTTCTGGAGACGAAATCTCGTTTCAGCGAACGTGCAGCAGCATGAGGGAAACGTCATCTGTCGGCGGGCCTTCCCGCCAGGCAGCCACGCCGTCGAGAATGGCCTGTTTCATTTCGTTGGCAGGCAGGAACGACGCCTGGCGGACAATTTCCTGGACGCCCTCGACGCCGAGCATCTCTCCCCGAGAATTGAACACTTCGGTAATCCCGTCGGTATATAGGAGGACGCGGTCGTCCGGCTGGAGTTGCACCTCCGGACTGGCAGTGACGTCCA
>Ga0307479_10000615_pt1 | contig 31953 bp, 26 predicted proteins | sample atmos_gasesECM4C_FD_203743 | JGI IMG/M metagenome (GOLD analysis project Ga0307479, IMG submission 203743) | Hardwood forest soil microbial communities from Morgan-Monroe State Forest, Indiana, United States - atmos_gasesECM4C_515 | ecosystem: Environmental > Terrestrial > Soil > Temperate...
GCGATCTGTACCAGATGCGCCGGGCGCTTCCCGTCGACGACCCGACGCAGCGGGTGGAGGTGAGGGCGTTCGTGCCCGGTGACGACGAGGTCGCCTGGCTGGAAGTGAACAACCGCGCCTTCGCCGCTCATCCCGAGCAAGGCAACTGGGACCTGGACACGGTGCTCGAGCGGGAGGCGGAGTCCTGGTTCGACCCCGACGGCTTTCTGTTGCACGAGCGCGACGGGCGCCTGGCGGCCTTTTGCTGGACGAAGGTGCACGGAGGCGATCACCCCATGGGTGAGATCTACGTGATCGGCGTCGACCCCGACTTCCAGGGTCTGGGCCTAGGCCGCGCCTTGGTGCTGAGCGGGCTCGACTACCTCTCTTCGCTCGGGATCCCCACGGCCATGCTGTACGTGGACGCCGCCAACACGGCGGCGGTCGGGCTGTACAAGGCTCTTGGTTTCACCGTCGATCACACCGATCGCGCCTACACCGGAGACGTGCGCTCGTCTCGTTGACGACTCGACGTGGGCTCGGTGCGGGACGAGCGCGGCCCGGCCCAGGCGCAGAGATCGTCAGGCGGCCACGCCGATGGCCTGGCCGATACCGAAGGTGATGGCGGCCGGCACTGCAGTGAAGGCGAGCTGGCGCAGCGAGGACAGCCACCACGGCCGCTCGGTGAACACCGCCAGGGCGGCGCCCACGGCCAGGGCGGCGACGCCGCCGATGATGACCGAGCCCACGGCGGCAGCGGTGCCGGTGGCGAAGAGCCACGGGATGAGCGGCAGGAGCGCCCCCAGGCCGAAGGTGGCGAACGAGGCACCGGCCGCCTGCACCGGGACGCCCAGCGACGAAGGGTTGATGCCGAGTTCCTCCCGGGCGTGGGTCTCGAGCGCCAACTCCGGTGTGCGCATCATCTCCTCGGCCAACTGGCGGGCCAGTTCGGGAGCGATGCCCCTGCTCTCGTAGATCCGAACCAGCTCTCGACGCTCCGTCTCGGGTCGCCGGTGGATTTCCTGTCGCTCGAGGGCCAGCTCACGCTGGAGCAGTTCCTTCTGAGCCCGCATCGAGACGTATTCGCCCGATGCCATGGAGAAGGCGCCCGCCACCAGGGCCGCCAAACCGGCCAGGCGGACCACGCCGGCGCCGGGGTGGGCCCCGGCCAGGCCCAGGATGATGGCCACGTTGGTGACGAGGCCGTCGCTCACCCCGAAGACCGCTGCCCTCGCCCCTCCCCCCTGCAGGCTGCGGTGGTGGTCGACGAATTGCAGCTCGGCCGCAGGCCGGTGACGCCCCAGCCGGGGCCCCCGCTTCGAGGCGGGCGCTGCCGACGGTTCGCCCAGCGCCTCCACACCCCTCACGCTACCCGTGCACCCCCGTTGCCCCGCCCGCCTGCCACAATGGCTCGATGGCCGACGGTCACCGATTCTTCGACGCCTCCCAGCCGCAGACGCTGCAAGGAGCGGTGATGCTCTGCTACATCACCGCTGCCTTCGGGTTCATCTACCTGCTCCTAGGGGCGGGGCTCGAGGGCTTGGCACCCGTGCTGCTCGGAGTGGGTGGCTACGGCGTCGCCAACGAGAAGCGCTGGGGCTACTGGCTGGCCACGGTGTTGGCCATCTTGAACGTGCTCGTCATCCTGAGCTTCGTGGCGGCCGGCGCCAACCTCGGCTTCGTGCTCAACCTCCTCTTCGCCGGGGTGCTCGTGGCCCTGCTGCTCCACCCGCAGAGCCGCCACTACGAGCGGATCTGGTTCAAGTGACGCCAACGGTGGTGCGGGCCGTCGAAGAGTTCCACGCCCTGAAGGGCCAGCACCTCGGGTATTCGCAGTGGCACGTCATCGACCAGGAGCGCGTGAACCGATTCGCCGACGCCACCGACGATCACCAGTGGATCCACGTCGACCCGGCCCGGGCCGCCCAAGGACCCTTCGGCGGGCCCATCGCCCACGGGTATCTCACCCTGTCCATGGCGCCGGTGCTCCTGCACGACGTGCTCGAGGTGGAGGGCATGCGCTTCGGCGTCAATTACGGGTGCAACAAGGTGCGCCTTCCGGCTCCCCTCAAAGTGGGATCGAAGCTCCGCCTGGGCGCAGAGGTCGCCGACGTGGAGGACGTCGAGGGCGGGGTCCAGGTCACCTTGGACGTGACTCTCGAGGCGGAGGGGTCATCCAAGCCCTGCTGTGTGGCCCAGGTCGTCTACCGCTACTACGCCTGACCGGTCCGACCACGGGCCGCGTCTAGAGCGGCAGGTCGCCAGTGGCCCGCCGGGTGGTGCCGTCCTCGCGCCATGCGTCGATGACCTTCTCGGCCACGCGCCACTTGTGGATCTCGTCGGCACCGTCGGCGAAGCGGCTCCAGCGGGCTTGCAGGAGCATGTCGGAGAGTGGCGAGTCCTTCGAGTAGCCGAGCGCACCGTGCACCTGCACGGCCCGGTCGATCACCTGCCACAGGGTGTTGGCCACGTGGTGCTTGGCCATGGACACCTCGGTCACGAAGTCGAGCCCGTGCTCGATGCGGTAGGCGGCGTGCAGCACCATGAGCTTCGCCTGGTACAGCTCGATGGCCGACTCGCTGATCAGCCACTGGATGCCCTGCTTCTCGGACAGGTACGAGCCGTGTGAGTAGCGCTCGGTGGCCCGAGCCACCATCATGTCGAGGGCAGCTTCGATCTGGCCGAGCCAGCGCATGCAGTGCGCCAGCCGGGCCGGGCCCAGACGGTACTGGCCGAGGCGGTGACCCTGACCCCGCTCCCCCAGCATGTTGGCGGCGGGCACGCGCAGGTCCTCGATACGGATCTCGCAGTGGTTGTGGCCACCGGCCATGGTCTCCACGTCACGCACGATCTCGAACCCCGGCGACGGGATGTCCACGAGGAAGGCGGTGGTGGCGCCTTGGGGTACCTCCGGGTCGTCCTCGGTACGGGCGAGGAGGATGGCGAAGCTCGCCCCGCGGGCCCCGCTGATGAACCACTTGTGGCCGTTGATCACCCACTCGTCACCACGCAGTTCGGCCCGGGTGCGCATGAGGGTGGGATCGGACCCGGCCACCTCGGGCTCGGTCATGGCGAAGCACGATCGCATGGTGCCCTCGCACATGGGCTTCAGGTAGCGGTCCTTCTGCTCGTCGGTGGCCCAGTGCAGCAAGGTGTGCATGTTGCCCTCGTCCGGGGCGTAACAGTTGATGACGTAGGGCCCGAAGCGGGTCTTGGCCGCCTCGGCGGACACGGCGGCGAGCGCCGTGGGCCCGAGCCCGGCGCCGCCCCACGCTTGCGGCATGTGTGGCATCCACAGCCCCCGGCGGCGGGCTTCGTCGCGCAGATTGTCCAGGGCACCGCGCCAGTCCGCCCGTCCGGCCGCCTCGGCCAGCAGGCGCTCCTCGGTGGCCCGCACCTCGTCGTCCATGAAGGCCCGCATGTGCTGACGCGCCGCTTCCACGTCAGGAGGAAAGGTGAAGTCGATGGCCATGGGAGCAGTCTGGCACCCGAGGCGCCCACTGCTCCTCGGTCTGCGACGGCGACGCCCGTCCGATCAGCGACGTGCCCGATCCACCCGTTCGAGCGTCCGCTCGATGGCACGTCCCAGCCCCCGGGGGGCGTCGCGGGCCGGGAAGTGCCCGACGCCGGCCAGAGCCACCAGCTCGGCACCTGGCACCTGGGAGGCCAACGCCGCCGCCACCGCCGGCGGCACGACGACGTCCCACGTCCCCGTGACGACAGTGGTGGGTACCGTGACCCTGGACACCGCCGACGCCACGTCGCCGATCTCGGCCAGGAGGCTGCGCTGCTCGACGAGGAACGTGCGCCACATGCGCACCCCGGACCGCGACAACTCGGCGCCGTAACGCTCGTCGGGAAGGGTCGCCCGAAGCCGCTCGGCGAGCGTCCCGCGCATGTGCGTCGACAGGGCTCGCATTCTGGGCAGGACGCGTCCCACCGTGAACAAGCCGGCCGCGCTCAGCAGCTCACCGATGGCCGGCAAGGCCAACACGTGATCGACGCCGTTCACGCTGCCCGCCGGGCCGACGGACGACACCAGGACCAGACCGGACACCACGTCGGGACGCCGGGCCGCCATGAGCAGGGCGATGCCGCCGCCGTAGCTGTGCCCGACCACCACCGCCGGCGCTGCCGAGCAGGCCACGAGCAGGTCGGCCAGCATCTCGGCGTTCTCGGCCATCGACGTGGGTCGGACGGTGCTCGTACCGTATCCCGGGCGGTCCACCACGAGCAGGCGTGGGCTCGCCGTCCCCCGGGCCACGACGTCGACCACCGGGTCCCAGTCGGCGGCGCTCCCCGGTTGGCCGTGCACGAGCAGCACGGGTGGACCGGCGCCGCGCTCAGTGGCGAGCAGGCTCTCCCACTTCGGGGTCATGGCCGGCCATGGTGCCACCGCCCGCCGGCGGCGCGGCTGATGGCACCAGGGGCAACTCGACCACGAACTCCGCCCCCCGCCCCGTACCGGGCCGGGCATAGGCACGGCCGCCGTGGGCGGTGGCGAGCGCCGAGACGATCGACAAGCCGAGCCCCGTTCCCGGCCGGCCCCGTGCGCTCTCGCCCCGGTAGAACCGGTCGAACACGTGGGTGGCTTCTTCGGGGGTGAGGCCCGGGCCCTCGTCGGCCACTACCAGCACGGCGTGACCGTTGCTCCGGCCCACGTCCACCTGCACGGCCGTGCCCGCCGGGGTGTGCACCGAGGCGTTCTGCAACAGATTGTCGGCCACCTGCCGCAGGCGGTCGGCGTCGCCCGACACCATCACCGGCTGCCAGGCGGACAGGGTGACGGGGTGGGCCGGGTCCGAGGCCCGAGCCGCGTCCACGGCCTCGGTCACGACCCCGGTCAAGTCGACGGGGGCATCTTCCAGGGGTCGGCCCTGGTCCAGACGGGCCAGGAGCAACAGGTCGTCCACGAGCACGCCCATACGGGTGGCTTCGTGCTCGATGCGCTCGGCGGCGCGCCGGCGGCTGGGTTCGTCGTCGAGCGCCCCCTTGCGAAGGAGCTCGGCGTAGCCGCGTATCGACGTGAGCGGCGTGCGCAGCTCGTGCGACGCGTCGGCGACGAAGCGGCGCAACCGGCCTTCGGAGGCCGTGCGCTCGGCGAAGGCGGCCTCGATCTGGCTGAGCATGCCGTTCAGCGCCGCCCCGAGTCGGCCCACCTCACTGCGATCGTCGCTGCGCCGGATGCGCCGGCGCAGATCCCCGCCGGCGATCCCCCGCGCCGTGTCGGTCATGTCGTCGAGCGGGCGCAGGCCGAGGCGCACCGTCCACAGGGTCAGGCCGAGGATGATGAGCACGACGGCACCCGTGACGATGACCTCCACCCGTTTGAGCGAGGAGAGGGTTTGCTCGGTGGGGGCGATGGGGCTGGCCGTGACGAGGGTCCCACCGGGCAGAGCCAGCGCTTCGCTCAGGTAGTACCCCGACCTCGTGCCGCGCGCCCCCAGGGTGAAGGTGGGCTGATTGGGGACGTAGGGGCCGTGGCTGGTCCCGAAGTGGGGCACGGGCGCCGCCTCGTTCACCGGGATGGACTTGGGGACGACCGGCGCGGGGTCCTGCTCTTCGGCCGAGCCTGACGGGCGGCGGAACACCACCTGCCCGGTGTGGTCGAGGATCTCCACGTAGACGTCGGGGCTGACCCGGTCGGCCAGCACGATGGGGTTGAGGCGGCCCGATCTCGGTACCGTGCCTACGGCAGCAGCGGCCTGGGCAGCGGGAATGCCGCTCGATACCGGAGCTGGGGATGCGGGCCCGACCGCACTGTTCTCGAGTCCCGGAGGGGTGGTGGCGGGAAGGGCCAGCTGCAGCAGCCACGCCCCCGGGTGCTCGGCGACGGACCGGTCCCCACCGGAGACGGCACGGGTGTAGATGGTGTTGACGTACGTGTACACCTGGGTCTGGGCCACGTCGTTCTGCTCGTCCAGGCGTCCGTAGAGGTAGGAGCGCAGAAACGAGAGCGTCACCACGTCGGTCACCACCACGGCCACCACCAACAGCACCAACATGCCTGCCACCAGCCGACGGCGCAGCGACACGACCGTTCCCTATTCCGTTTCTCCGGCCGGCAGCCGCAGGCTGTATCCGACGCCGCGCACGGTGTGCAGCAGGGGCGGGTCGAAGCAGTCGACCTTCTTGCGCAAGTAGCTGATGTACGTCTCCACGATGGTGGGATCCCCGTCGAAGTCGTATGGCCACACGTGGTCGACGATGTCCGACTTGGACAGCACGCGCCGGGCATTGGACAACAGATAGTGCAGGAGGTTGAACTCGGTGGCGGTGAGGTCGATGAGCACGCCCTGGCGCCACGCCTCGTGCGTCTCCTCGTCCATGACCAGATCGGCATAGGTGAGCCGGCCGTCGTCGACCAGCGCCGGCGTCCCGGTCCGGCGCAGCACGGCGTGGATACGCGCCACCAGTTCGTCGAGGCTGAAGGGCTTGGTCACGTAGTCGTCGGCCCCCAGGCTGAACCCCTGCACCTTGTCCTCCGTGGCGTCGCGGGCGGTGAGGAACAGCACCGGGATGGTGACGCCGTCCGCCCGCAGGCGGCGGCACACGTCTGTGCCCTCCATGTCGGGGAGCATCACGTCGAGGAGGACGAGGTCGTGTCCCGACCCGACCGACGCCTTCGACAGCGCCTCGGTCCCGGTGGCCGCCACCTCGACGTCGAAGCCCTCGTAGCGAAGAGCGGCGGCGAGGAGGTCGGTGATGTAGAGCTCGTCGTCCACGACCAGGATGCGCGGCGAACGCATCGGCCCATGATCGCAGACGGCGGTGCAGGTACAGCGCCGGCCCCGCTCCGGGGTGGACGGGAGCGGACTAGCGCCGGGCGGCTCTGAGGCGCAGGGCGGATCGCGCCAGGCGCAGCAGGCCCCACCACGTGACCAGGATCAGGGCCTCGACGACGATGTGGGCCGACATCTTGGACTTGCCCTCGACGCGATCCACGAACCGGATCGGCACCTCCACCACCCGCCCTCCGTGGGAGAGCACCTCGTAAACCATCTCGATCTGGAACCCATATCCGTCGGCGCGGATCCGGTCCAGGTCGAGGCGCCGCAGGATGTCGGCGCGATAGGCCCGGAAGCCTGACGTGGAGTCGGTGACGTGCAGACCGAGCAACGCCGAGGCGTAGCGGTTGCCACCCTCCGAGAGAAGGCGTCGGTGCCAGGCCCAATTGGGGATCGACCCGCCCGGGATGTACCGGGACCCCACCGACAGGTCGGCGTCGTCCTGCAATGGTGCCACCAAGGCAGGCAGGGCCTGAGGATCGTGGGAGAAGTCGGCGTCCATCTCGACCATGGCTTCGAAGCCCTGCTCCAGTCCCCAAGCGAAGCCGGCCCGATAGGCACTGCCCAACCCGGCTTTCCCCGGACGGCGCAGGACTTCTATGGCCCCGAGCTCCTTTCCCACCCGCTCGGCGATGTCGGCGGTGCCGTCGGGGCTCCCGTCGTCCACGACGAGGACCCCGGCTTCGGGCAGGGCGCGGCGGACGTGCTCGAGGACGCGACCGATGTTCTCGGCCTCGTTGTAGGTGGGCAGGACGACGAGGACGCGCACGACTCAGGCCACCGGCACCGTCGACTCGTTCCGGCTCGCCATCTCTGCCTCGGTACCAAGCTCGGTGATCGGGGCTGTGGCCTGCCACAGCTCGCGCACCAGCACCTGGATGGAACCGGCGGTGGGGATGGCGAGGAGGGTGCCCACGAAGCCACCGAAGAAGCCGCCGATGATGTAGCCCACGTTGGCGCCGACCAGGATGGCCATGAGCACCAGCAACGGGTTGATGCGCACCGTGCGGCTCATGACGATGGGGTTGAGGATGTGGTTCTCGACCTGGGTGTAGACGAGGAAGACCACGAGCGTCACGATGCCCGCCGTCAGTCCCTTGTCGACGGCGGCAAACAGCACGGTGGGGATCCCTGCCAGCGCCCCGCCGATCATGGGCAGGAAGTCGACAAGCGCCACCCACAACGCCCACAGCACGGCAAAGGGCACGCCCAGCAACGCCAGCGTGACGAAGACCACCGTGCCGGCGATCACCGAGGTGGTGAAGTTCCCGAGCATGTACCCGCTCACCGACCGGCTCACCTCACCGGCGATCCTGGTCACCGTGGCGCGGCGCTCGGGGCTGGTGAAGCGCAAGATCCCTCTGCGCAGCTTGGGGGCCTCGAGGAGCATGAGCAGCACCAGGATGAAGATGGTGAACAGGTTGATGAGCAGCGACACCGCGCCCTTGCCGAGGGACAGGGCGGGCTTGGAGAGATCCTTGGCGAAGCTCGACAACTTCGGGACCAGGTTCTGCTGCACCCAGTGCTGCACGTGGTACTTCCGTACGAGATGCCCGATCGGGCCCTTGCCGTGCTCGGCCTGGTTCACGTACTTGGGCAAGTTGTCGGCCAGATGCGTGATGGCGTTGACGAGGGGGTAGCCGAAGGCGAAGGCCAGGCCGGCGAAGGCCAGAAGGGCCGCGGCGGTCACGATGGCCACGGCGGAGCCCCGGCGGCGCACCACCCGGCGTTCGAGGAAGACCACGATGGGGTCGAGCAAGAGGGCGATGAACCCCGCCACGACCACGAGAAGGACGATGTCGCGCAGCTTGTAGACCAAGCGGCCGGCCAGGTAGACGACCACCACCACCGCCACTGTGGTGAGGATGGTGGCGAGCGGGATCCCCCGGGCCGCAGCGGCCTCCTCCAGCCGGGCGCGGCGGCTATCGGGGGCCGTGGGCTCGTCCGACACGGGCCAAAGCATGGCAGGTTCACCTGCTGTTCACGTGCCAGCATGAACTTGTGTCGAGGGCTCCGGACCGTGCGCCGACACGTCTGCACATCCCGAAACAAGTTCGCTGGACGCTCAGCGCCTTCCTCTTGGCGCTGGTGGTCTTGTACTTCGTCATCCCCCAGCTGGAAGGTGCTCGCAAGTCCCTCTACCTGCTGGGCAGGGTCAACGTCGCCTACCTCCTGCTCGGTTTCGGGCTCGAGTTCGCGTCGCTGCTCGCCTACGCCCAGCTGACCTACACCGTCCTTCCCAAGGGCGGGCCCTCCCGATGGCAGCTACTGCGCATCAACACGTCGAGCCTGGCGCTCACCCACGTCATCCCGGGCGGGACGGCGGCCGGCACGGGCCTCACCTACCGCCTTCTCGGCGACTTCGAGGTGGAGGGAGCCGACGCCGCCTTCGGGCTCGCCATGCAGGGGGTGGGCTCGGCGGTGGTGCTCAACCTGCTGCTGTGGGTGGCCCTCTTGGCGTCGATCTTCCGGCGGGGATACAACCCGCTGTACGGCATCGCCGCCGGGGTGGGAGTACTGCTCATGGCCGCCTTCGGCGGGGTGGTGATCCTGCTCTTGCGGGGCCGCCACCACGCCGTCGAGATCGTGCGCCGGGTGGGAAACCACGTGCCGTTCGTGAGTGGCGACGCCCTGGCCGCCGCCGTGGAGCGCATCGCCGAGCGGCTGCGGGCCTTCCTCGACGACCGGGATCTGTTGGTGCGAGCCCTCCTGTGGGCGGCCGCCAACTGGCTCCTCGACGCCGCTTCGCTGTGGGTGTTCGTGTTCGCCTTCGGCAAGGTCATCTCGCCCGACGGCCTCCTCGTCGCCTACGGGCTCGCCAACGTCCTGGCCGTGATCCCCATCACCCCCGGGGGGCTCGGCATCGTCGAAGGTGTGCTGATCCCGACCCTGGTGGGATTCGGCGCCACCAAACAAGTGGCAACGCTCGGGGTGCTCTCGTGGCGGCTCGTCAATTTCTGGCTGCCCATCCCCGCCGGCTTCGGCACCTACCTGTCGCTTCGGATCGGGGACGGGGGATGGCGGCATCGGGTGGCAGTAGCCCGCCAGGAGGCGTTGCACCCGGCCGCTGCTCCCGAAGCGGCGGACGTACGGGCGATGTCGGGGGCCTCGTCGTCGGGCTCGGATCCGAAAAAGACCTCGGCCTCGGCCGGCGAACCCGAATCACATCCGGACCGGTCGGCAGCTCGCTGAGGCAAACTGGTTAGGCGAGGGGGCGATGATCGACACGGTGGCGGGGACGGCGCGCCTCCCCGCGGGGAAGGCTGCGCCCCGGGCTCGGATGCCCGGGCTCGACGGGCTGCGGGGGCTGGCCGTGGCCGGTGTCGTGGCGTACCACCTGGGCGCGCCCGGCCTGGGTGGTGGGTACCTCGGCGTCGACCTCTTCTTCGTCCTGTCCGGATTCCTCATCACCGGCTTGCTGCTCGAGCACCAGGACGGTCTCGCCCGGCTCGGTCTGGCCGCCTTCTGGGGCCGTCGTGCCCGGCGGCTCCTGCCGGCGTTGTTGGTGGTGCTGCTCGTGCTGAGCGCCGCTGCCACCGTCGGTGCTTTGTCCGGCGTGACCGACCGCGGCGCCTTCCGCGACGACGTGCTCGCCACATTGGCGTACGTGGCCAACTGGCACCAGCTCGTGGCCGGCCAGTCCTACTTCACCCAGTTCGCCGCCCCGTCCCCGCTGGCCCACGCCTGGTCGCTCGGCATCGAGGAGCAGTTCTACCTCCTGTGGCCCCTGGCGCTGGCGGGGCTGTTGTGGGCGGGGGGTCGAGGGGCGCGCACCGGGGAGCCGGGACAGCGCCGCCTGGTTCTCCTCGTGGCGACCGCGGGCGCCGCCCTGACCTCGGCGGCCTGGATGGCCTGGCTGGCGGGCCACGGGGCGTCCGCCGACCGGCTGTACTACGGGACCGACACGCGGGCCTTCGACCTCCTCGCCGGGGGCGCACTGGCCATCGCCCTGTGGGGAAGGCCGGAACCGTCGCCGGGCCCACGCCGGCTCAGAGCGGTGGCCGGCGGCGCAGGCTTCGCCGTGCTGGCGGCGGTGTGGGCCTGGGCTGGCCGGTCGGCCGGCCCGACGCCCACACGATGGATCTTCGAGGGAGGCATGGCCCTTGCCGCCGTGGCTGCCCTGGCGGTGGTCGCCGACGCCGCCGGAACCCGGCCCGGGCCGCTCGGAAGGCTGCTGTCCGTGGCACCGCTCCGCTTCCTGGGCCGAGTGTCCTACGCCCTCTACCTGTGGCACTGGCCGGTGATCACCCAGCTCACGACAGCGCGCACCGGGCTGCACGGCGCCGCCCTGGCGGGGGCTCGCCTCGGGACGATGGGGGTGGCGGCCGTGGCGAGCACGCTGCTCGTCGAGGAGCCCGTGCGCCGCTGGCACCGCGCCGGTGCCGGCACCGCGCATGGCGTCCTCGCTCCAGCCGCCTTTGCCGGCGCCGCCGCCGTGGCCGTCCTGGCCGCTCTTCCCACCACCGCCGCTGCCGCTGCCGCAGGCCCGGCTCCCGTGACCACCACGGCCGTGGCCGGGGCTGGTGGCCTGGCCCACGAGGCCCCCCTGGAGGCGTCCGGGCTGGCCGGCGCGTCCCCCCTGCATCCGCTGCGGGTGACGCTGGTCGGCGACTCGGTGATGCGGGCCCAGGCCCCGGCCGTGACGGCCGCCCTGGAGTCGACCGGCGCCGCCGTGGTGACCGACATGGCGTACCCGGGGTGGGGCTTGGCCAACGATCCGGGTTGGGCGTCCGGGGTGCCGGCCATGCTCGAGCGAACCCGGGCCCAGCTGGTGGTGGCCACCTGGAGCTGGGACGACGACTGGGCACTGTCGGACCAGGCCGGCTACCGCGCCACCCTCGCCCGATTCGTGGCAACGCTGCTCGATCCCCGGGGCGCCTCCGGGGCGCAGGCGGTCGTGCTCGAGCAATTCCCACCGTTGGGCCCACTCCCGCAGGCGAGCGGAGGCCCGGCCGGCCAGGCCCGTCGGGTGGCGGGGGTGTCGGCTTGGAACGCGGCGGCCGCCGCCATGCCCGCTCGTTTCCCGGGACGGGTCTTGTACCTGCCCCTGGCAGGAGCGGTGGAGACCGACGGGCGCTACACCTCGTGGCTGGCAGCCGGGCCGGCGGGGCGCTGGGTCAGGGTGCGCTCGGTCGACGCCACGCACTTCTGTCCGGCCGGCGCGGCGCGCTATGCCGTGGCACTGCTGGCGGACCTCCGGACCGAGCTCCCCCTCCCTCCCGCCGGCGCCTGGTGGTCAGCGTCGTGGAGCCGCGACCGCGTCTACGACACGCCCCCCGGGTCGTGTCCCGCCACCGGGCACCCCGCCTGAGGCGAGCTCCCCCGTTTCGGCCACCGGGCGCGCGGCAGCGCCCCGGCCACGGAGACGGGTCAGACGGCCTGAACGGCGATGGGCTCCGGCTCGCGCCGGCGCCGGGCCCGCTCCCGGGCGAGGTCCTGGAGCCGCCGCTGCACACTCAGCCCCACGGTGCACGGCACCCGGGCCCAACTCCCGTCCGGGCCCAGCACCCAGGCATTGGTGTCGTCGGCGAGCACGAGCTCCATCACCTCGAGCACGCGCGCCTGGAGCTCGGCATCGGTGATCGGGAAGAGCAGCTCGATGCGGCGGTCGAGGTTGCGCTCCATCAAGTCGGACGACCCGAGGAGCAGGGTCAGGGGGCGCCGGCCCACCCCGCCGAACCGGTAGATCCGGGAGTGCTCGAGGAACCGTCCCACCACCGAGCGCACCGTGATGGTGTCGGACAAGCCGGGCACGCCCGGGCGCAGGCAGCACACGCCCCGCACGATCAGCTCGATGGGCACCCCGGCCGCCGACGCCCGGTACAGCGCGTCGATGACGTCCGGGTCGGTGAGCCCGTTCACCTTGATGGCGATGTGGCCGTCGGGCCCCGCTGCCGCCTCGGCCTCGATCAGCTCGAGGATCCCGGGACGAAGTGACAGTGGCGCCACGATGAGCTTGCGATAGCGGACGTTGCGGCTGTAGCCGGTGAGGAAGTTGAACAAGTCCCCCACGTCGGCGCCGAGGTCGGGGTCCGAAGACAAGAGGCCCAGGTCCTCGTACTGACGGGCCGTGCGGGGGTTGTAGTTGCCCGTACCCAGATGGCAGTAGCGACGGATGCCGTCGGCCTCGCGTCGCACCACGAGGGCCGCCTTGGAGTGCGTCTTCAACCCGACGAGCCCGTACACCACGTGCACGCCGGCTTCTTCCAGCGCCCGGGCCCACAGGATGTTGGCCTGCTCGTCGAAGCGCGCTTTGAGCTCGACGACGGCCGCCACCTGCTTTCCGGACTCGGCGGCGGCGATGAGCGACGCCACGATGGGGCTGTCACCCGACGTGCGGTACAGGGTCTGCTTGATGGCCAGCACGTCGGGGTCGGCCGCCGCCTGGGCGATGAACGCGTCCACCGAGGTCGTGAAGGAGTCGTAGGGGTGGTGCACGAGGACGTCGCGTTCGCGCAGCACGGCCAAGAGGTCGGCGGGCTCGTTGCCGGCGTTGGCCAGGGGAGGGGGCGTCATGGGTGCCCACGCCTCTTCATGGAGGTCGGGCCGGTCCAGCGCGTACACCGCCCACAGCCCGCCCAGGTCCAGCGGGGCGTCGGTGGCGTAGGTGTCGTCGGGTGCGAGGTCGAGCTCCCGGATGAGCAGGTCGCGCATGTCGTCGGACATCTCCGCCGCCACTTCGAGGCGGACGGCCCGGCCGAAGCGGCGACGTCGCAGCTCCATCTCCACCGCCGACAGCAGGTCGTCGGCTTCGTCCTCCTCGAGAGCGAGGTCGGCGTTGCGCGTCACACGGAAGGCGTAGTGCTCTCCGATCATCATGTCGGGGAAGAGCTGGCCAAGCTGCGAGGCGATGATCTGCTCCAAGGGGACGAAACGCTCCCCGTCGGGAAGCACCACGAATCGCGGCAGGAGCGGCGGCACCTTGACCCGGGCCACGCGCTCCTCCCCCGACACCGGGTCACCCACCCGCACGATGAGGTTCAGCGACAGGTTGGAGATGTACGGGAAGGGGTGCCCGGGGTCCACCGACAACGGGGTGAGCACGGGGAAGATCTGACGCTCGAACACGTCCACCAGGTAGTCCCGGTCGTCGGCGGAGAGCGACGCCCACTCGCACACGGTGATACCGGCCTGGCTCAGGGCGGGGAGGATGTGGTCGACGAAGGCCCGTGACTGACGCTCCACCAGCTCCCGCACACGGGCCGCGATGGCGCGCAGCGCCTCCGTGGGACGCAGCCCGTCGGGAGAACGAGCCCGCACGCCCGCTTCGACCTGGTCTTTGAGCCCGGCCACGCGCACCTGGAAGAACTCGTCCAAGCCCTCGGAGAAGATGGCCAGGAACTTGACGCGCTCGAGCAACGGCAGGCGATCGTCCTCGGCCAGCTCGAGCAGGCGCGCCCCGAACTCGAGCCACGACAGCTCCCGGTTGGAGAACCGCTCGGACCCCAGGCGTTCGGGCCCGAGGCCGTCACCCTCGACGGTGGCGCCGTCGCGTAGTTCGGGGGCGTCCAGGGCAGAGCCCGAGGACGGTTGAGGAAGCGCGCTCACAGCGGGTCCAGGCTATCGCCCGTCCCCGCACGGCAGCGGCCTGGATCATCGGTGCAGAATGCGCTGGTCAGCGCGTGGGTAGGCTCCGGCCCGTGCCCGGCCGGCGATCGTCATCGTTGCTGCGGCGGCCCGAGCGCGGAACCCGTCGTGGCCCCAACCGACGACGCCGTACCGAACTCGGCCTGCTGCTGTTCACGTCGCTCATCGTGGTGGCCGCTTACGTGCTCGCCACCATCGGGACCACCGCCAAGGTTCCCGCCGACCTCGGTGGCTTCCTCGCCATCGTGCTCGGGCTGGTGCTCGTCGCCCACATCGCCACCCGCATGTACGCCCCGGACGCCAACCCCGTGCTCCTTCCCTTGGCCGCCCTGCTCAATGGCCTGGGCTACGCCATGCTGGCCCGCCTCGACCCCCACTACGCACGGCTGCAGGCGGGATGGACCGCGGTCGGCATCGTCTTCTACGTGGGCACCTTGATCGTGGTGCGCCACTCGCGCGACCTGGACCGCTACCGGTACCTGCTGCTGGTGCTGGCGGTGGCGCTCATGCTCGCCCCACTGGTTCCGCATTTCGGTGAGAACATCGGCGGGGCGCGCCTGTGGGTGAAGGTGGGGCCGCTCTCCGGTCAGCCCGTCGAACTGGCCAAGATCGCCCTCGTCATCTTCTTCGCCTCGTACTTCACCGAGAAGCGGGAATTGCTGTCGCTGCCCACGCTCCGGGTGGGGAACCGGCTCGTCATGGATCCCCGGCCCCTCGGACCCATCCTCCTGGCCTGGGGGTTCTGCATGCTCGTGCTCGGCGCTGAGCACGACGTGGGCTTCGCCATGCTGCTCTTCGTGCTGTTCGTGGGGATGCTGTGGGTGGCAACCGGACGGTTCGCCTGGCTCGTCTTCGGGGTAGTGCTGTTCGCCATCGGCTCGGTAGCCGCCATCCACTTCTTCTCCCAGGTGCACGTGCGGGTGACGGGGTGGCTCGACCCGTGGCCCTATTCGCAACAGGCGGCGGGCTTCCAATTGGTGCAGGGCATGTACGCCTTCGGCAGCGGCGGGCTCACCGGAACGGGGATCGGCTTCGGGCTCATCCGCCACATCCCGGAGATCACCACCGACTACATCTTCGCCGCCTTCGGCGAGGAGATGGGGCTCCTCGGCACGACGCTCATCGTGTTCGCCTTCGCCCTCTTCGTCGGCGCCGGGCTCCGCATCGCCCAGACGGCGCGTTCGGAATTCGCCAAGATGACGGCGGCCGGCTTGACCCTCATCCTGGGCATGCAGGCCTTTTTCATCATGGCGGGGGTGATCCGCCTCTTACCCTTGACCGGCATCACCCTGCCCTTCATGGCCTACGGTGGATCGTCACTGGTGGCCAACTACATGCTGGTGGCGCTGCTCATGCGCATCTCCCACGAAGGTGAGCGCTCGCTGTCGGCGCAGGCCACGTCGACGGTCCTGCCGCCTGTCACAGAAATGGTCGGTTAGCGACTGGTCGGTATCAGACCGAGTCCGGCACCTCGGCGCCGGGTGGCACGGTCTCCCCGGGCGCCTCGGGCGCCGGTTGGAACAGGTCGTCTGCCACGAGCACGGGGGTGTGCATCCGCCGGCGCAGCACCACGGCCAGGCCGTCCGAGGGGCGGCACGACACGGTGTGCCGCCCGCGCGGGCCCTCGGTGTCGAGCTCGGCCAGGAACGTGGACCCCCTTCGCCCCGTGATGCGCAGGGCGGCCACGTCCACGCCGTGGCGGTCGAGCAGCTCGGCCATCAACTCGTGGGTGAGCGGGCGTGGGGTGGGGATCTGGCGCCAGGCGTAGGCGATGGCCGTCCCCTCGGCGAAGCCGACGGGGATCCGCAGCTGCCGACGCGTCGCCGTGGTCTCCTCGAGCACCACCTCGGGGTGCACGCCGGGGAGCTCGAGGTGGACGCCGGCCACCGTGACCAGGCACCACTGCGGCGACCCCGGTGGCTGCGTCACCGTTGTCGGTGCAGCTCGACGGAGAGCACGATCCCCACGGCGGCGAAGAACGCCACCGTTGCCGAGCCTCCGTAGCTCAAAAAGGGCAACGGAATGCCGGCCACGGGCATGATGCCCATCGCCATCCCGGCGTTCTCGAAGGCGCTGAAGGCGATCAACGTGAACGAGCCCGTTGCCAGCAGTCGTCCGAACGGGTCACGGGTGGTCTGCGCCACCCGGAGCATGCGCCAGGCCACGATGCCCAGCAGCAGCAGCACAGTGGCGGCGCCCACGAAGCCGAGCTGCTCGCCGACGGCCGAGAAGATGAAGTCGGTGCGCTGGGACGGCACGTAGGACAGATTCGTCTGCGAACCGTGGAAGAGGCCCTTCCCCCAGAAGCCGCCCGAGCCGATGGCGGCGATCGACTGGTGGAGGTTGTAGGTGGTGGTCTGGGAATTCGATCCCTGGTGCAGGAAGCTCGTGATCCGAGCCTCCTGGTAGGGCTTCAGGATCCCGAGGTGGATGATGGCGACGATTCCCGCCACGGCCGACACCACCAGCAGCACCAGGTAGCGGTTGGGGATGCCGGCGACGATGAGCATCACCAGCAGCACGATGGACATAACGATCCCGCTGCCCAAGTCGGGCTGCTTGATCACGAGAAGAATGGGGATGGCGGCAAGGCCGAGCGCCTTGAAGAGGTCGCCACGTTCGAGTCCTTCTGGCTTTCGTGCACAGAAGGCGGCCGCCCCCACGATCAGCACCACGGTGCCGAACGCGGAGGGCTGGAACTGCACCGGACCCAACTGGATCCAGCGGGTGGCCCCTTGCGCCGTCGAGCCGATGACGAACACGGACAGCAGGGCCAAGATGAGCCCGGCGTAGAGCAGCCAGGAGGCGTGCTCAAGCCAGCGGTAATCCCAGGCCGCCAGGACCACCATGACCACCACCCCGGCAAATACGTAGCCGGCCTGTCTGTTCAAGAAGTAGTGCGGACTCTCCCGGTGCAAGAGCAGGCTGGACCGGGTGGCTGAGTACACGATGACCACCCCCACCACGGCCACCACGAGCGTCGTCACGATCAAGCCGTAGTCGAGGCGCAACGCCAGGAGGCGGCCCTGGGGTCGTCGGGGTGCGAGAAGGTTGCTCACCAGGCGCTCCAGCGGCACAGAATACCGGTCGTGCCCCTCGGTGCCACTTCGCCCACGATCGCCGTCCAGGGATGGATGTACGACCTCTTGCGCTGGGCGGGCGTCGACGACACGACGGCCGCCCACGTGCAGCAGGTCTTGCTCCGGCCCGTGTCGGTGGTGCTGGTGGTGATCGTGGCGCTGCTGGCCGCCTGGCTCGGCAACCGCTTCATCCGCCACTGGATCGGTGGCGCGGTGCGGCGTGCGGCGATCCGCGCCGACTCACCGCGCGCCGAGCGCCGCGCCGTGACGCTCACCATCATGCTGGCGAACATCTGGCGCGTGGTGGTGGCCTTCATCGCCTTCTTCATCGTGTTGGGCGTGATGGGCATCAACCTCACCCCCATCCTGGCCGGTGCCACCATCGTCGGCGCCACCATCGGCTTCGGTGCGCAGAGCGTGGTCAAGGACTTCCTGTCGGGGTTCCTCCTCACCGTGGAGGGTCAGTACGACATCGGCGACACGGTCCGGGTGGGGAACACCGTCGGGGTGGTCGAGGACCTGTCGCTCCGGGTGACGCGTCTGCGCGCTCCCGACGGCGGTGTGTGGTACGTGCCCAACGGCGACATCCGCCTGCTGGGCAACACGGTGCGCGGCTGGGGCCGGGCCACCGTCGACATCCCGGTTCCGCTCACGACCGACGTCGACCACCTCCTCGACGTGCTGGGCCAGTCCGCCGAAGCCGTGCGCGCCAACCCGGCATTCACCAACGCCTTCATGGAGGCGCCGGTGGTGTGGGGTCTCGTCGACGCCACCGTGGACAGCATGACGGGCCGGGTCACGGTCCGGGCACCCTTCGACCAACGCGAGCAGCTCGAGCGGGCCATTCGCGACGAGGTGTTCCGCCGGCTCGAGACGCAAGGCGCCCCGCCATCAAGGGGACCGAGGCCCGCCTCCGGCGGCGCCGTGGCCACGCCCGACAGCTGAACGCAGCGGCAGGTGGCTCGGTCAGCTGCCCACGCCCGGGGGCAGGGCGGACCAGATCGCCTCCACCGGCACCGGCCTGCTCGTCCACTTCTCCAATGCCAGCGCCGCTTGGTGCACCAGCATGCCGAGCCCGTTGGCCACCGAGGCGCCGGCGGCTGCGGCCGCCACGAGCAAGGCGGTGCGGCCGGGGTGGTACACGAGATCGACGACGATCTGCCCCGGTCGGAACAACGCGGCGTCGACGAGGGGGTGCATCGCCCCCGGATCCCCGAGGCCGACGGGGGTGGCGTGCACCACGAGCTCGGCATCGGCCACGTCAGCGCCCTGCGCCACCCTGCCGGTCTGCCCGGCGAGCGTGGCCGCCTCAGCGGCACCGGACTGCCCGCGGTTGAGCACGGCCACCTCGGCGGCGCCGGCGTCAGCCAGCGCCACCACCACGGCCCGCGCCGCCCCACCGGCGCCGATGACCAGGCAGCGCTTGTGGCGGGGATCGAAGCCGCTGCCGCGCTGCAGGGCGACGAGAAAGCCGGCACCGTCGGTGGAGTCGCCGACCAACCGGCCGTCGCGCACGCTCACGCAGTTGACGCTCCCCAGTTTCTCGGCCAGAGGCGTGCGCTCGTCGACCACGAGCGCAGCGGCATCCTTGTGCGGGGTGGTCACCGACAAGCCGGCCAGGCCCAGGGCTCGGGCGCCGTGCAGGGCGGAGGCGGTGTCGCCGGCTCGGACCTCGAAGGCCACCGACACCCAGTCGAGCCCCATGGCGTCGAAGGCGGCGTTGTGCAGCAGCAGCGACAGCGAATGGCGGATCGGATCCCCGATCACCCCGACCACGGTGGAGCGTGCCGAGGGCCATCGCGGTGAACGGCGTGACCCGGCTGGGCTCGAAAGCGAGTTGTCGTCCGGCACCGCTCAGCCCACCCCGCGGCTCTTGGCCAGCTGCTCGTTCGCCTGTTGTTGGGCGAGGGTGTCGGAGAACGCCTCGGTGCCGTCTCGGGAGACGAGCACGAAGTAGAGCCAGCTCCCGGCGGCGGGGTGCAACGCCGCGTCCAGAGAGGCGGCGGAGGGGAAGCAGATGGGGGTGGGCGGGAGTCCCTTGTGCAGGTAGGTGTTGTAGGGCGTGTCGAGCGCCAGGTCGGCGGAGGTGACGGGCCCCCCGTCGCGATGCTCCGAGTAGAGGACCGTCGAGTCCATCTGCAGGGGCATGTTCTTGGCCAGGCGGTTGTAGACCACGCGCGCCACCTTGGCGAGGTTCTGGGGGTAGACGCCCTCCTTCTGCACGATCGAGGCGACCACGACGGCCTGATACGGGGTGACCCCCAGGGCAGCGGCGCCGCTGTCGAGTTTGGCGGCGGCAGCTTCACCGTCGAAACGAGACGCCATCTCGCTCACGAGCGAGGCCGCCGACTGGGTCCGACCGACGATGTAGTCGCCGGTGCCGAGCAACCCGTCCAGGTTTCCCTCTCCGGGCTGCTCCAGGGGTGAAACCACTTGGCGCTGCTCCACGGCGGCGGCGAGGGCGGCCCCGTCGTGGCCGGGAAGCTCGGAGAACCGGGCCGCCGTCTCCGACACCGTGAAACCGGGAGGGACCACGAGTTCGTTGGGTCCGGCGGCCAGCGCCGAGCGCACACTCGCCAGCGACTCGTGGGCGCGCAGTGCGTAGCCGCCGGCGCGGATGACCGGCGTGCCGTGGAAGAAGTCGTAGATACGCAGTGCCAGGCTGCTCGTCACCACGTGGTGCCGGACCAGCTCGACGCCCACGCTGTTAGCCGAGAACCCCTCCGGGACCTCCACCACGACCTGCGGTCCGGGGGGGCCGGCATGGACCTGTTGCTCGTACCACACCACGGCGTAGCCGATCAGGCCGATGACCACGGCGCCGAGGCCGAGGCCGGCGAGGATCGCCACCCGACGCCACCTCCCGTCTTCGTGCGGGGACCAGACGTCGTCGGTCTCCTCGGGGCCGCGCTCCTCAGGAGACGGCGCATCGGGGGGCAGGTGCTGGCTCACCGGGCGTCCAGCCAGGCCTGCAACATGACGGCGGCTGCCGACTGGTCCACCACCCGGCGCCGGGCACGTCCCCGCTGTCCGGCTTCGGCCAGGTGGCGTTCGGCGCTCACGGTGGTGAGGCGCTCGTCGAAGGTCTCGACCGGAACGGCGCGCGGTGACAGCTCCGCGGCCAGGGCGTCAGCCTCGGCGGCGGCCGCTCGAGCGGCCGGTCCCCTCCGTCCGTCCATGGACAGCGGCAACCCCACCACCACCTGCTCGGCGCCGAGCTCGTCCACCAGGGCCACGACGGCGGCGCGGTCGGCGGCGGCGTCGCCCGTGCGGACAAGCGTGGAATGGGGCACGGCCAGAGTGCCCCCGCGGTCGGAGACGGCGACGCCCACGCGCCGCTCCCCGAGGTCAAGTCCCACCACCCGCACGCGACCTCAGGCGCCCAGGCGGCGCCGGGCTTCCTCGAGCAGGGCGTCGATGCCGGACACGTCGCGCCCACCGGCCACGGACAGCTCGGGAGACCCGCCACCTCCTCCGCCCACCAGCGCGGCCAGCTCCCGCACCGTGTCGCCGGCGTCGACGGTGCCGTCGCTGGCGACGGCCACCGCCGCCTTGGTGCCCTCAGGGGAGCCGGCCACGACCACCACGGCCGGCCCCCGCCGGCGCACCGCCTGGGCCAGCTGGCGGAGCTGGTCGGGGGTGAGCCCGTCGCGCCGGCGCACCACCACCCGGGGCGAGCCGTCGGCCAGAAGGGCCGCCTCGTCGTCGAGGCGCTCGCTCTTCAGGCGCTGGATCTCCTTGTCGGTTTGGCGCTGACGGTCGAGCAGGCGCTGCAGGGCGTCGACCACCCCTTCGGGCCCGACCCGCAGGAGCCGGGCCGCCTCGTCCACGGTGTGACGACGGTCGTCGAGCAGAGCCAGGGCCCCGGTGCCGGTCACGGCCTCGATGCGGCGAGTGTTGGCCCCGATGGACGCCTCCGACACCACGGTGACGGGCCCGATCATGCCCAGGGTGCCCACGTGGGTACCGCCGCACAGCTCAGTGGAATGCGGACCGGCCCGCACCACCCGCACCTCTTCGCCGTACTTGTCGCCGAAGAATGCCAGCGCCCCCATGGCCTTGGCCCGGTCCATGGTCGTCTCGATCACGTCGACGGGCGCGTCTGAGAGCACGTTGGTGTTGGTGAGCGCCAGCACGTCGTTGAGCTCTTCTGGTCGCAGCCCGCTCGGGTGGGAGAAGTCGAAGTGCAGCCGGTCCGGCGCCACCAGCGAACCCTGCTGGTGCACGTGGTCGCCGAGCACCTGGCGAAGGGCGCTGTGCAGCAGATGGGTGCCGGTGTGGTTGCGGCGGATGTCTTCGCGCCGCGCGGCGTCGATCACGGCCAGGGCGTCCTGCCCGGCGAAGATGTCGCCGTCGACCCGGGCCCGGTGCACGATGAGCCCCGGAAGGACCGCCTGGGTGTCGAGGACGCGGGCCTGCCCCGTCTCGGTGGTGATCACGCCGGTGTCGCCCACCTGCCCGCCGCCTTCCGCGTAGAAGGGGGTGCGGTCGAGGACGATCTCCACCACGTCGGGCTCGGCGCCGGGGAGCACGCCCAGGACCCGGGCCGGCTCTTCGTAGTGCTGGTACCCGGTGAACACGCTCGGGCCGGACTGCTCGAGCTGCTCCCGGTACAGGGTCTCCTCGCCGGCCGTGCCCCGCCGGGCCCGGGCGTCGGCCTGCGCCCTCCGGCGCTGCTCGGACATGGCGGCCTCGAACCCCTCCACGTCCACCTCGGCGCCGGCTTCGGCGGCCATCTCCACGGTGAGCTCGATGGGGAATCCGTGGGTGTCGTGCAGTCGGAAGGCGACGTCGCCCGACACCTTCTTCCCCTTGCTCAGCTCTTCCTCCAAGATGGCCGCCCCCGATTCGAGGGTCCGGCGGAAGCTCGTCTCCTCGCGCTCCACGGTCTCCACGATGGCGTCGGCGCCGTCGCGGAGTCCGGGGTAGGCCGACGACAGCACCGACACCGCCTCGCGTACGAGCTGGGGCGTGACCGGACGGATCACCCCTAACTGGAAGGCGCGCCGCACGGCGCGCCGGATCACCCGTCGCAGCACGTAGCCGCGTCCCTCATTGGAGGGCACCACCCCGTCCCCCACCACCATGGCCATGGCTCGGGCATGGTCGGCCAGGATGCGCAGCGACACGTCGCTTGCCTGCTCGGTCCCGTAGCGCACGCCGGTGAGCGACTCTGCGGCGGCCAGCACGGGACGGAACACGTCGGTGTCGAACAGCGACGGCACGCCCTGGAGCACGGGGAGGATGCGCTCCAAACCGGCGCCGGTGTCGATGTTCGTCTTGGGGAGCGGCTCGAGCCCGCCGTCGGCCCGGCGGTTGTACTGCATGAAGACGAGGTTGTAGAGCTCGACGTACCGCTCGGCCCCGCCGCCGGCCGGGCCGCCTGGCTCTCCGTGTTCGGCCCCGCGGTCGAAGTACAGCTCCGAGCACGGCCCGCACGGGCCGGTCTCACCCATGCGCCAGAAGTTGTCCTCCCCCATCCGCTGGAGTCGGTGGCGGGGGAAGCCGACGGCCTCGAGCCAGATGGCCTCGGCCTCGTCGTCGTCCTCGTGCACGGTCACCCACAGACGTTCCCCGTCGATCCCGAGAATCTCCGTGAACAGCTCCCAGGCGTAGGGAATGGCGTCTGCCTTGAAGTAGTCGCCGAAGCTGAAGTTGCCGAGCATCTCGAAGAAGGTGCAGTGCCGTTCGGTGGTGCCGATGATGTCGATGTCGACGGTGCGAAAGCACTTCTGCACCGACGTGGCCCGGGGCCAGGGTGCCGCCTCGTCACCGAGGAAGTAGGGCTTGAAGGGCACCATGCCGGCGATGGTGAACAGCACGGTGGGGTCGGTCGGCACCAGGCTCGCCGAGGACACGACGTGATGTCCTCGCTCGGCGAAGTACCCGGTGAAGGCGGAGCGCAGCTCCTGAGCGCGCATATGAGCAGCGATCCTACCGGCGGCCTCGTGCAGGCCCGGCTTGCGGCCGGGCGCGCCGCGACGTCGACACGTTCACGGGCAATGCACGCGTGCTCAGGACGCCGAGACGGACGGGTCGAATAGCCGGTGCAGCTCGTGACGGCGCCGGCGGGCGTCGGCGCGCCCACCGTTCAACGCCCCGGTCACACGGCGCGACACGCGCCGAGTGCCGCGCTCCACCAGCCGCACGACGTCACCGGAGATCTCGCCTGTGCGCGCCCGAGCGCCGAGCCGTGCCAGTCGGCGGCTTGACCATGCCGTGCCGCCGGCCCCGATCACGACGCCGGCCGTCAACCACAGCCCGCGGCGCATCATCGCTCTCGCCGGGATGCGGTCGAGACCGGGGGGGCGGTGTGCCGGGCGCGCCGTCGGCGGTGTTCCGGGGCGGCTGGGCGCGCCATCGGCGTCACCGGCCGCGGGCGCGGCGGGCGGCCGAAGAAGCGGCGCAGAGCACCCCTCACGCCCGACCCGAAGGCGAGCGCGCTCACCACGGGGTTGGAGAAGGCGCGATAGGCGAGCCGCGACGCCGAGTCCACGGTGGCGGTGACCGCCTCCGCCGAGCCGAGGACGTCGCCGACGCGCTCCATCTCGCTGGCTGCCTGGTCGACCACCACCCGAGCCTGGCGCACCAGGGGTACGGCCTCGTCGTGCAGCTGGTCCACCAGGCGCCGCAGTTGCGCCGTGCGCCGGCTGAGCACGATGACGGCGACCAGGGCCGCCAACGCCGCACCGGCGGCCAGGGCGGCGGACAGCACTGCCGCGGTCGAACTGGACACGAGGGGAGATCCTACGGCTGGTGCCGACGCTCGGGCCGATCATCGCCGTCGGACCGCTCCCTTCGCAGACGATCGGCCACGTCGGCTTCAGCCCCGTGCGACGAGGGCTCGTAATACACGTGACCAGCCGCTTCGGGCGGGCGGTAGGCCTGCTCCACCCACCCCCGGGCGTCGTCGTGCGGGTAGCGGTAGCCCTCGCCGTGGCCGAGGCGGGCGGCGCCCGGATAGTGGCTGTCGCGCAGATGCGCCGGGACGTCGGCGCGTCCCGCCCGCTCCACGTCCTGCTGCGCCCGCCCCAGCGCCACCGTCACCCGGTTGGACTTGGGGGCGGCGGCCAGGTACACGACCGCTTCGGCCAACGCCAGCTGCGCTTCGGGAAGCCCGACGAACTCGACGGCGCGGGCCGCGGCGTCGGCCACCACCATCGCCATGGGATCGGCCAGCCCCACGTCCTCACTGGCCAAGATGACCAGACGTCGGGCGATGAAGCGAGGGTCCTCTCCGCCGGCCAGCATGCGCGCCAGCCAGTACAACCCGGCGTCGGCGTCGGACCCGCGCACCGACTTGATGAGTGCGCTCACCTGGTCGTAGTGGGCGTCGTCCCCCTGGTGTACGAGGCGCCCGGCGCGCGCTCCCTCCACGTGGTCGAGGTCCACGCCGTCACCCTCGGCCAGCGCCAGGGCGATCTCCAAGGTGCCGAGCAGCGCGCGGGCATCCCCGTCGGCCACCGCCACGAGACGGCGACGCGCCTCTTCGGTGGCGGTGGCGCCTTCTTCGTCTAGCGCCCGGGTCAGGACCTCATCGAGCTCCTGGTCCGACAACGGCTCGAGCCGCCACAGCGTGGAGCGGCTCAGCAGGGGGGCGTTCACCGTGAAGAACGGATTCTCGGTGGTGGCGCCGATGAAGACGATCAATCCGCTCTCCACCGACGGGAGCAGTGCGTCCTGTTGGGTGCGATTGAAGCGGTGCACCTCGTCGATGAAGAGGATGGTTCCCTGACCCTGCTCGCCCAACCGCCGCCGGGCCGCGTCCACCACGGCCCGCACGTCTGCCACCCCGGCGCTGGTGGCCGACAGGGGGACGAAGACCTTGGCGGTGGCCGCCGCCACCACCAGGGCCAGCGTGGTCTTGCCTGTGCCGGGCCGGCCCCACAACACCGCCGAGGTCAGCCGGTCCTGTTCCACGAGGGTCCGGAAGGGGGCGCCCTGCGCCACGAGATGGCGCTGGCCCACCATGTCGTCGAGCGTGCGGGGTCGCAGCCTGGTGGCGAGCGGCGCCCGTGCCGACAGGCGCTCGCCGGCGGCGGCCGAGAACAGGTCCCCCGGCTCGGCGCCGGGCCTGCGCCGTTGACCGCGGCCGGCGGGCGCCATCTTCGTCTCCCTCAGCTCCTCGAGCGGGGCGGGGGCCGCAGCCCGAGGGCGCGCAGCTCGGCCTCGCCCAGCGGCTTGGGTGCGCCGGTCATGGGATCGGTGCCGGACTGGGTCTTCGGAAAGGCGATCACCTCGCGGATGTTCTCCTCGCCAGCGAGCAGGGCCACCAAGCGGTCGATGCCCACGGCGAACCCGCCGTGGGGCGGGGCCCCGTAGCGGAACGCGCCGAAGAGGAAGCCGAAACGCGCCTCGGCTTGCTCGGGGCTGATGCCGAGGGCGTCGAAGACGCGCCGTTGGATGTCCTCTCGATGGATACGGATCGACCCCGACCCGAGCTCCCACCCGTTGAGCACGAGGTCGTAGGCCTGCGACCGCACCGCCAGCGGGTCGCGCTCGAGCAGCTCGAGGTCGTCGGGATGGGGCATGGTGAACGGGTGGTGGGCGGGTACGAGCCGCCCCTCCTCGTCGACACCTTCGAACAGGGGGAAGTCGGTCACCCAGCAGAAGCGCCGAGGCCCCGCGGAAACGGGCGGGCGACCGAGGTCCAGGCGGAGCTGGCCCAGCACCTCGCAGGCCCGCCGCCACTCGCCGGCCACCACCAGCACGAGGTCGCCGGGTGCGGCCCCGGTGTCGACGGCGATCGCCGCGGTGGCGGACTCGTCCAGGAACTTGGCCAAGGGCGAGTCCAGGACCCCGCCCTCGCCCACCTTGAACCAGGCCAGCCCGGCAGCCCCGAGCTCCTTGGCCCGCTCCACCAGGGCGTCGAGCCGGCCCCGCCCGAGGTCGGCGGCGCCCGGAACCACGATGGCCTGCACGCTCGGCGCCTGCAGGGCCCGGGCCTCGGTCCCGGCCAGCGCAGTGGACAGGTCGACGAGCTCCATGCCGAAGCGCATGTCGGGCTTGTCGGTCCCGAAGCGCTCCATCGACTCCCGCCAGGTGAGGCGGGGCACCTCGCCCGGGGCCTCCCCCACCGCCGCCTCGGCGGCGGCGACGATGGCGGCGGTGACCGCTTCCTGGACGTCGGCCTGGGTCACGAACGACATCTCCACGTCGAGTTGGGTGAACTCGAACTGCCGGTCGGCGCGCAGGTCCTCGTCACGCAAGCACCGGGCCACTTGGAAGTAGCGGTCCATGCCCGCCACCATGAGCAGCTGCTTGGCGATCTGGGGGCTCTGGGGAAGGACGTAGAAGTCGCCAGGGTGCAGACGCGAGGGCACGGCGAACTCGCGGGCCCCTTCGGGTGTGGGTGTCCACAGCAGCGGGGTCTCCACCTCACAGAAGCCCTGCCGTACCATCGACTGGCGCATAGCTTCGGTGACCCGGGCCCGCAGTCTGAGGTTGGCCTGCATGCGGGGCCGGCGGACGTCGACGTAGCGGTAGCGCAACCGCACCGCCTCGTCCGTCTCGGTGCGGTCGTCGACGGGGAAGGGCGGCGGCTCGGCTCGGGCCAGGATCTCCACCGTGCAGTCGGCCAGCTCAACTTCGCCCGTGGCCAGTTCGGGGTTCTCGGTGCCGGACGGGCGTGTCCGCACCGTCCCCGCCACGCGCACGACCCACTCGCTGCGCGCCTCCACCGAGCCGTCGACCACGCACTGCACCAGGCCGGAGAAGTCCCGGACGTCGACGAAGGCGAGGTGCTCACCGTGCTCCCGCCGTCGCGCCACCCAGCCGCACACCACGACCGCTTTGCCGGCGTCGGCCGCTCGCAGTTCCCCGCAAGTGTGCGTGCGCATTGCGGTGGCGCTCACGACGGCACCCCCGCGTCGGCGAGCTCGGCGACGAGCCGGTCCCGAGGAAGCTCGCGGTCAACCCCGCCGCGCAGGTCCTTCAGCTGCACGGTGCCCTTCTCCTTCTCGGCGGGTCCCACCACCGCCGCCCACCGGGCCCCGCTCCGGTCGGCCAGCCGGAGCTGGGCCTTGAGCGACCGGTTGTCGAAGGCGCGCACGGTGGCGAGACCGGCGCGGCGCAACTCCTCGCTCAGATCGCGCGCTACCTCGCCTCCGGTCAGATCGACCACGAACACGTCCGGCGCCGGCGCGGCGACGTCGAAGGTGCCCTCGGCGTCACAGGCGAGCAGCAGGCGTTCGATCCCGATCCCGAAGCCGACACCGGGTGCCGGCTTGCCCCCGATGGCCTCGGCCAGGCCGTCGTAGCGGCCCCCGCCCCCCACGGCGTTCTGGGCCGACTCCATGCCGGGGTCGCTGAACTCGAATGTGGTGCGGGTGTAGTAGTCGAGGCCCCGCACCAGGCGCGGCTCGAGGTGGTGGTGGACGCCCAGGGCGTCGAGCCCGGCTCGCACCCGGGAGAAGTGTGCGGCACAGGACGGGTCCAGGAAGTCGACCATGCGCGGGGCCTCGGCCGTCACCGCCATGCACGCCGGCCGCTTGCAATCGAGCACCCGCAGGGGGTTGGCGCCGTAGCGCTCCCGGTGTTCGTCGCAGAGCTCGCCGGCATGGGCGTCGAGGTAGTTGCGCAGCGCCGAGAGATAGGCGGGGCGATCCGCCGCACAGCCCAGGGAGTTGACCGCCAGCTCCACACGGCTCAACCCCAACTCGGCGTAGAACCCGGCCGCCAAGGCGATCACCTCCACGTCGAGATCGGGGTCGTCGCTGCCGAGCGCCTCGACCCCGAGCTGGTGGTGCTGGCGGTAGCGGCCGGCTTGCGGCCGTTCGTAACGGAAAGCGGGCGTCACGTACCAGGCCTTGTAGGGCACGGGCGGGTTGTGCTGCAGGAAGGCGCGCACCACCGGTGCCGTGCCCTCTGGTCGCAGGGCCAGATCCCGCCCACCCCGGTCGGTGAACTCGTACATCTCCTTGGTCACGACCTCGCTGGCCGCCCCCACTCCCCGCTTGAACAGCCGGGCCTCCTCGAGCACGGGCGTGACGAGGAGTCCGTAACCAGCCAGCTGGGCGCGCCGGGAAAAGCGCGCCACGAGCTGTTCCCAGCGGGCCGACTCGGGCCACAGCGCGTCGCGCGTGCCCACCGGGGCGCGCGGCGGCCCAGTCGGTTCCTCGGCCACTGGCGCCTCAGCCCTTGCGGCCTGGAAGCGTCCGGTAGGCGTCGAAGACGCCGTCGAGCTGCTTGAGCGAGCTCAAGAGGGAGTCGAGGTGGCCGGGGTCGGCCAGCTCGACGTCGAAGTGCATGCGGCTCACCCGGTCGGTGGCGGTGTTGCTGGAAGAGGCGACGATGTTCAAGTGGTGCTCCGACACCAGCCGCGTCACGTCGGCCAGCAGCCGGGACCGGTCGAAGGCGAGCACCTCCACCGAGGCCACGAAGACGGTGGCGCCGTCGCGGTTCCATTCGACCTCGATGAGGCGCTCCTGCTCGGCGGTGGCCAGCGTGGCGGCGTTGGCACAGTCGGCGCGGTGCACGCTCACGCCCCGCCCGCGCGTGACGAAGCCCACGATCTGGTCGCCCGGCACAGGCGTGCAGCAGCGCGACAGCCGCACCACCACGTCATCGAGGCCCTCCACGTACACCCCGGCCGTGGCGCTGCGGCGCTGCTTGGAGCGCAGGTCGGGGCCGACGGTGGCGGGCAACTGCTCCTCGCGGTCGGCGCCGTGCAGCTCGCGGGCCAAGCGCTGGGCCACGGAACGGGCCGAGACGTGTCCCTCGCCGATCGCCGCGTGCAGGGCGTCGAGGTCGGTGTAGTTCATGGTGCCGGCCAGTGCCCCCAACGTGTCGGAGGTGGCCAGCTTCTGGAGCGGCAGGCCTTCGCGTCGCAGCGCCTTGGCCAGCTCTTCGCGGCCGGTCTCGATGGCGTCCTCGCGTCGCTCGCGGCTGAACCACTGGCGGATCTTGTTGCGGGCCCGGGGTGAGGCGACGATCTGCAGCCAGTCGCGCGACGGGCCGGCCGAGGGCACTTTGGAGGTGATGATCTCGACGGTGTCCGCCGACTGGAGCTTGGTGTCGAGGGGTACCAGGCGTCCGTTCACCTTGGCGCCGATGCAGCGATGTCCCACTTCGGTGTGGATGGAGTAGGCGAAGTCGATGGGAGTGGCCCCCGCCGCCAAAGCGATGACCTTTCCCTTCGGCGTGAACACGTAGACCTCGTCCTGTTCCAGGTCGAGCTTCAACGCCTCGAGGAATTCGAGGGGGTCGATGGTGTCGGCCTGCCAGTCGACGATGCGCTGCAGCCAGGCCATCTCGGCGGTGGTGGACGACCCGCCGTCTCGCGACTGCTCCTTGTAGCCCCAGTGGGCGGCGATCCCGTACTCGGCGCGCCGGTGCATCTCGTGCGTGCGGATCTGGACTTCGATGGGCTTGCCCTCGAGGCCGATCACCGTGGTGTGCAGCGACTGGTACAGGTTGAACTTGGGACTGTTGATGTAGTCCTTGAATCGGCCCTGCACGGGGCTCCAGATGGCGTGGATGGAGCCGAGCGCCGCCCAACAGTCCTTCTCGGAGTCCACGATGACCCGGATGCCGACCAGGTCGTGGATCTCTGCGAACTCCCTGCCCCGCACGACCATCTTCTCGTAGATGCTCCACAGGTGTTTGGGGCGGCCCGTCACCTCGGCGGCGACGCCCGAAGCGGCCAGACGCTCGCGCACGGCCACCAGGACACGCGCCACGTACTCGTCGCGCTCTGGGGCGCGGCTCGCCACCATCTGTTCGATCTCGGCGTATCGCTTGGGATGGAGGGTGGCGAAGGCCAGGTCCTCGAGTTGCCACTTGAGCTCCTGGATGCCGAGGCGGTGCGCCAACGGGGCGTAGATGTCGAGGGTTTCCTGGGCGGTGCGCCGCTGCTTCCACTCGGGCATGACGGCAATGGTCCGCATGTTGTGGAGCCGGTCGGCCAGCTTGATGACGAGCACCCGCCAGTCGCTCGCCATCGCCACGAGCATCTTGCGCACCGTGGCGGCCTGCTGGGCCTCCTTGGAGTCGAACTGGAGGCGGTCGAGCTTGGTGACTCCGTCGACGATGGCGGCCACCTCGGGGCCGAAGGCTTCGCCCACGTCCTCCAGGTCGAGGCCGGTGTCCTCCACGGCGTCGTGCAGCAAGGCGGCCGCCACGGAGCGGGCGTCGAGCCCCAGCTCGGCCACGATGGTGGCCACCGCCACGGGGTGGGTGATGTAGGGCTCGCCGCTCTGGCGGAGCTGGTCCCGATGGGCGGCTTCGGCCACCCGGCCGGCCTCGACCAAGAGCGCCCGCTCCTGCTCGGGGGCCCCCGGGTGCCGGCTGTCGTAGCGCGAGAGCACGGCGCCCATGAGGTCGTCGAGCAGGCCGGGATGCCGATACGGCGCAGCCTGGCGCTCAACGGTGACCATCCCACTCACGGTACCTGCCCTGACCGGGTCATACGGTCTTCCAGGGCAGTTGTCGGCCGGCGGCCGGCCGGGCCCGGGGCTGGAGAAAGCCGGGGCCTCGGGGAGCTTGGTCAGCGGCGGCGACCGCCCCGACGACCCTTGCCGCCGCCCTTGCGCGGCCGGGGGGGTGGACGTCGGGCACCCGATCCGGATGCGGGGCGTTGGCCGGAGCCGCTGCGCGCCCCCGTCGCTGGCGCCCCCGTCCCGTCACCTGTGGTGTCGGACGGCGGTGTGCCTGCCGAGGAGGCGGCACGTCGGGCCCCGGCCCCGGGACGCAGCACCTCGCCGGGACGAGCCCCCGCCGGCCGCCCGGCCCGGGCGCGTCCGCGGCCGCCGCCACCTGCGGTGGCCCCGGCCAGGGCAGCGGCGCGGGGGGTGAGCAGCTCGCGCTCGGCTCGGTTGGCCAGGCGCTGGCGGATGGTGGCGTAGCGCGGCTCGCGCTCTTTCATCTGGGCGAGCAACGGGGAGGCGATGAAGATCGAGGAGTAGGCCCCCGACAGCAGGCCGATGACCAAGGCGAAGCCGAAGTACTGGAGGGTGGTGGCGCCGAGCAGCTGGGCGCCGACGACGAGCACCGACAGCACGGGGAGGATGGCGACCAACGAGGTATTGATGGACCGGGCCAGCGTCTGGTTCATCGACAGGTTGACCACGTCTTCGTAGGTCATGCGCCCGGTGGCCCCCAGGCCCTTCGTGTTCTCACCCACGCGGTCGAAGACGACCACGGTGTCGTAGAGCGAGTACCCGAGGATGGTGAGGACCGCCACCACGGTGTCGGGTGTCACCTGCAACCCGGACAGTGAGTACACCCCCGCCACGACGAGCAGGTCGTGGAGTACGGCTGCCAGAGCGGCCACCGCCATCTTCCACTCGAAACGGAACGAGATGTAGACGACCACGACGATGAAGAAGATGATCACGGCCAGGATCGCCTTCTTGGTGATGTCGCTTCCCCACGTGGGTCCGACCGAGGTGATGTTGGCCCGCGCCTGCGACAGCTGCGTGCCGGTCAGGGTGGCCAGTGCCGTGGCCACGCGTTGCTCGGTGGCGGTGGCCTGGGTCGTGGTCTGCCCCTTTAGGTCGGCCTGGACCTGGAGCGTGGCG
>Ga0307479_10000616_pt1 | contig 31944 bp, 22 predicted proteins | sample atmos_gasesECM4C_FD_203743 | JGI IMG/M metagenome (GOLD analysis project Ga0307479, IMG submission 203743) | Hardwood forest soil microbial communities from Morgan-Monroe State Forest, Indiana, United States - atmos_gasesECM4C_515 | ecosystem: Environmental > Terrestrial > Soil > Temperate...
GTACTGGTAGGTTCCAAAGACGCTATCTTTGTCCGAGAACCGCTGATCGACGCGCACGGTGGCGAAGTTCTCCGAGGTCACGTGAACCGCATTGAAGTCGTAGATTCCCGTATCACCATTTCCCGTAACGCCAGCATTGGGGGGCTGCCAAAGACCGAGATAGGGCAGAACCGCCTTGTCAATGCCCGTCGCGGGATCGGGATTCAGTGCACCACCAGTCGTGGGAGTAAGAGACGTCAGCGAAAATGGCGAGCAGCCACCGGGGCCTGGCTGCGGGATGGAGCAAAGCTGGCCGTTGCGGGCCGCCTGTGAGGGCACATTTACAAGTGTGGTGATGCCTTGGCTTTGCCGGAGTCCCTCGTAATCCCCGAAGAAGAATGTGTTGTTCTTCCGGATGGGGCCACCGAAGGAACCTCCGAATTGATTCCGCTTGAATCCCGGAATATTTTTAGGGTCAAAGAAATTCCGCGCGTCCAGGGCGCTGTTGCGAAAGAACTCATAGGCGTTCCCGTGGAACTGATTCGTCCCCTGACGCGAGATGGCGTTGATGACGCCACCGGAAGTACGTCCGTATTCCGCCGAATAGTTGCTCGTGAGGACGGAAAATTCCTGAACCGCATCCACTCCCAAAGTCGAACCCTCGACGCTTCCTGGGCCCCCGTTCGAATAATCATTCACGCTGATTCCATCAATACGATAATTGTTCTGTTGCGGACGCGAACCCGAGATGGACAACTGGGCGCCGTAGCCGCGGCGGGCTCTGTCTTTGGAGCCGGTGTTTGCTTGAATGGAGCTGACGGAATCCACGCCGGGCTGGAGGGTCGCGAGCTGGGTCCAATCCCGCCCGTTGAGAGGGAGCTGGACGACATCCGTCTGGCTGACAACACCGCTGATCGTTGATGAAGCTAACTGTATGGCGGGCGCTTCACCCGTTACCTCAACTTTTTGAGAAACTTGACCGACATTCATGGTGATGTTGAGACGTTGCTGGCCACCGACCGTGAGCGTAATGCCGGAACGCACCTCGGTTGAAAATCCCGCAGCGGTCACCGTGACGGCATATTGACCCGGCAGGAGATTCGGAGACGAGTAGAAACCAGCCGAATCCGTGGTGAAGACACGCTCCTGGCCAGTGGCTACGTTTTTTATTGAAATTTGAGCGTTCGGTATGACCGCACCCGATGGGTCGCTAACTGTGCCCGTCAAAGTTGCCCCCGCCACCTGGGCGTACGCGCACGGGGATGTCAGCATCACGGATACCAGCACTATCGAGAGGACAACGAAAATTCCTTGTATCTTCGAGACTGTTCGACTGACCATAAACTACCTCCACTCTCTCACTGCACGCTTTGGCAAAGCAAAAGCCTCTACCAGACGAACTTTATAGCAAACTGAAGCTGCCTCGAAGTAGTCGACGTGCTGTTGAGCTGGCCAGCGCCGCCGACGGGAGCACCGGTACCGTCGAATACCACATTGTTGGCTGTCGGTGGATTGAAATTGGCGTGGTTAAGGATGTTGAAGACCTCGAAGCGGAACTGCACGTTGAACTGCTCGGAGATGCGTTTGATCGGATTGTTCTTGAACAAGGAGAAGTCCAGATTGACCAATCGCGGCCCGACCAGAGTGTTTCGCCCGCTATTCCCCATCAGGTTTCCGCAAGTGCCTGCAATGCCCGGGCTCCCCGGGTCCGGCGGGTTGAGAGTAGGGTCAGGAAATCTAAAACCAAAGGGCTGGCACTGCCCAGCTAAGGACGCCGGCTGAGGCGGAAGAACGAAGCAGTTCAGGTTGAGATAGTTGAAACCGCCTTGGACTGGATTGCACCCCTTTACACGGTCCGGCAAGCTGAATTGGTCGGTGCTGTTCATACCCAGCGGATCCGGCCCGATAATCGCGGTAAACGGCAAGCCGCTGCTCGCCTCAAAAATTCCACCGAACTCCCAACCGCTCGCCGCCCAGCCTACGGGACCGGTGAGGTTCTTGGAACTGGGCACGTCCCATGTGAAATTGACGATTAGTTTATGCGACTGATTGAAATCAGAGAGGCCCCGGCGAATCCCCTGGTCGAAGAACAACAAGCTGGTAAGACCATTCTGAAACTGATCCCCATCCGTTGAGCCCGAACTGCTGTCAATGCTTCTGCCAAAGGTGTAAGACGCCTGCGCTTCGAAACCATGACTCATCCTTCTTTTGAGTTGCAGCTCGAGCGAATGATAGAGGGAGCTCGAATTCCAGCTCGTGAGCGCGATGCGTGCGAAGTTGGTGTTGAATGTCGGCAAGGTTGGTGGGGCCGAGAGTGCGTCCGGCGGCGGGGGCCGAAGGGGCCAGAGATAGCCGAACGGGGTTTTCGCAATAGGCAGCACCATGTCAGAGTCATCCGTTTGAAAGGTGTTATGCACCGCGTGCGAGCCCACGTAGGCAATCATGGCTGTGGTGTTGGAACCGATCTCGCGCTGGATGTTCAGATTCCATTGCATCACGTAATTCCGCGGCGGTTTCTGTTCGATGAAGGCCGCGCGGTTGGCAGAGAGCTGGGTCGAAAGCATATTGAACGCGGCGGTCGGAAATAGCCCGGGCAAATTCGCGCCATTTGCCGAGAGGGAAAAAGGAATCGTTCCATCCACGGTGTGACGCAAGTTAACGGGAAGCACCAGCACGTCGAACATTCCAAAGCCTCCCCGTATGGCTGTCTTGCCATTGCGAAACGGGTCCCACGAAAAACCCACGCGTGGCTCGAAATTCCGAAGCGTGGGATTCGCGAACAAGGGCGACTTCACGACCACCGTCGGGTCAGTCAAGTGTTGCAGCGAGGCGAGTTGACCATGAACTTCGGTAGGTACAGTCGCCATCTCATAGCGAAGTCCAAGCGTTAGCGTCAGGTTGGGGCGGAAGTGGAAGTCATCCTGAATGTAAGTCCCAAAGATGGTCTCGCGAACCCCCTTCGATGATGACGCCTTGTCCGCGGTAAACGTGGCAAGACCGTTGGTGAGAAAATCCTGAAGCGATTGAAAATCGAACTCTCCGCCAGGGCGGGAGGGCGTGAATTGATTGTTTTCGATCCTCTCCACGTTGGCGCCGAACTTGAGAGAGTGTCTCCCTTTGGTCAAAAAGAGATTGTCATAAGCCTGCCAGGAGTTCCAATGAAAGACTGCGGGAATGGCGGTGCTCAGGCCTCCGCTGAATAGTGTCAGCCCGGGCACGGTGATGACTCCTGCCGTATCCCCTGGAAGGAAGCCCAGGCTGGTGTCGGCTGCAATCTGCTTGATGAATGTGCTGCCCGATGGTGCAGCCGCAAAGACTCGACTGTAGCCTACGCGGAAGGAATTTCCCAGAGACGCGCTGAACACGTGGTTCTCCTCGAGCGTTACGAGCTGGCGCCGTGCGCGGTTTAAGAGGAGTTTATTTCTGAACTCGTCGTTCTGCGAAGAGGGAGAGTTGTCGAACATGTAGCTGCCCGACAGGTTGTCTTTGTCTGAGAAATGGTGGTCGACCCGCGTGGTGAAGTAATTCTCGCTGGTGACCTGCGCCCCGCCGAAGCTGTAGATTCCGGAGTCGCCGTTACCGATCAAGCCGTTGTTCACACGGGGATAAAAAGCGAGATATGGCAAAACCGCTTTGTCTATACCCGTCGTCGGGTCCGGATTGACAGAGCCGGTAAGAATAGTAGTCGTGCAGGGATTCGTGGGATCCCCTAGCGGGATTGAGCACAAAGTAGAAGGCCCCGGCCCCCCTCCGGGCCCAGTCCCGATCCCACGGACAGCATCCGACGGTACGTTGTCGACTATGCTCGTGCCTAGCGACTGGCGCACCCCTTCATAAGCGCCGAAGATGAAGGTCTTATCTTTGCGGATCGGGCCTCCCGCGGAAGCACCGAATTGATTACGCCGGAAAGCCGGGATCGGCCCGTCAAAAAAGTTCCGCGCGTCGAGCGCGCTGTTGCGCAAGAACTCGAACGCGCTGCCATGAAACTGGTTCGTGCCCGAACGCCCGACGGCACTGACCACCCCGCCCGACGTGCGCCCGTATTCCGCGGAATAATTGGTTGTCAAGACGGAGAACTCCGCAACCGCATCTACCCCAAGGTTTCCCCCCAGGATGCTGCCCGGTGACTGGTTCGAATAGTCGTTGATGCTGACCCCGTTCAGGAGGTAGTTATTCTGCTGTGGGCGCCCACCCGTGACGCTCAACTGAACTCCTAATCCGCGGCCCAGCCGGTCTGGGCTGGCGACGCTCACCATGGCACGGATCGTAGAGACCCCGGCTTGCAAGGCGGCGAGGTCCGTCCAGGAGCGGCCGTTCAAAGGCAGTTGGAGAACGGTGTTCGAATCGATTACTCCGCTGATCGTTGCCGACGCCAATTGTACGTCGGGAGCGATTTCCGAAACCTGAACCCTCTCACTGACGGTCCCCACCTTCATGCTGAAGTTCAGTACTTGCTGGGCTCCTACGGCCAGAATGACATTGTTGATCACCGCGGTGTCGAAGCCCGCAGCGGTGACTGTCACCTCGTAGGTGCCTGGCAACAGGTTCGGCGCATTGTAGAGACCCTGAGCGTTCGAGACGGCATTCGTGATCACTCCGGTAGCCCCATTCTTACTCGCGACCGTCGCGTTGGGTACGGCGGCACCAGAGGCGTCCGTGATCGTGCCGGACAAAGTCCCGCCGACAATTTGCGAATAGGCAGGAGTGGAAATTAGAAATCCGAGGGTCAAGATAAGGGCGGATATCCAAGCGGAGAAAGTACTTCCGGGATTGTTTCGACTCAGCATGGTGTTCTCCTTTTGATCATCTTGTCACTGGACGTCCGATCCTCTGTCGCGGCGACGTATACGCAGGGCGCGCGGGCGGCAATCGGTCCCACCGATTGACATGAAAGCAAACACAAGATGGCACATTGTCACTCTAAAAGAGGGCACAGGTCCTACCTTTGCTCGCCGTAATGATGAAAGGATTAACTTTCGATCGCATAGATGCAAGTCGAGACACAAAGGCGCGAACAAAACAGACGCTCCATGCGCGCAACGCGAAACACAGGTCCACAGTTAGCCCATTCAGTCGTGAGGGTTTAGCGGACTACCCGCCGAGCCCACCCCTGAGCTCGGGAGATTTTGGTTTTGCGCCAGCTACGATACTCCGACAGGCGCGGCGCACCATTAAATTTTAATTAATAATGCTTTATCTTGGGACGCTCGGCTGCCAGTCTAGCACCATTCTGCTCGCTCGAGGTTCTTATAGTCCAAAGTTGCGGTCCAACCTCACCTCTAGGAGGCGATCTCTTCGAGGCGGCGTTTCCTGGGCTCGACCCCGAACGCCAGGACGACGAATATCTGAAGGATCAGAAGTCCGATCATAAGCCAAAGGACTCCGCCGACTCCGTGGGACCTGAACAGCGCGACAACAATAAAGGGCGTAACAATTGTCGCGCCTCTTCCAAACGTGTTGCAGATTCCCGATGCTCGCAGGCGAACCTGGGTTGGAAAGAGTTCCGGGATGTAAATTGCGAAGAGGAGCGTGACGAGAACATAGATTGGGATGATTAGTGCGAGACCTGAAAGCACCAATACAACCGGATCTTTAACGAAGGGATAAAGAGCGCCAATCAAGATCGTAAGAAGCGAAGCGCCGACGATGGTTGGCTTGCGCCCCCAGGAGTCGGACGTAAAAGCTCCAATCGCCGACCCGACTGGCGCGCCGAGAGAAATTACAAGCGAATACCCAAACGAACTGGCAATGCTGAGGCCTTGCTGAACAAAAAATGTCGGCAACCAAGTAACAAAGCCGTAGATCAATGTGTTGACGACAATGAGGGTGGTTGCTCCTACAACCATGCGGGGGAGAAGTGCGGGGCTGAGAAGTGAGGCAAGCTCCCGCGAATAGTTCACCGGCGGGGCTAACTCTGGCGGAGGAAGCGAACTAGATTGGAGCGAGACTTCGCTTTCGATGCTCTGCAGTATCTTTTCTGCCTCTTCCGTCCTGCCCACCGATTCCAGCCATCGCGGCGACTCCGGCAGCGCCTTCCGCAAATACCAGACCACGAGCGCACCCAGCCCGCCGAGTATGAACATGACCCGCCAACCGAACGCTGGGATGATAAGGGTGCCGGCCAGCGCGCTCGCGGGGAGCCCCGCCACCACGAAAACAGACATGCCACCCAGCCACCGGCCTCGCGCCTGCGGTGGGACAAACTCCGTCATCGTGGAATATCCGACGACATTTTCGGCCCCTAGTCCCAGGCCCATGATGAAGCGCAGGAGGATGAGCATGCGCATGGAGGGTGCGAATGCCGAAGCGATAGATGCGACGCCAAAGACGGCGAGATTTGCTTGATATGTGAAGCGTCGCCCGTAGCGGTCGCCCAGAAAACCCGTCAAAAACGATCCCAGCATCATTCCGAGAAATGTCAGGGACACGAACTGAGCGTTCTGACCCAGACTGGAGAAACCGCTTTTGAGTGTCGCTCCAAGAACGGTTGCAGCGAGGTAGATATCGAAGCCATCGAAAAACATTCCAATGCCGATGAGCCACATGATCCGACGATGGAACGAGGAAATCGGAAGCCGGTCGAGACGCGCGCCTGCATTGGGCGTCACAGCGGTTTCATTTCGCCTTGGCGAGAAGAGTCACGCTGCCGACCGTTAAAACGTCGATGGCCAGGCGGCAATTTTGGTCAAAGGAGTTTTGCTGTGCAGTGAGGAAAAACTCCTTGCACCGCCGAACGGCCTCAGGGTCGAGTTGCAAAATGCGCTCGACGAGGGCATTGGCATCGGCGGCAAGACGGTCCGCCTGGCTGACTTGCGAGATAAGGCCGATTTGCAGCGCACGTTGTGGATCGATCGAATCGCCGAACAGAACAAGGGGGAACGCGCTGCGGGGCAGCGTGTATTCGCCGAGGTATGCCATGATGGCGGCCGGAGCGAGGCCCGAGCGCATCTCGGGAAACCCCAACGACACATGTTCGGCAACAAGGACGAAGTCACACACGATGGCAAGACCGAAGCCGAAGCCGAAAGCGTCGCCTTGGACCTCCGCGACGCTAATCAATGGCGACGTTCTTAATGCTCGCTTCAACTCGATAAGCCGGGCAGATTCGTGACGAATCGCCGCAGCATCGCGGCCGGCGCGCTCCCTCCCCGTGCAAAAAACCTTGCCGCGTGCACGTATGCGCAAGACTCGGGCGCTGGGCTGGGATGCTTCGGTACGAAGTACCGCCAACATCGCGTCGAACATCGGACCGGTGACTTCGTTGCCACGCTCTGGATTATCCAGAGTAAATGACAAAACTTCTCCGGCTCTTTCGATGACCAGCCCACTCGTGGCAGGGAAGCCTGATGTTTTGATTTTTTCTTGGTCTGACATGGTGGACACGCTATACAGGCAGCGCCGTGGTGTCAACCGATGTCACAAACCGCAAATGCGGGACGCACCACCGCGCAACGGAATGACGATAGATAGAAGCAAATTTCGAAGGAATGCGAATCCCGCAGTTTTGTGGCAGAGTGGGCGGATGGGTGAATGCCTTCGGCGCAAAAGTGTGTCACCAGATCCCGCCCGGAAATGCCCGGTCGCACTGAAAACATGAGCATCAGAAATTGCGAAGTCAACAGATGGAGGCAAAGAAGCATGGGAAATTCTCATGGTGCAAAGTACGACTCTCCTTCGTTGGCTTATCCGACGTCCAGAAGGGAGTTTCTGAGCGCACTGGCCGCCCTTGGTTGGGGCGCGGCGCTATCTGCCAGCCCGTTGTTGGCGCAGACAGGATCATCTTTATCAGCGGCCGCCGCAGGTGCCAAGCCGCACCGGATCGACTTACACCACCATTTTCTCCCGCCGCATTACATTGCCGAAGAGCGCGAAAGATTTAAGTTCGATCACAACGTTCCCGCCAATCAATTGCTGTCTTGGACGCCGGCGCAGGTTCTGGACGTGATGGACAAAAACGGGATTGCCACGGCCGTGGCTTCGATTTCCACCCCAGGCGTGTGGTATGGGGATATCGCGGCGGCGCGACGTTTGTCGAGGGAATGGAACGAATATGCAGCCGAGCAGGTCCGGAATTTCCCAGGACGATTCGGTCTTTTCGCCGTAGTGCCGTTGCCCGATACGGAAGGGAGCCTCAAGGAAATCGAATATGCCCTCGACACACTAAAGGCTGATGGTATCGGTCTTATGACTTCGTACGATGGCAAGTATCCCGGCGCACCGGAATTTGCACCAGTGTTCGAGGAGCTCAATCGCCGCAAGGCAGTTGTCTATTTCCATCCCACGGTGGCGGCATGCTGCGGGAGCGTCATTCCCGGCGTGCTCCCGCAAGTGATTGAGTATCCGTTCGATACTACCCGTGCCATTGTCAGTCTGCTGGTGAGCGGCACGTTTTCGCGGCTAACAAATATCCGTTGGATTTTCTCGCATGGCGGGGGAGCGACCCCGATGTTGTCGGGCCGCATAACCGACCTCCTCGGCCAGCGGCAGACGTTTGCCGCGCAAATGCCTCATGGAGTCATGTACGAATTGGAGAAGCTCTATTACGACACAGCCAGTGCCGCGTTTCCGTCTTCCGTGGCCGCGCTCTTGAGCGTTGTTCCTTCGCGGCAAATCCTTTTCGGAACTGATTATCCTTTCCTTAAACCCGCGACCGCCATTGACGGATTAATCCAGAGCAAACTTTCAGCAAGTGACCGGGAAGCGATTGAACGTTTTAATGCAGAAGCATTGCTGCCGCGCCTGAAGGGATGAGCGCCGTCACCAACTCCATACAGGAAAGGCGACCACTTGTTGGCAGAGCACTGGCTCTCGCCCCTTGCTTCAACGCCTAGTGTCATCGCACTGTCTCGATGCTCTTACCGTACAGCTTCTTGAATTCCAATCGGTAAAAGTGCTGGGGGAACGTGTCTACATCCTGGGCCGCGTGCGGCTCTTGCGGCCCCATCGCAAGACAGGCAGGAAACTCGTTGTTTAGCAGACCTCGTTTGATGTCCAGCGGTTTGCCATCGGGCGTATGGTCGTTCAAAGCGGGCTGAACCGAATCGAATGCGAAGACGGACGGATACTTGTGTCCGTGAAGTGGTTCTCTTTCGCCGGGCAGAATCGTCACCTGGAGCAGTCGTACGCGGTCGTCTTCGTAGAGGACTTTGTGCTGCTTGGGAGCTGCATGCACGGAATCAAGCGAGTCGGGGTGGTCCCATGTACCCAGGTGTCCAGGCGCCACAACATCTGAACCGGCAATCGGCCAGTAGACCACTTTCGTGGCAGGGAAAGTGTTGGGCGCCACTTTTTCCTGCGCCCAAACAGCCGACATTAAGGCCAAGCAGAAACCTAGGACGAGAGACAAGATGCGGTAGTTCATACGTTTCCTTTGCGAATCATTAAGAATCTGAAGCGGAGTAGCAATCGGCGCACTTACTGGAGCCATCGGCGGACAAAATACGCTCGGTAACACCGGGGCGTCAAGCAACGAACGGATGGCATTCGTCACTACTTCCCGAACGAACTCTCATCGGGGACTGACCTGCTTGCGCCTTGCGCGGGCCCCCTGGTGAGGAAGGCTGAGGGACTTCAGTGGTTTTCTCCTCATCCCAGCCGCGGGCTGAAGCCCATGGATCTGTAACTCCAGAAGACGTCTTAAGTCTTTCAGCCCGGAGAAAGGATCCGGTTTGGGATTGGCGATCCACCAACGAATTGCAGCAGAGAAAGTGAAAAAGAGATGGCGAGTGATTACTTTCGCGTTCTCTGTCGACCGAATGCGCCCGTCCTTCTGGGCCGTCCGGACAAACTTTTCGATTCCAAAAAGAAGACGCCCTCGGATTTCCTGAAATGCCGCGGCCTGCTTTCCCTCGGAATAAAACACGAGCTCTTTCAACATGATCCGGGAAAGCGCCGGATCCGTGCCAAAGTAATCGTAGTGACACTTGGAAATCGCGAGAAGTTGATCGAGAAGAGGCTGATGAGGCTTAGGAGTTTTGAGTGCCACATCCGTCACAGCGCTGAGTTCCTCGTTGAATATGAGAAAGACCAAATCGCGCTTGTCTTGTGCATAGTTGAAGAGAGTTCCCAGCCCGACGTGCGCGCGATAGGCAATCTGCCGAAGTGTCGCGGCGTCGTAGCCCAGCTTCGAAAACAGCTCGCGCGCCGCCGCACGGATGCGCTGACGCTTCTGAAATTTGTTTTGTTCTCGAAGCCCAAGCCCTCTAGGCAAGCGGAGTGCACCTTGAGGCATTCCAGCCTCTCAGTTCTTTAGGAGACTGAACGTATACGATTCGAAACGCGCTCAGTTTACACGCGTTTCTCGCCCTGTCAAGTTGTACCCGCGAGCGTGAGGGCAAAACTGTGCCAATACACGCCGTCTGTTTTCCAGTAGGTGTCTCTTCCAAGGCTTGACATGCTCAGGGTCACGCCGCAAACTGTACATGTTCATTTTTGTGTTTCAATGCCTTGCCGCAAGAGCGCCCCAGGTTAGTTGACTAAAGGAAACCACATGACTCAGGCCAGGCCCGTCGCTTTGGTCACTGGCGCATCCAGCGGGATTGGCCGCGCAACCGCCGTGGCACTGGCCAAGGCCGGCTTTGACGTTGCCATTAACTACAGCCGGAATGAGCAAGCAGCCCGGGAATCGGCAAACCTCGCCAAGGCGAAAGGGGCGAAAACCCTCCCCTTCCAGTGCGACGTCAGCGATGATTCTGCGGTGCGCGCAATGCTCGCCGCAGTCGAACGGGAATTTGGCCGCCTCGATGCGCTGGTAAACAATGCTGGAATAACGACTAATGTAAAGCCCAACGATTTTGAGGCCATGACCGCCGAAGAGTGGGACCGCGTCTTCGCCGTTAACGTCAGAGGTGTTTTTCAGGTCACGCGTGCCGCCGTACCGCTCCTAAAGGCGGCGCGCGGCAGCATCGTCAACACCGCCAGCATCGTCGGCTTGCGCCCTGGGCCACAACCGCTGCCCTATGCAGCAAGCAAAGCAGCTGTCATCAGCCTCACCAAGCTTCTTGCCTTGAATCTTGCTCCCGAAATTCGCGTCAACGCGGTTGCGCCCGGGTGGATTGAAGGCGAATGGATGGAGCGGATGTTGAAAGAAAAGTACGAGGAGCTGTTCGCGCGCCGCGCCAAAAACACGCCGCTGCGCCGCTGTGCGACGCCCGACGATGTTGCCGAGGTGATCGTGAATCTGCTGACGAGCAATCGCTTCGTCAATGGTGAGATCGTTGTTGTCGATGGCGGGTATTCGGCCACGACTTAGTTAAGAAGGCTTTCCGATGCTGCAAGGCGTGGTTCCATTTCCGCCCGAATTTGCCCGGCGTTACCGCGAACGTGGCTACTGGGCCGACAAGTCATTAGCGCGGGAATTCAGAGTTGTCTTCGAGCGATACGCAGACCGTATCGTCGTGATCGACCGTGACCGCGCCATCACCTACGCTGAACTTGACCGGCTCTCGAACAATCTTGCGTTGAACCTTTTGGGTCTCGGCATAAAGCCCCTCGACAGGATCGTTGTGCAGGTTCCCAATGTCGCCGAATTTGTGGTCCTTTATTTTGCGCTTCAAAAAATTGGGTGCATACCGATCGCCGCGCTCGCGAGTCATCGTCACGCGGAGATCAGCCAGTTCGTGCGTCTATCCGGCGCGACAGCGTGTGTCGTGCCTGAACGCCACGGCGATTTCGATCACGCCGCAATGGTGGACCGCCTCAGGAGAGAAATTCCTGAGTTGAAGCATGGCTTTATTCTTGGAAATCCTCGCCATGGGCTGACGTCGCTCTCGGAATTGATCAGTGCGCCCGCCTCTCTCCCTCTTTCCGTGCTATCCGAAATCAACATTGATCCGGACGATCCGGCGATTTTTCAACTCTCGGGCGGAACCACCGGCATTCCCAAACTCATTCCGCGGAGTAACAACGACTACGCGTATAACTCCAAAGTGGCCGCGAGCGTTTGCGATGTCAAAGAAAATTCTGTTCTCCTGATCGTGCTCCCTATTGCGCACAATCTGCCCCTGGCGTGTCCCGGTGTTCAGGGGTTCATGTTTCAGGGCGCCAAAGTAGTGCTCAGCACCAGCACAAAGCCCGGCGATATGTGCGCGTTGATTGAGAAACACAGAGTGACGCACGTTAAGGTCGTTCCTGCGCTGCTCATTCGTCTGCTGAACGACCCCGCCGTGACTCGCCACGACTTGTCTTCGTTGCAAATTATACAAAGTGGCGGGCAGCGGCTGCAGCCCGAGGTGCGGCGGCTCGCAAAGAAGCTCATCCCGGGTGCGTTCGTTCAAGAGAACTTCGGCATGTCGGAGGGTTTGCTGATGTTCGTCCGGTTGGACGATCCGGAAGAAGTTTGTCTGGAAACTGTGGGTCGCCCGGTATGTCCCGACGACGAAGTTAAATTACTCGATGATGATGACAATGAAGTGCCCTTCGGCCAGGTGGGCGAATTGTGCTGCCGGGGCCCGTACACTTTGCGCGGCTATTTCGGTGTCCCCGAATATAACGCGCGTGCCTTCACAACTGATGGATTCTACCGGTCCGGGGACCTGATGAGGCAGCATCCATCAGGCAATTACATTGTCGAAGGACGGAAAAAGGATCTCGTCAACCGCGGCGGAGAAAAAATCAGCGCTGAGGAAATCGAAAACCTCATTTTGTCGCATCCTTCGGTGGAAAACGTATCCTGCATCCCTATTCCTGACCATCAGTTGGGCGAGCGAATGTGCGCCTGCGTTATCTTGCGCAATGGTTCGAGCTTGAACCTGGAAGAGTTGAAACATTTCCTGCTAGGAAAAGAAATTGCAAAATTCAAGCTTCCGGAGCGGCTCGAGATTCTGCAGGATTTTCCGCTCTCTGCCTTCGGGAAGGTTTCGAAAAAGAAGCTCGTAGAAAGGGTCTCTAAAATCATGACAGGGGAGCAACAAACACAGGGCAGGATAATAGGATAGTCCGGCGCCCCAATGGCGGCGATTGCGGAGAGTTCCATGCGGATCGTAGACGTCCATTGCTACCCGAATACGAAGGAGTGGATTGCGTGCCAACAGCCGTACGTAAACGCTCTCGCAACGTATTGGAATCGGCCGTGGATACCCAAGACCGAGAATCAAGTGGTCCAGGAATTCACGGATGCGGGCGTTGAAGCTATCCTGGTGGCGCTGGATATTGAAACCGTGGCAGGCACGCCACCTTGTTCGAACGATTTCGTCGCGGCCATGCAGAAGCGTTACCCGCAGCGAATTATTCAAGCTTGGGCTGCGGTCGATCCTTTCAAGGGAGAGGCAGCAATCCGCGAGGCCAAGCGGGCCATTCAGGAACTCGGGATGCTGGGCTTCCACTTCCATCCCATCATTGGGCATTACGCGGTCAATGACCGCCGCTTCTACGCGCTCTTCGAAACTATCAACGCATTGAAGGTCCCTGTGATGATTGATGTGGGCACAACGGGAATGGGGGCTGGAATGCCCGGCGGAATGGGGACGAAGCTGCGACACGCTCATCCATCGGCCGTGGATGAGCTTGCCGCCGATTTTCCGAATCTGACAATCATTGCCGCGCATCCCGGCTGGCCCTGGGTCGATGAGATGACCGCGGTTGCCCTTCACAAGGGCAATGTGTTCTGGGAACTGTCGGGTTGGGCGCCCAAATATTTTCCGCCGCAGTTGAAAGTGGACATCCGAAGCCGGCTTAAAGAGAAGATCCTGTTCGGCAGCGATTACCCGAGCCTACCGTACAGCCGCCTGTTTCGGGAATGGGATGAGCTCGGCTATTCGGACGATATCAAAGAGCGGGTATTCCACTCCAATGCCGAGCGGGTCCTGGGCCTCTCCGCACCTGCACAGGCGCAGGTTCGGCGTTCAATCCCGCCAGCCCAATAACTCAACCTCATCGCTTCACGATATTTGTCAAATGTTTTGTGTCATGCGCGAGGAATCTGCGGATATTTTCTTCGACTACAGGCAGGGCTCGATCCGCATATTCGTCATTGAAGCCGCCAAGGTGAGGGGTAATGATTACATTTTTCATCGACCAGAATGGATGCTCTGGTGGAAGAGGCTCTTGGCTGAACACGTCCAGAGCAGCGCCGGCAATCTGGCCTTTCTGCAGCGCTTCGATCAGCGCGTTTTCGTCCACCACCCCGCCACGCGCTAGATTGATGAAGTAAGCCGTCGGCTTCATCGCGGAGAAGACCGCGGAGTTTATGATTTCCCGAGTTTCAGCCGAATAAGGAGTAAGTACAACGAGATAGTCCAGGCCGGCTACGGTCTTAATAAGCTCATCTCTTCTATAGATACGATCAAAGCTCGCCACAGTCTGTTGCACGGAGCTGATACCCACAACTGTCATCCCCAGCGCTTTGCACCTCGGTGCTAGCGCCTTAGCGATGGCCCCGACGCCCAATATCCCCAACGTCTTGCCTTCCAGGAGACTCGCTGGCCAGCGTTCCCACAGGTGAAGATCCTGGTTTCTAACAACACGCGGAAAATTCCGGCTCAGAGCAAGCATCGCCATGATTGCGGCCTCGGACATGGCAGGTCCATGAATTCCGCGCATGTTCGTGACGATGACATCGCCGCGGAGTGACGGCAGATCAATTAAATTATCGACGCCGGTGCCGAGGGCCTGAATCCATTTCAGGTTGGCAGCTTCTCGCACAACATCATCTGTCAACATGGGGCCGAAGGTCATCAAGATTTCCGCACCGCGGATAAAAGGGCCCACTTTGCTATGATGGTCCACCAGATTGATAGTTAGTTGAGGAAACGTTGCCTTAAGACGTGAGTAATACCGAGCCTGAATATCAGGTGGCATTGCAAGGAGGATGAGTAATCTGGTCATTGACCCCTGACGTGAACGCTCCTCCCTGCCATCCGGGTAGTTCAGCCGACGCCCGAAAATTGTAACATGTTCAGTTTTTTCTTGACATCGTTTCGCACGTAATGCTAAAGCCCCAAGATACGGGGGTTGTTGGAGCCGAACGGGTCGTCTCGATGAGCTCGATTTCACGCATTGAGGGGTGGCTATCATGAATGTTTTTGAAATTGCGGACTGCGGACGGGTGTGGTCCACGACAATGCACGTATTCCGAGCACTGGCTGTAGTTCTTGCAGCGATTCTGGCGAGTTTGCCCGCATTTTCACAAGGCAACGCAGGAAGAATCCTTGGATCCGTCTCTGACCAGAGCGGCGGCGCCGTAGCAGGCGCTGCCATTACCATCAAGGATGTGGAGAGAGGCATAACGCGCTCGTTGATTGCGGACGATGCAGGTCAATACGCCGCCCCAAACCTGCTACCCGGAAAATATAGCGTCCGCGTCGAGGCCAAAGGCTTTAAGTCGGTCGAACACTCCGATCTTTTGTTGGAGGTGGGCCAGGATCTCCGACTTGACCTCACCCTCCAGCCTGGTGAGCAAACAGAGAGGGTCGTCGTGAGCGCAGAAATCCCGACGCTGACTACCACCAACGCGACCCTTGGAGGAACGTTCAGCAACCAAACGATCAATGACCTGCCATTGAACGGTCGCAACTACCAGAACCTACTCACATTGCGGCCCGGAGTAATGATCTACCCCGGCGGCGGAGGATGGAGCCAGAGTGCCAACGACATTCGTCCCGAGGACAACACGTACATTGTGGACGGGCTGACCGATGACGAGCCCTTTTCCGCATTGTCGGTCCTTAACGCGCCGGGCCTGGTAGGGGATGCAGTGACGGTGATTCCCATCGACGCCATCCAGGAATTTACGACCGTGCAAAACCCGAAAGCGGAATACGGATGGAAGCCGGGCGCGGTCGTTAATGTGGGGCTGAAATCCGGCACCAATAACCTTCACGGGACCGCTTACGCTTTTGGCCGCAGCGACGGATTTGATGCGCTCAACTACTTTGTACCGCAGACGCAACCGCTGAACTTCGAACAATTTGGCGCAACCGGCGGCGGGCCGATCATCAAAGACAAACTTTTTTTCTTTATGGGCTACGAAGGACAGCGGTACACCATCACAACTGTTTTGCCCTCGTTCGCGCCCTCTACCGTCACGGGCGCCGGGCCGGCGATAAGCATCCCGGATGCCGAGGCCGACTTGGCGCTCCACGGAATCGGGGCAGCCCAGCTGAGCGCGCTCAGTTCAAAGTTGCTGAGTTTGTTCCCCGCCAACACGTCAACATCGTCCGCGAGTGTCATTCTTCCTTTTGACAACGTAAATAGTTCCGACAGCTCCCTGGTAAAAATCGATTACCACATCAACGATCACCACACTTTGAATGGCACTTTCTACTACGCGCGTGACGATCAAGTGGCCGAGGATCAAGCCTATTTGAGTGCTCAATGGCTTTCGATACAGATCCAGAAACCGATTACAGGCAGCGGAAATTGGACTTGGACTCCAAATTCACGATGGGCGAATGAAGCCAGGTTCGGCTACCTCTACGACAACAAAACTAACACTTCGGTGGACCACAACGTCCCGGCAACAGTCTATGGCATCAACACGGGCGTAACCGATCCCCAGCGGTTTGGTATGCCGCAGATCAACATTAGCGGCTTCACTTTTTTAGGCGGCGGTCCGAACTGGCCTAAGTTTCAGGGGCCCGACGGCGTCTACCAGGGAATTGATAACGTTTCCTATCTACGAGGCAAGCATGCCTTCAAGTTCGGCGGCGATATCCGTTATTCCAGCGTCAATGAAGGCTCATTTCGTGGGGCCAAGGGACAGATTTTCTTTAATGGTTCCAATGGCGGAAATGCTTTTTCCGGTTCAACCCCACTCGAAGACTTCCTTGCCGGCGCTCCGGCACTTGGCAAGGTAAGTTTTGGGCCTCCCATGCGGCACGAAACCCAGTGGTCCTACGCGGGCTTCTTTCAAGACGATTGGCGCGTCACCCCGAATTTGACATTAAATCTTGGACTTCGCTACGAATACGTCAGCCCCATGAAGGAGGATCACAATCTCCTTGGCAACTTCGATAAGGCGCTAGGGGGTCTGGTGCAGGTCGGCAAACAGATCAGCAGCCCCTACAACGGCGATCACAACAACTTTGCGCCCCGCTTTGGCCTTGCGTGGGATATTTCAGGGAAGGGAAAGACCGTGGTACGGGTCGGGGCAGGCGTCATCTACGACACGTTGTCTATGGAAGCGTTGCTTGTCCAGGAAAACACCCAAAACGCCACGGCGATTGGCCTCGCTACCATTCCGACCGGAGCCACCATTGTCACCTGTCCCGCGACTACCTGCGGGGTAACCGGTGTCGTAGTTTCAACTCCAGGCAACGGCACAATTAAAGTTTCCTCGGTCAGTTTCCCGGGTCCACCCCTCCCCTCAAATTCACAGATTACGACAGGCTGGCAGAACAACAGCCCGACCGTGACTCTCTTTCCTCAGACTCCTCCCACGTGTGGAGATGGCGTGACTCCACCCGCGACGGTAACAAATCCCAATCCTGTATCAGACCCTCCGCCGTGTAACGTCCTGGGGATCGATCGAAATTTCCGCACGCCTTACCTCACTACATGGACTCTCGGCGTCCAGCACGCTTTCACGAATTCTCTGTCCCTGGACGTCGCTTACGTCGGCAACCATACCGGCAATTTAATGGGCATAAGGGACCTAAACCAGGCTGTCCTGATACCCGGCAGCGCCACACCCGGCCCCGGCCCTCTTAGCGCCAAGTTCCCGTATCTGGGAGCCATTAACTTTATGTCGAATCTCTATCGAGCGAATTACAATGGATTGCAAGTCACAGCGAGCCAGCGGGTCTCACATGGGTTGTCCTTTACGGCGGGTTACACCTACTCACACGGCCTCGACAATTCCTCCACGAATCAGAATCAATTCCTCCCCCAGGACAGCACGCATGCGGAACGTGAGTACGCGAGCAGCGACTACGACATGAGGCATCGCTTCACCTTCGCTCTTACTTATTCCATTCCCGGAAGGGAATTCCCTGGTCAACTGCTGAAGGGTTGGCAGCTTAATTCCATTGTGACCTTGCAGAGCGGACAGCCGTGGACGGTGAACGATACAGGCAACAACATTAGCGGGACCAGCGAAATGACAGACCGCTGGGATTTCGTTGGAAGTCCTTCGGACTTTCAATCCACGAACCACTCCATTCCGTTCTGCACCGGCCCTGGGGCCGGCGGCTGTACGGAAAGCGCTCCGAGCGGCACAGTCACCTTCTCCGCTGCGCAATCTACGGCTTTTTTTAACGCCTGCTCGGCAGCAGCGGCGGCCGCGGACGTAGGAGCCCCCAGCGGCGCGCCGACCGCTACTGCGTCGCTTCTGGCGCTTGGCTGTTACGCGCAAGGCCACTCCGTCATGATTCCTCCCGCTGCGGGAACCTTTGGAACGATGGGCCGCAACTTGTTCCGCGATTCAGGTTTTCGCAACTGGGATTTGTCCGTGACCAAGGACTGGAAGTTTAAAGAACGGCTCACCGCCCAGTTCCGAGCCGAATTCTTCAACGTCCTAAACCATCCCAACTTCGCCAATCCCTACGGGGGCACGAGCGGGTATGGTCCCGGAAACTTTGACGATCCTTCGGTAACTTCGCAATTGGGCTGCGGTTGCGCAACACCCGACGTGGCGGCTGGCGACCCCGTGGTCGGATCGGGGAGCAATCGCGCAATTCAGTTAGGCCTAAAACTCATCTTCTAGCAGTGATCCAACTGCCTGGAGTTCCGCGCTGCGATTGGATTTCGCGGCTCGTGCAATGTAGCGTGCCCGCTCAATGACCAGGGCGTCCCTTCGGGGCCTTAAACAGTGGCATCATAGAGAACTTTAATTGGGTTTAAGGCGGCGAGAACGCCCATGAATGGAGCTGCGCTCTCGCCTCTTCTTGAACAACAGGATGGAATCGGCTATGCGCCACTTGACGCAGAACACTATAACGGACGTCGTAATCAAATCATTTGATCGTGGTCAAGACGAACGCCTTAAATTCGTAGTTAGCCGGCTTGCCACTCACCTGCACCAATTTGCGAGAGAAACTAAGTTGACTCATGAAGAATGGCAAATCGGTTTGGACTTCCTGACTCGTGCCGGCCGCATCTGCGATCTCCGCCGAAATGAATTCATCTTGATGTCCGATGTTCTGGGCTTATCTTCGCTTGTTGACCTGCTGAATTCCTTACCGGGAACGACGGCGGAGAGCAATCTCGGGCCCTTCCACGCTGCGATGTCGCCGCTGGTTGATGTCGGAGCTGACCTCACCCGTGAGAATGAAGGCGATCCAGTCCTGCTCCAAGGGCGTGTCTTGGATTTGGATGGACACCCCATTCCTCGCGCAATGCTTGATTTCTGGCAAACAGCCGCAAATGGTCTCTATCCCGCACAGGACCCCGGTCAGCGTCCCGACAATTTGCGCTGCCGGATGCTTACGGACGATGAAGGAAACTACGCCCTTAAGGTCATTCGTCCGTCGCCCTACACGGTTCCCTACGACGGCCCCGTCGGGGACCTGCTCCGAGCGGGCGGAAGACATGCCTGGCGCCCAGCTCACTACCACTTCATTGTCAGTGCTTCGGGTTTCCGGTCCATTGTCACCGAGTTGTTCGATGCGGAGGATCGGTACATTGATGAGGACGCAGCTTTCGGCGTTCGCGATGGCATCGTCGTAAAATTTATCCGGAATGATTCCGCTAAAGAAGCTGCATCGCTGGGACTGAAATCGCCCTTTTATATTGTCAATTTTGACTTTCGCCTTCTAGCGGGTTGAGTGGAATCGAAGACAAGAGATTCTCAACGGCAAGTCCACGCAACAGGGCACTCTGCGCGTGCTCTGAAAGGACAACTATGAGCGAAGAACTCCTGGAAAAACTGGCGATCCGGGAAGTAATCGACAACTGGGCGATCTGGAGTGACGCCGGGGACTGGGAAAGATTCCGCACCGTTTGGCACGACGACGGCCGCATGTCGGCAACCTGGTTCCAGGGATCGGGCGAAGCATTCCTGCGGGCCCGGCGCAAAGGCTGGGAGCGAGGCGTGAGCATATTGCATTCGTTGGGTGGGAGCTCCATCGACATCGCCGGTAATCGGGCGATTGCCCAGACGAAGATGACCATCTCCCAGCGCGCCGTGGTGCACGAGGTATTGTGTGACGTTTTGTGCCATGGAAGATTCTATGATTTTTTCGAGAAGCGGAGCGGCCGATGGGGAATTGTGTTCCGGCAGCCAATTTACGAAAAGGATCGCATTGATCCGGTGGATTCCTCGAAGCCCCTGAAGCTTGATGCAAAACTCTTGGAGCGGTTTCCGGAGGGTTATCGCCATTTAGCCTATCTTCAGGTTCAAAATGGCTTCAAGATTGAAGGTGAAGAACGCCCGGGCCTCAGGGGACCTTCCGTTGAAGCGCTTTATGCCCGAGGGAAAAGATGGCTTGCCGGCGGGTCGCTATGAGCGATTCGGAGGCTTTTTGACTCGCTCCGTTATTGAATTTCGAATATTTTCTTTGGTGTTTTGTGAAGGCACTCGCCCGCGCCATCTCTTTCCAAGATGTAATTGTCACAGATAACCGTGAACAGCGAGGTTGTCGCATAGGCTGGATGCACGGACATGTTCATGTTTTCTTCCAGGATCATGTTCTCGTCTGCTCGGATGAGCGGCCGCTCGACCAAGTCATATCCCTGCGAATGGGAATAAAGACGCGTTTCCGGAGGTGCGCCTTTCCGTTTCATGAATTCGTCATGGGCCAGAGAGATCTCCCGGCACGCCGCTCCGGGCTTGAATTTTCGCACCGTATATTCCTGGGCTTCCTTCACAATCTCGAATCCTTCGGTCAATTCTTGCGATGCCTTTCCCAAGACGATTGTTCTCGCCAGCTCCGTATAAAACCCGCCCACGCCATTGTTCTCGATCAGCAACGGCATATAGCTGCCGGTGCGGAACGTTCGCCCTTGAAAATGTCTTTGCGCAAAAAAAGCAGGCGCGCCGAGCTTTGCTGACATGCCGAGGAAAATTCCTTGCTCGCTTCCCAACAGATGGCCTTCATATTCTGCCAATGCGGTCACGTCGGAATCCCGCATGCCCGGCCTGATCCGCGACACGACCTTGCTGAAGACAAGATCCTGCATCTCCGCCGTCTTTTTGATCAGGCCAATCTCTTCCGGACTCTTGATGGCCTTGACGCGATCAATGAAATCCGTCTCGTCTGAAACCGTCGCTTTCCCGGAAAGCGCTTGCTCTATATGAGCGACAAATCCGTGGGGCATGGTATCCGCCGCCAGGAAAGCCACTCTTCGATATCCTCTTCTGAGCAAGACGCTGGACACTGCCCCTGCATCATATCTCTGCGTATAGTTTGCAGATGGAAACGCCGCGGTTGTGAGGATTTCTCCGACACCCGGGTTTTCCGGATCAGCCCCGCCCAACTCTCGCCGTTTCCCCTCGGAGCCATGTTCGACAATTGTCATCAAATCGGATGCGTGGAACACAACGGTGCGCGGATAAGCTGCCGGAATGTCTGTAAACCATTTGACGTAACCCCCGGTGAAGTCCTTCGCATTTTGCAGGACCAGGGCATCGAGGCCGCGCTCTTTCATGTGCTCGCGTACCAGCTTCCAGCGCCTTTCGAGCTCCTGAACAGAAATTTTCGACATCTTTCGATCGTTTATTTCCATGCTGATTCCCAACCCAGACCGCACTGAGTCACGGTCAAAAGGTTCAAACTGTTGCGCTTTCCGTTCCAGACCGGAGTCGCCTGGAGGAGTTGCGCAAGAAAAATGCTGCACCGGCGGCGATCAGCGAAGGAACCGCGATCACGAATAGTATCTCTCGCGTGGCCCACTGCAGCGACAAGAGCAGACCGCCGATCAGCGGCCCGACAATCTGGCCGATTCGCCCGATTCCGAGCGACCAACCAATCCCGCTTGAGCGCATTGCCGTAGGATAGTTTGTGGAGGCGATTGCGTTGGCTGTGTTTTGCGCTCCAAAAGTGAAGAATCCGGCGAAGAAGGTTGCCAGCATTGCAAGCACCGCCACATTTCCGGAAATGCCCACGGCTGCGATGCAGCTTCCGCTGAAGATATAGGAAATGGCCAGAACAAAGTAAGGATTGAACTTGTCGCAGAGCGGCGCGATGGCCAGGCCGCCTGCAATGCCGCCGAAATGTAAAAGCGAAGCAACGATGATCGCTTGATGCTCGGAAATTCCCGCCTTATGCAGCACCGTTGGCAGCCAGCTATTCAAGAAAAACAGTTCCAAGAGCGACATAAAGAACATGATCCACAATGGAACGGTTACCCAGCTTCGTCCTTCCTGGAAGAGTTGCACTACAGGGAAGCCTGCCTTCTTCTTCTCGGTTACGAAACGGACCTCCTGAGGGAAGATCAACCGCGGGTTCATCCGGAGAAGTGTGGCACCTATGAGTTTGTCTTGCTTTCCTCGCTGCGAGAGACCTTGCAGTGATTCCGGCAAGCTCCAGAATAGCAACGGCGCCAGAAGTATTGGCAGCAAGCCCCCCACCACGAATACCGCACGCCAGCTATGACCCAGCAGGATATATGCGGTGGTTGGTCCCGCGACTCCCGAGCCAATCGAAAACCCGAACCAGGTCATGAGCACAAGTGTTACCTTAAACTGCTTAGGCATAAAGTCAGCTGTAAGAGCAAGCGCATTCGGGACAACGCCGCCTAACCCCAGTCCAGTAAAAAACCGCATCCACATTAATTCGCGCACGGTGTTCCCTGTGGACGTCGCTAAGCTGCAAAGTCCGAAAAAAAGAATACAGCCGATGATCACCGGCTTGCGTCCCACGCGGTCGGCAAGGGGGGCAAATCCCAGTGTGCCGAGAATGGCTCCGAGACCGCCGGCAGCGAAAACCAAACCGAGAGCGCCGGGTTTAAGCGCCAACGCCGCGCTCAGCCTGGGTGCAACGTAGCCGATTGCCTGGGTATCGAAGCCGTCGAAGAACATAGCCGAAGCGCACAAGAGCAGCACCCAGATTTGGAAGCGGTCAATCCGCTGTTGATCGATCAGTTCCGCTACGTTCACCAGCGGCTTCGACGGGGAAATGGCTTCCGGGCTCATTCTCGGGCTCTCCAAATTCAGTTACAAACGTATTTTGTCCTGAAAACAGCCCGAATTACTTGGCGAAAATCAGTAGCCTCAAAGTCCCAGGCACGACCGTCGGGTAAGGATGAGGATTCTCGGGTGTCGGCGGGGTTGGTTTCAGATCTGCCGTCACGAGGTATACGTTGTGGGTTTTAGGGTCGATTTCCAGCGTGCGCGCGCCGATCTCTGTCGCCACGTTTTCGATTACCGTGTACTTATCCGGCGCGTCTTCGTGGATCACGGTCAGCGTTCCATCACCATTCGAGCTAAATGCTAAGGCTGTCCCTGGATCGAAGCGATTCGCATCGACTCGCCCTCCGATCGGCGGGGTCGCCACGACCTTACCGGTCTTCGTATCCAGGACCGCCATCATCTTGTTGTGACACCCGATGAAGAGGCGGGAATGTTCCGCATCAATCGCCATTCCCGCAGGCTCATCGCACGGCGCTACTGGCCAGCGCTTTGATACCTTGAGCCCGCGCGAGTCGATCGCAACCACTTCATTCTTGTCTTCGATGTTCACGTACACGCCGCCGGCACCGTCAGCGGCCGCGAATTCGGGTTTCCCTCCCAGCGCGATCGTTCCGTCAATCTTTCCGGTTGCCGCGTCAATCGCCGTGGAGTCCTGGCCCTTTCCATTGAAGGTGAAAACGCGATGCGAAGCGCGGTCGTAGATGATCGCGTCCGGCGCCTTGCCGGTCGAAACCGAGTCCAGTGGCTTGAACGTCTTCAAATCGAAGATGGTTACACTGTCTGTCTCGCCGTTGCTGGTGAAGCCCCGGTTGGAATCCTCCACCACCGCTACTCCGTGCACCCCTCGAATCTTTGCGTCCACCACGTCGCCCACGAGTTCGCCGCTGTCCGCGTCGATAACCATCACGTGCGTGTTGTGAGTGACGAAGAGGTGTCGCGCCGATGTGTCGATCGCAAAGTAGTCCCAGAATCCTTCGCCGCCGAGGTGCACTTTCTTGACCAGGTGGTATCCGGAAGGACCGGCCGCGGCAGATGTGTTTCTGTTTGAGACGAAAAACCAGACACTTCCCGCAGTCAGAAATAAGATAACCGCGAGTCTCGAAGTACCGTATAGGGCTTTCATCTTTCATTCTCCGGTGAGGTGATTCCTTTGTCAATCTCCCGTCTTCCTATGTGACGGCGAGGGCTGTCGCAGAATTCAGCTTGTGGCCGCCCCCGCTGCGCTTTGGTAGGTTGATCAGGCAACATTCACGAGGTCTTTGTTCCACAACATTTTAAATTGCTGACTGGCAACTCGAGCGAGCACCGTAATCTGACCTGCGGATGTTCAGTGGCTCCAGCCGGTTGTGCTGTCAGTCCACGAGATTCCGCTGGAAAGTATGGAGAATCTTGACTCGGCACGGCGCGAGTGTACACTGAACGCGTCAAAAAGTGTACATGTTCAACTTTTGGCGGACTTGGCGCATTATGGCTTAAGTCGCCGGCGAAAAATTACAGCACTTGTGAGTTTTTAGATTTTTCCGGCAGGGAATATGCCTTTCAGCATGAAAAAACTGATGGCTGAACTCACCGGCCGAAGTCCCGCCGCGGGACCAGTGTTCGATCCGCCAAATCTTACTCCCCTGCGCAAGCCCGTTGCGGAATCAACGGTCGGACTATTCGTGAGTTGTGGCGCTCAGATGCCGGAGGACCCTCCGCTAGGCGAAACCGAGGATATATCCTTCCGGCTCGTTCACCGCGACACGCCCCTTTCGAAACTCGTCCTCTCCCACAAGACTGCCGTGCGCAAGTGGGCAGACGAAGACCTTAACGTTGCCTATCCGTTGGATCGCATGAAGGAACTTGAGGCCGAAGGTGCGATCGGAAGGCTCGCGCACACCGCTGTCTCCATCGTAGGATCCATTCACCGGTTCACCGAGCTGATAGGAATGACCGTGCCGGCGGTCAAACTGATTTACGATTCACAAGGTGTCGATCTCGTTCTGTTGTTCCCTTTTTGACCAGCGTGCCATCAGTCCGTGGGACTGATTGCCAGGGCATTCGAGGCGCGAGGACTTCCGACCTTGAGTATGAGTGTGCTTTGGGAGGCAAGCGAGAGCGTCAAACCGCCACGGACTTGCTTTCTCGATTTTCCACTGGGTTGCCCGGTGGGCAAACCGCATCACGCGCTGCAGCAACGCGAAATCTTGCGTGCCGCTTTGGAACTCGCGCCGCAATTTGACCCGCAGCACTGGGAGATTAAGACGCTCCCGTTTCAGTGGTCTCTCGATGGCAGCCGCGAATGGGAACAGGAAGTCTACGAACTCTACCGCGGCGGCGGAATCAAGACAGTCCTCGCGCATCAACAAGCCCATCGGATTCAGGGTGACTCACTCGAAGGACGCGAGCGAGAGTTCGTCATCAAATGCAACTGCTGACGGGCAGGCAGTCAAGCCGCAATTTATGGTTGAACGAGTTCCACTTGAGGCGTCCTGCAAAGCCGATTAGGTAGAACATATTCGGCAAGGACAGGCGCAAGATCATGAAACCTGCGTAAAACATCGACACCCTACGGTGCCGTGGTCTTCAAAAGTCTGGGCACTAATCGGGAAAATGGCGCGCCCGGGGAGATTCGAACTCCCGACCCTCTGCTTAGAAGGCAGACGCTCTATCCAACTGAGCTACGGGCGCACAACTTAATCCAATTCTAAGGCAGTTCGAATTCGGTGCCTACAAACTTTCTGCCTGTCGTGCCAGAAATCTCCGGTTCTGGAGAGCCGAAAGGGCACGTCAGCGCCACGCGAAGTCAACGAGCTGCGGGGGCCTGCGAAAAAGGGGATTTGCAAAGCTCATCACCGTCCGGCCGCACGCGTTCAAAAAGCAATCGACTATTCGGCACCGAGAAACGCGTAACGCAGCAGGAAGAGGAAGCTAAGGACCCAAATGAGCGGACTTATTTCGCGATGTCTGCCCGTGCCGATCTTGATGAAAGTGAACGATAGCAGTCCGAGACTCAATCCGGTGGCAATGCTGAACGTAAGCGGCGTAGCCACGAGCGTGAGAAACGCCGGGAAGGCGTCGGTGAAGTCACCCCAACGCACCCGCGCGACCGCTCCGCACATCAAGGCACCCACGAGAATGAGCGCTGGCGCCGTGGCATACGACGGGATGGCGGTGACCAGCGGCGCGCAGAACATCGCCGCAAGAAACATCGCCGCGATGGCCACATTCCCAAGCCCCGTGCGTGCGCCTGCGGCAACGCCCGCGGCACTCTCAATGTAACTGGTGACCGTGGACGTGCCCGTTAGTGCGCCGAACATGGTGCCGAACGCGTCCGCAAGCAATGCCCGGCTGGCGCGCGGAAGTTTACCGTCGCGCAGAAAACCGCCCTGCTCGCAAACGCCGACGAGCGTCCCGACGTTGTCGAACAAATCGACAAAGAAGAACACGAAGATGAGATCGCCGAGGCCAATCTTGGCGGCGGCGCGGAAATCGAGCTTGAGCAACGTGCCCGATGGATGAGGCAGCGAGAAGAAATGCGTGGGCCAGTGGCTGAGCCCGAGAGGAATGCCGGCCAGCGCGATGGCGACAATTCCGAGCAGAATGGCGCTGCCGATGCGCCGCGCCATGAGTATCGCGATGAGCAAAAGTCCTGCGGCAGCGAGAAGCACTTGGGGATCTGAAGCTTTGCCGAGACCAACAAAGGTTGCAGGATTCGCGACGATGATCTTGGCGTTGCGCAGACCGATGAAGGCGATGAAGAAGCCAATACCCGCGGCGGTGCCATGTTTGAGGCAATCGGGAATGCCGTTCACGATCTGCTCGCGAATGTTGGTGAGCGTGAGGAGCAGAAAGAGCAAGCCGGAGAGAAAGACGACACCAAGAGCAGTCTGCCAGGGCACTCCGCGGCCGATCACGATCGAATACGTGAAGTACGCGTTGAGCGACATGCCGGGAGCGAGAGCGATCGGATAGTTTGCCCAGAGTCCCATGATCAGCGTCGCGATCGCAGAGGATATGCATGTGGCAAAAAGGACTCCTTCGACGGGCATCCCAGCCTCGGAGAGAATCCGCGGGTTGACGACCACGACGTATGCCATCGTCATGAAGGTCGTAAGGCCGCCGAGCAACTCGCGGCGCACCGTTGTGTCGTTTTCCCGGAGATGGAAGATGCGCTCAAGCAAGCGGCGTTCCCCCTGAAAAAATGAGCGCCACTATAGGCCCTGAGAGCGACGGCGTCAATGCTGCTTCCTGTGGTGGCCAGATCTGTGCTGACGGTGCCTTGAGATTTCCGATCTAGACATCTCCGTGGAAGAGCAGGTTATCGCTGCCCAACAACACGGGCTGCACTAAGAACGCTGCAACCGCGGCGCAGAGGCCGGCAAACTATCGAAATGCATTCATCATTTCACTCGTGTGAGTCTTCGCCAGCTAGTGCCTTAGGGCTTTGCTCATCCTGGTGAAAGAATTCATCGATGAGCGGAGTTCCTCGATTCATAAATCCGTTTCATCCGCGCCGGTAAATAAATCGTTCATGGCGTCTGTGTCCCCTTGCGCCGCCCCCGCGCGACCTGTATCGTAGGCCGCGATTATTCCATCCCCACTCGGCCGAAGGAAGAGCCCCTCTTACATGGAACAACCCGCACTGGTCCACACTCAAACGGGAGGCTACGGTTTGCGGCGCGAGGTGCTGTCGCCAATGGAGACGCTGGCGCAATCGGTCTCCACGATGGCGCCAACTACCACTCCGGTCGCCACCATTCCGCTGGTCTGCGCGCTGGCTGGGAATGGCACATGGTTCGCGTATTTGCTGGCTACCGGGGCGGTGCTGCTGGTTGCGCTGTGTATCGGGCGGTTTGCACGCTATTCGGCGTCGCCGGGCTCGCTCTACACCTACGCCGCGATGATCCTGCCGCCATGGCTTGGGGCCACCGCCGCCTGGAGCCTGGTGCTCGCGTACGTGGCCACAGGATCAAGCGTCATCGGCGGCTTCTATCACTATGCGAATCTGCTGCTGCACGATGCCTCGGGCCACCCGGTGTCTGCCGTGCTTCTCTCCCTAGGTGTCACAGGCGTTGCCATGTGGATCGCGTGGCGCGACGTGAAAATTTCAGCGCGGCTGATGCTGTGGATCGAAGCCGTTTCCGTGATGCTGATCTTGACCGTGGTCGTGCTGGTGCTGGCGCGGTACGGGAATCATTGGGACGGGGCGCAATTGCGTCTGCGGGGCATGACGGGCAGCGGCTTGCGGCTCGGGCTGGTGCTGTCACTTTTCAGCTTTGTGGGATTCGAGAGCGCCACGACGCTGGGGGCCGAGGCGCGCAACCCGCTGAAGACGATTCCACGGGCGGTGATCCAGAGCGCGCTTCTCGCTGGAGTGGTATTCACGGTCTGCGCCTACGCCGAAGTGCTCGGCTTTCGCGCCGCCGGGCAAGACTTGGGAACCAGCCCCGCCCCTATGCACGTGCTGGCCAGCGTGGGTGGCGTGCCGATGCTAGGCCTGCTGATCGATCTTGGCGCGCTAGTGAGCTTGTTCGCCGGGACGCTGGCGTGCGTCACTGCGGCGGCGCGCGTGCTGCTGCTGATGTCCCACAACGGCCTCGCGCACGGCGCGCTGCGCAGAACGCACGCGCGCAACGAAACGCCCCACCGGGCGGTCCTTGTTACCGGCGCAGCCGCGGTGCTTCCCGTGGTCGTGCTGGCGGCACGCGGAGCCAGCGGGCTGGACGTGTACGGTTGGTTGGGGTCGCTGGCGACCTACGGCTTCATCGTTACCTACGCTCTGGTGTGCGTCGCGCTGCCGGGCTATTTGCGTCTTCACCATGCATTTCGCCCCGGCGCGCAGATCATCCCGTGGCTGGCCTGCGCTGCCATGTTGCTGGCGCTTGCGGGCAACCTCTACCCGGTGCCGGAAGGGCCGTACGGCAAACTGCCTTACATTTATCTTGTGTACTTGGGTGCGGGCTTGCTGTGGTTTCTGATCAGCGGCCGGAAAAGAAAAGCCGCCCTCGCTGAAAATTAGGGCTGCCCCTCGGCCTCGGGCCGCGCTACCAGCAGCAGCACGAGGCCGATGACGGTGAACATCCGGAAGGCGGCGTCTTGACCGTTCCAAGTTTTCGACTGCCACATCAGGAACCACTCGCCGCCGACGCTGAGAAAGGCGACGAGCCACATCAGGAGGCTAAGCGTGAGCGCCGCGATGGCGACGCGCTTGGCCTGATGAAATTCCGCCGCGGTTGCACGCAGGGCGCGCGCCAGCCGCAGCCCGCCCCACCAGCAGAGAATCATCGTCACGATCTCCCAGGCGATGATCAAAAGATAGAAAGCCGCGTGCCACGCCGGCTGGTTCAATGCGCGCCACATGCCGTGGTTACCCGGGAAAGTGGTGTCCATCATCAGCACATGGCGAATGAACTGGTAGTTGGAGCTATAGTCGGTGAGGTTGTTAAGCACCACCAACGAATAGTAGAGGGCCACTGCAAAAACCAGCGAGGTCTTGGCAGCGCGCAGCGTCATGGTTTTTCCTGCGGAGAATAAGTCTGAAAGCAGGCACGAATAGCGCCGATGGTCGCATTGTCGGGTCCGGGATTGACGGGCAACTCCGCGTGCGAATTCTTGGCTTTCGGATCGCGCACGTAGGCGGCGAAGTACTCAGGCGAGCTGACAGCCCAAGCCGACAGCCTCAACCAACTTCGTCGCATGACACATGCTAGCTCACGCCTGCACGAGCGCAAGGAAAAAATATCCGGGGCGCAAGTTCGGCCGGCCCGGCCGGGCACTTATCATTAAATTATTTCCACAGCGTCTGCTTCCTTGGCATCTCACTTGTGCGCAAAGCTGTGCTAGGATGTGCGCCAGGAATTCCGGTTCTGTTTCGAAAAATAGGAAAAATCGATATGCGCAAGCGAAAGAATGCGTTTCGATTCCAAATGGAATTGGAATAGTTTCCTTTCAGTGTTTTTGAGCTGACGAGCTGGCCGAGCAGCGCCGGGGACCTCGGACCACAAGAAACCACAGGGCTTGGACAGCGTTTGACTTGGGGAGTTCGGTCAGTTGTAACTCGACAATTCCAGGAGGCTTGCACCGAGATGATGAAAAGAATCAGACTCTCCGTGTTTTTCTTCTCCTTGACTCTTTGTATGGCCCTTGGGTTCTGTCCGCACGCGCGAGCCCAGCAAACCCTCGGCGGCATCACTGGCACGGTCACGGACAGCTCGGGCGGCGTGCTGCCGAACACAACCGTGACAATTGTGGGCGATCAGACCAAACTGACACGCACCCAAAAGACCAATGAATTCGGCGCGTACGATTTTAGGAACTTGCCGATCGGCACGTACACACTGACGATCACGCACGATGGATTTCAGACCCAGAAGATTCCTTCGATCACCGTGCAGGCGGACCGCACCGCGACCCTCAGCCCGACACTCAAGATCGGCGAAGTGGGCTCCACCGTGACTGTCGAAGCCACTCCGCTGATGAACTCCGAAGACACTACCAACGGCTACATTTTGGAAAAGGACCAGATCGAATCGCTGCCGTTACAGACGGGCAGCTTCACGGGGATGGCCATTCTTTCGCCCGGGGTGAATGCGGAGCTTTCCGGTGGGTCGGGCGTCAACAACGGGTTGGGCAACCAGCCCATTTGGGCGAACGGGCAGCGCGACACCAGCAATACGTTTCAGCTAAACGGGGTGGACGCCAGCAACCTGTTCAATGGCAAGAGCACCAGCGCCGTGGCTTCGGCACGTGTCGTGAACAACACCGGTCTCGGCGGATCGGCGAGCCTTTCGAGCACGACAGCGGCACCCCTGCAGAGTTCTGCCGCGCCCTATCTGGCCATCGGCCAGGCGCTGCCGACTCCCGCTCCGGAGACCATCGAGGAATTTCGCGTAAACACCTCGATGTACGACGCACAGCAGGGTTCCACCAGCGGCGCGCACGTGGACATGAGCACCGCCTCCGGCACCAACGACCTTCACGGCAGTGCCTATATCCATCGTGGGACTGACGCGATGAACGCGGCTCCCTTTTTCTACAATGCGGACCCCAACATCCCTGCAAGTGAAAAAGTGCCTCAGCAACACCGCTATACAGCCGGCGGTACACTGGGTGGGCCCATCATCAAGAACAAACTCTTCGGCTTCCTCAGCTACCAACATGTCCACAATTCCGACCAGGAGATCGGCAGCTCACGCAACGTGGTCCCAGCCGGACTCACGAACGACCGCAGCCCCGCGGCCCTTGCCGCTCTCGTCAACGGCAGCACCCCCTGCGCGAAGCCCCCATGTAACTTCCCATCCTCAGCGCTGGTCAATCCAACAGTCCTCCCTCCCGCAGCTCCCGGATATACTACGGGCGACATCAATCCCATCGCTTTCGGCCTGCTGAACTATAAACTTCCCAACGGCCAGTACCTGATTCCTTCTGCTGGGTCTTTCACACCGACGATCAACTACCCGGAAAACACCTTCACGACCGGCACGGCGTATTTCCTTGCCGATCAGGTGGTTTCCAATCTGGACTGGATCGTGAATCCGAAAGACACCTTGGCGCTGAAATATTACTACCAGCACGACCCGACTATCGCTCCCTATGCCTACTCCGGCTCCCCAGGTTTCACCCAGCACTTGGATGCCGGCAGCCAGGTGGCTTCGCTCACCAACACGCAAACGCTAAAGCCCAACCTAAGCGTCGTGGAAGTCTTTGGCTTTATTCGAGAAAAGGTCTATAGCACGATCGGGCAGCCTTTTACGCCTCAGCAGTTAAGCGCCTACGTGCAGCAGCTCACGGGCTTACCCGCGTCCCAGGCGACCTTTAACACGTTCGGCTCTACTTTCTTCCCCGGCATCTCCATTGTCGACGATTTTGGTAACTCCGCGCCTTACAATGTGCATTCTGTCCCCAGTGCCGGCACGAACATCGGTAGCGGCTCCAATTCCCAGAGCGCCTTTACCGGGGTCTTCCAAAACCGCTTCATG
>Ga0307479_10000617_pt1 | contig 31943 bp, 33 predicted proteins | sample atmos_gasesECM4C_FD_203743 | JGI IMG/M metagenome (GOLD analysis project Ga0307479, IMG submission 203743) | Hardwood forest soil microbial communities from Morgan-Monroe State Forest, Indiana, United States - atmos_gasesECM4C_515 | ecosystem: Environmental > Terrestrial > Soil > Temperate...
GATCGACTGTCGAGACAGGGCTGCTCCCCGGCCGCGCTCTGCCCTGGTTCAAGCAAAGAAGGAGTTGGGACTTGACATGTCGTTCCATATCAGCGTTTGAGGCGTTACGGCGAGTGAGTGGCCCTAGTGCGTCGCGGCGCCGGTCCTCTCGAACGCGTTGACGGGCTTCATGAGCTGAACTTTGACCGGCGCGGCCTCCCTGGCGAACTTCTCGCCGTCGGACGCGACACCCACGACGAAGCCGTAGTGATTCGGCACGGCCAGCTGGGGCCGGATCTTCTTGATGACGCCAGCCGCTTCGGTCGGGTTCATCACGTAGGGGTCGCCACCAACGCAGATCAGGGCGACGTCGGTTTTGATCTTCTCGATGTCCGGATTCGGATCGCCGTCACCGGAGAACCAGTAGTGATTGCCGTCCAGGCTGATGATGTACCCCACCCAGTTGTTGCTCTTCGGATGGGTTTGCAGGCGGTGCTCGACGGTGCTGTAGGCGGGCACGGCGTCGAACTTGATGCCGGCGACCTCCGCCGACTCGCCGGGCTTGATCGGCTTGACCTTGCCACTGAGATTCGCCGCCACATCTCGCGGACCGACGAATTGCGTCGTGCTCTTGCGCACCTTTTCGATGTCAACGGGGTCGAAGTGATCGGAGTGGGCGTGGGTGATGAAGACCACGTCCGCCGGCTCCTCCTGGTCTCGTAAGCCCCAGGGATCGATATAGATGGTTATCCCGTCCCCCTTCCACTTGTAGGCGGACTGCTTGTACCAGGTGAACTTCTCGAGCATGGATGCCTCCTTATTGGGGAGCTGCCGACGGCCTGCCTGAAGGAGTAGGTTACCGCGTCAGGCGCCGAAGACCTGGACCACTAGTTGACGGTCCCGCGGCCGGTCGAGTTCGAGGAGAAAGATCCGCTGCCAGCGACCAAGCTCCATCCGGCCGCCGGCGATCGGGATATTCTCGCTGCCACCCAGCAACAGGTGCTGGCAGTGGGCGTGGCCGTTGGCGCACTCGTCGGGTTCCATCTCCCCTACTCGGCGAGTCAGATCGTTGTGCTGGTAGATGCCGGCGGCCGCCGAGAGCCGTTCCAGCATGTTGCCCATGTCTTCGAGCAAAAGCGGTTCGTTCTCGTTCAGCACCACCGCGGCCGTCGTGTGCCTGGAAAAGACGGAGACCCAGCCCTGCGAAACCGCCGAGCGCCGGACCACGTCGGCAACCTGGTCCGTGATGTCGCGGAATTCGCGGGCGGCCGCCGTGCGGAACAGCAGCGTCTCCGCCCAGAAGGTGAGGCCCGCCACTCGCCGCACTCGCGCGCCCGCCAGGTCGTCGGAATCGTCGAGCAGGCGGAAGGCCGGATTTAACGCTTGACCCATTGACCTGCTCAGCTCCCTGCGCGTGGCACACGTGTGCCAAACCGTTCGCGCGACTCAATGCTGCGCTGGGAACCTTACATACGCCGTTACAGGGCCGTCGCCCGACTGTCTTAGCGCCGGGTCGCGCGCACCTTGTCGAAGCAGTCGCTGCAGTAGACGGGCCGGCCCATCGTGGGGGTGAACGGCACCTGCGCCGGCTTGCCGCATTCGGCGCAAATCACTTCGTGGAGCTCCTTGGCGCGACCGGTGCCCCGGACGTTGCGGTTGATCGACCGGCAGTCGGGACAGCGAGACGGCTCGTGCTGGAATCCCTTGGCAGCGTAGAACTGCTGCTCACCAACAGTGAAGACAAAATTGAGACCACAGTCACGGCACGTCATAGTCTTGTCGCTGAAGCTCACGGCGAATCTCCTTTTCTTTGTCTTTGGATCTCAGAGGTTTCGCCGGAGCGATCCGCTTAGCCCTCGACCCAACTTTCCCGGGCGCGATTATAGCAAGCGCCAACTGTCTTTTGGTGATGGCCAAAAGGGGCCCCGCTCCGGCGTGGGAAAGCGGGGAGAAAATTCCGAGGGGCCCCGCTCCGGCGTGGAAAAGCGGGGAGAAAATCCCCCGCCCGATCAACCGGTTATCCTGCAGCCGTGCCGCGGCGTCTCTTTGTAGTCGAGGACGATCTAATGTTCGCCCAGCGGGCCCGGGCAGCTGCCCGGCGGCTGGGGGTGGCGGCCGAGGGCCTCTCCCCTGCCGATGCCCTGACCCACGTTTGGAATGCGGGCGACGTGGTGCTCGTCCAAGCCACCTTGAGACCCGAGCGGCAGGTCGAACTCATCCAGGTGCTGCTGGCGCGACAGCCGGCCCCGACCGTGGTCGCCGTCACCGGTCACCTCGAGAACGAACTACGCCGCCGGGTCAAATCGCTGGGCGCGAGCCTGGCCGCTCACTCGGCGATGGACCGGGTCGTGGCGCGCGCGCTCGGCCTCACTGATGATGCTCGGCGGGGTCGTGCATAGGCATCTCCATCATCCGGAGCATGTCGAGGCCGCCGGTTCGGAGAAAGCGCCAGCCAAGAACCGCCATCACCAGCAAGAAGATGACGTTCAACACACTCGTGTAATTAAGAGCAGGAGCTGAGAACAGCGCCGTCACCGGTCGATGCGCGGGCACGACGCCAAGCCCCTGGAAGAGGAGACCGATCGCGAAGCCGGCCAGCGCCATCGCCGCGTAGGAGACCAGGAGTAAATACAGCGCCATCCGCCCGCCGTAGTACTTGCGGTAGATATCGAGAATTGGAAGGATGATCAGGTCGGCGAAGACAAAGGCGATGACGCCGCCGAAACTGATGCCGCCGTTCCACAGCACGGCCGCCAGTGGCACGTTGCCGACAGAGCACACGAAGCTCAGCAGGGAGATCACCGGCCCGATCAACGGGCCCCAGACCTGGGACAGCACTGGATGGCTGGTCAAGAAAAAGCTCTGCCAGAAGGACACCGGCACCCAGGCCGCCAGCGCGCCGGCGATCAGCAGGCCCAGCCCGATATCGGTCCAGACCGAGGTCACATCCATCCAGAAGGTGTGACTGATCGAGGTCAGCCCGCGGCTGGAGAACAGCCGCTTGAGAAACGGCCCGTCGGTTATCGACATGTCCATCTCACCGTGCCCTTCCATCCGTCCGTGCCGGCCCTGCTCGGCCTGCCGCCGCGCTTCCTCGACCATGGCGGGCTTCAGCGTCCAGCGAAATAGCAGCGCCAGGATCACGATCATCAGCAGCCCGCCGGCGAACTCCGCACCGACGAACGACCAGCCGAGCAGGATCAGCAGAATGAGTCCCAGCTCGAAGACCAGGTTGGTGGACGCGAACTCGAACACCATGGCCGCCGGGAAGCTCGCCCCTTTGCGGAACAGCGACCGCGCGATGGCAACCGCGGCATAGGAACACGACGACGAGGCGGCCCCGAACAGCGTGGCCAGGCCGAGGCTGCGCGCCGAGTCGGAGCCCAGCGCCCGTTCGACCGCCCGGCGCGAGACTAACGTCTGGACGATCGCCGACAGGATGAAGCCCAGGGCGAGCGGCCAGAAGACCTCCCACAACATGTCGAAGGCCGTCGCCAACGCATTCAGAACAGCCTGGATGATCATCATCAGTAATTGTCCCTCCCCCTTGTGGGGAGGGTCAGGGAGGGGGTACGCGCAGCGAGCTCGACCACCGCTCTTCGACGTGCCCGGCCCGGTAGAACGCGAAGGCACCCGCCCACGACGCGACGAAGGCGATGACAATCACCAGACCGACCACACCGAAGTCGAGCTGCTGGACCCCGGTCCAGAAGGGACCGCGCAGGTCAAGCCACCTCGCCATCAGCTGCGTCACCTCGATCAGACCCACGAAGAGCGCCACAAACACCGAGAGCCCGGTCATGGTGAGGTTGTAGAACACCTTGCGCACCGGGTTCGAAAACGCCCACGAGTACGCGCTCGACATGAAGGCGCCGTCGGCTGTGTCCATCAGCGACATTCCTGCGGCGAAGATCAACGGCAGCGAAATCAAGGCATACAGCGGCAGGTGCTGCGCCGCGGCGCCGGCGGAGATCGCCAGCAGCGAGATTTCCGACGCGGTGTCGAAGCCCAGCCCGAAGAGGAAGCCGACCAGGTACATCTGCCAGCTCGCGGTGATCAGCCGGAACAGCCTCCCGAAGAGGCGGGTCAACAGCCCACCGGCCACCAGCTCGTGCTCCAGCTCGCGCCGGTCGTAGTTGCCGCCTTTCATCCGGCGGAAGAGCTTGACGATGTCGAGCAGGATGATGAGGTTGAGGATTCCGATCAGCAGCAGGAAGGCGCCGGAGACCCCGGTCCCGATCAGGCCGCCCACGCTTTTCAGTTGGCTGCCGCCGACGATGTTGGACTGGACGAACTGGGTGGCGATCCCGAGCAGCACGGCGATCAAGAAAACGACCGTTGAATGCCCGAGGGAGAAGAAAAAGCCGACCCCGAGTGGCTTCTGACCCTCCTGCAACAGCTTTCGGGTGGTGTTGTCGATCGCCGAGATGTGGTCGGCGTCGAAGGCGTGCCGCAGCCCGAAGGTGTAGGCCAGCCCACCGAGGCCGAGCATTACCGGGTAGTGCGGGGCAACGAGCAGCAGCATGGTCCCCCAGCCGAGCAGGTGCAAAAGCGCGACACTCCCGAACAATCCGGTCAATCGGAGCCGGACGGAGGTCATGGAATGCGCTCGCCAGGTCTGCAGGGTCGCGAGCGCCGCCGCCATTCCAGCACGGAGTATATGTTATTGCGAACCATTCGCAATAGCGAGTTCGTTACGTTTCCGTGACCTGGCTTATCGACCGCTTCGGGCCCCCGTTTCGGCCCGATGGTCCGTGGCTCGAGGGCTTAGAGTCAGCTCGAACCGGGCGGTAGGTATTCGATGATGACCTTAGTGATTACTCGAGGGTTGAATGGGGCGTGGTCGACGGCCACGAATTCGCCCTGCAGGATGTGGGGCCCAGGCGCAAACGGCTGCATCGAGACATCCTGGGAGAGCTGGTAGTTCATCGAGATCAGCCGCCCGTCGATCGACAGGTGGATATGTCCGGTGTCAGAAGTAAGGTTTTTCGACGTGACGGCCACGATGCGCCCGCCGGTGAGCTGGAACTCGACGTGAACCGTCGTCTCGGTAACCACCGTATTGGGCTGCGGCTGGAGCATCGTGAGGGTGGCGGTCGACCGCGGGCGAGTGCTGGCGGTCGGGCTCGGAGTGGTTGAGGCGCCGATCAAGGGAAAGCTGCAGCCTGCGAGGAGAACCGCAGCCAGGGGCAGTATGAGTAGCCTGGTTTTCATTTGACAAGTTCCTCGAAACTGGCCAGGTAGGTTTGACCATCGGTAGACGAGGCGCTGACATCGAATCGCCATCGTCCAGCCGTCAGCGGTCCCTGGGCAATGAAGTGTCCGATCTTGTCATCTTGAAAGCGCGCCGCCTGTAGATCGACCGTCGGGCCGGTCTCGGGCGTCCCGCTGATGACGGCGCCGTCGGCCATTTGAAGCTCGTTGTTCCCGATGAAGTAGGTCGCGTGCACGGCATTGAAACCCGCCTTCCCCGGATCGACGTACAGCTGGACCGAACGGTTCCCGCTGAAGCTCACCGTAAAGATGTCGGGCAACCCTGCCTGGCGCATCACGGACAGTCGCTCCGGCGAAACGGCCGTCGTGACGATGAGCGGAACCTCCGCTGAGTCAACGCCGCGCTCGACGATGACCGTCACCGCCCAGCGCCCCGCCAGCGACAGGTTGGTGCCGGTCGACGCGTAGCTGCCGCTGCCAGTGGTTTTCAGCTCGAGCGTCGACTCTCCGACGGTCGGCCGGCCTGGGAAATCGAAACGCAGCGCCACCCGGCTGGCGTCCACTGGATGCCCGGTATCGTAGTCGCGCACCGCCACCGCAAACCGATTCGAGCCGGCATAGCCGGGTGTCACCACCAGGTGGACCTTCACGGTCGTGCCCAGGTCCTGGCCATCGGCGACGATCTGCTGCGGCGCGGGCCCCGCGGCCAGAGGCGTGTAGCTGGGCGGGGCGAGGGCGGTGAGCAGGGCCGCCACCGCGATCACGATTGCCCCGACACTCACTTCGACCCGGCCGACTCGCCGCAGGCCGGACAGGGACCAGTCCGCTCGCGGGACGTTGCGATAGTGATTGATCGCCCCCAGCGCGGCGAGCACGATGAAGAGCCCGACCTTGACGATCACGAGACCGCCGAAGAGCGTCGAGAACAGACGCGACACGGCGCCGACCTCGTCGATCGCGCGCAGCACGCCGGTGATACCGATCGCCGCCAGGGCGAAGCCCGCCACGAAGGAGAAGCGGCGCACCGCGCGGGCTGCGTCGCCGGTCGGCAGCCCCTGTAGACCGATTAGTAAGGCGGCCAGCCCGCCGATCCAGACCGTAAACGCCGTCAGGTGCACCCACTGGGCGGGGAGCATCAGCCAGGCGACGTGGCTGGCATTCGCGTGGGTGGTCAAGCCGTGGCCGACGATCGCCAGCAGCGCGAGAGCGCCCGCTACGCCGAGCACCAACCGTCCCCGCTGACCGCGGAGCCGCGAGGTAAACAGCAGCGCAACCGCGGCGAGCAGCAACGGGACCACCTGGATGAGCAGGTTGCCGCCCAACGACGTCGAGAAATAGTCGCCGATCGAGACCGACGCTGCTTCTCGCTGCAACTCGGCCTGGGTCGCGAGCCCAAGCACGCCGAGCCCAACCCCAAAGCCCGCCAGCGTCAGCAGCCGGCGCGACGGGGCGCGAAACGCGAAGAGCGCAATCCAGGTCCCGCCCACCAGAAAGGCAAGCCCCACGTAATACAGCCAGCGGCCGGCGACCGCAACGGGTGACGGCGGTGGCGTCGACGGGGTCGTGGTTCCCGTGGGGGGCGATGCCCCGGCCGGCGAGGTGCCAACGCCAAACGCAAAGGCCCCGGCCGCGTTGTGGCCATCGACGGCCGAGACGGTGCGCCAGGTCACCGTGTAGACGCCTTTCGGCAGCGATGGCAAGGCTACTGTCAGGCTGTTCGGGTCACCCGGCACGGGCCGCGTGCCACCGCGCTCGAGCTGTTGTCCACCCGTGTTGTAGACGTGAATGATCGACAACCGCGCATCGGGCACTTCGGTGAAGGTGATGCGCACCTGTGTCGGCGCCTGATCGAGGTTGGCGCCATCGGCCGGCGTCGACGAGCGCAACAGCGCGTGGGCCTCGGCGGCGACGCCAAGACCCAGGCTGCCGATGACCGCGATCAGGAACGCAAGAACGACGCGGCGCATGTCAGCGAACGGTGCTCCTCCGGGACAGGGTGATGATCAGGCCTACGGTGCCGAGCGCGCCCAGCACGATCGCCGCGATCGCGAGGTTACGGGCGAGGTCGGCGTCGTTTTTCGCAGTGGTCTGGGCCGCCGACACCCGGCCGTCGATGCGGTCGAGCCGCTGTGAGACCTGAGCCCGGGTCGGATCCTGCGCCGGGAACTCGACGGCGGTCGGCTCCTTGACCTCGTCAAACGTCGTGGGGCTGGAGGTGAACGACTGGTCGACCGCCTGGCCTTTGACCGAACCGGTGAAGTGGAAGGTGTACTTGCCCGGACGCGTCGGGATGATGCTGGCCAGGTATTCGCCGGGCATGCCAAGGCCGGTATCCGGATCAAAAGTTGGGTTCAAACTCAATGCGGGCATCTTCTGCGTCTGGTAGATCACCTCGACTTTCAGGGTGTCGCCCAGGTCGGTGATCGGATTGCCCTTCGAGTCTTTCAGCAGAAACTGGACGGCGTTCTGCTCGTCGGCGTATGCCGGTTCGTGTAGCCAGCCGACGGTGAACTGGTAGGCGCCGACCGTGCGCACCTCGTGGGCCGAGGCGGGGAGAACGGCGCTGAAGGCGAGAGCACCGGCGACAACCGACGCTGGCAGTAGCCGAAATGGAATGAATGAGCGATGCATGATTGCTCTCCTTGACAGGTGATATTCCGGCCGCGCCGAAGCGCGGCGCGAGGTCACGTCAGGAGAAGCGCGGCGGGCCCCGGCGCCGGTACCATCGCTGGTTGCGCAGGACGACCGGCTGCACCGGCGACGCGAACGGACGAATCAGGAACGGTTCCGCTATCGCCGCGACCCGCAGCGCCAGCATCACCCGGATCGCTTCGGCTCCCATGGCGAGGTATGCGCGGACCCAGCTGATCAGCCACGCGGCCAGGGCCGCGAGTGGGAGCTGGACGCCGATCGCGAGGATCCCGATCCCAATCAGGTCCGGCGTTGCCTGGACGGCAAACGCTTCCAGGGTTTCCTTTGTCAGAAACAGGGAGCATTGGACCAGAGCGAGGACGAGAAACGTCGAACGGCCTCCGCTCGACGAGACCCGCCGGTCGCCAAGGATCAGGCGGATCGAGACCACGGCCAGCAGCGCGAGCGCCAGGGCGACCAGCAGTGAGAGCGCACTCAGCGAGACAACCCGAGGGAAGGCGGTGTGCGCACCCTGAGATTGAACCTGCCAGGCCATCGAGGGGCCGTAGCGCAGGACGTAGGCGGCGGCATGCCCGATGGGCTCCAGCAGGGCCCCGAGGACGAAGGTGGCGAAGAGCCGCCCGGTCGGGAATCGCCTCACTGCCGGGAGTATACGCGCGCTTTCATAAGAATCTCATCAGAGATCAGTCCGAATCCGGTTACGCGCCACCTACATGGAGCAGCCGGCCGATCCCGTACCCCGCCGCCGCCGAAACCATCCCGATCACCAGCATCTGGAGGCCGCTGATTCGCCAGTCCCCTACCAGGGTCAGGGCCTTGTACGCGCCCACGCCAAACAGCACCGCGGCGCATAGAGGGACGGCCATGATCGTCGCGGCGGTTACCGAGATTCCAAACAGCGGCACGAACGCAAACGGGATTAGCGGGATCAGCGAACCGATCAGGGTGGAGAAGCCGGTCACGAACGCCCGACGCACCAAGCCTCTGGAGCTCACCGGGGTCAGGTGGAGCTCATCCCGCATCATCACGTCAACCCAGACCTGTTTGTCGGATGTGATCTCCTTGACGACCCGCTCCAGCACCTCACCGTGCAGGCCCTTGTCCCGGAAGATCTCGCGGACCTCCTCGGTCTCGACCTCCGGAACCTCCTCCACCTCCCGCTGCTCCTTGGCCAGCTGGGCCAGGTAGTAGTCGCGGTCGGCCAGGGCGGAGGTGTAGGCGACGCCCCCCATCGCGATCGACTCCGAGAATGTGGCGGCCAGCGCGGCCGCCAGGATGATGCGGAGCTGGGCGGTGGCGGCGGCCACCCCGAGGACGAGGCCGAGCACATTGACCAGGCCATCCTGGCCGCCCAGGATGATGTCGCGAAGCGAACGACCGACGCCGCCCTGCTCGATGTCCGGGTCGTGCAGCGGCCGGAGCCGGCCGGCCGGCGTTGGTTCGGGCTCAGCCATCGCGGTCTATCTTCGCATCCGCCCTGGGCGGGCTAGCGGCTTTTCGCGGCTCGTGCCTGGCATCGGGCGCAGCGCCCGTGGACGACCAGGTCGGCGTTGCTCACCATGAAGTCGTGGTCATCGGTAATGTGGTGGAGCACCGGGACCATGTGGTCGCCCTCGATGTGCAGCGTGGAGCCGCACTGGTCGCAGACCAGATGGTAGTGGTCGGTCCCCTCTTCGGCCAGTTCGTAGTAGGCACGGTCGCGGATCCGAGTTTCCTTGACCAGGCCGAGCTCTTCCAGCACCTCCAGCGAGCGATAAATGGTCGCCAGGTTGAAGCGTGGATACTGGCGGCGGATCGCGCCCAGGATGTCCTCGGCGCTCAGATGCTTCTTGCTCTGTCGCAGCGTATCCCAGACAAGCTGCCGCTGCATCGTCAATCGATAGCCCGAGGTGTGGAGCGCCTCGGTTGCCGACGTCCTGGGGCTCATCGCGGTAAGGTCGCCGGCGACTCGACCTCCACGAAGCCGCGCTCGCCAGCGGTGGCGCGTTTGTCGTCCAGGCTAAAGAAAATGATCGAGACGGCGGCGAAGTAAATCAGGTTGCCGAGTCCGAACATGATCAGGCCGGCAGCCAGCTGGTCGTCCAGGGGCGACAGCGGCGACACCCGGGGGGCTGCCGCATAGAACGGATACAGCACCGTCGGCGAAAGGATGAAGGCCAATCCCAGAATGGTTGGCGGCACGCCCGCAAACGTCAGGTACGCCATCTTTCCCACCGCGGTCATGCCGTGGGGACGCGCAGCGGGCACGAGAATCGGCCACCAGAACAGCACACCGACGGCGAGAAAGCTGAGGTGCTCGAGGATGTGCAGCGGGTCATTTCGAAGCGTCGCTTCATACAGGAACGGAAGGTGCCAGACCGCCAGCACGCCATTGAAGATGATGTTGGCGGCGAGCGGCGAAACCCTCACCCGATCGAATGCCCGCCATTGCTCGGGCAGACCAAGCAGGAGCAGAGGCGGCACGACCATGGCCAGCAGCAGGTGCTGCAGCATGTGCAGGCTGAAGAGGTAGTGATCCCCACCGGTATCGATGGGAGAGGACAGCGCAAGAAACAACACCAGCAGACCACCGGCGAAGTAGACCCGGGCGAGCGGCGACCACGACGCGTCCCGACCGCCGCTGCGGAGTAGCCAGGCGTAGCCGGCAGCCAGCGCCAGGACTCCGGCCAGCACGGTGGGTTCCCACGTCCAGGACGTCAGGCCGAGGCTGGCATGCAGGGTGGTCACGTGACCACCATACCGAACCGCGTCAGCGTTTTGGTCGCGGTGTCGGCGTTTGCTGCCGCCTGCGGCGGAGCTCCTGGACGACCGCGATGATCCCAAAGATCAGCACGAACGCCAGGATGCCGAAGAACTCGACGTATTGGCCGAGGATGGCAACGACGTCTGCCCGCGCTGTGGCCGCAAAGTCGCCAAAGGCGGTCAGTTGCGTGCCGGCATAAGGACCGCCGCCGGAGTCAAACGTCGTGGGCAGGACGTGCCAGGAACGGCCGTCGAAATATCGAATATTGTTCGTGGTTCCGCCAGCCAGCCGAAGCGTCATCCTCACGGGGCCGACGATCCGCACCGGCTTTCCGCCTGGTTCGGCGAGACACTCGATCCGATAGACGTTGCCACGGATCTCGACCCCCGACGGCGCCTGCGGCGGACTCGTGAGTGGCTGGATCGTGCACCTCACGCGTTGCGCCCTGGCGGGCGCCGCCAACCCCCCCAGGCCGAGGAACACCAGCACCTGGCCGTCCCCGGTCTGTACCAACCCGCCGGCGACCTGTCCGTTTGCGATCGGAAGCGTTGACTCCCCCGATTGGGGCGGCTTGTTCCCATTCTTGAGGTTGGGCGGCGGAGACACCCAGTTGTACGGTTCGGCTGGCAGCTGGATGCCGTCGTAGACCGGAGGCGTTCCACCCGAGTGGACCATCGCGGCCACCACGCCGCCCAGGATCACCGCGACGAGCCCAATTCGGCGCGCCCTTCGGACGACGCCGGGCAGCGTCAGCGTTTTGGACGCGGCTTCGGGATTTGCTGCTGCCGCCGGCGACGGAGCTCCTGGACGACCGCGATGACCCCGAAGATGATCACGAACGCGAGGATGCCGTAGAACTCGGCGTAACGCCCCAGGGTACTGAAGATGTTGTCACCGGACCCCTGCGCGCCGGTCCGTGCCATGGCCGCGTACTCGCCGAAGCCGGCCGCGTTGACGCTGGCATACGGATCTCCCCCGGGGGCGAACAGGGTGGTGAGGGTGTGCCACGATTGGCCGTCGTCGTACCGGATGTCGTTCGTGGCTCCCGGCGGCAGGCGCATCGTCAAGTGAAAAGTCCCGGTCAGCGTGACCGGCGCGCCACTGGGTTGGGCCACGCAGCCGATCCGATACACGTTGCCACGGAGGTCGATCCCGGCGGGTGGCTCGGGCGGGTTTGGATCTGGTTCGATCGAGCACTGGACGCTGGTGGCGCCCGGCGGCACCTTGAAGGTGCCCACGCCAAAGAACATGATCACCTGGGCATCGTCCGTCTGCACCCCGCCTCCCGAGACCTGCCCGTTGTTGACCGGGAGCGTAGCCTGTCCGCCCAGCGGTTTCTGATTCCTATTGCGCACGTTGGAGGGCGGCGATTCATATCGGTAGGGCGCCGGCGGCACGATGATCCCGTCGTAGATCGGCGAGCTCGACGGCCGGCCGTGCAGCAGCATGGCTGCCACCGTGCCGACCACCAGGGCGAGGGCGCCGACTCTGCGGCCACGGCTCATGCCCAGAACCAGGCACCCCAGTCAGCGATGGTGTGGGCGATCGCGCACGGCAGGACCCGACCCGTGACCGCGCGCAGACCGCCGAGCGCGAGGCCGACCGCCGCGTCGAGGGGCATCGCCGCAAGACCGTAACGCGGCAGGTGGATCAGCGCGAACACGGCGGCCCCGGCGATGATGGCGGCAGCCGGGCCGGCCTCCTCCGACCAGCGCCGGTAGAGCGCGCCGCGGATCGCGGTCTCTTCCAGAGTGGCAATCACCGCCGAGATGGCGGCCCAGCTCCAGAAGTCAGCGAGTGGCCTCTGGCTGAGCCGTCCGGTCACGACCGGCGCCAGCAAGACAGCTCCCACCATCAGGCCCGCCATGATGGCGGCGATCCGACCCATCGCAAGCGACTCATCTCCCCGCCTCGCGGCAGCGGCAAATTTCCCTCCCCCGCTCGCGGGGGAGGGCAGGGCGGCGGCCTTTCCCTCCCTCGCGCTGATCGCGAGCAGGCAGGCACCGAAGACGACCGTACTTAGCAGGTCGCCGAACGGCAGCAGGACCGCCCGCAGCAGCGAGGCCGCCAGCACCAGGGCACTCACCCTGATGGCTCGCCGTGGCGCGGCGAGTCGGGCCTGGATCACCGCGGCAGCGGGATGAAGCCTATCGCCCCGGTCGCGAACACCGGCGGGTAAACGGTGACGCTATGCCGCACGCCCTGCCATTGCCAGATGACGCTGGCGGCGCGCGTGTTCTGTCCCATCAGGTCCGCGCTAGTGGCGAATTTGAGTCCGGCGCCGTTCGCCAGCGTCCCATCCGGCAGGTCGAGGCCGCGGGCGGCCGCCGCCATCCCAGTGGCGCTCAGATCATGGGCTCGCGCCATGACGTAATGGAACAGCGCCCAGCCGGCGCTGAATCCTGACAGCGATTCCTCAGTAGGGTCGGTTCCGAACTCCCGGCGGTAGGCGGCCGCGAAACGGGCGTAGATCGCGCGCCCCGTGTCGGTCAGGGCGGCGGGGTTGAAGCCATGTGGCGGACGGTCCGAGGCGAACACGCCGATCGCGTCGGCGCCGAGCAGGGCGCCGAAGTCGGGGACGCATTGCGCCATCGTCGAGCCGATGAACGCCCCCACGTGCAGGCCGCTTTTCAGCATGGCGCGCCGGAAGTCGACGCCGTCGGCGATGTAGGAGGCGAGCACCAGAACGTCGGGCTGCGCGGCCCGGACCTGGGCGAGCACCGACGGCCAGTCCGGCACGTGGGCGTCGTATGGGACGTTGGCCACCACCTGGATTCCCTCGCGCACCGCCTGCTGGGCCGCCGCCGTCGCCACCGCCGTCGGATAGCCATCGACGTTGTGGACGATCACCATCCGCAGCGACCAGGCAGACCGATTGAGTTCGGGCGCCAGCACCTGGGCGGCGAAGTGGCTCGACATCGCGCCCAGCTTCGAGCCGGTCGCGCCCACCCGGAAGACCAATGGGTATCCGCGCCCGGTCAGCTGGTCGACGACGGCGCCGGCCTCCCAGTAGAGCAGGCCGCGTGATTGGGCGGCGGCGCTGACCGGCATCGACAGGCCACTCGAATACGAACCCAGGATGCTCTGCACCCCCTGGGCCTTGAGTTCGTCCACCCGGGCCGCCGCATCGGACTGGGTGGTCAGATCCTTCGTCAGCAGTGAGATCGGCACACCGTCGATCCCGCCATCGGCGTTCACGAAGTCGCGAGCGATCTGCACGCCCGCGTACTCCTGCTTCGCCAGCGGCGCCTGGGGCCCGGTGAGCGGAAAGACCGCCCCAACTTTGACAGTCGTGGCGGCGGCGGCACCGGTCGGCGCCGTCGCGCAGGCGGCCAGCACCATGACGACCCCCATGGCCGCAAACAGCCGAAGTCGCACCGGCAACCATTCTAGAGGCCGGTCACCTCGTCCTCAGGTGATCCACTCCTCTGGCTCGCCACGTGGGCGCCATGCCCGCAGTCGCTGACGAACCGCGGGGACGGACCAGGCGGCAGCGCTGACGGCCAGCAGCGCGGTTAGCAGAATACCGGCAACGATCCGCGGATCCAGAGGCTGGGGAGGCCCGGGCGTCACCCGACTCGGGTCATAGACGAGGGCGCTGTCGAGGGACGAGCAGTCCGCGCCGCATCAGGGGGCTTAGGCCTGTTCGATGCCCTTCATGAGGATGGTCACAAAGGCCCCCAGCGCGGTGATCCCGACCACGGCGTAGAAGAAGGGCGCGATCGAGCTGAAGGGCACCCCGAGCGCGGTGGCGCCGGCGGCAGCGAACACGGTGAGCGCGATGCCGGCGGAGGACATCCGGCCCCAGGTGGTGTGACGGACACGCAGAGTGCGCCGCCGCACCAGCAGGAAGGCGATGCCGCCCACGATCGGGAACGCGTAGCGGAAGGTGACCAGGGCGGCGAGCCACTGGGGCAGGATCCCGATCACCGCCAGCGAGATGGCGGCGACGCTGAAGAAGATCCCATCCATGAAGGGGTCGTAGAGGCGACCCCAACGAGTCGCCGCGTGGCGATGCCGGGCCAACCACCCGTCGGCGAGGTCGGTGACGGCCGCCAGTCCGAAGACGGCGACCAGCGGGATATACGAACCCTGGCTCGCCCAGTGGGCGCCCCAGGCGACCCAGACCGCGGCGAAGCCGCGCAGTTCCGTCAGCCGATTGGGCCACCCCAGCGTTTGCTGCAGCTCGCCCGACTCGAGGTTGACCATCAGGCCGAGATGCATCGCCAGATCGAACATCAGGACTCCCCACCAGAGCAGGCTGGTGAGCGCGAACGTGATCGCGTCGCCGACCCCGAAATACCCGGCTACCGCGGCCGTCGCCAGCGAGATCAACACGACGCCGGCGACGCTGAAACGCAGCCAGGACGCCCGTAGGGCGTCGTTCATCTGGAAGATCTGCAGCGATCGAATCCACGAGGCGCGCCAGAAGGCGGCCCAGGCGCGACCGCTGTAGCCACCCTCCTTGAGGTCATGGAGGAGGCCGATGACGAACAGATTGGGCGGAAGATCGGGCTCGTCGTTGCGACCCGCGGTCTCGGTGGGGCGACGCACCATCTTTTGAGTAAAGTCGCTTTCGGCCTTAAGGTCAAGGACCGTCCGGCCCGGGCGGCTAGGGGACGATCGGCGGCAGCGACGCTCCCGGGATCGGGGGCAGGGAGGGGAGCACCCCGGGCAGTCCGGCACCGTCCGATGGCAGGACGCCCCCGGCATTCCCAGGCGCCGACCCGCACGCCGCAACCGGCGCCGAGGGGTCCGGGGTGGTGACGAGATCCTGGATCACCTGGTCGGGCGAAACCCCTGAGGGGGCGGGCAGCCCGGTGAGTTTGCAGAGCGCCATGGTGGAGACCTCTGCCGGGCGCGCCCAGTCCGCCGGCTTCTTGCCGCCGTAGTAGGCCTTGACGAATTGCTTCCACGAGGAGGCCGGCCCGATTTCGCCCCAAAGCCCTCCCAGCCGTCCCGTCATCGGTTCGTTGTGGGGAGCCGGCTGCGTCACGGTCCGCCCCATCCAGGAGGCGACCGCCAGGTCGGACGTATAACCGATGTACCAGGCGTCTTTGAAGTCGGTGGTCGTGCCCGACTTGGCGGCAACCGGGATCGCCATCGATGGATGCACGGCGCCTTTGAGGATGTCGGTCAGCAGATAGGTCGCCGACGCCGGCAACACGCGCTCGCCCGCGTCCGGTTGGGGCGGATTCGACTCCAGCAGAGCGCCCTGGGCATCGCGGACCTCGAGCACGTCCATGGCTCGAATTCGATGGCCGCCGTTGGCGAAGGTGCTGTAGGCGGAGACATGATCGATCATGCGGAGCTCACTCGCGCCCAGCGTGGTCGGCAGGCTGGGATCGAGTGGGGTCTCGATGCCCAGCGCCCGAACCGTGGTGAACACCTTCTGGATCCCGACGTCCTTGAAGAGGTGGACGGACGAGATGTTGCGCGACTGCTGCAGCGACTGCCGCAAGGTGATGATGCCCTGCTCGCGGTTGTCCCAGTCGTGCACCGGGTAGCCCGGAAAGGCATGGGCGCCGTTACTGTCGTCGAGCGGTGAGGCCGGCGTCCAGCCGTTCATCAGCGCGGTGACGTAGGTGTAGGGCTTGAACGACGAGCCCGGTTGGCGGAGCGACGTGGTGTAGTTGACCTGCCCCCCGATGGCCGCATTGGAATAGTCCACGCTGCCGACCATGGCCAGCACTTCGCCGGTGTGTGGGTTCATCACGAGCATCGCACCGTTGTTGACTCGATAACTGGGGCCGTAGCGCGCGACGCCGTCGCGAACGGCCTGCTCGGCCAGCGCCTGCGCTTTCGGATCGAGGGTGGTGACGATCTTGAGGCCGCCGCGCAGCAGGTAGCCCGGATCGTAGCGTTGCTCCAGCTCGCTCCAGACGTAGTCGACGAAATGCGGTGCGAGCGAAGCCCGCTGGCCCGCCGCCGCCTGGTGGGCCGCGGTCAGCACCGGTCGCAGGTCCTGGGCGTACGCCTTGTCAGCGACGGCGGCGTTGATGTACCCGCCGCGCACCATCGCGTCGAGCACGTCGCGCTGCCGGCCGCGCGCGTGCGCGAAGCCCTCGGCGGTAAACGGATTCAGGTACGTCGGCCGTTGGGGCAGTCCCGCGAGAAGACTGGCTTCGGCGAGAGTCAGGCTTCGCGCCGAGATGGCGAAATAGGTTTGAGAGGCTGCCTCCACGCCGAAGGACTGGTTGCCGTAAAAGATCGTGTTGAGGTACATCTCCAGGATCTGGTCCTTGGTGTACTGGCGCTCGAGCTCGACGGACAGCACCAGCTCTTTCGCCTTGCGGTCGAGGCTGCGGCTGTTCGCGCTCGCTCCCAGCAAGTAGTTCTTGACGAGCTGCTGGGTGATCGTGCTGCCGCCCTGGGCTGCTCGCTGGTGGAGGATGTCGTACACGCCGGCAGCCAGCATCCGAACCGGGTTGACCGCGCCGTGGTTGTAAAAATCGCGGTCCTCGATCGCGATCGTCGCATGGCGCAGATCCCACGAGATTTCATTGAGCGGCACGACCGTGCGGCGCTGCATGTAGCGCTCTTCCAGTAGCGTGGTGCCATCGCGCGCGTAGATGCGGGTCGTTTGTGGCAGGCTCTGCGCGCTCAGATGGTCGAGGCTCGGCAGCTCACCGGCATAGCTGTAAAGGAGCGTCCCGGTGCCGACCAGGATGGTCAGCACCCCCGCGATCGCCAGCAGGAGGATGCGCCGGATCCAGTGCGGTCCCGTATCGCTCCTCCTCCCCCTTCTGGAGAGGGTCGTCGAGGGGGTCCGAAAAACGCCGGAACGGCGTCGACGGCGCCGACCGGGAGGAGAACCCATGGGGCGCCCGGTTAACGACGGCATAAGGCGGAAGGTTACCCCACATTGGGGGGGAGGGTCGGGCCCGCCGGCCCACGCGAGCCGCGCTGTGCAGATGCGGGACCAGCTGCCCGTGACAAAGCGAGAGCAGATGCGAGCGTTAGAGGCGTTCGGGTGGGGGCCTGTGTACTCCTAGTGCAAAACCGCTGCGCGAGCGTAGCTCGCCGCCGCGTAGAGCGGCCCCAGCAGCAGCCCCATCAAGACGACGCCGGCGGTCGCCAGCCCCACCGCGACCAGAATCCCGCGGTCGAGTCGGGCGGGTCTCACCTCGAACACTGGTGGGTCGATGAAGATCGTCCGCAGGACGCGCACATAGCCGAGCGCGGCCAGGACAATGTTGGCGACGGCGATGACCGCCAGCCAGGCGTAGCCGCCATAGACCGCCGCCTGCAGCACGAGCAGTTTGCCGAAGAACCCCGCGGCCGGCGGCAGGCCGGCGAAGGAGAGCAGCGCCACGGTCAGGGCAATCGCCAGCTCCGGAGACCACCGGGACATCCCGGCCAGGTCGCGGATCGCATCGCTGTGGATCGACCGGGCATAGGCGATCACCGCCGCATAGGCGCCGATATTGGTCAGCGCCAGCGCGACCAGGAAGACCAGCAAGGCGTTGATCCCGGTGCCCTTCACGTTGGTCAGCGCCGCCAGCGCGAACCCGGCCTGGGCGATCGTCGAGTAGGCGAGCAGGCGCCGGACGCTGGTTTGGGTCAGAGCCAGCAGGTTCCCGGCCGTCATCGCGACCGCCGCCACCCCGGCGATGACCGCTGGATAGGCGATCCTGCTACCCGAAAAGGTGGTGGCGATGAGCCGGCCGAAGACGGCGAAGGCGGTCACGACACCGACCGATTCGATGTAGATGACCACCCGCAGCGGGACGCCGACTTCGAACCCACGGGTCCACCAGCGCGTCGGCAGCAGACCCATTCGCAGCGCGAATCCGCCCAGCAACAGGCTCAGAGTCAGCATCACGGCCGCCTGGTCTGGCGTCACCGCGTTGAGCGCGTGACCGGCCGCGGCGAGCCGGGTCTCGCCAGTCAGGCCGAACAGCAAGGCCAGGCCGTAGAGCAACAGTCCCGCGCTGGCGGCACCGGCCGTCAGGTACGCAAAGCCGGCGATGGAGCCGGCCGGTCCCCGCCGCGCCAACCCGGCGAGCACATAGAGGTTGATGGCGAGCAGTTCCAGGCCGAGGAAGATCGCCACAATTTCCGCCGCGGAGGCGGCCAGCGCGGCGCCCAACGTCGCCAGCAGCACGAAGCCCGGAAGCGCGGGCGAGGGGGTCTCCCCGGGAAGGATGTCCGCGGCGCTGACCAGCAGCGTTAGCGCGGCAGCGGCCAGCACGACCACATCGATGAAGATCGCGAAGCCGTCGAGCAGGAAGGCGCCATCGAGGATGACCAGCGTCTGCTTGAACTGGGTCGAGAGCGCCAGGAAGGCCAGGATGACGGTGATCAGGGCGACGGACGTCGTCAGCGCGCTCGAGGAGAAGCGCGCCAGGACGAAAACCACGATCGCACCGCCCAGCAACCAGAGCTCGGGCGATAACGCCAGCAGGTTGCCGAAGGTTCGCACGGCTATCCGCCGCTAAGGCGCGTGAGCAGGGTGATCACCGAGAAGTTGATGCTGTCCATCAGGATTGCCGGGAGAACGCCAAGCAGGACGATCAGGGCGACCAGTCCGACGCCGTTCGCCAGCTCGAGGGTTCCCAGGTCGCGGACCCGCGCGTGGCGCTCGGGCAGGGGGCCGAAGAGGATGCGCTGGACCGCCCAGATCATCGCGCCGGCCACCACCACGATCCCCAGCACCGCGAGCGGCGTCGCGATCCGGTGGCTGGGGTAGGCTCCGATCACGATCAGGAGCTGGCCGATGAAGCCGGCCAGGCCGGGGAAGCCGATGGCGGCCAGCGCCGCGATCAGCCAGAGGGCCGCGCCTCGGCTCATTCGGCCGGCCATCCCACCCATGGCGGCGATCGAGCCGGTGTTGGCGCGCTCGACGATGGCCGCTGCCAGCTGCACCAGGAGAGCCGCCGTCAGCCCGTCGGCCACCATCAGCAAGACGGCGCCGTTGACCGCCACCGGCGCAGCCGAGGCCGCTGCCAGCAGCACGAGTCCCATGTGACTCATCACCACGTAGCCGATCAGACGGCGCAGATCGCCCTCCGCCAGGGCCGCGACTGCACTCCAGAGCACGGTCAGCAGCGCGATCACGATCACCGCGCCCACGATTCGGTGAAAGCCGAGCTGGAACTCTCCGACGTCGACCCGGATGATGCCGTAACCGCCGAGCTTCACGGTCAAGCCGACGAGGATGAGGCCGACCGGCGCCGGCGCCTGCGCCTGCGCGTCGATGAACCAGTTGTGGAACGGGAAGACTGGGAGTTTGATCGCGAACGGGATGAAGAACAGCCAGGTCAGCATGGTGGCCGTCGTGGCGGGAAGGGTCACGTCGTGCAGCGTGACGATGTCAAAGGTCCGCGTTGGCGATTTGAAGTACAGGATCAGGATGGCGAGCAGCAGCAGCGCGCTGCCCGCCAGGTCCACCGCCAGGAATTTCCAGGCGGCGTGCAGGCGGCGCGGGCCACCGAAGCGGGCGATCAGCAGGAACATGGGGACCGCCTGCAGCTGCCAGAAGAGGAAGAACAGCAGGTAGTCGAGCGAGGCGAAGACCCCATTGACGCCGGTCTCGAGGACCAGCAGCAGGACGAAGTATTCTTTCGACTGCTCGCGGATGCGGCTGGACGCCAGCCCCGCGAAGACGAAGAGAAAGGCGCTCAGCAGCAGCAGCGGCATGCTGACCCCGTCCACGCCCAGGTGGTAGCTGGAGCCGATGCCCGGCAGCCATCCGCGGCTCTCCTCGTAGGCGAAGGTCCCGGTCTGGTCGCGGAAGCCGTACCACATGACGACGCCGAGCCCGAGCACGACGAACATCGCCGCTAGCACGAACGACCGGATCCGATCCCGGTGCTGATCTGTTCGCGCCGGGAAGAACAGCAGGGCGATGGCCGCGATCGCCGGGATCCAGACCATCCCGCTGAGCAGGAGCGTGGGGAACTGGACAGGGGTCGCCGTCGTGGTCGGGATCGCCTGCAGCAACGTCATCCCGTTTTCCCGATCAGCCGGCCGGCCAGCACCATCGTGATGACAGCGAGCGCCACCACCCCGGCGAAGAGGCCGATCAGCAACTGGCGCAATCCCAGGTCACCGAGCCAGCGCCGCGGCTGCCCGGCGAAGGCGACGCTGTCGGACAGCAGGTCGAGGGCGCCGGCGATGAGGCGCGTCTCGACCCAGCTGGACGCGCGGCTCGCCGGCAGGAGCACGCCCACCGCGGCCAGCCGGTAAGCGCGCTCGATGAAGAAACCCTCCGCGATGACGCGACGAACCGGTTCCAGTGCGGCCACCGGCCGCCGTCGGCTGAAGAGGATCCAGCCGATCGCGGCGCCAGCGATCGCGGCGATGGCGATGGTCCCGGCCGCGACGAAATGGGAGTTCGAGACCGGCACCCGGGGAAACGTGATGAAAGCGATCGGATCGGCGCGCCCGCGGAAGCCGCGAATCCCGGCGACAACGGAGATGATGGCGAAGATCGCCATCGCGAACGCTGCCCGACCGCCCGCATCGCGGATGCGGTCCGGCTCGAATCGCCGGCGGCGAGCCGTCTCCCCCAGGAAGACGAGGCCGAAGATCCGGACGAGCGCCATGGCACCGATCAGGGTGACGCCGACGATCACGATGATCGCGGGGGTGCTACCGATCGCGAGCGCTTTGGAAAGGATGGCATCCTTGCTCCAGAAGGAGCTGAACGGTGGAATGCCGGCCGCCGCGGCGACCGCGATCAGGGTGAGCCAGCCGGTAAACCGCATCCGCTGCCACAGCCCGCCCATCTCCGCCAGCCGCTCGGTGCGCAGTTCGCGGATGATCACGCCGGCGGCCAGAAAGAGCAACGCCTTCGGCCAGGCCTGGGTGAACACCTCGAACGCGCTGGCGCCGAAGGCGCCGATGCCGAGCGCCAGCACCATGAGGCCGAGCTCGCCCATGGTGGTGTAGGCGATGGCCCGTTTCAGGTTCTCCTGGAAGAGCGCGAAGACGACGCCGAGCACCGCGCTCACCCCGCCGACGATCGCCACCAGCGCCAGTCCCCGCGGGCTGGCGTGGAAGAGCGCATAGGCGCGGGCAATCAGGTAGACGCCACAGAGGGCGGTCCCGGCTGAGTGGATCAGCGCCGCGGCCCCCGCCGGCGCTTGCGCGGTCCCCGGCAGCCAGACGTGCAGCGGAAACTGCGCCGATTTTGCGGCGGCGGCGATAAAGACGAGGATCGACATGGCGAACAGGCCATTGGCGCTGACCTTGCCGCCGGTGTACTGGCCCGCGAGTACCGCGAAATTGAGCTCGTTGAACCGGAAATAGATGTAGGCGATCCCGACCAGCAACGCCATGTCTCCGATCAGCGACACGATGAAGGCGCGCGACGCCGCCGCCGCGGCCTCTTCGCGCTGCCACCAATGCCCGATCATCAGATAGGTCGACAACGTGGTCAGTCCGAAGAAGAGCAACATCTCGAAATAGTTCGTCGAGGCGACGACGCCGATCATGGCGAAGGTGGCCAGCAATAACACCGCGAAGAAGCGGATGGGGCCGTCCTCCCGGCGGATCGTCGCGAGCGCGTAGATCTGGACCAGCAAGCTCACCAGTGAAACCGTGAGCAACATGACCGAAGCCAGCGGGTCGAGCAGCACGCCCCACATCAGCGTGAACTGGCCGGCAGCGCCGGCCTGGCCGGTGAAGAACTGAAGGAAGGTGCCGTTGCGCTGCCCGGGCAGCGGATGGGCCAGCTCGATCGCCAGCACGATCACGGCGCAGACGACGGTGGCCAAGGTAAAGGTCACGGCGATCCCGGCGCTGAGCCGGCGCGAGTCGATGGTGAAGGCCAGGATGATCAGCAGCCCGATCAGCGGCAACAGCAGAGCGAACAGCTCGACCAGCGTTGGGCTCCAGGTGTCCAGCGGGCCCTTGGGCGCGGCGGCGAGCAGGGCGAGGGTCACGACGCGGCCGCCCTAGCCGCGATCTGCATCGACAGCGAAGCTGCGGCTCTCCCGGTAGATCAGCGCGGCCATTGCCACCCCGACCGCGAGCTCGGCGACGGCGACCGCCCCAACGACCAGCGCCATCGACCCGGCGACATTCTGCTGAGCGGCCGCGGCCTGGCCCTGGACGCCGAACCGTCCAAAAGCGACGAAGGCGATCGCCCCGGCCAGCAGCACGAACTGCGTGCCGAGCAGGGTCGTCACCGCGCTGCGCCTCGCCACCAGCGCGAAGGCCCCCGCCGCCAGAAGCGCCGCCGAGGCCAGGAGAACGGCGCTCAGGCCGACGCTCATCCGCGCCTACCCGGAGTCCGTGGAGCTCGACTGCCCGCCAGCAGCAAGCCAGAGCCAAGTGCCGCGGAACCGATCACGACCACGACCGTCGCCAGCGCGAACCGGTATTCGTCGGTCACCGTGGTCAGAAATGACGTGCAGCACGCGACCGCCTGGGAGCTTTCTCGAATCGGCCAGGACGTCACGGCGGCCACCACGCCGACCAGTGCGAGGAGCGCGGCGGCGACCGCCGCGCCGATGATCCACTCCCGGCTGAAGGGGCCGACGGTCGCCCGCTGGAAGCCGCTGGTGTCCCGCAGCAAGCCGGCCAGCAAGAGCGCGCTGACCGAGGTGAAAATCAGCAGCTGCACCGCGAACAGCACGAATGGGGCGATCGTTAGATAGAGGATGGAGACCAGCAACATGGTCGCGGCGAAGGCGCCGATGGCGTACAGCGTGCTCCGCAGCAGGACGCTGGCGAGCGCGCCGGCGATCATCAGGATCAGAACCAGGTAGATAAGAACCACGAGCGGCGCCGAGGTGATGGGCTGCGGCAGGGCGCCGATCAGAAGCACGGCGTCAGATTCTAACTGGCGGACTCAATACTCGACCTCTCCTTCCCCAGGGGGCCAGTAGGTTTCCTCCTTGATGGAGGCCTGGTCGAAGCCACATCGCTTGAGAATCCCTCGGGCGTTCACGATCATCCCGGCGTTGCCGCACAGGTACGCGGTGGTCGTCTGTGGGGTCAGGTCGAGCAGGTGATCGTACTTGCGGATGAGGTCGTCCACCCTCCCCCGCTCGCCTTTCCACTCGGGATCCTCCCACGGCCGGCTGATGGTCTGAATGTAGGTGAGCCGCGGATACTTGCCGGCCAGGTCCAGCAACTCGCGGTCGTAGCCGAATTCGTCCGACCGGGACACGCCCTGCAGCACGATGAAGCGAAACGGCTGGGCCAGCCGCCCTTCCTCGAGGTCGCGTACCAGGGTCCGGACCATGCTGATGTAGGGGGCGATGCCGGTGACGGTCGAGATCAGGAAATGCTGCGTATGGCCGGACTTGACGTCAACGTTGAAGATCCCCTTGGCCTTCTTGCGCATGTAGACACAGTCCCCCACCTGCAGCTCATAGAGCTGCGGTGACAACGCGCCTTCGGGCACTCGTTCGATGAAGAACTCGAGCTCGGACTCGTAGGGGCTGGAGACGATCGAGAAGGCACGCTCGAGGACCTTGTCGTGATTGTCCAAGCCGAAGGCGACATACTGTCCCGCCTTGAAGACCAGTGGCTCCGGCGGTTTCATCCAGACCGTCCAGAGCGTCGGCGAGTAGTCCTCCCGGCGCGTGATCGGCGCCATCATGTACTTCTCGGAATGGTCTACGGCCACGGCCTCATCCTATTTCAGCGCCCGGCTGCGAGAATGGCGGCCCGAAGATCAGATCGAGCGCCACGGCGAAGAGCGCCAGCACCACGCCGCCGCTGACGAAGGCGAAGATCGCACCACCGCTGAGGTAGCCCCGGCCCCAGAGCGCCCCCACCAGGAACAGGAATGAGCCCAGCAGCCCCAGCCAGTACGCCGTCCGACCGCGCCAGGCGAGCCGGGCCGCCACCACGGCGCCAAGACAGGTCAGGTACACCAGCGCGATCAGTGCGAAGGTCGGGAGCAGCGGGTGCTGAGAAGCAGCGTCGAGAAGGGTCACCCCTCGCCCACGGCAATCGCCCCGCCGCCGATCACCCGATCGCCGTCGTAGAAGACGGCCGCCTGGCCCGGAGCCAGCGCACGCTGCGGCACCCCAAAGTCGATGCGGGCGCGGTCGCCGAGCGGCGTTACGACGGCAGCGGCCTCGGCGGCGTGCGAGCGGACCTTGATACTCGCGGTGAACGGGCCGCCGGGCGGGCGACCGTTGACGTAGCGGACGTCCTCGACCCGGCATGCCGTTCGAAGCAGCTGCTCGCTCCCGCCAACGGTGATGGTATTGGTCGCCGCGTCGATGCCGCTGACGTAGCGCGGCGGTGAGGCGGAGCCGGTGGCTTGCAGGCGAAAGCCCGATCGTTGGCCGACGGTGTACATCGCGATGCCGTCGTGCTCGCCAATCACCGCCCCGCCCTCATCGACCACGGCGCCGGGCCGCACGCGTTCGCGAAAGCGGTCTTTCAGCAGGGTGCGGTAGCTTCCGTCGGCCACGAAGCAGATCTCCTGGCTGTCCGGCTTGGTGGCCGTCACCAGCCCCAGGGCCGCGGCCTTCTCGCGGACCTGGTCCTTGGACCACGCGCCGACCGGAAAGCGCAGTACGCGCAGCTCGTCCTGGCCCAGCTGGTAGAGGACGTAGGACTGGTCCTTGCGCGGATCAACGGCCTTGCGCAGCGTATAGCCGTCCGAGTCATGCTCGATACGGGCGTAGTGCCCGGTCGCAAGCACATCGGCCCCGAGCGCCAGCGCCTTTCGCAGCAGCAGACCAAACTTGATCGTCTCGTTGCAGCGGATGCACGGGTTCGGCGTGCGGCCCGAGAGGTAGGCCTGGGTGAAAGGGTCGATCACGGCCGAGCGGAAGTCGTCCTCGAAGTTCAAGACGTAATACGGGATGCCGAGCCGGGTCGCGACCCGCCGGGCATCTTCGACCGCGTCCAGCGAGCAGCAGCCGTGGTGTTTGTCGAAGTCCCGGGCCGCCATCTCCTTCGGCCAGAGCTGCAAGGTGACGCCGAAGACTTCGTGGCCCTGCTCGCGCATCATTGCGGCGGCGACCGACGAATCGACGCCGCCGCTCATGGCGACGGCAACCTTCATGCCGGCTCCAGTCGTTCGACCCCGATTCCCCGGCTGCGGCAAAATTCGAGTGCACGGTCGACCTCGGCTGCCTCGCCGTCGAGATCCAGCTCGACCCAGCCGCTGTCTTCGGCCACGTCGGCGCGCCGGATGTTGGTCACCACTTTGAAGTCCTGGCCAAGCCGGTAGATGATCGGATCATTGAGGGTCTCGCCACGAAAGGTGAGGCGCACTGTTGTCCGCGCCACAGGAGCGTCAGCCCCCTGCAACCGCCGGGACGATGGAAAGGTCGTCGCTGTCCTTCAGCGGCGTGTTGAGGCCGGACCCGAAGCGGATGTCCTCATCGTTCCGGTAGATGTTGATGAACTGCCTGAGCTCGCCCTTATCGTCGTAGAGACGCTCACGAAATCCGGGATATTTCTGATTCAGCTCATCGAGCGCCTGCGAGACGTCGCGGGCATCGACCTCGACGATGGCCGCCCCGCGGGTCAGCTGGCGCAGGGCGCCGGGGACACGAATTTTGACCGCCATGTGGTGGTCATTATAGGTAGCAGCCCCTCTCCCTCCCCCACTCGCGGGGGAGGGTGGGGGCTCTCGATTACGCTGCGCGAACGATCTGGTCTTGCTTGCCGCGTTGGGCGACCATGTAGTAGATCGCACCGATGATCACGATCACGCCGACGGTCGCCTCGAAGATCGGGATATTACCCAACGCTCCAAGGTCGGGGATGTTCGGCAAAGAGCTGATGGCCGGGTTGATGATGCTGCCAGGCCGCGGCCAGAGGAAGTTGACGAGCATGCTGCCGCCCCACACGAGGGCCAGGGCGTTAACGATCAGGCCCCAGCCACCCAGCTTGAAGGGCGCCGCCTCGGTTGGCCATCCTTTCGTCCGGGCGATCAGGATCGCGAGATTACCGAGCAGGTACGAAAGGTAGATCATCCCGGTGGCCGAGATCGCGATCGTGCCTGCCCCCGCGTAGTAGAGGAACGGCACCGCCGCCAGCACGCCGACCACGATGCACACGCCGACAGGCGTATGCAGGCTAGGGCTTACCTTGTTGTAGTAGCGAGATAGGGGAAGCTTGCCGTCGCGCGCCATGCCGAAGGCAAGGCGGATGGTAGAGGTCTCGATCGCCAGGCAGCAGACGTAGATGGCCGCGAGGACCACCAGGAGATAGACGTTGGCCATCCAGCTTGGCAATACGGCCGTCAGGATGTCCGCTGGCGAGGTTATTGTGGCCGGCGACGCGCCGGCAGCGGCGACGTACTTACCCATATCCGGGATTGCGATGAGAATCGAGTAGAGAAAGATCCCGCCGATGATGAACGCACCGACGACGGACGCCAGGACGGCGCGGGGAGCCATGGCGCGTGGATTCTTGGTCTCCTCGGCGAGCGTGCTCGCCGTGTCAAACCCATAGATGACGAACAGGGACATGAACATCGCGGCCAGGAACGCGCCGCCGGTGAAGCCGGTGCCAAGGTACTTGCTATCGAAGACGACCGTCGCCGACTGGTGGTGGTAGAAAATCAGGAGGACGAGGGCGAAGACCACCATGCCGAGGATCTCGAATACAACCCCCGTGTTGTTGATCAACGCAACCAGCCGGACCCCGAAGATGTTCAACAACGTGATGCTCGCCAGAAACACGAGGGCGATGGCGACCTGCGTCTGGGCGTTGTTGGTGATCGTCATTCCGAGGTTGTTCAGGAGCGGGATCAGGACCAGCCCCGGGATGGTTGACACCACGGCCGTGACCGTGATGACGCCGGCAAACAGGTAGATCCAGCCGGTCATCCATGAGTAAGGTCGGTTCGCCAAGTACTTGGTCCACTGGTAGACAGAGCCGGCGACCGGAAAGTGAGCGCTGACCTCCGCAAAGTTCAACGCCACGATGAACTGGCCAAGCGCGACCAGTGGCCAGCTCCAGAAGAAGAACGGCCCAGCGATCGCTAGGCCGATTGGCGCAAAGAGCGTGAAGATGCCGGTGCTCGGCGAGATGTACGAAAACGCGACGGCAAAGCTCGAATAGACACCGAGCACTCGCCTGAGTTCTTGCTTGTAGCCAAAGCGGCCCAGGTCGCGGGCGTCGGCCGCCTCCTGGCTCCCGGCTGCCTGCTGCGCGGACTGCGGCGGACGCGTCAAGACGTCGTCGGGCATGGGTAGGTTCCCTCCTCTCCTTTTTAGGTTCTTGCCTAACCTAGCAGGCGATCAGGAGTTCGTCAATCCGCCGTTTGGGCCGGGGGAGCGCTCCGGGCAACCGCCCGGAGCGCCCTCAGACCTTGCGCTACGACTTCAGGACCGACTCTCCGGTTGCCGTGACCAGCTCGAATTCCGCGCTGGTCTGGTGGCTCCTGCCGATCAGCCAGAAGGCGACACCGACGAGGACGATGACGACCATCGTGCCAATCGTCCACAGCTCCCACGTCCCGCGGGCCACGCCGCTGACGGCGGCGGTGGCGTCGCCGGTGAAGCAGCCGCTGGAACTGCAGATACTCGGCCAGAGCGAGAAGACGGTCGCCGCTACCACGAAGAACTCGGTCAGAATGACGGTGACCCAGAGAACCGGAGCCCCGCCCGGGATTCGGTAGCCTCTCCCGGTCGTCCCGTACCGCTTCCGCAGCGCAATGATCGCTGGAAAGACCGCGACGTAGGAGAAGGTGGTGGTCGAGATGGTGACCGCAAGCACCGTCGCAAAGAAACTCCCCAGGTTGCCGGACGTCAGCAAGAAGCTGAGGACCAGGAAGACACTGGCGACGATCCCCGATAGCACGTTGACCGGTACCGGCGTTCCGAAGCGCTTCGAGAAATGGCCGAGGGGGCGCGGGCCCGAGCCAGCAAGCGAGCTAATCGCCATGGCGCGGTCCGAACCCATCAGCCAGACGACGCCACTTGCCAGCAGCGAGAAGATGACGGCAGCACCAACAAGGTACGTAAGGAGGCTGGCAGCACCGCTGCCGAAAACGCTGGCGACGACCGCCTGGTAACCGGTCACGAAGCCCTTGACATTTGAGATGTTCTTGCTGGAGACGACCAGCAGGATGCCGCCCACCGGGATGAGGTAGAAGACCAGGCCCGCCAGCCATGTGACGACGATCGACCGGGGCACATCGCGGCGAGGATCGCCCATCTCCTCACTCGCGTTGGACTGCAGTTCGAAGCCGACGTAGTTGAAGATCAGCACGCCCAGCACGCCGACAAAGACGCCGGCCGTCGGGAAGAGATCTCCACCGTTGATGCTACCGGCATTCTTTCCGGCGACGATCGCGCCGAGGACGAGCACGCCGAACAGCAGGATTAACACGACGCGAACAACCGTGCCGAGGGCAGGCACCCACTTCATGTTGCGAAGCGACAGGATGTTCATCGCGATCGCAACCCAGACGAACGCGAGTCCGACGACAATCGCCAATCCTGTGTTTCCGCCGATCTTCGTCCCCCAGAGCGTGTCCATCGCCGCGATGGCGGTGACGGCCAGCGTACCGCCCAGCCAGACCGGGTTCGCCACCCAGTAGACGACGGTCGTGATGGCGCCTGCTAAATGGCCGAAGGCCAAACGGACCCATTCGTAGACGGCGCCCTCGACGGGGATATTGGTGCCGAGCTCGGCAATGATCAGCCCGTACGGGATCAGGAAAAAGATCGAGAGGAAGACGAGCCAGAAAAGCGTTTGCGTCCCGAAGCTGGCGACCTGACCGAGCGTATCGATACCAACCAAAGCGCAAATACTGAAGAGCGCGAGGTCCCACCGGAACAATGACTTCTTGAGTTTTCGCTTCTGTTCGATCACATCGGACGCCGCCGGCGGGGCGGCTGTAATCGTTGCCAATGCTTACCCTCCTTGCGTGTTTGACCCTAGGCGGGGCCTGAGCGCAAATCTGATCCTGCGCCGACCGGTTGTCAAGGGACGGTTGGCGAATTCAACCGTCGCTATACTCCGGCGGTGCCGGCTGAATACGACGCGATCATCGTCGGGGGCGGCCACAACGGCCTGGCGACCGCCGCCTACCTGGGCCGCGCCGGACTGAAGAGCCTGGTCCTCGAGCGGCGAGACGTGCTGGGCGGCGCCGCGGTCAGCGAGCATCCCTGGCCGGGCTACACCGTCTCGACGCTGTCCTACGTCCTGTCCTTGATGCCCCCCGAGGTGATCCGCGAGCTCGAGCTCCACCGGCACGGGTTGACGCTCTACCCGCTGGCGGCCGACTACTACGTCCCCTTCCCGGACGGCTCCCACCTGCTCCTCACGAAGGATCCGGCGCAGGCAAAGACCGAGATCGCGAAGTTCTCCAGGAAGGACGCCGCAACCTGGCCCGTCTTCAGCGACTACCTGGCCAAGATCGCCCGCCTGGTCCGACCGTTGCTGCTGATGACGCCGCCCGCGGTCGGGGCGAAGTCTCCGGCGGACCTGCTGGAGCTCGCCCGATTCGCCTGGAAGCTCAAGGGGCTCGACGTGCAGGGAACCGGCGACTTCGTCAAGGTCATGACGCTGTCAGTCGCCGAGTTACTCGACGAGTGGTTCGAGTCACCGCAGGTCAAGGCGGCCCGCTGCGTCTCCGGCGCGATCGGCACCTACGGCGGGCCGTACACGCCGGGAACGGCCTACGTCCTCTTGCACCACTACATCGGCGAGGTCGACGGCCAGATGGCCGAGTGGGCGTTCGTTCGCGGCGGCACGGGAGCGGTCTCGGAGGCGATCGCCGATGACGCCCGCGAGCACGGCGCCGAGATTCGCACCAACGCGCGGGTCGGCCGGGTTCTGGTCGAGAGCGGCCGCGCGGTTGGCGTCGCGCTGGCCGACGGTACGGAGTTGCGGGCGCGCGCCGTTGTGTCGAACGCCCACCCCAAGATCACGTTTTGCGAGCTGGTCGACGCAAGTCAGCTGCCGGCCGACTTCGTGCGCGCCATCGATCGCTACAAGACGCGCTCCGGCACGGTAAAGATCAACCTGGCGCTCGGAGAACCGCCGCGATTCAGCGGACTGGCCGCCGAAGACTCGATGACGGCCGCGCGCTCCTTCGTTCAGCTCTGCGACTCGATGGAGTACCTGGAGCATGCCTTTGACGATGCGAAATACGGACAGCCTTCACGAGAACCGTATTCGGATGGCGTGCTGCCGACAATGGCCGACGACTCGCTGGCGCCGTCGGGGAAGCATCTGATGAGCTGCTTCACGCAGTACGTCCCGGCAAGTTGGTCGCAGGCGCCCCATCGCGACGAGCTCGAGGCCTACGCCGACCGCGTGATCGACGGCTACGCACGCTTCGCGCCGAACCTGAAGACGGCCGTCGAACACCGCCAGGTACTCGGTCCGTACGACATGGAACAGGAGTACGGGCTGGTCGGCGGCAATATCATGCACGGCGACCTGACCCTGGACCAGCTGTTTTCCTGGCGGCCGGTCGCCGGCTACGCCGACTACCGCACGCCGATCAAGGGCCTATACCTTTGCGGGTCCGGCACGCACCCGGGCGGAGGCATCAGCGGCATCAACGGGCGCAACGCCTCCCGAGAGATCCTGAAAGATTTGAGATGGTCACCCCGCCGCGCACCGGCTTGACTCGTCGTGACCCGACGGCTACGCTGTGTCCAACTGACCGCTTTTGTCCCCAGAAGGAGGAATGATGAAGCGCATCGTATTGGCCGTCACCAGCGCCCTCATCGCGATCATGCTCTCGTTCGTTACCTCCGCTGCCGGCGACGCGACCCTCAACTTTGGAGCTGAGCTCAATGCCGCCGCGTGCGGTGGGAAGCCCATCATCGACGTCACCCAGACGGTCCTCAACGATGCCGACAGCGGCTTTGGCGGCGTCTGGGCGTTTGACAACTACTCGCGCCACATCAAGGTCTTCCAACTCTCAGATGGAAACTTCTGCGCGACCACCCGCTACGAGGGACGTTTCACGACGATCGCCGGGGTCAGCCCCTCGGGTACGAGTTTCGTTAGTGCGGGGATCAGCGCGCCGTTCATCGGCGGTTACCGTGCGACCGAATTCGCGGGTACGCTCCTGGCATCGCCACCCGCGTCAACCCATGGCAACATCGGGACCTTCGATTACAACTGCGACGCCTTCAACTGCCCCGGTTTCGTCGACTGGACGACGCTCTACTTCTCAACGACGACCGGCTTCAACCTCGACTGGTGGGGCTGGATCTACCACGGCGGCAGTAACGGAACCTGGGTCAACGCCATCACCGGAAGTACCGGCGACATCACTGGGTAAAGGCCGCTGGCCAATCCACCTCTCCCTCCCCCGCTTGCGGGGGAGGCGGATTCAAGTGGTCGGCGCAACACCGGGTTGCTCTGACGCCGTTGAGAATAACCCGGCGAGGGCCTCAGCGGGATCCATCCAGCCGAGGGTCTTCCGGGGACGACGGTTCATCTGGTCAGCCAC
>Ga0307479_10000618_pt1 | contig 31870 bp, 34 predicted proteins | sample atmos_gasesECM4C_FD_203743 | JGI IMG/M metagenome (GOLD analysis project Ga0307479, IMG submission 203743) | Hardwood forest soil microbial communities from Morgan-Monroe State Forest, Indiana, United States - atmos_gasesECM4C_515 | ecosystem: Environmental > Terrestrial > Soil > Temperate...
TGGGTCGTGGTCATCACCGAAATTCCGTGGCTGGTGCAGAAATCGCGATTGGTCGAGAAGATCGCCGAACTGTTGAACGAGAAAAAGCTACCGCTGGTCGGCGACGTCCGCGACGAGTCCGCCGAGGACATCCGCCTCGTCATCGAGCCGAAGTCGCGTGCAGTCGATCCGGAACTGCTGATGGAATCGCTGTTCCGGCTCACCGAACTGGAAAGCCGGATTCCCTTAAACCTCAACGTGCTGGTCAAGGGCCGCGTGCCCAAGGTGCTGGGCTTGGCCGAGTGCCTGCGCGAATGGCTCGACCATCTGCGCGACGTGCTGGTGCGTCGCTACAACTACCGCAAGGCGCAGATCGAGAACCGGCTGGAGGTGCTCGGCGGCTACCTGATCGCCTACCTCAACATCGACAAGGTGATCAAGATCATCCGTACCGAGGACGAGCCGAAGCCAGCGCTGATCAAGGCGTTCAAGCTCACGGAAGTCCAGGCCGACGCGATCCTCAACATGCGCCTGCGAAGCTTGCGCAAGCTCGAAGAGATGGAAATCCGCACCGAGGACAAGAATCTTCGCGGCGAATTGAAGGACATCAAGGCAGTGCTCGCCTCCGAACCCGACCAATGGTCGAAGGTCGGCGAGCAGGTGCGCAAGGTTCGCGACATGTTCGGGCCGAAGACCCCGCTCGGAAAACGCCGCACCAACTTCGCCGATGCGCCCGAGCACGATCTTGCGGCCATCGAAGAAGCCTTCGTCGAGCGCGAGCCGGTCACCGTCGTGGTTTCCGAGAAGGGCTGGGTGCGGACGCTGAAGGGCCATGTCGACGATCTCTCGGGACTTGCCTTCAAGACCGACGACAAGCTCGATCACGCCTTCTTCGCGGAGAGCACCTCTAAGCTGCTGCTGTTTGCCACCAACGGCAAATTCTATTCGCTCGACGTCGCCAAGCTGCCGGGCGGCCGCGGCCACGGCGAGCCGATTCGCATGTTCATCGACATGGACCAGGACGCGGCGCTGGTGTCGCTGTTCGTCAACAAGGGCGGCCGCAGGTTCCTGATCGCCAGCGGCGAGGGCCAGGGATTCATCGTCAAGGAGGAAGACTGCGTCGGCAATACCCGCAAGGGCAAGCAGGTCCTCAACGTCGACATGCCCAATGAAGCCCGCGCGATCACGACGGTTGCCGGCGACACGGTCGCGGTGATCGGCACCAACCACAAGATGGTGATCTTCCCGCTCGACCAGGTGCCGGAGATGGCGCGCGGCCGCGGCGTGCGCTTGCAGAAATACACCAGCGCCTCGTTGTCCGACGTCGCGACCTTCGATTCCAAGGCCGGGCTCTCCTGGAAGGACTCCGCCGGCCGCGAGCAGAGCATGACGCTGAAGGAATTGGCGGATTGGCGCGGCAACCGCGCCGACGCCGGCCGCCTCGCGCATGGCCTGCCGAAGTCGAACAGGTTCGGTCGGGCGGTGGAGTAGGGGCCCGCTCCGCGCGTCGGGCGAACTGCAATATTGCCCGCACTAACGCCCGGCCTTGATATCGGCGCGGGAGCAGCTGTCGTGCATGCATTCGCGGCCGCCGGCGCGCGCGCCGGCTGGGAACGGCGAAGGATTCGGCGGAGGAGCAATCAAGACTGGCACGCGCGGTCTGCCGCGATCATATGCTAAGCTTCGCACGGATGGGCGCGGTTCTCGTCCTGCAACTGATCGCGCACTAAGCGCGGCAACTGGGACCGGATCATCGCACCATCCGCGAGTCAGGCAGAGCCCTATGACCAAAGTGCTACCTCGCCCATTATTTCTGGAGCTCGATCTAATCTCGGAGCAGGGACGCGCGCTTCAACAATCCGTCGCGGAACGATACGGATCGAAGATCGCGGACGCCGCGAGGCTTGCAAGCAGAATGTTCTTGCTACGCTCACCGTGGGCTCCTGGGCTGCGGTTCGTCGGCGCCGAAACTGGGAGACGGGTACTGAGCGAAGATGGAGCAACACTTGTTCCGATCAGTCTAGGCGGATCGGGCGAGGAGCTCGAAGAAGCCTTTGTGTCTTGCGTGGGAGAGGGAATTGACCGGCTTGCGCAGATCGAGTCCTCCGGTGATGTCGTGGAAGTCGCGAGTCTAACCGAGATGACGGGTCGCATATGGCCTGCCGCCGCTACGGCGATCGGGCAAGTTGTCGCCAGCCGGGCTCTCGGAGAAGACACGCCGCTTGCGTGGGTTGCAGGAAAAAAGTTCGATCCCGCTTTCAGTTCAGATGGCGGTTGCGAGATATTGCTCCCCGCTGATTGGTGTCTGCGACGAGTCAAGGATCAAACGCACCTATCGCCACTGGCATCGCTGAGCGTGGGCGTAGCGGCCGGCCCGACATTCGACTGGGCCGCGTCAAGGGCCGTTCTCGAATTGATTGAACGCGACGCGGCGAGCCTTTGGTGGATAGGAGGGCGTCGCGGAAAGGCCATTCCGCTTGACCAACCAGCTATGTCCGACATCGTCAGGCTTGTCGCGGCCTTACGACGGGAGACGAATGATCGTGCCTTGTGGATGCTCGATATTACGACGGACATCGGGGTCCCGGTGGTCGCTGCACTGTCGTGCGACGAGGAGGGCCGACAACTTGCCTACGGGTTAGCCTCTCGTCTTTCGGTGAAGGAGGCGATGCGCGCTGCGATCCTTGAGCTCTGCCAAACTGAGCTTGCCATCTTGATCGCCGAGATAAAGCGAACCGAGGTCGGTGAGGACAGGCTCCCGCCAACAGACCGCTGTCATGTTGAACGTGGCGCGTCGATCGATGCAAATCGATGCGAATTGTTGCATCCTGTCGGCATTCGCGTAGACGCCAGCGAGCCGGAAGCTGAGCCCGAGCCTTCGGCGATCCTTAGTGCCCTGCATCGCATTGGCATCGAAGCGGCATTAGTGGACCTCACCCGTGCCGAATTCGGCATTCCGGTTGTGCGTGCGGTAGCACCCGCGTTGCAGTTGATGCCATCCGCTATTGTGACTGATCGGCTGCGACGAGAAATCGCGGCATCCGGCGGAGGTGCCCGCTACACTGGCGGCATTCCCTTGATATTGTGATCCAACTTCAATGGACAATCTGCCTATCTGTGATAATTCACGTAAGATAGTTCACGTAAACAGTTTCTCGCGTTCTGCGTGGCAGGAGAGATGCCGCTGCAAATTGAAAAGCTTGAAGTGGGGAGTCGCGGCCAACAGGAAGGTGCTGCCCTGTTTGTCACGCTGCTTGGAAAACTGTCCTTCCATGTCGACGGGCGAGAAATCGAGCTGCTGAGCCGAAAGACTCGGGCCTTGCTTGGATATCTGGCGCTTACCGAAGCGCAGGAGGAAAGCCGCGACAGGTTGGTAGGGTTGTTTTGGAGCGAGGCCCCGGAGGAGCGGGCGCGCGCATCATTGCGTCAGGCCCTTCATGAGATTCGCAATGCGCTGGTTCCCAGCGGCTTCTCTGGATTTCACACCGATAAGCTGGCTGTTGGGTTTGATCGCTCGCAAATCCGCGTGGATATAGTCGATGCTCTGAGAGATTCGATCGGCGGCAAACCGCATCCGCGGCTCCTGGAACAGCGCGGCCTGGTGGACGAAATTCTTGCCGAGGTTGAGAATAGCGATCCTGCGTTCCAGAATTGGGTGCTGGCGAAGCGGGAGACCATTCGCGACCAGCTCATCCGCCACCTCGAAAGTGCGCTGCGTGCACAGGACGGCATCACCGATGTTGGCCGGGATATCGCCAACGCGATCGTAAGCCTCGATCAGACGCACGAGGACGCGTGCCGGTATCTGATCCGCGGACATGTCGCAGACGGTGCCATCGGAAGCGCCCTCAAGGTGTACAAGAGCTTGTGGGATCTTCTCGATGCGGACTACGACGTCGAGCCGACCCAGCAGACCCAGGATTTGATTGTCGAGATCAAGGCTTCACTGCCATTTAGCGGCGCGTCGGCTGCCGACGAGCTGGCGCTCGAGCAGCTCGATGTGCCGCCAGTTGCCAAGCCGCCGCCAGTGGCGCTCTCGTTTTCTGCAGCGCCCGGTCTGAACGTCAACCAGCTATCGCTTTCGGGTTCGCGGCCGGCCCGGCTGATCCTGTCGGTCGGACCGTTTGTGCTTTCCGGTGCGAAATCGACCAAGGACCATCTTGCGCAAGGTTTTCGCCTCGAACTGATCGCATGCTTCGTACGATTTCGCGAATGGCAGGTGCGCGATCGGATCAGTTCTCCACCCGACGAGGCACCGAAAAATCCTGAAGATGAATTTATTCTGGATGCGAGCGGCTACGAGACCCGCAAGGGCATTCACCTGGTGGTGACATTACGGGACGGCGCCACAGGGACCTATCTCTGGAGTGAAAGTCTGACGCTGACGCTCGAGAACTGGCATCAGTCGCAGCAGAGCCTCGTGCGCCGCATTGCCTCCGCGCTCAATGTCCACGTCTCGGCCGAGCGGATGAACAGGATCACCAGTCGCCAAGTGGCCGATCTGAGGGCATACGATATCTGGTTGTTCGGCCAGGCCACATTGCTCGGGTTCGACCCGCATAGATGGGACAATGCGGCGGAACTGTTCCGCCAGGTCATCAAGGAGATGCCGGATTTCGCACCGGCCTTTTCAAGTCTGGCGCAGTTGAACAACTCCTACCACATCGTCAAGCCCGGCACGCCTCGAGACATCAACCGCACGATGCAGGCTCTTACCTATGCACAGGAGGCCGTGCGTCTCGATCCGCTCGATTCACGCAGCCAGCTATGCCTCGGGTGGTCGCACGCCATGGCCAAGCACTATGAGCAGGCGATGATCTATATTCCGCTGGCCTTCGAGCTGAACGACAACGATCCCTGGACCCGCGTATCGGCGGCCAATTGCTATGCATTTTGCGGTCGTCGCATGGAGGCCGCCGACATCATCGATGCGACGTTGCGACAAAATGCAGCGATTGCCCCAAGCCCGCTGCAGTGGGCCTATCACACGGCGATCCGTTTTGTGATCGAAGACTTCGAAGGCTGCGTTGCCGCCGCCGAGCTTGCCGGAGACCTCAATGCGAACGTCCCGGGCTTTAAAGCCGCCGCGCTCTATCACCTTGGCCGCAAAGAGCAAGCCCGGGCCGAACTTGATCGCTTTTTCTCGGTTGTGCGCAGCCGCTGGAGTGTGGACGAGCCCGCAACGCCGGCATCGATCACCCGCTGGTTTCTTCAGCTATTTCCGATCGCGGTGCCGCAAGGCTGGGAGCGCCTGCGCGATGGGATTGCCGGCGCTGGCGCTCCTGTCGACGGCCTTGCCTATGGTCAATGGTGAAGCGGTCACCCCCCACTTAGCCGCAGTTTCGAACTGAATAATCGCCGATGCGGGCGGCATGCAGATCCAGCAGCTGATGGGTACGCATTTGCGGGAGCGGTGCTGCAAAAAAGTCGTCATAGAATCGGGGCATCGGATATGGAGCTCCCGTCACCAGCTCCTGCTCGGTATCCTCAACCATGGATTTTGGCGGCAGCTTGATCACGGCGGTCTGCGAACTGTATTGAACAATTTCCAGCCCGACCATGCCGTCGGGAAAGCTGATGATCAGCCCGATATCGGCGGCTTGCGCCTGCAAGTCGTCCATGGTTCGTGGCAACGCCGGTGCGGGCCTGTCCGGAGAGATATAGTTGTTTCCGGTCGCCCACGATTTCACCAGCTTGCCCCAAAGGATGTCATCGCTCACCTCCAGTTTGGTGCCCATTTTTACTTCTCCGGTGGTTCGAGAAACCGAGCTGAACGGCCAGCGCCGTCACAGCTTTGGGGATATCGAGCTCGTCGAAAGCTTGCCCGCTATCCGCAGTTTCGAATTGAATAGTCACCGATGCGAGCCGCATGAAGGTCGAGCAATTTGTCCTGTGACATTGCCGGCAGAGGCTTCTCGTAGAATACGTCGTAGAACCTCGGCATCGGATAGGTCGCGCCGGGCTCGCGAAGCCTGGCTTCTGTTTCCTCCACCATTGCTTTCGGTGGTAGCTTGATGACAGCGGTCTGGGGGCTGTACTGAATGATCGCCAACCCGACCATCCCGTCCGGAAAGGAGATCGTCAGGTCGAGGCTGTTTGCGATGTCCTGCAGTTCTTTGAGTGTACGCGGAATGGGAAACGGAGGCCCGTTCTGCGTAACGTAATTCTTCCCCGTCGCCCACGACTTGACCAGCTTGCCCCAAAGGATGTCGTCGCTGATTTCGAGAGTTGAACCCATTCAATCCTCCTTACTTGCAAACATCTACCTGTCCTACTGCGGTACGATCGAACTCTGAGTCTCGATGAGCCCTTCCCACCGCATGAACTCCAGAAGCTCCTCGAAGCTGAAGAGGTCGGGTATCCGGGAAAGCGCTTCATCGGTGACGCCCAGCCGCTTCAGTAGTTCGGCCTGGTCCTTGATGTCCTGAAAAGGATCAAGCTTCAACTCGGCAACCCGCATGCGAGAGTCGTTCATCGCAGCTAGGAACGTTTCTGCGACGATGATCGAACCGAGTGGCCCTAATCGCTCACCGCCATGGCATTGGAAAGCTTCATGCAAGACAAAGAAGGGAAGCGGCGGATCGTCGGCGATAGCGGAAACATCTCCGGGGCCGAATTGCTCGGATATTCCGTTCGGATTGGCCGTGGCATTGAGCCAATCCGTAAGAGCAGGGGCATATTGGCCGTAGGCTGGAAGAAAGCTCGCAATCTCGGTACTCTTGGTGCGCAAGGCATCGATCAGTCTTGGTACCGACCAGATTCCGGCATATACGCCACTGACGAGATCGCGATTTGGAAGCCCGGCGGCGTCGCCGTTGGTGCCCACTCTCGGATTCAGCGGTGCGAAGAAATACTCGCTTCTCATAATCGGGGAGAAGTTTGGACGCAGGCGGCGGCTGAAGTTCGGGACGACCTGCGATCCGTTGATCTCGAAGAAATGGTCCCATTTTATGATCCACTCTTCAGGTAAGGGAACAAAACCTGGAGAACGCCGGGAGCAGATCTGTAACGCGCGCCCGGTCTCAAGTGCGACTTCGGAGTTCACGCGATAGCTGTTGCGGACCATCGCGTGACCGCATCGAAAAGCGCCGTGAGAAAACTCGACAGGAATGCCGTTGCCCTCACCGAGTAGCGATTTCTGTTCAATCAGGTAGTAACGAAGCACAGATGGGTCGAGGAGACGTTTGAGTACGTCCCGGAGGATGATCTTCCTGTAAATCAACGTCAGGAGGATGCGGGCGCAAATGAAATTCCGATAGGCATCGGGCGCAGTCACGGGCGGGCGACCTGCCTCAAGCTGGTCAAGGATGAAGTTGTGCATTCGATGAAACAGGCCGGTAATCTGCGCGATCAGAGCCTGGTCTTCATTGCGTGCATCGGCGACGAGCGCCTCTGAACGCAGGCATCGGCCAGGGTGGGCGCCATCGTCGATGCCGTCGTCGTTGACATCAACAGGTGTGGCTCGTCCGATGTCCGCGAACGGCATGGCCTTGGTCGATCCGGATCGGTCTCGCGCACGTCCGACGCGCAATCGGGTGCGCGGCATCAGTCCGCGAGAGCGGCTGCAGAGAGCGCTGAACTCATAGGCTTGCGGAGAGACGTCGGGACCGCCGCCATAGATCGTGTCGAGAGTCAGCGGTTGTAGTCGAGCATTCTCGAATCCAAACCGTCGGCCGCTCGAAGCGGCAAGCGATATTGAAGTGTTGACCAGGTCGTGGGTGATGAATTGCAACAGATAGGTATATCCCGAGGGGATCGTGCGATTCTCCTCGTCCGCCGGACGCCGCGGCTGCGGCTCACGGCTGATCCGCGCTGATAATTTGCGCACGAGATTGCGCAATTCCGGTGGACTCTTGCCTGCCCCGAACACAGACGATCCGGACAGCGGCAGCAAATTGCGCATGCCTCCCAAAGCCTGGTCGGCGGTTAACAGTGGCGAACCGTTTTCAAGTTCGGGAATGATCGAAACATTTATTCCGTGCATTGGGTGCCCCCACGCTTGATGCAAGATGAGTAATTCACGGCGCCGTCAATTGAACGTCAAAAACTGCAAGTAATTGAATCGGCGCGCCTTTTCTGCTCCGGCCGTAGCCGATAACAGGCGCTTAAAACTGGCATCGAAAGACTTGCACGGGGTATCGCATGTTGTGAAAATGTTGTTCGCCCATGTCCTCGAGCTGCAAGGGCAGAGCGCCCTGGATGCATCCCGCAAACACGCCGGACATTGCGATTCCGCCCGGAGGCGCGATCGTTTGCAGGCGTGCGGCTATATTCACGTCGTGACCGTAAATGTCTTCCAGGTCGGCCATGATGCGGCCCCAGCTTAGGCCGATGCGGAAAATGATGCAGCTGTCCCGTGCAATCCCTTGGCAGCGCTCCGCCATGCTCTGCTGCACATCAACGGCGCAACGCGCGGCGTCGAGCGCGGAAGGAAATTCCGCCAAAATTCCGTCCCCGGTCGATTTGACAAATCTTGCCCGGTATTCCTTGATTTTTGGATCGAGCAGCTCGCGCCGATGAGATTTGTAGAGGCTGTAGGTGTTTTCTTCATCGATAAGTATCAGCCGCGAAAACTCGACGATGTCGGCGGTGAGAACTGCGCCCCACCTGCGTTCGAGTTTATGTGCGGTTTCCGATTCATAGGTCGGCAGCAGTTGTTCAATCGCATTGAGGTGAATATTGCGCATATCGTACCTCATAAATTGCTGTGGGGCCGTGCGCTGTGGCGCCTCCGCCCCGATATGCGAGCAAACTCATCACGTCGGCGTCATTTGACCGTTATTCGGTCGGTCGCTGCTGGATCGGCGATCTTGCAACTGATCGCGCGCTGGGCATGACCCAGCCGCGCAGAACGCGGTTGGTCGCCTCATCCATCGGGAAGAAGCTCTCGATACGAAGCTCCTGCAGCGTGATGTCCTGCGGAATCCCAAGTGTCGCGATGGTCGTGAACAGCTTCAGCTCGATATTGCCCTTGCGGAAGTGCATCGGCAGGATGGGCGCGAGCGCCGATTCCGCCGGCGGCGTCTCGATCGCGGCGCTCACGCCCTCATAGGCAAGCAGCCTTTTCAGAAGACCGGCCGTCTCCGCCGTGCCGTCCGCTTCGGCGTCGGCCTGCACGCTTCGGACGAAATAGCCGACCACCTCGGTCCAGTTCACCAGATAGGGCCGCAACACGTTCGGCGCGACCAGGGCGTCAGCCAGATTGACGGGAACGCCCGGCGGCAGGGGGCCGACAAGAAATTCGACCAGCCGCATCGCGCCGGAATTGCTCTGTAGCAGATTCCAGAGCCGATCGACCGCGACCGCGGGAAAGGGTTCCTGCTGTCCCAGCATGAAATCGAGCGCACTGCGAATCTGGCTCAGTTCGGGAGCGGCGAGGTCGGTTTGCCGCCAGACCGGGGCAAAGCCCGCCGCGATCAACAGCGCGTTGTGCTGGCGCAGCGGCACGTCGAGCGCGATCGCCAGCCGGATCACCATGTCCCGACTCGGAGAGGCGCGCTCCAGTTCAAGGAAGCTCAGATGTCGTTGCGAGATGTTCGCCCGCCCGGCCAGATCGAGCTGGGATAGGCCCCTGAGCCGGCGCCACCGGCGCAAGCTCGCCGCAAAACCTTGTTGCCGCAACATGAATACCTGCCAAATACCTGCCAAGTAGTTGCCGGGATCGCGCGGATCGGCAACATGGCACAGCTAGGCGCTGCGAAACACGGGGAATCGGGGTGGGCGAGTGGGTTGGCGTCTCGATCGCGTTGCTGTCGAGCTGCCTCGGCGGCACGGCTGCGGCCATCACCCGCTATCTCGTCGGTGGCGCTGATCCGATCGCGCTCGCGATCCTGCGCTGGGGTATCGGCTTTGTTTGCCTGCTCCCGGCGGCGTTTCTCTTGAAAGTGCGCTGGCCACAGCAGCGGGACTGGCCGGCGGTCGCGCTTCTGGGGCTCGCCTTCTTCGGACTGTTCTTCATTCTCTATAACATCGCGATCGGTTTTACGACCGCGGCGCGCGCGAGCCTGGCGCTGGCGACGCTGCCGCTGCACACCATGATGGTGGCGGCGCTGCTCGGCGTCGAGCGGCTGACGTTGCGCAAATCGATCGGGGTCTGCGTGGCCGTCCTCGGCGTGATGGGCGCGCTCGCCGCCGGGCTTTCGGCAGCGCCTGCAGGCGCGTGGCGCGGCGAGCTCATCATGACGGCTGCCGTATTTTGCATGGTGTTCTACAACGTGCTGTCGCGACCGTTCATGCAGCGCTCGAGCGCGCTCGGCTTTCTCTCCGTTGCCATGGGAGCCGGCGCAGCGGCGCTGGTGCTGGTCGGCTTGTTCACCGGCAGCATCGCGGCGCTGAAGAGTTTCGGCACCTCGCAATGGATTGCCGGAATCTATCTCGGCGTCGGCGGCGGCGCGGCGGCCTTCATCCTCTGGGCGCTGGCGCTCGAACGCGCGACGCCGACCCGCGTCGCCAGCACCATGACCGTCAACCCGATCGCCGCGGCGCTGCTGGCCACCCAACTGGTCGGCGAGCCGATCACGTTCAACCTGGTGTTCGGGCTGATCGCGGTGTTTGCCGGGATCTGGATCGCGACCACGGAGATCAAAAAGCCGTAACCTGCCACCGTTGCGCTGCGCATGTAGTACGATCGCTCCATTATCGAGCCGGAGTTCTCGGCGCGGCGAAAAGCGGAGAAGAAACGTGAAACGAATAATCGGTCTTGCGGCAGTGCTGTTGTCGGGGCTTCTCTCCGTCGGAGCCGGCCACGCCCAATCCGGCGTCGAAAAACTCTACATCCTCAATTGCGGCGAGGGGGTCGCGGGCGACATTTCCCGATGGTCGCCCGGCGTCAATGAGGGCAAGTCGATGGACTTCGTCGACAATTGCTATCTGATCAAGCATACACGCGGCTGGTTCCTGTGGGACACCGGGATCCCGGACGCGGTGGCCGCGATGCCCAATGGCCTCGCGCCGGCCGATCCGAAGGCCGTCACCTGGCACCGGCCCAAGACGCTGGCCTACCAACTCGACCAGATCGGCGTCAAACCATCCGACGTCACGGCGATGGCGGTCTCGCATACCCATCCCGACCACATCGGCAATGTCGAAATGTTTCCGACCGCGATGTTGTACGTGCAGAAGGCCGAATATGAGTGGCCTGGCGCCAACAACCAGCCCCGGTTCAAGCCGGAGCATCCCGTCACGCTATTGGAAGGCGATCGCGACGTCTTCGGCGACGGCAGCCTGACGATCCTGTCGACTCCAGGGCATACGCCCGGCCACCAATCGCTATTGGTGAAGCTGCCGAAGACCGGCGAGATCATCCTCACCGGCGATGCCGTCCATTTCAAGAGCAACTGGGACAACCGCGGCGTGCCCGCGCTTAATTTCAGCAAGGAACAGACGCTGGCCTCCATGCAGAAGCTTTCGGATGTACTGACGAAAGAGAAGGCGCAGCTCTGGATCAACCATGACAAGGCGCAGCGCGACGGACTGAAGCTGTCGCCGGAGTTTTATGACTGAGCTGTGCTTGGCCGCGCCGCCAGAGCATGATCCGGGAAAGCATGCCCTCGGGCCACGACCCGATGGGTGCGCAGCGGTTTTCCGAAAGGATCACGCACAATCAAGAACCTAAAGCGTGATGGTGATTCAACCTAATCCCATCGCGCTTTAGCGAAGAGCAATGGAGAAGCTATGATGACCCGCCGCGCCGCATGCAGCTGCGGACAGCTGCACCTGACTTGCGAAGGTGAACCCGTCCGGGTTTCGATGTGCCACTGCCTTGAGTGCCAGCGTCGAACCGGTGCCGTCTTCGGCAACCAGGCATGGTTCGAAAAGCAACAGATTACAGTTTCAGGCAGCTCAACCAAGTTCAGTCGCTCGTCGGACGGCGGCCGTTGGGTGAGCTTCCAGTTTTGCCCCCTGCGGCTCGACCGTCTATTGGGAGGCGGAGGGATTTCCCGGCATGATCGCAGTCGCGGTGGGCTCATTCGCCGACCCTGCTTTCCCCGCGCCCAAGTATTCCGGCTGGGAGCGGCGACGGCACAACTGGGTTGAGGCGCGTTGCGACGCAATACGCCATGATTGACCCACAATGCCGCAACATGTCGGATACATCGCGCTGCTTGTACGCGACTACGATGAGGCCATTTCCTACTTCGTCGAAAAGTTAGGCTTCACGGTCGCCGAAGATACTGACCTTGGCGGCGGCAAACGTTGGGTTTTGGTCGCACCGTCGGGGTCGGCCGAAACCCGGCTTGTGCTGGCAAAGGCCGTATCTGCGGACGAATTGCGTCGTGTCGGGAATCAGACTGGCGGCCGCGTCTTCCTGTTCCTGCACACGGATGATTTCTGGCGCGACTACCAGGCCTATCGCTCGAGCGGCGTCCTATTCCGCGAGGAACCACGCGAAGAACCCTACGGAATCGTTGCAGTCTTCGAAGACCTTTATGGAAACCGTTGGGACCTGATGGAGCTGAAGCGATAGCTCCGACGCGGTTATCCGCGAGGAGTTGACGGCCCAGATCGCCGCGATCGCCTCGGTCTTGATCGGGTGTTGCGAGGCGAACACAGCCATGCGCATGAAGTCCTTCACACGCGCGATATAAGTCCCGCAGTATCGCTCAAGTTGCAATTCCGCCGTATTCAAGCCGCGATATCGAGCCGTTGACCTTGCTCCCCGAGGGCTCGGGCAAGGAAACTCCTACCCGGCATTGCCGTGCCGCGTGGCGTTTGAGCTGCGTCGCACAAAATCGAACAGAACAATAAATCTTTCAGCAGGAGGAAACGTCATGTTCGGAGGTAAAGTCGCTTCGATTCAACAATTGCAAGAAAACGCACGGCCACGACGTTGGCTGCGGGGCACGCTCTGCCCGGCGCTGCTGCTCGGCTTAGCCTTCGCATTGGCGGCGCCGGTCGACCGGTCGCTCGCCGCCTCCACGCTGGTGGGGGCGCCGGACGGCACGTTCCAGGGCAAGCTCGACACGACCGGCACCGTGCGGCAATTCCTTGGCGTCCGGTATGCCCAGCCGGTGACCTTCAATCAGCGCTGGAAGCCGCCGCAGCCGGTGACGCCATCGGTCGGCACGCAGGACGCGACACAGTTCGGCAACCATTGTCCGCAGGGATTCACGCCCTTCGGCAACGCCTCGCTGACCGAGGATTGCCTGTTCCTCAACGTGTACACCCCCAACAGAGGCGGCGATCATGATTTTGACCGCGACGAGGGGCGTCCGGTGATGGTGTGGATCCACGGCGGCGCGCTTGCGGTGGGCGAGAGCAACGACTACGACGCGACCAAGCTGGTGCAGCGCGGCGTCGTCGTTGTGACCATCAACTACCGGCTGGGGGCGCTCGGATTCCTCGCCCATCCGGCGCTGACCGGTGAGTCTGCCGATCACGCATCGGGCAACTACGGATTCGAGGACCAGCAGGCCGCCCTGAAGTGGGTGCGGCGGAACATCGGCGCGTTCGGCGGCAACCCGGAGAAGGTGACGGTGTTCGGTGAATCGGCGGGCGGACTGAGCACGTTCGTCAACCTTGTGTCACCGACGGCCCACGGATTGTTCCATCGCGCGATCGTCGAGAGCGGCGCCTATATGCAGACGCAGCCGACCCTGGCACAGGCCGAGGCGGCCGGAACGAACTTCGCGAACGCGGTCGGGTGCAGTCAGCCCAATCCGGCGGACGTGCTCGCGTGCTTGCGCGGGCTCACGGTTTCGACGATTCTCAGCGTCGCCAGCTTCAACCCGGCGCCCAACGTCGACGGCAAGATCCTGACGCAGTCGGTCGCGCCAGCGCTCGCGAGCGGACAGTTCAATCGGGTGCCGCTGATGAACGGCTCCAATCACGACGAGTGGAACCTGTTCGTGGCGCTCGATCTGGACCTCACCGGCCACCCGGCGACCGCCGCCACCTATCCGGCGGTGATCGCCGCCACGCTCGCCTTACCCCCTGCGAGCCCGGCGGTGGCGCTCGTCCAGGCGCAGTATCCGGGCGGGAGCTTCCCGAGTTACGACCAGGCGGTCGGCGCCTTGGGAACGGACGCGATATTTGCCTGCACGGCCCGGTTCGCGGACGAGCTTGCGTCGGCGTTCGTCCCGACCTTCGCGTACGAGTTCAACGACGAGAATGCGCCGCAGAACTTCCTGCCTGCCGTGAGCTTCCCCTACGGCGCAGCGCACGCCTCGGAGATCCAGTACATCTTCCCGTTCGCCAGCCAGTCGACAGTTGGCCTCAAACTTCCGCAGACACCGCTCAACGCCAATCAGCAGCAGCTGTCGGACAAGATGGTCGGCTATTGGACGGAGTTCGCCGAGAGCGGCAACCCAAATGGGAATGGCTCGCCGCACTGGCCGCGCTTCCATCGTGAACGCCAGGTGATGCAGTCGTTCGTCCCGCCGACGCCGGCCACGGAGACGAACTTCGCAACCGCGCACCAGTGCGCGTTCTGGGACCAACTGACGGGCCGTACCCTGCCGCCCGACAATGACCACGACCACACCGCCGACAACGATTGAGGAAGAGTGTTCTCGCTGAACTCGCACCATCGCGCACGCGCGATGGTGCATCGCTTCGGGGGATGCCTCGACGACGTTCACCCTCGTCGGCGCAGTCATGAGTTCGCGGCCTAGATCGCCGCGATCGCCTCGATCTCGATCAGAAAATCCGGACCATAGAGTTTCGACACTTCCACCAGCGTCACCGCGGGTGCTGCCGGCGGCGTTACCGACGCGAAGAAGCGGTTGCGCGCTTCGCGATAGGTTCCGAGATTATCCATATCGGTGAGGAACACCGTCAGCTTGACCAGATTGGCCGCCGTGCATTTTGCCGCCGTTAGCGCAATCGCAAGATTGTCGAACACCTGCGCCGCCTGCTCAGCGAAATCGCCTTTGCCAACCACGTTGCCGTCGCGATCGAGCGCGGTCTGGCCGGCAATGAAGATGATCCGGCCGGCGCTCACCTCGACGATTTGCGAATAGCCGGGCGGGGTACCGAGTTCGGGCGGATTGATGCGGGCGATCGATGGCGCTGTCATCGTAATGGTTCCTGATGAGCAAAGTCTATCGTTGCGGCACGGAAACCGGCGGCGGCGCCGAGCCCGGGGTCTTCTTGGGATTCAGCGTGCCCGCATAGAATGAAACTCCCCAGACCAGGATCAGGCCGATCAGATAGACCACATAGACTTGCGGCGGCTTGGTTGCCCATTGCACCAAATCCTTGAAGCTTGATGGCGGGCCGGGGTCGTTTTCCATCGCGCCGTTGTGCGCGAAACCGCGCGCGAAGGGAAGGGCCAATCAGGATTTCGGCTTCTCGCGCAGCAGGAACAGGGCCGCCAGCGCGGCGAGGCTGAGCGCGGAGGAGACGATCAGGACGCGGCTTCCCATCACATCGATCAGAAGCCCGAACGCGAGCGGGGCTGCGGCTTGCGCCATCCGCGCCGGCGCGCCGATCAGACCGAGCCGGTAGGCATAGTTTTGCGGGCCGAAGATCGCGAGCGGCACGGTGCCGCGCGCGATGGTCAAAATGCCGTTGCCGGTGCCATGGAAGATCGCGAACACGCTTGCCGCCGCGCCGCCTGCTACCGCGACGATGACGGCCCCGAGCGGATGCGTCAGGCAGGCGAGTTTTGTCGATACCAGCGGATGATAGCGGCTGAGAAAGCTCGCTTCAAAAATGCGGGCGACGACCTGCGCCGGGCCGATCAGTGCGCCGGCCGCGACCGCCTGCACCGGCGTGGCACCGGCCGCCTCCAGGATCCGCGGGAAGTGCGCCGCCATCGCGCCGGTGACGGTCCAGACCGCGGCAAAGGTGAAGGCGAGCAGGATCATGGTGCGATCGATCGGGATGTGCGGCTTGACCGAGGCCTCCGCCGTTGCCTTTCCGTCTTTCACCGAAGGCAGCATCCAAAAATTGATCGGCAGGCCGATCAGGAGATGCGCGGCCGCCCAGGCAAAGCAGGTCTCGCGCCAGCCAATGTGCTCGAGGCCGAGCGCCGTCAGCGGCCAGCCGACGGTCGAGGCAAAGCCCGCGATCAGCGTGATCCCGGTGATCGCTCCGCGCGCGGCATTGCCATAAATGCGCCCGAGCGCGCCGAACGCCGCGTCATAAAGGCCATATCCCATGCCGATGCCGAGCAGGAGCCAGGCTGCAATCAGGACAGGGATCGAGTGGGTGATGCCGAGCAGCACGAGACCGGCCGCGAGCGTCAAATTCGAGATCGACAGCACCGACCTGCCGCCGACCATGTCGATCTGGCGGCCGACGCGCGGGCCGAGCACCGCGGAAATCACCAGCGAGGCCGAGAAGGCGGCAAAGATCCAGTTCGAGGAAACCCCGAGGTCGTGCGCGATCGGATCGGCGAGGATCGCCGGCAGGTAATAGCTGGAGGCCCAGGCCAGAGTTTGCGTGGTGCCGAGCGCAACGATGAGGGGATATTGACGCCCGATCACCGCTCTCGAACCACTGTCATTGCGTATTGCACCCGCACCCGGCCTTGCCATCCAGCTTCGCATTTGCATCCGCGACGCAACAGGCGTCAACCGCCGATATTGCTGGTCCGCCACAGCAATTTCCGGCATCGGCTGCGGTCGATCGATTGCACACGCCGGTCTCCGGCAGCTCCAGTTCGACCCGTTCGGCGGCCTCGCGATCGCCGGCAATGTCGGCGGCGATCGAGCGGACCTGCTCATACCCCGTGATCATCAGGAAAGTCGGCGCGCGTCCGTAGGCTTTCATGCCCGCGAAATAGAAGCCCGGCTCGGGCTGCGCCAGTTCGCGCGCGCTGTGCGGCCGCACGGTGCCACAGCTATGTTCGTTCGGGTCGATCAGCGGGGCAAGCGCGGTGGGGCATTCGATGGCTGGGTCGAGCTGGATGCGAAGTTCGCGCACGAAATCCAGATCGGGGCGGAAGCCCGTTGCGACCACGAGCTCGTCGACGATCACATTGCGGCCGCAACAGGCAGAGCCAGCGCCGACGAAGAGGCGAGGGCCGTCCAGCGCGAGGTACGAAACGCGAAACTCGCGGTCGACCTGGATACGGCCCGCCGCAATCAGCGCGGCGAAGACAGCACCGAGCTCGCCGCGCGCGGCGAGCTTGTCATTGGCGCCGCCGCCGAAGGCCTTTGCCGGATCATTACCGCGCAGCAGCCAGATTGGCCTGGTTTCGGGCGCTTGTTCGGCCAGCCGCGCGAGATCGGTGAGGGTGCCTATTGCCGAATGCCCGGCGCCCAGCACCGCAACCGTCTTGCCGGCATAGCGCGCGCGCTCCTTTCCCAGCACGTCCGGCATTCCGTAGGCGATCCTGTCGGCGGCCTCGGTCTCGCCAATGGCGAAGAGCCCATTGGCGCCGGCCGGGTTTGGCGACTGCCAGGTGCCCGATGCGTCGATGACGGCGTCCGCTTTCACCAGCCTTGGGCCTTGGCCGTTCTGATAGCGGATTTCGAACGGCGCGGCTTCGCGGCCTTGGCTCTTGAGCTTGTCGAAGCCGGAGCGGCTGATATCGGTGACGCGGCTCGACGTGCGAATGTGGACCGCGAGCGCGGTCTTGGTTGCGAGCGGCTTCAGATAGCGTTCATAGAGTTCGCCGCCGGTCGGATATTGATCGGGTTTGGGAGAGTTCCAGCCGGTTTTCGCGAGCAGGCGTTCCGCCGCGCGGTCGATGTTGTATTCCCAGGGCGAGAACAACTGAACATGGCCCCATTCGCGGACCGAGTGCGCGACGCGCTCGCCCGCCTCGAAGACGATCGGCGTCAACCCCCGCTCCAGCAGGTGGGCAGCAGCAGCGAGACCAACGGGGCCGGCCCCGACGATGGCGACGGTCTTGGCTTCGCTCATGGCATCCTCCCATCAAACTAGAATAATAGAAATTAGCGGCACGAAAAGGCTAGGCTGCGTTCCTGGTATCCTTGCCCTCCGCCGCATCGGCACAACATTCGGCGACGAGAAAATCGACCAAGCCCTGCATGACCTCGTAGTTGGCATGACAGATCAGCGTGGTGGCCTCGCGAACCTGACTGATCAGGCCGACCACCACCAATGCCTTGATGTGATGCGAGAGCGTCGAAGGCGCGATCTTCAATTTCTCCTGCAGCCGGCCGACCGGCATCCCGGCGGCTCCGGCGCGGATTAGCGCGCGGTAGATTTTCAGCCGGGTCGGATTGCCCAGGGCTTCGAGATGGGCTGCGGCGTCGTCGAGTTTCATGGCGATGATCTCTTCATAACGCGGCGAGGTTGTCAATTCATATTTCTAGAATTATCGAAATACCAGCGGCCTCGCGTCGAACGCGCTCATCGCGCGGTTTGAGACGTGGGTCACGGTTCCGTAACACAGCGTTTGCCCAATGCCGTGAATAGGAACTCAAGCGCGGCCAGCGGAACACCCTACGGTGTTACCCATGCGCATTTTGCAGTTGCGTCGCTCAACGCGGTTGCATCTAAGTCCGCGCTATCAAGTCCCTAGATGTGCGAGCAAAGGTTGTCTCGCAATCGCAAGCATTTGGAGTTTGGTTTTTGAGATTGAGAGCTACTGCAAGTGAATTGGATCTCGGTACGCGCAGAGAATGCAAACTTAAGCGTAAGCGAACGGTAACGCCATCGTTCCTTGCTGCCCGGAGTCGGGAAGGCTGCCTCATTGCAGATGGCCTGGAGTGACGCGCCCCGGCGGAATTGGTAACCGCCTTCTCTCAACACTGCCGCCCGCGGACTTTGATCTGCTGGCGCCCGAATTGGAGACGGTCGCGCTCGATCAGGACGCGGTCCTCGCGCGAGCGGGCGACCGGGTCGAATATGTCTTTTTCCCTCACAGCGGCGCCATCTCACTGATGACCAGTTTGGCGAACGGGCAGACGGTTGCCACCGCCTTAATCGGGCGTGATGGCGTGGTAGGCAGCCTTTCCGTGCTGGGGCCATCGCCTTCGGCCATTACCGCCGTCGTTCGTGCGGCGGGCCTCGCGTCGCGGATTCCCGCCTCCCGATTTCATGCTGCATTCAGCCGCAGCCCTGCGATCCGGAATGCGGTCCAGATTCACATCCGGGCGATGCTGATACAGCTCCAACTCGGCGTGGCCTGCAATGCGTTGCATCCGGTCAAAGCCCGCATGGCGCGTTGGCTGCTTCATATACGCGACCACGTCGACGACGACGTCCTCCCGCTCACGCAGGAGGCACTGTCGCAGATACTCGGTGTCCGGCGAACAACCGTTACTCTCCTGATGCGAAATCTGCGCGCGTCCGGCGCAATCAGATCTGATCGACGCGGGCAGATCCAGATCGATCGATTGCGGCTCGCGGCGGTCGCGTGCGAATGCCACGACACCATGCGCCTCGAAGTGGAAGAGATCTTTTCCAAGACTACGGACCGATCCGACGTTTTGCCGATGCCGGACCATGGACGGACCCCATCAAGTGAAGCGCGCGGTGCGAGCTGAGCGCTCTTCCCCTGCATCCCGACGGCAGGCTCTGAGCTACGCTCATTCAACGCTGCGTTGGCACCTCCGTGTTGAATCGAAGTCGTTTACCGCGCGATGAAATCGCGGGCTGTGCCGCCGATCAGGGGACCCGGATTGCGCCTCGAACTTCGCCAGCTCGCGCAGCTCCTTCGCCACTTGGCGCAGTTCGTTGCGCGCGGCGCCCGGCTTCAGGCGTCGCGCTTCGTCGAGAAACTCCTTGGCTTGCAGCAGCCAAGTGGATATCTCGGTGGAGATTTGCATGTGCGCCATGGTGTCCCTCCCGTATCACGATCATCCATGAGACCTCTGGCCGATCAGGCCTGGGAGTCCGCCCAGGCATCCGGCTCGTGGACCCAGGCTTCCCGCGCGAACCAGGCGTGCTCGGCCCGGCAGATCGGGCAACGGGTGCGCGCAAAAAAAACCGCGCTCTGTCGAAAGCTCTCGCGATCGGTCTTGATGCCGGTGGGGATCGCACGTCCGGTTTGCGGGCATTTGATCATCACGATACCCATGTGGACCTTCCCTGGAGTTGGCTCCTGAATTTGTTGCCTTAGCGAAAAACCGGCCGGTCGGATTGCGCCTCTTGTCGGTGCGGTGACTTGGGGGCATCGCGCGCACCTGAACCTTTGTTCCGTCGAGCATTGGGGGATGCTCGTTGGGCTTGTTCCGACCGGCCGGATCTCCCTCCTTGATGTGTGTGTCGCCTTTTTAGCTAGCTGGGTGCAGAACCTTGGTGACGTGCTTCCGGATCGGCTCGCCCGTCGCGGTCGCAAGCTTCTGCGCGAGCACCCACAATTCCTTGTTCTGGGCGGACGCGGTCTCGAAGGTCTTGCGCGCGTGCGTCGCGGACAAGGTCAAGACATCCGTCACCGATTTGCTGGCCAAGAGCTGGGCGAAGAAATCGATCGCAGAGGCGGCGTTGTCCTTCGAAATCTCGATGACCTTGAGCCCGTAATCGGTTGCGCCCTTGGCGTTGCTCGAATAGGTCTCACGCAGCGCTTCGCCCATTTCCTCTGACGCGGCTTTGATCTTCTCTCCCTGCTCGGCAAACGCGCCGAACGCGCTCTTCGGGAAACCGAACAATGGCATGCCGAAACCATTGGTTCCGTTTCCAGCTTTCGTTTCACTTTCACTCACGGCACCATCTCCTTACTCAGGCGAAATCATATCGAGACGCGGGCTTGCGTCACGAGCACTCGTGGAGGCGGAGGGTTGTCCCGCTTCCGTATCCGATCACTGTTTTTGATGAGCTTAATCCAGCCCTTGACGCCACTATGTCCGTCGAAAAGAGCGCTGTCCGTTCGGTTTGCGACTCTCGATTGAAATTCTTTTGAGAATGTCAATACAAACGATCGTATATTGTATTACTAAGACCATGGTCTGTGCATAACGGGGACACCGCGCGGTGTCGCAGGGTCCGATCGCGTAGGCCGCGTGGCTTAAGGCAGTCCACGTCGACGCACCAGCGGATGCCGGAGCAGTGCCCAAGCGATGAGGGGAACGCCGACGGCTAACGGTGACATCCAGTAGGCGACCGGAGGAAGCTCCTTCCAGAGCGGCAGGCTCTTGCCGTTATCGACATAGAACGCGATCAGCAGCAACGTGTAGGATGTTCCCATTCCAGTGATGTGCAGTCTGACCCAATGGCGCCAGCGGCGCCGTCTGGCCTCGCGGCCCAAACAGGCCGCCACAAATGACAACGCTCCGAGAATAAACAGATGGTAGTCCTCCGCCCAGCGCACAGCCGCCAGGCTTGCCGCGGCCAGGAACACCCCGGCCAAACACCAGAAATAGATCGTCCCGTTGTGGGGATGGCGGCCGGCCCGCTTCTCACTCAGCATGGCGATCGCACCGGTGACGACGCAGGCGAGCCCGAGCAGGACATGAACGCCCACGATGGTGAGAAACACCGGATTGGTGGAAGGAATTTCGATCCCGGCGACATCGGTGATTCCATCGCCCATGTGAATTTGGCTCTGTGCGGTCGCAACCTACCCGTTACAACATAACAGAGCGGCACGGCTGCGGACCGTCACTCGCTCATTGACCAAGGGACAATATATCGATAAGTCTGGATATATGGAATCGGAAGACGCCATCCTTGCGCTCGCCGCGCTAGCCCAACCGACTCGGCTGGACGTGTTTCGGCTGCTGGTGAAGCACGAGCCTGAGGGACTGGCCGCCGGCGACATCGCGCGGGCGCTGGCGGTGCCGCAAAATACCATGTCGGCGCATCTTTCGATCCTGTCGCGGGCGGGGCTGGTCTCGGCGCAGCGCTTCAGCCGCTCGATCGTCTATCGGGCCGATCTCGAGCGCTTTCAGGGTGTCATGCTGTACATGCTCAAGGATTGCTGCGGAGGTCGCCCGGAAATTTGCGCGCCCGTGATCGAAAGCCTCACGCCTTGCCGCCCGCCGGCCCGGAAGAAGCGCGCCCATGCAAGAGTTTAATCTGCCGCGCCGCCTCGTCGCGGAAGCGCTTGGCACCGGCCTCCTGGTCGCGACCGTGGTCGGCTCCGGGATCATGGCCGAAAGCCTGACCAAGGATGTCGCGCTTGCGCTGCTCGGCAACACGCTGCCCACCGGCGCGATCCTCGTGGTCCTCATCACCATTCTCTGCCCGATCTCGGGGGCGCACTTCAATCCGGCTGTCTCGCTGGTGTTTGCGCTGAAGGGCGAGCTCGCGCCGCGCGACGCGTTCTCATACATCCTCGCGCAGATAGCAGGCGGCATCCTCGGCACCGTCGTGGCGCATGCGATGTTCGCTCTGCCGCTCATCGATGCATCGCTCAAGATGCGGACCGGCGGCGCGCAATGGTTGGCGGAAGCCGTGGCCGCATTCGGCCTGGTCGCGACGATCCTCGCCGGAATCCGCTTTGAGCGAAGCTCCGTGCCCTGGCTGGTCGGGCTTTACATCACCGCGGCCTATTGGTTCACGTCGTCGACCTCGTTTGCCAATCCGGCGGTCGCGATCGCGCGATCGCTGACCAATACCTTTTCCGGGATTCGTCCGGTCGACCTGCCGGGCTTCATCGCCGCCGAGCTTTGCGGCGCGGTCGCCTCCTTGGTGCTGATGAACTGGCTGCTGCGCGGTGGAGGCGAGGGCGTTCCGACGATCGAGGAGGTTCAACAATGAGCGTGACGATCTATCACAATCCCGACTGCGGCACGTCGCGCAACACGCTTGCCGCGATCCGGCAGAGCGGCGAGGAGCCGGAGGTGATCGAATATCTCAAAACTCCGCCGAACCGGGAGCGGCTGGTCGAATTGATCAAGACGATGGGTATTCCGGTCCGCGCGCTGCTGCGCGAGAAGGGCACGCCCTATGCGGAGCTTGGGCTTGCCGATCCGAAATGGACCGACGACGAACTAGTCGACTTCATGCTCAAGCATCCGATCCTGATCAACCGGCCGATCGTGGTGACGCCGAAAGGCGTGCGGCTGTGCCGGCCGTCGGAAGTGGTGCTCGATCTGCTCGAGCGGCCGGTAGCTTCGTTTGTCAAGGAAGACGGCGAGGTCATCAGACGGGAAAAATGACGGATTTGGCCGCTCTTTTACCGCGTCATAGCCGGCTTTATCCCCTCATCCTGAGGAGCGGCGTGTTCGCCGCGTCTCGAAGGATGTGGCCACCAGCGGGGCCACATGGTTCTCCGAGCGATGCGAAGCATCGTCCGGAGACGGCGCATGCGCGCCTCCTCACCATGAGGATTTTAATAGCGCAGCAGGAATCTTCCACGTCGCGCGATTGCGCGGCATAATGGCGTATGGAACTGATTTCCCGCTTCGACCTGATGAACTGGCTGGTCGGCCAGGGGCTCACAGGCCTTCCCGAAAACGAATTGCTACGCGGCTTCTGCGAGCGCTGCCGGACCGGCGGGCTCGATCTGTCGCGGGTTCTCGTCTTTATCGATACGCTGCACCCGATCTATGAGGGGCGCGGCTTTCGCTGGAACGACGTCGAAACCAACGAAGCCGACAGCTTTGAATATGGTTCGAGCAGTCAGGGCGAGACGGCGCAGAACTGGCGCCGTTCCGTGTTCCACCACATGCTCGAAAACGGCGACGATGAATTCATCGTTGACCTCGGCGATAGCGCCGCGCTCAGGTTCGGGATGATCGGCGATCTCGCCGACAGGGGACACCGGCATCTCCTCGCCTTCGTGCACCGGTTCGGCGAGGCGGGCACGCTCGGCCAGATGGACTGCTTCTATTCCTATTGGGTGACCCGCCGCAGTCACGGCTTCAGCGAGCGGCAATTGTCGGCGCTGCGCGACCTCGTGCCGGTGCTGGGACTCGCGATCAAGTCGGCCCAGCAGGTCGATATCGCGCGCACGCTGGGGCGGGTCTATCTCGGGCGCGATGCGTCCGAGAAGGTGTTGCGCGGGCGCATCTCGCGCGGCGTGACCGAGCGCATCAGCGCGGTGTTGTGGTTTTCCGATCTGCGCGGCTCGACCGCGATCTCGGAAAGCATCGGGCCCGACGAGATCATCCCGTTTCTCAACGACTATGCGCAAGCTTCCATCGAGGCCATCCACGAGGCCGGCGGCGACGTCCTGAAGCTGATCGGCGACGGCGTGCTGGCGATGTTTACCGGCGAGGACATGACGGTGGCGCGGCGGGCGGCGCTGGGCGCCGAGCACCGGTTTCGGCTCAATATGAAGGCGGTCAACAAAAAGCGTTCCGCGGCAGGCCAGCCGATCACCTCGGCCTATGTCGGGTTGCATGTCGGCGAGGTTTTTTACGGCAATATCGGCAGTGAGGACCGGCTCGATTTCACCGTGGTCGGCCCTGCGGTCAACGAGGTCAGCCGTATCGCCTCGATGTGCAGATCGGTCGATCGCGCAACGCTGGTATCATCGGAATTTCGTGCCGATCTCGATGGGGCGGGCCGCCGCTACCTGGTCTCGACCGGACGCTACGCGCTACGCGGCATCGGCCGCGCGCAGGATCTATACACGCTCGATCCCGACATCGCCTCGAACGAAGCGATGAGGGGAAGCTATGAGCGCTATCTGGCGAGCTAGGGCGGGTGGCGATACGCCGACACTGCCTGATCTTGTTGAAGAACCGCCGGAAAGAGCGGCAGAGCGAATCTGGATGAACTACGCGCCTCAACTTTAATCTCAATGACGTTGATCGGCACGCCCTACGGTTGGAGATTTCGCTGAAGAAACCGCACCGCATCAGTGATCGATTGTGCTCGAACCGCTGCATCAAATGCCAGCGAATATCCGGGAGACTCACCCATGCACGCACCGAAGGAGCTTGGGTCGAACGGCTTTGCTTGACCGTCGATGAGCAACGCTGGCCGCTTTGGCCCGAGCAGAATTAGCGGACATTTTTTCGTGCTGACGTACTCCGGGTAAAAGCGCAAGGTCGTCAAGCTGGGAACCGTCCAGGCGTGGTAGGCACCTGGATAAATCACGGTTTCGATCGGGGCCGGAAAGCCCGCGGCTTTAGCGTAGGCCAGATAGTTCTCGACCTTTGCCACTGGCAGATTGTCGTCCTTTTCGCCGAGTAGCATCAACACCGGAGACCCGGTATAGGCGCCACCTTCGGCAATCATGCCAAAATTCCCGCCGGGAAAAAAGGCGACGTGCGCGGCAAATCGACCTTGTCCGGGATTTAGCGCCGATCGAAGCGGCTCAAATGCCGTCAGATGAGCCATTTCGCCGCCATACGAGAAACCCATGATGGCAATTCGATCGGCATCGATCCTGGGCTCGCTCGAAAGACGCCGCAGCGCGGCGTAGGCGTCCACCACGCCGGCAGGCAAATAGCCGGGGGACCCCTGCATTGCCTCCCCCGTCGTTCCGCGCGCGGCAAAGCTGTCGTAGGTCAACGTGGCGAAGCCTGATTTGCGCAGTTCGGCGGCGGCATAGCCTTCATTGGCATCACGATAGCCGCCAATCGTGTGAACGACGACGACGGCGGGATACCGATCCCTTACCTCTTCCGGAAAGCTCAGATTCGCATGAACCGTGACCGTTCCGGTTGCGGCCTCCCGCACCAGAATCTGGCGAAAGTCGCTGTAGGTGGAAGACTGAAACGTGATTGTGGTCGTGCCTGCCTGCGGCGCCTGACAACGTCCAGCCGCTGTCCCATATGCGATCGTCGCCAACAGGACGCATAAAATCTGGTACATGGCAGCCCCTTCGCTTTGCCACCGTCGGGCAGACTGACCTGCGCATTCACCGCCCGGAACAGGCGAGGCAGGCGAACGGGACGAAGATCGCCACTGGCCAGGCACTTGGCAAGAGGTAGCTCCGCTCTCTGATTGTTGACGCAGGTCAATACGTTCACCCTCGATCCCTGTGCCGATCCTGGTCGATCGGTAGGGCGCGAAAAGCGATGCATCGAAGCGGCCAGTGCTAGACCGGCACTGCGCCGCGCTGCGCCGGCTTCAGCGCATCAGCGCGAGTGCGGTGGCCGCGATCAGCGTTGCCGCCAGAGCGATATTCACGACGCGCGAGATCGTTGCGTCCCGGAGCAAACGCGACAGCGATGCTCCGGCGAGAAGCCAGCACAAATGGATGACAACGATCATGACGCCGAGCAGCGCGGTCTTGACCACAGCGTCGAGCGCGTGATCTCCTCTGAAGATATTCGTTCCGGCGAAGACGCTGGCGATCGCGAGGTAGCCCTTGGGATTGGCAATGGCGAGCAGGACGCCGCCGGCGAACGCGGGCGCGGCGACCTGGTCGCTCCGATTGCCAAGCGGCGGAGCGGTTGCAATCCGAAAGGCCAGGTAGCCGATATAGATCGTGGAAATAGCGACGAGTGCGGACGCACTATGCGGTATCGAAAACAGAATCGTGACAACGCCGAGCGCGACAGCGAACAGCACCATCGTCGTGCCGAGCATGAGACCGCAGACGTAAGTGAGCGACCGGCGGAACCCGTAAGTCGCGCCAACCGCCGTCGCGCTGATGGTCGATGGTCCGGGACTGCCCATGATGACCAGAGACGCCAGGATCAGCGTCAGGGCGGAGCTCCATATCTCCTGATGAAAGATGGTCTGGTTGAGCATCGGCGTTCCCGGACGGCGGGCAGTGGAAGGACGAGGCTATTGCCTGACGACCGGGAGGGTCTTGAACCTTTGTGCGGGCTGGGTGCGAGCGAGCAACGTGGCCGCCGTAACCGCATCAGGACGGCATCGGGCGCCGATGGCATCGAGCGCCTGGAGGCGCATCTTTACGGTCAGGCCTTCTCGATGCATCGCCACGACACCTACGCGATCGGGATGACCGTCTCGGGTGTCCAGACCTTCCGCTTCAGGGGCACGCAGTGGCATTGTCTCCCCGGCCAGTGTCACATCCTGCACCCCGACGAGCCGCATGATGGCGGCACCGAAGCCGAAACGGGTTTTGGCTATCGCATGGTCTATGTCGATCCGTCGCTCGTCCAATTGGCTTGCGGCGGCGTTGCCTTGCCCTTCGTTGCGCATCCCGTCGTTGACGGCCCGCGCCTGCCACGAGGTTGCGCGATCGAGATTTGGGACCTTGATGAGGCGATCGACGACATCGGGCGGACCGAGCTGGTGCTCGCCGTCGTCAATCTCCTCCGTGCTGCTTCGTCAAATGCCGCGAGGAAATCTGCTCCGCTCGATCTCAGGAGGCTCTTGCGGGTCAAGGATCTCCTTGCTGCGTCTCCCGCAAAGGCACATCGGATGCATGAACTCGAGCAAGTGGCGGATCTCGACCGCTGGACGCTGGCCCGGCAGTTTCGAATAGCCTTCGGAACCAGCCCGAGCCGCTTTCGCACCCTGCGCCGGCTGGACCGCGTGCGCCGGTCCATCGCATCCGGCAGCAGCCTGGCCGACGCGGCGATCGAGGCAGGCTTTGCGGATCAAAGCCACATGTCGCGGCAGTTCAAGCTGGCCTACGGCGTTACGCCGGCGAAGTGGGCCGCGATGCTGGTTTGACGATGGCGTCGGTTCGCGCCTCGATCGCGCGAACGACGGCTGCCATGTCGTCTTGGCCGAAGCCCAGCGCCTTTGTCTCGCCGTAGAGCGCGTAGCAGACATCCAGTAACGGCGAGGCCAGCTTTGCCTCGCGTGCCGCCTCGACCACCAGCCGGTTGTTCTTCAGGACATCCGTGATGGCGGCTTGCACGGTGAAATCGCGCTCGACCAGTTTTTGGGCCTTCACCCGCGATACACTGCTTGCCATCGGCCCGGCATCGAGCACTGCCAGCAATTGTTGCATGTCGAGGCGATGGCGATCGGCGAAATGCATGGCCTCGGCGAGGCCGGTGACCATGGTGATGAGGAACAAATTGACCGAGAGCTTTATGAGCAACGCGGTAGGGACCGGCCCGCAGACGACGGTCTCGTGGCACATCGGCCGCAGCAGCGGAGAAATCTCCTCGGCGCGGTCGCCGGCCAGCATCGCGACCAACTTTCCGGCCTCGGCGGGCTTGCGCGAGCCCGAGACGGGAGCCTCGACATAGAAGCCGCCCGACGCGCGGATGTCGGTCTCGAGCCGGAGCGAATAATCCGGCGAGGTGGTGCCCATGTGAACGATGGTATGCTGTGCGACATTTGCCGCGAAGTCCGGCGTGCCGCGGCCCAGTGCGGAGTCGATAGCCACATCATCGGCCAGCATGAGAATCACGATGCGCGCCTGCCGGAAAAGGTCGGCCGGACTAGCCGCGACCCGCGCACCGGCGGCGCGCAGGACCTCGGCCTTGTCGGCGGAGCGATTCCAGACCACCAGCGGTGTTCCGGACCGGGCCAGATTGAGCGCCATGGGCGTGCCCATGACGCCGAGGCCGATAAAGCCGATATCCATCGTGTCGCTGCCTCTGCTCGCGGCGCGGCAGAGCGTTCTGCTGGGCGAACACTTCTGTTCGCAAGCCTGACGCTCTGCCAAAGCCGTAAGCCCGAGCGGCAGCGGCGGTCTTGAAGCTTTGTGACGACGTGGGCGCAGAGCGCGATGGAAGAGGTTCTCAGCAGGCGCGCGCAGCCGGCGCGTCCGCGACCATCTCCGGCTGGCGCGAAAGCGAAACCGCCGGAGATAGCAGGATCACCAGCGCCTGGGCGCCGAAGATCGCGACCGCGAGATAGAGGCAGGCCTCCGCTCCGTAAAGACCGCCGACGATGGCCCCGAGCGCCGACCCCAGCGGGCGCGCGCCGTAGCTCAGGATGTTGATCGCGGAAACCCGCCCCAACAGCCGCGGCGGCGTCACCGATTGCCGCAACGTCGTGGTCGAGATCACCCACAGGATCGGTCCGACGCCAAGCAGGAAGAAGCTCAAGCCCGCAAGAAACGGCGTCGGAATGAGAGTCGTCAGCGCCATCACCGCGGAGGCGACGAGGCCGGTGACCGGCCCGAGCCCGATCACGGTGCCGAAGGGAAGACGCCGCATCACCCGGGTGGCCAGGAGCGCGCCGACCACCATGCCGACGCCGTACATCGCGAGCGTGGCGCCGACGCCGGTCGCCGAAAGGCCGAGACGGCGCACTGCGTAGGGCACGAATACCGCAAGCAGCAGGAACGACGCCGTGTTGAAGATGAACTGGGTGATGAAGACCGGCCGCAGCAGCGCGTGGTGCAGCACGAAGCTCGCGCCTTCCTTGATCTCCTGCAGCGGATGCCGCCGGGCGGTGGCCGCACGCGCCGGTTCGTAGATGCCGGACAGCAGGATCACCGCGATCACGGAAAGTGCTGCGGCAAATCCGAACGCCGGCGCGGCTCCCACCCAGCCGACCAGCACGCCGCCGAGCGCGGGGCCGGAGGCAAAGGCGATGGTGCGCGCGAGCTCGATCCGCGCGTTCGCCGCCGGCAATGACTGCGGCGACACCAGCGATGGCACCAGCGCCGGCGCCGCGACGCTGTAGGCGACCGTTCCGCACACCGCGACAAAGCCGAGCAGCGCGAGCAGCGGCAGCGTGAGCGCGCCGAGCCAGATCAAGAGCAGGATCGCGGCAAGCGCTGCGGCCCGCAAGGCCTCCGCGCCCGCCATCAACTTGCGCCGCGAGATGCGGTCGGTGAGCAGGCCCGCCGGAATCGCGAACAGGATGAAGGGCAGCGTCAGCGCGGTCTGCAACAGTCCGGTCTGGCCTTCGCCGACGCCGAGCACCAGCACCGCGACGATCGGCGCCGCCGCGAGCGCGATCTGCTCGGCCGATTGCGCCGACAGGTTGGACCAGGCGAGGCGGTTGAAGGTTGGGGGCAGGCGGGGGGCATGGTGAGGGGTCTCGATGGCGGTCATGACAAATTTCCTGAATTGTCGATTTGACCGCCACACTCTCACTGCGCGAGAGCCGAACCCACCCGCTTTCCGACAAGGTTGCTCGCGCGCGTGCCACGAGGAACACACGAAATTGATCGCAAGTCTGCGGGCGCAGATTTCCGATCAGCCGCCGGTCAGAGCTTTTTCAGGACAAACTCGATCGCGCATTCGGACAGCGGCGTGCATGTCTGGTCGAAACGTGGAAGCTGGTACCGGTAAGCGTGGTCGGTGGTGACGACGCTCAGCGGCTTCACCTGGTCGCAGAACTGCGCGAGAAGATTGAACACGTTGACGGACACCGGCGACCAGGACGACTTCTTGCAGATCGTGAACGTCATCTTGTGATCGGTGTTGAAGGTCGAGGGCCAGGTGCCCTGCTCGTACAGATCCTCATCCGGGACGGAAATGACCAGGTGGCCGCCGCGCCGGATCACGCGAATCCAGTTTGCCAGCGCCTCGACCGGGTCACGCACGTGTTCCAGGCAATGGCTCGAAAACAGAAAGTCGAAAGAGTTATCGTCGACGTTCGCCAATTTCTGCGCATCGCCTTGAGGCGCGTCGTAGATCACGACGTTCCTGATCAGCGGAAACAATTCCACGAACAGCGCGAGCGAGTCGTGTCCGCCACCGACGTCGATGCCGTGTCCCACGAAATAGCGTGTCGCAAAGCGACTATCATGAGCCCGTCGTTGCATCGAAAGCGAGGTGCCGCCGCCAACGCCGGGTCTCACCGTCAGCGGGCCGTTGTCGCTCATGGGTCCAATTTTGGGGACGCTGCTCTCGGTCATTGCATATCCGTCGGATGAGCGAATCGGGCTGCGTCGCAGACTAACGCGCGACAAGGTCATTGTCCTGCGATCGGACCGGCTACGGTTGCTGCTGCGATCTTGCTCGCTTTGCGCCATCGCAATCCGCCGTCCATCCCCGTCGCAATTTCGGCGGCCTCGAACTGGTTCGCGGCTTCGGGGAGCTGAGGGAAGGCCAAGACACCCATCGGCGGACCTGGGCTGAGCTGGAACCCACCGGTTGAGGCGCCTAGGTTCCTAGATGCAGTTGCAAATGAGTTGCAATAAAGATCGATTTCCTCCATCCTGCTGAAATGGATGCACGAGCCCCCCATTTGCCGCCTGATTCCTTCAACGAGGCGATCCCGAGCCTGTTGGTTCCGTCCGGCTGGCGCGGCGAGCGCGGGGAACCGTCGCTGGCGGACATGTTCGCCTCGGTGCGGACCGCGCGCGGCGGATCGTTCTGGCGCAAGCTGCTCGCATTCCTCGGCCCCGGCTATCTCGTCGCCGTCGGCTACATGGACCCCGGCAACTGGGCGACCTCGCTCGCCGGCGGTTCCAAGTTCGGCTACGCGCTGCTCACGATTGCCATGCTCTCCAACGTGATGGCGATCGTGCTGCAGTCGCTGTGCACCCGGCTCGGCGTCGGCGCCGGCCGCGATCTCGCGCAGGCCTGCCGCGACTCCTTTCCGCGTTGGGTGACCTGGCCGCTATGGCTGTCGGCCGAGATTGCGATCACCGCGACCGACCTTGCCGAGGTGATCGGCACCGCGATCGGCCTCAATCTGTTGTTCCACATTCCGCTTGCGATCGGCGTGGTCATCACCGCGCTCGATGTCTTCCTCATTCTGGCTCTGCAGGCTTTCGGCTTCCGCTGGATCGAGGCTTTCGTGGTGGCGATGCTGGGCGTGATCGCGGCGTGCTTTGCGGTGCAGATTGCCATGGCCGATCCCGATTGGGGCGCGGTGATCCGGGGTTTCGTGCCGAGCGCGGACCTCTTCGCCAATCCCGACATGCTCTATCTCGCGCTCGGCATTTTGGGCGCGACCGTGATGCCGCATAATCTCTATCTGCATTCGGGGTTGGTGCAGACGCGCGGCTATGGCGAGACGCAAGCGGAAAAGCGCGAGGCGATCACGCTCGCGACCATCGATTCCACCATCGCACTGTGCTTTGCCTTCGTCATCAACGCCTCGATCCTGATTCTCGCGGCGGCGACCTTTCACCGCGTCGGCAAGACCGACGTCGCCGAGCTCGACCAGGCGCATGGTTTTCTGGCGCCGCTATTGGGCTCGACCTTGGCGCCGACATTGTTTGCGGTTGCGCTGCTGTGCTGCGGGCTGAACTCGACCATCACGGCAACGCTGTCCGGCCAGATCGTGATGGAAGGCTTTCTGAATTGGCGCATTGCGCCGTGGCTGCGGCGGCTGGTGACGCGGGGAATCG
>Ga0307479_10000619_pt1 | contig 31846 bp, 28 predicted proteins | sample atmos_gasesECM4C_FD_203743 | JGI IMG/M metagenome (GOLD analysis project Ga0307479, IMG submission 203743) | Hardwood forest soil microbial communities from Morgan-Monroe State Forest, Indiana, United States - atmos_gasesECM4C_515 | ecosystem: Environmental > Terrestrial > Soil > Temperate...
GGCCCGCGCCTGCGGCCGCGCCATCGAGCTGCGCCACTACCGGTTTCGACATTTCGTGCAGAATCCGGGAAACTTCCATCGCGCGCCGCAGATTGGTCATCCTGGTTTCGAACGGCAGCGGCGCCCGCCCGTCCGCCATCGACTTGACGTCGCCGCCGACACAGAAGGTGCCGCCGGCGCCCTTGAGCAGAACGGCGCGGACCTCGTGATCTTCCGCCGCGCGCCGCGCCGCCGCGACCAGCCCCAGCGTCATCTCCGGATTGAGCGCGTTGCGCCGGTCGGGACGGTTCATGGTGATCGTGAGCAGGCCGGAATCGAGGTTTTGCAGGACGATGTCGTTGTTCATGAGGGTGTGCCTTCGTTGTTATTGGTTTTGTCCGGTCATTCCGGGGCGATGCAAAGCATCGAGCCCGGAATCTCGAGATTCCGGGTCTGGTGCTAGCGCACCATCCCGGAATGACGGAAACTCACGGCGTCAGCACGGCGCGGCCAACCAGCCTGCCCGCTTGCAGATCAATCAGCGCGTCGTTGGCTTTGGCGAACGGCATCGGCGTCACCGGGATCGGCGCGATCTTCTTGGCGCGGACCAGGTCGAGCAATTCCTTCGTCTCGCGGAGATTGCCGACATAGCTGCCCTGGATGGTGATGGCCTTGATCGGGATCAGCGGCAGCGCCCAGGGTGCGCCGCCACCGAACAGGCCGACGATCACGAGCTTGCCGCCCTTGGTCAGGCAGTCGAAGCCGAGCTGCGTGGTCTGGGCATTGCCGACCAGATCGATCACGGCGCGGATCGGCTCGCCGGCCTTTTTCGCGAGCTGCTCCAGCGCATCCGGCGCCTTGCCGTCGACGGTTGCGAGCGCGCCGGCCTTTTCGGCCGCCTCGCGCTTCCTGGCATCGATATCGACGACGATGGCGCCCTTGCCACCCATCGCCTTCAACAGCGACAGCGCCATCAGGCCGAGGCCGCCGGCGCCGAAGATCACGATCGGCGTCGCAAAATCCTTCTCGACCTTCTTCAGCGCGCTGTAGGTGGTGACGCCGGAGCAGGCATAGGGCGCGGCGGTGACGGGATCGAGCCCCTTCAGGTCGAGCAGATATTTTGGATGCGGCACCGTCATGTGATCGGCATAGCCGCCATCGCAATAGACGCCGAGCGAATTGGGTTTCAGGCACATGTTCTCCTCGCCGCCAAGACAGGTCGCGCATTTGCCGCAGCCGAGCCACGGATAGGCCAGCACGACGTCGCCGATCTTCAGACCGCCCTTGTCGCTCTCCTTGACGTCAGGCCCGAAGGCTACAACTTCGCCGACGGTCTCATGCCCCATCGTGCGCGGCAGCGACACGCCGCGGTCCTTCAGCGACAGCGGTTTGCGCCCGTGGCCGAGATCGTAGCCGCCTTCCCAGATATGAAGATCGCTGTGGCAAACACCGGCCGCCTCCACCTTGATCAGCACCTGCGTTCCAGCGGGCTGCGGCGTCGGCTGATCCACTTCCTTCAAGGGGGCGTTGAACTCGGCGACCTGGAAACTCTTCATGGCGTCACTCCCGATGTTCTTGCTTATGACCAAACCGATACGTTGGCGGTTTATTTAGGTCAGAGGGTGATGGCAAGCCACGTATTGGCCGGGCGCCACTTGGCGAAGTTCGGGCACTTCGCTGGCGCATTGCTGGTCGGCGCGCGGGCAGCGGGTGCGGAAACGACAGCCCGAGGGCGGCGCGATCGGCGACGGCGGCTCACCGGCCGGCACGCTTTCGGCCGGCCGCACGTCCGGGTCGGGCACCGGGATCGCCTCGATCAGCAGCGCGGTATAGGGATGCGCGGGCCTCGCAAACAGCTGCTCCGACGGGCCGACCTCGCACAGCCTGCCGAGATACATCACCGCGACGCGGTCGCTGACCGCCTTCACCACCGCGAGATCGTGGGCGATGAAGAGCAGCGTCAGCGCGAAGCGCGCCTTCATCTCCTCCAGCAGATTCAATATCTGCGCGCGGATCGAAACGTCGAGCGAAGAGACCGGCTCGTCGCAGATGATGAACTCGGGATTGAGCACCAGCGCCCGCGCGATGCAGATGCGCTGGCATTGTCCGCCGGAAAATTCATGCGGCAGCCGCCCCATCACCAGCGTTGGATCGAGCCCCACTGCGCTCAACACCTCGCAGACCAGCTCGTGCCGCTTCTTGGCGTCCTTGTAGCCGGCGATCACCAGCGGCTCGGCGATGATGTCGCCGATCTTCCGCCGCGGATTGAGGGACGCGATCGGGTCTTGAAAAATCAATTGCACGCGCCGGCGCATCCTGCGCAAGCGTTCGCCGTGCATCGCCGTCAGCTCTTCGCCATCGAACCGGACTTTTCCAGAGACGGCGGAGCGCAACTGCAGCACCGCGCGCCCCAGGGTGGATTTGCCGCAGCCGGATTCGCCGACCAGGCCCAAGGTTTCGCCGCGGGCGATCTCGAGGCTGACGCCGGAAACCGCATGAATGGTCTTGCCGCCGACGGCGTATTCAACAACGAGATTCTCCACTTTCAGAAGCGGATCGGACGTGGGGAATCGCGAGCTATCCAGCATCATGCGGTAACACCGGCAGCGATCAGAATGGGATGGAAGCAGGCGTATTGATGGTCCGGCGTCTCGGCGCCGGTGAGCTGTGGCTTATCGCGATGGCAGGGACCGGCGGCATAGCGGCACCGCGGCGAGAACGAGCAGCCTTTGATGGGCCGGGTCGGATCGGGCGGACGCCCGGAGATCGCCGGCAACGGCGTATGCGGCGCGGCATCAAGCTTCGGAATCGCCGAGAGCAGCGCTTCCGTGTAGGGCATGCGCATGTTCTTGAACAGCGCGTGCGTCGGCGCGCGCTCCACCACGCGCCCGGCATACATCACTGCGACCTCGTCGGTGCGGCCGGCAACGACGCCGAGATCGTGCGTGATCAGGATCATCGCCATGTGCCGGCGGCGCTGTTCGCGGGCGAGCAGATCGAGAATCTGCGCCTGAATGGTCACGTCGAGCGCGGTGGTCGGCTCGTCCGCGATCAACAGTTTTGGCTCACAGGACAGCGCGATCGCGATCGCCACCCGCTGCCGCATGCCGCCAGAGAGCTGATGCGGATATTGCGTCAACCGCTGCTCCGGCGCCGGGATGCCGACCGCCGCCAACAGCTCGACGCTGCGCTTTTTCGCTTGCAACGCGTCGAGCTCGAGATGCTCCCGCAGCGTTTCGATCAACTGCGTGCCGATGGTCAGGACCGGGTTGAGCGAGGTCATCGGGTCCTGGAACACCACCGCGAGCGAGCGGGCGCGAAGCTTGCGCAAGGCTTCCGGGCTGCACCGCACGAGGTCCTGCCCGTCGAACAGGACGCGGCCGATAAGTTTCGCCTTCTTCGGCAACAGCTGCAGGATCGCGCGCGACAGCATGGTCTTGCCGCAACCGGACTCGCCGACGATGCCGAGCGTTCGTCCCGCACCAACCGTCAGATCGACGCCGTCCACCGCGCGGAGATTGCCCCGCGCCGTCGGCAAGTCGACCGCGACGCCCTCGACCGAAAGCAGCGCGGGCCCGCTCACAGCGCGCTCTGGCGCGGATCGGTCAGCGCCTTCAGCGTATCGCCGACCAGGTTGAAGGAAAGCACGGTCAAGAACAACGCCATCGCCGGAATGAAGGCGAGCTGCGGCGCGATCTCGAGGCTTTCGCGCCCCTCCCCGATCATGCTGCCCCAGCTCGAGATCGGCGGCGGCACGCCGAGCCCCAGGAACGAGAGCGCGCCCTCGACCACGATGGTGACGGCGACCCCCAGCAGGAAGAATGCCAGCAGCGGCAGCATCACGTTGGGCAGCAATTCACGCACCAGGATGCGGGCGTGGGTCGCGCCCAGCGCCTGGGCTGCGATCACGAACTCGCGCCGCGCCAGCGTCAGCGTCGCGGCGCGCGCCACCCGCATGAAGGCGGGAATGCCGAGCACGCCGAGGATGCAGGTGAGATTGAGGATCGATTGGCCGAGATAGGCGGTCACCGCGAGCGCCAGGATCAGCGGCGGAAAGGCCAGCAGCACGTCCATGCTGCCGACCACCAGCGTCTCGAAGCGGCCGCGGAAATAGCCGGCGAGGATGCCGAGCGCGCCGCCGATGGCGAGCCCGATCACCGGCGCAAACAGGCCGACCGTCAGCGATATCCGCGCGCCGTAGATCAGGCGCGCCAATTCGTCCCGACCGAGCCCGTCGGTGCCGAGCCAGTGCAGGGCCGAGACCGGTGCGCGCCGCTCCAGCATGTCCATGTCGGTCGGGCTCGGCAGCGGCAACACCGGCGCGAGGATCGCGACCGCGAAAACGAACAGCATCCAGCCGATCGCCATCCAGAACAACAGCCCAAGCCTGCGGCTTCGCACGAGGGGACCGGCGACGACCTCTTCGCTGACGATGAGCTCAAGCGTGGCCATGACGAATCCTGGGATCGAGAACCGCGTAGAGCATGTCGACGATGAAATTCATCAGCACATAGCCGCAGGCGACGCACAATACGACACCCTGCAGGATGATGAGATCGCGGGTGAAGATCGCCCCCAATAGCAACCGTCCGATGCCCGGCAGCGCGAAGACCGACTCGACGATCACGGTGCCACCCATCAAGCGGCCGATATTGATGCCGGTGACGGTGACGAGCGTCAGCGACGACGGTTTCAGCGCATGCACCAAGAGGATGCGCGACGGCTTCAGCCCCTTGGCCCGCGCCATCGCGATGTAGTCTTCCTGCAAGGTCGAGATCATGTCGGAGCGCAGCACCCGCATCAGAACCGGCCATTCACCGAGCGCGAGCGTCAGCGCCGGCAGCACGAAGCAGCGCAGGTTTCCGAGCGGGTCATCGGAGAATGGGACATAGCCGGTTGCCGGCAGCCAGCGCAGCTCGACCGCGAACAGATAGATCAACAGGATCGCCGAGAGGAATGCCGGTACCGAGAGCATGCCAAAGGCGCTTCCGGTCATGAAGCGGTCGAAGGCGCTGCCCGAGCGCACCGCGCAGGCAATCGCCAAGGGAATGCCGATCGCGAGCGCCGCAAGTTCGGCCAGCAGCATCAGTTCGAACGAGACCGGCAGCCGTTCGGCCACGGCCTGCAGCACGGTTTGTCCGGTGCGGAAGGAGCGGCCGAAGTCGCCCTCCAGCACATGGCCGAGCCAGCCGAGATAGCGCCACCAGATCGGCTGATCGAGCCCCATGTCGTGGCGCAGCGCCGCCACCTTGTCCGGGGTCGCCTGATCGCCGAGGATCACATAAGCGAGATCGCCTGGCAGCAGCGAGGCAATCAGGAAGGTCAACAGCGATACGGCGACCAGAACCGGCACCAGATAGAGCAGCCTGCGGGCGACAAATCCCAGCATCGGGATTATTCCATCCAGACGTTGGATACGTCGATCACCCCGCCATAGATTTTCGGCAGGCCTTTCAGTTTGGCATTCGAGATTGCGTAGTAGGTGTTCTGGAAGGTCCAGAACCAGATTGCCTGCTGATTGATCAGCCGGCTTGTCGTGCAATAGTCCTCGGTCCGCTTTGCCGGATCGGCAGTTACCCGCGCGTGTTCGAGCAAATGATCGAGCTCCGGATCGGAGTAATTGGCGAGCGCGACCGGGCTGCCGGTGTGGAAATTCGCATACATCTGCGGATCGGGATCGGCGAGATCGATGATCCGCCACGGCGTCAACTGGAACTGGCGCATGAAGGCGCGTGGCACGACGGTGGCCTGATCGATCTGCTCGATCTCCATGTTGGCGCCGACCTGCTTCCAGAACTGCTGCAGCACCTGGCCGATGGTCCGCCCGCGCGGCGTCGCGGTGACGATCATCTTGAAATCGACCGGCTTGCCGTAGTCATTGATCAGCGCCTTGGCCTTTTCGACATCGAAGGGCAGCGCGCCGTCGTCCTTGCACTTGACCCAGGAGCCGTCGCCATAAGGGTTGCTGGCCGGCCGGGCCAAGCCATTGGTGATCGCCTGCGACATCTTCTTGCGATCGAGCGCCATGACCAGCGCCTGACGGACGCGCACATCGTCGAACGGCGCGACCTTGGTGTTGAAGGCATAAACCTGCGCGCCGGAACCGGCGTAGGTGTGGACCGTCAATTTGGGATCTTTTTGCGCCTTCTGGATGGCGTCGGCGTCATACTCATCGTCCCAAACGATATCGGCTTCGCCGGATTGCAGGGAGGCGAAGCGCGACTGCGCATCCGGCAGCGGCTTCAAGACGATGCGGTCGAGATAGGGATGGCCCTTGTTCCAGTAGTCCGGATTCTTCTCGAGAACCATGCGGTCGCCCGCGGCCCATGACTTCAATATATAGGGACCGGTGCCGACGGGATTGCGGTTGTAGTCGTCGCCCTTGGTCTTCCACGCCGTCGGCGACTGGACCACATTGTTCGAGCTTTGCAGGGTCATCAGCGCGGGCTGATTCACCTGCGGGTCGTTCAAATTGTAGACGACCGTCAGATCATCCGGCGCCTGCACGTCATGGACGTAGGCGATGTAGAAGGCGCAGCGGCACTTGTTGGCCGGATCCTTCTGCCGGTCGAAATTCGCCTTCACGGCTTCGGCATTGAACGGTGTGCCATCCTGGAACTTGACGCCCGGCCTGAGCTTGAAGGTCCAGGTCTTGAAATCGTCGGAGTGCGTCCAGGATATCGCCAGCTTGGGCTGCGCCTCGCCCTTGTCGTCGAGGGTGGTGAGCGTGTCGAAGATCGCGGCCGCCGCGGTTTCCGCCGAGGTATCGAACACCCCGACTTTCAGGGGATCGAAGCCTGGAATATCCAGTTCCTGCCCGACGGTGATGCTGCCGCCTTGCTTCTGCGCGCTGGCTGGGCTTGTGAATGCCGCGGCGGCAAATGCCGCCACAAGGAAAATCGGCGCGAACTTGCGCGCGCAGGTCACCGCCTTCGCCTTCATCGGATGCTCCTCCAAATGCCCTGCGTCCGGTTTTTTACGGATCGTTGCTGACACCGGAACAGATTGGCCGGAAAAGCGGCGACCGGCAAGGCCGTCAAGGGTGCGGCAGCACCGAAAGCTCTACACGTCTGCTTGCACTTTCGTTGCAACGCGCCTCTTGCTAGCGCGCGAGCAGACCTGAAATTGGGTGCTACACCACAGACACGGCACTCACTTCACCTCTCCCGTTGGGGCCCCGGCGGGGGAGAGGTCGGCGCGTAGCGCCGGGTGAGGGGTTACGGTCTCTCGTGAGAGCGGTGCCCCTCACCCGATTTGCTGCGCAAATCGACCTCTCCCCGCTGGGGAGAGGTGAATCGAACCCTGTGCTAGCGCGTCGCGGCGGCAAGTGGTTTGCCGGAGAACGCCGCGATCTGATCTTCGGAGTGACCGGTCTCCTTGAGCAACGCGCGCGTATGCTCGCCAAGCGTCGACATCCGTTTTCCCGCCGCGACCTTGGCGCCCGACATCCGGAACGGCAGGTTGAGAACCTTGAAGGTTCCACCGCCGTCCTCCACGTCCGACAGCGCGCGGCGATGGGTGATCTGCGGATCGCTCAAGGCCTGGGCAACCGTGCGATAGGCCGACGACGGAACGCCCTCCTCGTTCAGTTCGGCAAGGCACCGTTCAGTCGTGACCGACCGCGACCAAGCCTCGACGCCGTCCATCAGGTGCGCCCAATTGTTGCGGCGATCCGAATAGTTGGCAAAGCGGGGATCGTCGACCCATTCCGGATGGCCGATCACCTTCACCAGGCCCTGAAAAGTTTTTTCGCTGGCAATCGCGACCATGACGAAGCCGTCCGACGTTTCGACCGGGCCGTACATCGGTCGCGGGGGCGGCTGAACCTCGAATTGCGACCATTGCAGTTCATTCAAGGTGAGGCTCAGCATCGATTCGAGCATCGACACGTCGATATGCTGGCCGCTTCCTGTGATGGTGCGCTGGTAGAGCGCCGCCGAAATTGCGCCGAAGGCGTAGACGCCGGTCAGGACGTCGGCGTGATAGATGCCGCAATAGTCCGGCCGGCTGCGGCCGGGCTGATAGGAGAGATGCGCCATGTCGTAACCCGATGCCGCGTGAATCACCGGAGCGTAGGCCGGCAATTCGGCGGAGGGGCCGGTCTGGCCATATCCGGAGATCGAGCAATAGATCAGTCTCGGATTGAGCGCGTGCAGGGTCGCGTAATCGAGCTTCAGGCGGCGCATCACGCCGGGACGGAAATTTTCGACCAGAATGTCGGCGCTCGCGACCAGCCGGCGGACGGCTTCGATTCCTTGCGGCGACTTCAGGTCGAGCACCAGGCTCTTCTTGCCGACATTAAGCTGGCCGAACGTGGTCGAGCAGCCGTTGCGCATGGGCGGACGGCTTCGCATGGTTTCGCCTTCGGCGGTTTCGATCTTGATCACCTCCGCGCCCATGTCGGCGAGCATCCGCGCGCAATGCGGGCCTGCGATCGTGGTCGAAAAATCAACGGTGCGGAGGCCCGCAAGGCTGCCTGTCAAATTCCCCTCACCGATTCCCGCTATGGTCATTCCCGAACTCCCTGCCGCAGCCTGGTTGCTTGCTTGCGCGGGCTGCGACCCTAACGGCGTTGGCAGCCCAAGGAAGCATCTACCGAACCCGCCTGTGCTCTCACCCATGAACTGAAACAAATTGGACCCATTCTTGCATAGCAGCATACGGGGTGCGGCCGAGGACACTACTTGAAAGTTCTATTCGTCACGACGGAAATGGACGACTTCGTCCGGGTGGGCGGGCTCGCCGCCGTTTCCGCCGCTCTGCCCCGGGCGCTGCGCCCCTGGAGCGACGTCCGGATCCTGCTGCCCGGATACCGGGACGTCGTCGAGCAATTCGCGCATATTCAAATCGTTGGTCGGTGCGCGCCGATGGCGGAGATGCCGGCCTGCACGCTCGGCCGGGCATCGACCCGCGACGGGCTACCGGTCTATGTGCTGCTCTGCCCGCAACTGTACGACCGCCCCGGCAACCCTTATGGCGATGAATTGGGCCGCGACTGGCCGGACAACGACATTCGATTCGGCCGGTTCGCATCCGCGGCGGCAGAACTCGCCGCAGGCACTTTGGACAAGAATTGGGCAGCCGACCTCGTGCACGCCAACGACTGGCAGGCCGCGCTGACGCCGGCCTATCTCACCTGGCACGGTTCGAGAGTCCCCTCGATCCTGACCATCCACAATCTGGCCTATCAGGGATTATTTCCAAAGGATTCGCTGCGCCGGATCGGCGCGCCCGAAGCCTCTTTTCACATCGACGGGCTGGAGTTCTACGACAAGCTGTCCTTCCTCAAGGGTGGCATCGTCTACGCCTCGCATCTCACCACCGTGTCGACGACGTATGCACGGGAAATCACCACGGCCGAATTCGGTTGCGGAATGGAGGGCCTGCTGCGCATCCGATCCAAGGCGTCGCAATTGACCGGAATTTTGAACGGCATCGACGAAAGCTGGGATCCGCGGTTCTGCGCGCAACTGGCGCAACCGTTCGGCGCCGGCGATTGGGAGGGCAAGCGAGCCAATGCCGATTATGTCCGCAAGCAGTTCGGGCTCGCAGTTTCGCGCGGGCCGATCTTCGGCCTGGTCGCGCGGCTCGTTCATCAGAAAGGCATCGACCTCGTGCTCTCGGCGGCCGACGCGATCATCGAGGCCGGCGGACAAATCGTCGTGACGGGCTCGGGCGAGCCTTCCATCGAACAGGCGCTGGTCGAAGCCCATCGCCGCAGGCCGCAAGCGATCGGCGTACAGATCGGGTTCAGCGACGCCCAGGCACGGCGGATTTTCGCGGGCAGCGACTTCACGCTGATGCCGTCGCGCTTCGAGCCTTGCGGATTGAGCCAGATGTATGCGCAGCGATTCGGATCGCTGCCGATCGGTCATCAGACCGGAGGGTTGGCGGAAACCATCACCGACGGCGAAACCGGCTTCCTGTTCCCACAGCCGTCGACCGAATCGTTCCTCGGCGGCATCCGCCGGGCGTTTTCAACCTTCATGGCAAAGGATCGGCTGGATTCGATGCGCCGCAGCGCCATGGCGCGCTCCTTTAGCTGGGATTTGTCGGCGGCCTGCTACAGCGCGCTGTATCGCAAGACGGTGTCGCCTTAAGCCCGTTCTGAAGGCGGCACTTCGGCCGGCTCGTCATCGGCAATCGCACGCCAGGCCGCGCCGTCGAGGTCGTCATATTGGCCGCTCTTCAGCGACCAGAGAAACGCGAGCAGCCCGGCAAGGCCAAGTCCGAGCGCCAGCGGCACGAGGATGACGAGAACTTCCATTACACTTCCTTCGATCATGATCCGATTAGATTGAATCGGATCATGATCTCATGTCTTTGATTTGAGCATGATCTTTTCGGAAAACCGGTTCCCACTTTTCCGGATCATGCTCCAACACGCGATCAGAGGCAAAGCCGGCATCGATCTTTGCCGGACGCGCTTGGCTGCCCGAGTTCCGCGCGCGCAGCGCGTTCAGCATGACCAGGATCGAGGAGCCGGACATCGCAGCAGCCGCGATCAAGGGCGTCACAATGCCGGAGATCGCAATCGGCACCGCCAGCAGGTTGTAGCCCACCGCAAGCCAGAGATTTTGCCGCATCAAATGCAGCGCCTTGCGCGAATGATCGATCGCGGCCACCACCGGCGCGAGCGGCTTGCCGAGGAATACCAGATCGGCGGTCGATTGGCTGAGATGCGCGGCGCTGATCGGCGACATCGAGACATGGGCAGCCGCGAGCGAGGGCGCGTCGTTCATGCCGTCGCCGACCATCATCACCCTAAAACCCCGGCGTTTCAGTTCCTCGATCCGGGCGATCTTGTCGGCCGGCGTGACGCCGGCGCGCCATTCGTCGATCCCGAGCACGCTTGCCGCCGCCCGAACCGCGGCCTCGCGGTCGCCGGAGAGAATCTCGACGGCGATACCGCGCTGCCGCAGCGATGCGATCACCGCCCGCGCGTCCGGACGCAGCGCCTGGCGCACCGAAAACAGATATTTCTCCTCACCCCGGCTGAACGCCACGATGGAGGCTTCCGGATCGAGGTCGGCATTGTCCGTTGCCATCTGCTCGGCGCCGCAGAACGAGGGCTTGCCCATTCTGATCTCAACGCCGCCGCATTCAGCCCGCACGCCCTGCCCCGGCTCTTCAATCGCCCCGACCAGCGGCGATCTGGCGCTTGCTGCCTGCGCCACGGCGGCTGCGACCGGGTGATGGCTCGACAGCGCAAGCTGGCCTGCGAGCGCGAATATGCCGGCCGGGATATCGGCCGCGTTCACTACCTCGAGCTCGGGCAGCGTCAGTGTCCCGGTCTTGTCGAAAATGACATGATCGGTCTCGGCGAGCCGTTCGATGGCATCGCCGGAATTGAGCAGGACTCCGGCCTTGAACATCGCGCCCGCCGCGACCGTCTGCACGGTCGGTATGGCAAGGCCGAGCGCACAGGGACAGGTGATGATGAGAACGGCGATGCCGGTCACGATGGCTTCGTGCCAGCTCGCGCCCATCAGCACCCAGCCGAGCACGGTCAGCAGCGCGGTCGCATGCACCACCGGCGCATAGAGCCGCGATGCGCGGTCGGCCAGACGCATGTAACGCGAGCGCGCCTGCCAGGCATTGTCCAACAGCCGGGTGATTTCTGCGAGCAGCGTGGCCTCGGAGGCCGCCGAGACCCGCACCCGCAAAGCTCCGGAGATGTTGAGCGAGCCGGCATAGATTGATGTGCCGTGCTCGGCTGCGACGTAGAGCGTCTCGCCCGTGATCAGGCTCTGGTCGATCTCGGATTTGCCCTCGATCGCGGTGCCGTCGACCGCACAGCGCTCGCCCGGCCGCAGCAAGACGATATCGCCGGGACGAATAGCCGCCACCGGCACTTGCGAGATTTCATCGGCACCGACGAATTTGGCCGCGGTTTCGGCCTTCAGCGCCGCGAGATTCCCGGCCACCGCCCGCGTTCGCCGCCGCATGTTCTGGTCGAGATAGCGCCCGACCAGCAGGAATGTCAGCAGCATGATGGCGGCGTCGAAATAGGCGTGTTCGGCGTGGTTGACGGTCTCGACCACCGACATTCCGAGCGCGAGCGTGACGCCGATACAGATCGGAACGTCCATGTTGACGGTGCCCGCGCGCAACGCACGAAATGCCGAGCGGAAGAAAGGCTGGCCCGCATAGGCCACGGCCGGCAACGCGATCAGCGCCGACAACCAATGAAAGAAATCGCGCTGTTCGGGAAGCATGTCGCTGACATTGCCGGACCACACCGGGATCGACAGCATCATCACGTTCATGGTGGCGAAGGCCGCCACGCCGAGACAACGCAGCAGAAAGCGCGACTGCTCGGCTTCGGCGGCTTCCGCGCTCGCCTTCTCGAACGGATAGGCCTTGTAGCCGAGCTCGGCGAGGCGATCGATGAAGCTTCCCGGATCGAGCGTGCCCTGCTTCCACTCCAGCGCCACGCGGCGGTCGGTCAGGTTGACCCGGGCGAGCGTGACGTCGGGCATCGCCGACAGCCCGCGCTCGATCTTGGACATGCAGCCGGCGCAATTGACGCCTTCGACCGCGAGGTCGATGTGCTGAAGACCCGAACCGAGGTGCTTCACATAGTGCGAGAAGTCCCGCGTTGCCTGCATGATGCGGCCTTCCCCTTCTAGTTCAACAGGATGCGATTGACCGACAGGAACATCCGCTGGCCCGCCGCGTCGCCTTCGAGCACCAGGTCCCACTGTCCCGGCGCGATCGCGCCGGCGCTGCCGCGATAGATGCCGATTCCGACCTCGGTCAGATCGACCGGCTGATCGGCCCGCTTGTCGGTCGGCCGTTCGAAGCGGCCTTTGAATTTGAGTCCCGTCATCGGTTGGCCGGCTTTGTCGCGCGCTTCGACCTGCAACGTCGCCTCACCATTTGCGCCGCGCCGGAGATGGGCGTCGACCTGCCAGTCCCGGGCATTCTGGTCGCGGGCCGCCGCGATCTCCTTCTCATAGCCGAGGCTCGCGCTATAGGCACTGTCGACCTCGGTGCCCGGCAGGGTCTTGATCGCCAGGTTCGCCATGGTGAAGTTGACGCCGAAGACGACGCCGAAAAACGCGACCAGCACGAGCAGCACCTTGCCCCCGGTCAGCGGCTTCGGCGAAACGGACGGGCTGTGCATTGGACGGCTCCTGGCTCATCTCTTTTGTTTCAAGCATGCTCTAAGGGGTCACGAAATTATCGGTGGCGGAGGCGGCCTCGCCGAGCCCGATGTCGGTCACGTGAAACTTCACGGGGGTCGATTTCGCCGGATTGTCCGCCGCAGGCGCAGTGACGAGCACCCTCAGCTCCTCGGTTTGATCGCGCCCGATCACAATCATTGGCCGGTCCGGGGTCACGGAATCGGTGCCGACGACATGGACCTTCGCATTCACCGGCCCCTCGATATTGATCGCGATCACGCGATCGAAGCCGCGCTTGTTCAAGAGGCGGACGGTATAGGCGTTGCGGATCGATCCGTCGCTCAGTTTCACCGCGACCGGGTTGCGGTCGTGCAGCACGCTGACGTCGAGCAGGCTGCGGGTCAGAAGCGCATACAGCATGATGCCGCCGACCGCAGCGATGACGAGGCTGTAGACGATCGTGCGCGGCCGCACGATGCGGTAGATCGGCGCCTTGCCGGCCTGGCGCCGCGCGATGTTGATGTCGTTGTCGTATCCGATCAGACGCGGCTCGCGGCCGATCTTCTTCATCACGTTGTCGCAGGCATCGATGCACAGGCCACATTGAATGCATTCGAGCTGCGCGCCGTTGCGGATGTCGATGCCGGTCGGACAGACCGCGACGCACTGATAGCAGTCGATGCAGTCGCCGACGTGTTCGCCGAGCGCGCGCAGTTCGGCGGCCTTCTTCAGCGACGTACGCTTTTCGCCGCGATCGTAGCGATAGGTGACGTTGAGCGCCCACTCGTCCGTCAGCGCCGCCTGGATGCGCGGCCACGGGCACATGTAGGTGCAGACCTGCTCGCGCATGTAGCCGGCCAGGACATAGGTGGTCGCCGTCAGGATGCCGATCCAGACATAGGCCAGCATCGGCGCCTGGAAGGTGGCAAGCTCCCTCACCAGCGTCGGCGCATCGTTGAAGTAGAGTACCCACGCGCCGCCCGTCCACCACGCGATCAAGAGCCAGATCGAATTCTTGAGGACGACTTCCGAGATGCGCCTCGGATTCCAACGATCGGTCGCGGCGTCCTTCTTCATGCGCTCGCGGCGGTCGCCTTCGACTAGGCGCTCGACCGCATAGAACAGGTCGGTCCATACGGTTTGCGGGCAGAGATAGCCGCACCAGATGCGGCCGCCGACCGAATTCATCAGGAACAACGCGACCGCGGCGATGATCAGAAGCCCGGTGAAATAATAGACCTCCTGCGGCCACAGCTCGATGAAGAAGAAATAGAAGCGCTCGTTCGGCAAGTCGATTAGCACCGCCTGGCTGGGCGCGCCGAGGCCGCGATTCCAGCGCACGAACGGCAGCAGGTAGTAGACGCCGAGACAGAACGCCATCAGCCCCCATTTGATGCGGCGGAAGCTGCCGGAGACGCTCTGCGGATAGACTTTCTTGCGGGCCGCATAAAGCGGCCCGTAACCGTCATATTCCAGCTCTGCTTGCGTCAGGGACTTGTTCATGGACGGGATTCTCGCATTTGCAAGTGAGACTAAACCCAAGGCGCAAGGCGCAGTTGATCCAGCTCAAACCAAACCAGGTTCCCGATAGCCCCGAACAAAAACCTACTTGCCGCCCCCGAGCGAGTGGACGTAGACCGCCATCGCCTTGATGGTGGTGGGATCGAGCCGGCCCTCCCATGCGGGCATCACGCCGCCACGGCCATTGGTAATGGTCTCGATGATGGTCGGCTCGTCAGAACCATAGAGCCAGATCTGGTCGGTGAGATTAGGCGCGCCGAGCTCGGGATTGCCCTTGGCATCCTCGCCGTGGCAGGCCACACAATTCTCCGCAAAGATCTTCTTGCCCGCGGCCGCGTCATATCCCGGCCGCGTCGGCAGACCCGAGAGCGAGCGGACGTAGTTCGCGACCGTGACGACCTGGTCGGGCTTCAAGACCCCTTCCTTGCCGAAGGCGAGCATCTGGCCCTCGTGGGCCTTCGGATTGCCCGAGCGCGCGCCATACATGATCGTCTGCGCAATCTGGTCGAGCGTGCCGCCCCAGAGCCAATCGTCGTCGTTCAGGTTGGGAAAGCCTCTCGCGCCGGCGGCGCCGCTGCCGTGACACGGCGCGCAGTTGTCGCCGAACACGGTCTTGCCGCGGGCGCGCGCCATCGCCAGCAACGCCGGATCCTTTTCGATATCGGCAAGCGAGGCCGCGCCAAGCGCCGCCATCTTGTCACCGCGGATCCTTTCCAGATTGGCGAGCTCGACCGCGACGTCGGCGCGCGAGGAGTAGTGCAGGATGCCGGGGGTGTTGCTCCACAACAGCGGCCAGGCTGGATAGACGATCCAGTAGCCAAACGCCCAGATGATGCAGAGATAGAAGCTGATCAGCCACCAACGCGGCAGCGGCGTGTTCAGCTCCCGGATGCCGTCCCACTCGTGGCCGGTCGTGGACCTGCCGGAGACGCTGTCGATATCGCCATGATCAGTCATGATTCTGTCACTCCTCCCGCAACGGCATTCTTGCCGCCTCGTCGAAAGCGGCCTTGTTGCGAGGCCAGAGGGCGTAAGCCACGATGGCGAAAAAGATCGCGACAAAGATCGGCGTCCACAAGGTCGTCACGAGATCGGACGCGATGTTCTGGATCGTTATGATTGCACTCATCGTCCTGCCTTCTCAGCGTAGGTTGGCTTTTTCGTTGTAGAGCTTGAAGTCGACCAGCGTGCCGAGCATCTGCAGATACGCGATCAGCGCATCCATTTCGGTCGGCGCACCTCCCTTGCCGTCGAAATTGCGCACCACGGCCTTGGGGTAACGCTTGGCAAAGGCGTCGGCACCGGGATCGTCCGGATTGGCCTGTGCGTTGAGATCGGCCACCGCGTTGGCGATCTCGTCGTCCGTATAGGGGACGCCAACCGCGCGCAGCGTACGCAGATGGTCCGTGGTCAAGCTGGTGTCGACCTCCGTCTCCTTGAGGAACGGATAGCCGGGCATCACCGATTGCGGCACGATGGCGCGCGGGTTGATCAGGTGCGTCACGTGCCAGTCGTCGGAGTATTTGGCGCCGACCCGCGCCAGGTCGGGCCCGGTGCGCTTCGATCCCCACTGGAACGGATGGTCGTACATGCTCTCGGCAGCGAGCGAGAAGTGTCCGTAGCGCTCGACCTCGTCGCGCAACGGGCGGATCATCTGCGAGTGGCAGAGATAGCAGCCTTCGCGGACGTAGATGTTGCGCCCCGCAAGCTCGAGCGGCGTGTACGGCCTGACGCCGTCGACCACCTCGATCGTGCTCTTCAGGTAGAACAGCGGGGTGATTTCGACCAGGCCGCCGATCGCGATCACCAGGAGGATGCCGACGAGCAGGATGATCGAGTTCTTTTCGAAGAGTTGATGCCGTGTCCAGAAAGACATTGAACCGTTCCTCATTCCGCCGGCTGAAGGGCCAGGGGCGAGGCCACTTCCGCCTCGCCGACGCGCACCGTCATCCAGAGATTGTAAGCCATGATCAACGAGCCGATCAGGAACAGCGCTCCTCCCGCGGCACGGATGATGTAGAAGGGATGCATCGCCTCGACGGTCTCGATGAAGGAATATTCGAGGAAGCCGAGCGAGGTATAGGAGCGCCACATCAGGCCCTGCAGGATTCCGGACACCCACATCGCGGAGATGTAGAGCACGATCCCGAGCGTCGCGGTCCAGAAGTGCCAGTTGACGAGCTTGAGGCTGTAGAGGCCCTTGCGGTTCCATAACCACGGCACCAGGCAGTACAGCGCGCCGAACGAGACGAATCCGACCCAGCCGAGCGCACCCGAATGCACGTGTCCGATGGTCCAGTCGGTGTAGTGGCTGAGCGAATTGACCACCTTGATCGACATCATCGGGCCTTCGAAGGTCGACATGCCGTAGAAGGCGACCGACACCACCAGCATGCGCAGCACCGGGTCGGTGCGAAGCTTGTCCCAGGCTCCCGACAGCGTCATCAGGCCGTTGATCATGCCACCCCAGGAGGGCATCCACAGCATGATGGAGAAGGTCATGCCAAGCGTCTGCGCCCAGTCCGGCAATGCGGTGTAATGCAGATGGTGCGGGCCGGCCCAGATGTAGAGGAAGATCAGCGACCAGAAGTGGACGATCGAGAGCCGATAGGAATAGACCGGCCGCTCGGCGCGCTTGGGGATGAAGTAATACATGATGGCGAGGAATCCGGCGGTCAGGAAGAAGCCGACGGCGTTATGGCCGTACCACCACTGGAACATCGCGTCCTGCACGCCGCCCCAGGCGATGTACGACTTGGAGCCCACAATCGAGACCGGCAGCGCCGGATTGTTGCCGAGATGCAGCACCGCGATGGTGAGGATGAATGCCAGATAGAACCAGTTGGCGACGAAGATGTGCGGTTCTCTGCGCTTGATGATCGTCACCAGGAAAACCAGCAGATAAGTCACCCAGACGATGGTCAGCCACAGGTCGGCATACCATTCGGGCTCGGCATATTCCTTCGACTGCGTCACGCCGAGCAGATAACCCGTGCCGGCAATCAAAATGAAGAAGTTGTAGCCGACGACGACGAACCATGGCGCGAGATCGCCGGCGAGGCGAACCCGGCAGGTTTTCTGAACCACGTAGAACGAGGTGGCGATCAGAACGTTGCCGCCGAAGGCAAAGATCACGGCCGATGTATGCAGCGGCCGCATCCGCCCGAAGCTCGTCCATGGCAGGTCGAAATTGAGCGCAGGCCACGCCAGTTGCGATGCGATGATGAGGCCGACCGCAAATCCGGCGATACCCCAGAACAGCCCCATCATGGCCGAGAACTTGACCGGGCCGAAATTGTAGTTCGGCCTGCCGTTGATTTCCTGCGGCGGCAATGCCGCCGGGCGATCGAAATAGCGGTTGAGGATGACGAAGACCGCCGCCACGCTGGCAGCCGAGGCAAGCGAGGCATGAAATGCGAACGGCGCATCGACCGCCTTCGCCGCACCGATCATGCACAGAAATGCGGTCGCGGCGAATGTGAGCGCCAAGCCGCTTTCACCGACGGTCATGGACTTGGAATCAGAGGGCTGGCTCATGCGAATTCTCTCTGGAGGGACTGGCGAACCCAACAACCACACTCTTTCGTGATGCGGTTTGATCGAGATCAAGACGATTGACGTCGGCGCGCTGGCGGGCGATCAGGTCAGGATTCGACGGTTATCCTTGTCGCCCGATATCAAGCGCTTGGCCGAAAGCCGGCTGGCCTGCACGGCGTGTGGAATCTTCGGTCCTGAATGCGCGCGATTCCGAAGGCTTTAGTCGCGGGCGGCATCCGCGAGTGCTCTGAGAATATCCTCGCGGGCGATGATGCCTGCCAGCCGATGGCCGCCATCGATCACCGGAACACTACGGATACGGTGCTCGACCATAAGCTGGAGCACCCGCGTCAATTTCGTATCGGGACGCACGTAGATGAATTCCTGCGTCATCACGTCGGCGACGGTTCGATTCATCAAATCGGCGTAACGCGGGACCATCTGATTCGGCGTGAAGGCAAAGCACTTCAGCAGGTCGAACTTGGTGACGATGCCGATCGCCTCGGCCTCCTCCTGCACCGGATAGGTGTTGAAGTCGTCGCGCTCGAACATGTCGCTTAGTTCGCGCACGGTCATCTCGCGCGTCACCGTCGTCACCGTGCGCGTCATGTAGTTTGCGGCGGTTTCCTCGAGAAATTTGTACAAGGTCGCGATCCCGTGATTGTCGTGGTGACAGGGTTAGTGCGAAAGCAGCACGCAACGGACGTTCTGGGCCACCAGATGCTGCGTCATCCCGCCGAGGATGAGCTCGCGGAATCGCGAATGACCGTAGGCGCCGGCGACGATCAGGCCGGCACCAACCTCGCTCGCGATTTCATCCAGTTGAACGGTGGCGTGGCTTTCGTTGTGCGCGGACACGCGCCCGGAAGCCGAAACGCCATGACGTGACAGCCAGCCGACGACGTCATTCACCCCCTGCTCCGGGTGCGCCCGGCTGCCGCCTTGTTCCAGTATCTCTGCAACGGTGACGTTCTTGGCCTTCCGCAGCAGCGGAACCGCATCGGAGACCGCCCGTCTCGCTTCCGGCGTATTCTTCCAGGCCACCAGCACGCTGCGCAGATCGAGCCAATTCGCGGCGTCGGGAACGACCAACAGCGGCCGCCCTGTTTGCATCACCAGGTCCTTCGGACTGGCGAGCGCAAAAGCGTCTGATATCGCTGGGTTGCGTCCGCCGTCGACGATGATGTCGGCGCAGCGTGCCTCTCGAAGAATGAACCGCGCCGGGAAGTCGAGCGCGCTCCGCCAATCCAGGATTGTCGCCCGGTTCTTGGCGGCCTGACGAAATTGCGCTTCCAGCTCGAGCAGCCGTTGCTTGATCTCCGCCTCCCCCCGGTCGATCAAATCCTGGGCGTACTGTCCGTCGGTGAAGTAGAGCGGCGGGGCGAACTGTCCCGCAGCGATTCCGACCATCCCCGCGCCGAATAGCTCGGCGAGCTGGCCGGCTATTTCGAGGCGGGCTTCGTTCGACTGGCCGAGCGACAGGCTCACCATGACCGTTGCGATCGTCATTTCCAGAATCTCCGCAGGCGGCAATCTTTGTGAAACTTCTAGACGCCAAATCCACGCGCAGGATGAGATAGATCAAACTGCCTGGAGGCCGGGCCGCCGCGAGACTGCGGGGCGCGGCCAAGCATCGCCTAAAGACCGAGGTCCGTGACCTTGCCTCCCGCGCGTCATTCGACGAAATTGTGAATCCGGCGCCAAAGTTTGCGATCAGGACGGCTTCCGGGCATGCAATCTCGTGTAAGATCAAGGTGCTGAAGCGCGTGCTTCAGTCTGATTGGACATTGGTGATGGAAGTGAAATTTCAGGCGTGACCAGCATCGTTCAACCTTCCGCTGACGTATCCGGACATGAACATTTCCGGCTCCGGATCGAGGGATTCGGCGTCGGAACCTGGGATCTCGACCTGATCACGAAGGAACTGGAATGGTCCGACGTGGCGCGAAATCTTTTCGGCGTCGCTCGCGACCAGTCCGTGACCTGGGAGTTGCTTCTTACGCTGCTCGAACCGAACGACCGCGCTCACATCGAGCAGTCGATCGGGCACGTCACCGAACAAGGCGGTGGTCTCGACGTGTCATTCAAGCTGGCCGGCGTGAACGGGCGCGGCCGATGGCTTCGGGCGCGCGCCGGCGTGATCAAGGACGAGGCAGGGGTCGCGCGCCATCTCAGCGGGATTTTCCTCGACATCGAAGAAGAGAAGCAAGTCGAAGAAGCGTTGAGGATGCGGGAAAGCCACCTGCGCTCGATCCTCGACACCGTGCCGGACGCCATGATCGTCATCGACGGTTACGGCATCATCCAGTTTTTCAGTACCGCCGCCGAGCGGCTGTTCGGCTATGCCGAGGACGAAGCCATCGGCAAGAACGTCAGCGAACTGATGCCCGAGCCCGACCGGACCCGTCACGACGGCTACATCGCGCGCTACCGCTCGACCGGCGAACCGCACATCATCGGCATTGGGCGCATCGTGACCGGCAAGCGCAGGGACGGCACGACCTTTCCGATGCACCTTTCGATCGGCGAGATGCAATCCGGCGGGGGGCTCTATTTCACCGGCTTCGTGCGCGATCTCACCGAGCATCAGCAGACCCAGGCGCGCTTGCAGGAATTGCAATCCGAACTGGTGCACGTTTCGCGGCTAAGTGCGATGGGCGAGATGGCGTCCGCACTCGCCCATGAACTCAACCAGCCGCTCGCCGCCATCTCCAACTACATGAAGGGCTCGCGCCGGCTGCTCGCCGACAGCACCGATCCCAACAAGCCGAAGATCGAAAACGCCATGGACCGCGCCGCCGAGCAGGCGATTCGCGCCGGTCAGATCATTCGCCGGCTACGCGATTTCGTTGCGCGCGGTGAATCCGAAAAGCGCGTCGAAAGCCTGTCGAAGCTGATCGAGGAGGCGGGCGCGCTCGGACTTGCCGGAGCGCGCGAACAGAACGTCCAGCTTCGCTTCAATCTGGATCCACAAGCCGATCTGGTGTTGGCCGACCGGGTACAGATTCAGCAGGTGCTGGTCAACCTGTTCCGCAACGCGCTCGAAGCGATGGCGGAGAGCCCGCGGCGGGAGCTGATCGCAACCAATTGCAGGGGCGCGGACGACATGATCGAAATCGAGGTGTCCGACACCGGCTCGGGGTTCCAGGATGACGTCAAGCCGAACCTGTTCCAAACCTTCTTCACGACCAAGGAGACCGGCATGGGAGTGGGACTCTCGATCAGCCGTTCGATCATCGAGGCTCATGGCGGGCGGATGTGGGCCGAAAGCAACGCCGCGGGAGGCGCAACCTTCCGGTTCACGTTGCCCGCAGCGCCTGACGAGAGTTGAACGATGTCGAACAAGGTGAAAGTCTACGTCATCGACGACGACGAGGCGATGCGGGATTCGCTCAACTTCCTGCTGGATTCCGCAGGTCTGGAAGTCACCCTGTTCGAAGGGGCGCAGCATTTTCTCGACGCCCTGCCCGGCCTCGCGTTCGGATGCGTCGTCTCCGACGTGCGCATGCCGGGCATCGACGGCATCGAACTGCTGAAACGCATGAAGGCCCGCCAGAGCAAGTTTCCTATCCTGATCATGACCGGGCATGGGGACGTGCCGCTCGCGGTCGAAGCCATGAAGCTCGGCGCCGTCGACTTCCTCGAAAAACCGTTCGAGGACGACCGCCTCACCGCGATGATCGAGACTGCCATCCGTCAGGCCGGGCCGGCCGCAAAGGATGAGGCGGTCACCCAGGACATCGCCGCGCGCGTCGCAACGCTTAGTCCCCGCGAGCGCCAGGTGATGGAGGGGCTGATCGCGGGACTTTCCAACAAGCTGATCGCCCGCGACTACGACATCAGCCCCCGCACCATCGAGGTCTACCGCGCCAACGTCATGACCAAGATGCAGGCCGGCAGCCTGTCGGAACTGGTGCGACTCGCGATGCGCGCGGGACTGCTGAAGGATTGAGGCATATCAATCCCCGGCGGCCGATGCGTGCTAGAGCATGATCCGGAAAAGTGGATACCGGTTTTCCGAAAGATCATGCTCAATCAAAAAGATAGAGCGGGATGACGGTTCGAAGAAAGTCATCCCGCTCTAGTGACAAAAGCCATGATTCAGATGAGCTTGCATGCACGGGCCGTGGCGGCGTCACCTAAACCCCTGGTTTACGTGGTTGACGACGACGCCGGCGTTCTCGGCTCCCTGCGCTTTCTCCTCGAAACGGACGGCTTTGCCGTGCGAACCTTCAGGAGCGGCGCGGCGCTGTTGAATGCCCCGCTTCTGGCCGATGCCGACTGTTTCCTGATCGATTACAAGATGCCCGACATCAATGGCATCGACTTGGTCGGCAATCTAAGGGCGTGCGGCGTTACCGCAGCGGCGATCCTGATTACCGGCTACCCCGACGGAAAGATCTCGGCCCGGGCTGCGGATGCCGGCGTCAAGCATGTGCTGCAGAAGCCTATCCTCGAGGAAAGCCTGGTCAAGCATATCCGCGAAGCCATCCAGGAAGGCATTGTGGCCGCAAGCCGGACGCCGCCAAAGTGACCTAAGGGATTCTACGTAAGGGGTCCCCCTTAAGATATCGCGCGAAATTTTCAACAGCATGGTTACCCCGTAGCAATTGGTCATCCGCCGCAAAGGAGATGGCCTATGCTCAACCAGTCGCTCAGCACCGCCGTTATCGTCAACAAGACGCCGCCGGTCGTTGCTCCCGCTACCGACCCGTTTGCGACCGTTACCGGACACGCAGGCCTTTTGGCGAGCGAGTTCAGCTACAGGAAGGACGAGGAAATCTACGGCGAGGATGAACCCGCGGAATATGTCTACCAGGTCATCTCCGGCGCGGTTCGCAGCTACAAGCTGCTTTCCGATGGGCGGCGCCAGATCGGCGCATTCCACCTGCCGGGCGACGTTTTCGGGCTCGAATCGGGGGCGACCCACCGGCTCGCGGCGGAAGCCATCATCGATACCTCCGTGCGCCTGGTGAAGCGCCGCAGCCTTGAGCAGGCGGCCGGCGTCGACGTTCAGGTCGCGCGCAAGCTGTGGGCCATGACGGCCGGCGAGCTTCGCCATGCCGAAGACCACATGCTGCTGCTCGGACGCAAGACCGCAATGGAGCGCGTGGCAACCTTCCTTTTGGAAATGGATCGCCGGCTTGCGGTCGCCGGAATGATGGCGCTGCCGATGTGCCGCCGCGATATCGGCGATTATCTCGGCCTGACGCTCGAGACCGTTTCGCGCGCGTTGTCGCAACTCCATGCCCAGGGGGTTCTCGGCTTTTCCGGCGCCCGCCAGATTGTGCTCCGCAACCGCGCGCGGCTGCGCAACATGGACGCATGAGACAAGCGGCCAGCTGCTTGTCCGATCAATAGGCGCTTCGCCGCGTTTCCGGCATGACCAATGCGATTACCGCGAAGCCCACAGCCGCTACGGCGGCGAGGCCTGCGAAGGCGATACCGCTGCCGAAGGTGTCGCTGACATAACCGGCGAGCACCGTGGACAGCGAGGCACCGATGCCGGTGGCCGTGCCGACAACCCCCTGCGCCAGATTGAAGTGGCCGCTGCCGAAAGCGACGTCGGCGACGATCAGCGGCACCATGACGGCGAAGACGGAAGCCGTCACACCGTCGAACACCTGGACCGCGACCAGCAGATAGGGATCGCGCACCGTCGCAAACAGCAAACCGCGAACCGCAAGTGCGCCGAAACCCGCCAGCAACAGCGGCCGCCGTCCCCACGCTTGCGCCTTGGCGCCGACCGATGGCGACATCAGCGCGACAATGGCCTGCGGCACGATAATGCACGCGGCGATCAGGACCGGCGCCCACTGGCTTGACCGCATCGTGACAACGCCGGCCATCAGCGGCAGCATCGCCGCATTGGCGAGCTGCAGCAGCAGGACGCTGCAGGCGAAGATCAACAATGCCCGCCGGCGCACCAGGCCGACCACGCTGGTCGCCTTGGCGTCCGGCTGCTCGCGCCTGACCGCGCCGTGCGCGCATGCGACGTCGATCTCACGCTCCCGTATCTGCGAAAGCGCCAGCAAGGTCGGGACCGCGAGAATGCAGGTGACGAGAAACACCGAGCGGCTGGAGAACAGGTAACCGCACGTGCCCATGACGGCGGCGGCCACGCCGTTACCGAGTGACGCGAACCGGGCATTGCGTCCGAGCCGTACCCCGATCGCGAGCGGGCCGACAAGGCCGAGGCTGATCGCGGCAATCGCCGGACCGAGCACGCAGCTGGCCGCCGCATGCAACGTCGCCGCCGCCACCACGACGGGGAAGATCGGCCAGGCCGCATAAGCGAGCGCGCAGCAGCCGATGGTCGCAATCGCAAACCCTGCGACCAGTTTTTCGGAACGGGCCGCATCGATGATGGCGCCGCCGGGCATCTGTCCGATCAGCCCGACCACGCCGGCAATCGACAGCACGAAGCCGATCTGCGCCTGGGTCCATTTTTCGGTGGTCAGATAGACCGCGATGAACGGTCCGAACCCGGTCTGGACGTCGGCGAGAAAGAAAATGAACCAGTCGAGCCCGCGCAGGCTCTGCCGCGACGGCGCAGGCATGTCCCCCGCGTCAACCGGTCCCGACGGCAGCAATATGACATGGTCGTCGCGAATGGAGCCCCCGCGGCGATCTCCATCAATCGGGTCGATCGAATAGGACGGGCGAACCACCAGACGACTTCCCCGTTTCTCTAATGATCGTCGAGCGGCTGCAGATTGCCGGCCGCGCCCAGCACCACGATCGGCTTGTCCTCCTTGTATTCGGGCGCCGCGGCGACCTGGGCCTTGGTCAGTTCGAGCGTGATGCTGTCGCTCTTGTCGGCGACGCGCCCGAAATGCAACGCGTTCCAGTCGACCACGATTTTCCGGCTGCCGACGCCGAGAAAGCCGCCGAAATCGATCACGGCGGCTCGCACCGTGCCGGTGCGATCGACGATCACATCGACGATATTCCCCATATCCTCATTGGTTTGACTGCGAACATCGCGGCCGAGCACGCCATGCGCCTCTCTTGCGCCGATGATGGTGACGGATGGCGGCGGCGCGGCTTCCTTCGCCGCCGTGGGCGGCGAAGCCGGCTGCGGCTCGTTTTCCGCGCGCGATGCGACGCCCGCGAAGACGGCGAGAATGATTGGGAAGCAAATGAACCCGCGTTTTCCGCGCATGCGTCCTCCTTGTTGATCGAACGCTGTCAGCGCGCGAGCACGATCGATACCTGGATCTGCCCGCTCCGGCGCAGGACCTCCATCGACACGTCCTCGCCATGGCGGCGTATTCGCAGATCGACGCTGGACGATCCCAATTGCAGCTCGCGCAGCACGACCTCGTTGAGGAATGCCGGCAAACGCGGATTGCGCAGCCTTATCTCGCAGCGTTGGGCGTCGAATTCGAGTCCGAGGGCTGCCTCCAGCAGGGTGAACGGCGTTGCGCTTGCCCAGGCCTGCGGGGCGCAGGCAACGGGATAGAGTGTCGGCCCCCGGCGTCTCTCGCGCCGGAAGCCGCAGAACAATTCCGGCAACTGCCGCAGGTCCATATAGGTCGCGGCGTCGAACAATCCCTTGAAGACGTGCTCGACCGAATGCTTGAGGCCGTAGCGCGCCAGGCCAAGCGCGATCAGCGCGTTGTCATGCGGCCAGATCGATCCGTTGTGATAGGACATCGGATTGTAGCGCGCTTCACCCAGCGCCACGGTGCGGATGCCCCAGCCCGTGAAGAAATGCGGCCGCATCAGATCGGCGGCGACCTTGCGGGCGCGATCTTCCCGGACCATGCCGCTGAACAGGAGCTGCCCCGCATTCGACGCCCGCACCTTGCAGGGTTGCTTGTCGCCGTCGAGCGCCAGCGCATAGGTGCCGAGATCGTCGCACCAGAACGCATCTTCGAAGCGTTGCGCGAGCAATTCCGCCTCCGCTTCAAGCTTCTGCGCGATCTTGAGACGGCCGAGCCGTAACGCGCAGCGCGCGGCCAGCCGTTTGCCGGCGAACACGTAGCCCTGCACTTCGGCCAGCGCGATGTAGCCTTCGGCCAGTCGCCCGTCGGCGTGAAAGATCGCGTCGTGGGAATCCTTCCAGCCCTGGTTGGCTAGCCCCTGCTCCGAGGCGCGCCGATACTCGACAAATCCGTCACTGTCGGGATCGCCGGCACCGTCGATCCAATCCAGCGCGGCTTCGATCGCGGGCCATAGTTCCTCGATGGTCGCGTCATCGCCGGTGCGTTCGGCATAAAGCCCGGCGAGCAGAACGAACAGCGGCGTGGCATCGACGCTGCCGTAATATTGCGCGAACGGCACCTCACGCAACGCGGCCATCTCGCCACAGCGCATTTCATGCAGGATCTTTCCGGGCTCGGCGTCGGCGAGCGGATCGATCGACCTGGCCTGGTAAAAGGCGAGCCGCCTCAGCACGCCGCGTGCCACCCGCGGATCGATCCACAGCATCTGCAGCGCGGTGATAATGCCGTCGCGGCCGAATGTGGTGGAATACCAGGGAATGCCCGCATAGGGATATCGCCCCTGCGGGGTATCCGTCATCAGCATGTTGAGATCGGCCATCGACTGGCACAGCACCTCGTTGAAGATGTTGTTCGAGGTCTCGATGCTGGTGGCGCCTGTGTTCGAGCGGCGCATCTCGCGCCGATGCGCGAGCAAACCGCGAAAGAAGCGCGCCGGTTGTTGCCCGGCGGGCTTATTGCAGGAGACGGCGACAAACAGCGAGTAGATCTGTTGCGGCGCCAGGTCCAAATGATACGTCGCCGCATTGACGGCAAGTCGTGTCGGGCGCGGGTCGAAATGCAGCACCGTGTTGCGCGATTTGCCGTCGAGGCCCTTATAGTCGAGCAACACATCGCTTGGACCGGGCAGCCTGCTGGAACCGACGCCGCGGCGCGGGCGCTTTTCACCGCGTACCTCGAACAGGTCGGCAAAGTCATTGTCGAACAGCAGCGTCAGGTCAAAGCTCGCCTCGCGGTCGCCGTGATTTTGCAAGCCGATCCGCTGGTAGGCCGTTCCCCGCCAGAGAAAGATCGTGCGCACGATATGGAGCATGTCCTTCTGCAGCACGATCCGGCCCTGTTGATAGATGTCCGGGTTCGTGAGATCGACGGTCAATGCCGAATTGTCGTCGCGAAGATTGGAGCCGAGCAGCAGGGGCTGCAAGTCATCGAGAACGAGTTCGAGTCTCGCGAGATAGCGGGTGTCGGCGTTGAACAGCCCGTCGGGTCCGCCGGCGGACGCGCCGATATCGCCGTGACAATCGAGCACGATGAAGGTGTCGTCGTGCTTGAGCGAGCGCCGCGGACGCGCCGCGGGTCCGGTCATCGGGATGTAGAACGGCTGTTCCGCGACCAGTTCGATGGTCTGCGACGTCGAGATAATTTGGGTAACGACTTCGGCTGCCATATTGACCTCGAGCGGTTCCCTGCTCACGCGCGCATGCGCGTCCTCCTCGAAACGCAACCGACTATACGCTAGCCCCGCACTTCAGGCCGCGAACTTCGCCAGCCGGCTCATTTCCTGCCTTACCAGCTCGCGATATGGCCCCTGCGCCTGCATCAGACGGTCAGGCGCACCGTCTTCGATGATCTTGCCCGCTTTCAGCACCACCAGCCGGTCGAAATTGCGCAACGTCGCCAGCCGGTGGGCGATGGCGATCACCGTGCGCCCGCGCATCAGGCGGCCGAGCGCCTCGCGGATGGCTTCTTCGGATTCGCCGTCGAGCGCCGCGGTCGCCTCATCCAATAGCAGGATCGGCGCGTCCTTCAAGAACGCCCGTGCGATCGCGATACGCTGGCGCTGGCCGCCCGACAGCTTGACGCCGCGATCGCCGACCTGCGTATCAAGGCCTTCCGGCAAGGTCTCCACGAAATCGCAGCGCGCCGCGATCGCCGCACGCAACACCTCGTCGTCGGTGGCGCTCGGGCGGCCGTAGCGGATGTTCTCGCGGATCGAGCGGTGGAACATCGAGATGTCCTGAGGCACCACCGAGATCGCTTCGCGCAGGCTTTGCTGCGTGACCCGTGCAATATCCTGGCCATCGATGGTGATGCTGCCCTGCTCGACGTCGTAGAGGCGCTGCAGCAGCACGAACAGGCTGGATTTGCCGCCGCCCGACTGACCGACCAGCCCGACCCTTTGACCGGGCTGCAGCCGCAGGCTGAAGCGGTCGAACACTTTTAGCCCGCCGGGATACTGGAACGAGATGTTGTTAAAGGCAATCGCGGCGCCGCTCCTGACCAGCGGTTCGGCCTCCGGGTCATCGCGCAATTCGTGCGGCAACAGCAGCGTGGCAATTGCCTCGGTCAGCCGCGCCACATGCTGGGTGACGTCGACCAGCGCCACCGCCAGATCGCGCGTGGCGCTCAGGATCGAAAGCCCGAGCGTGCAGACCAGCACCACGTCGCCGGTGGTGGCGCCGCCACTCTGCCAGAGCGTGATGACCCAGGCGAGCAGTGCGATGATCAGCACCACGGTGATACCGGCGTGCAGGAGCCGCAATTTCTCCAGGTAGCGCAGGCTACGCCCGCGCGCCGTCACTTCCCGGTTGACAGTCGCATCGAAGCGGTCGTGTTCGTGGCTGAAGCCGCAAAACGCCCGAACCAGCGGCATGTTGTTGATGACGTCGACCATCTCGCCGTCGACGGCCGCCGCCTTGTCGGCGAAATCGTCATGCAGCGGCTTGCCGGCCGCGGCCAAATGGAACATCGCGGCCACCATGGTTCCCGCAATCACGATCAAGCCGCCGGCCATCGGCAGGCTTACGGTTCCAATCAGGGTGATCGCCGCAATCGTGGCAATGCACGGCGGCAACACGTTCCAGACGAACATGTTTTCCACGGTGAAGATGGCGTTGGATGTGGCCGTAATGCGGCTGGTCAGCATGCCCGGCAGCCGGTCGGAGAAATAGCTCGGCGCGTGGCCCGTCAGATGGCGAAAGATGTCGCGCCGGAGATCGCCGGTCACTCCCACAAATGTGAAGCTCGCGGTCCAGCTCGCGATCCGCCACAGGAAATTGTCGGCGGTGATCAGCGACATGAGCAGAACGAATGCCAGCCATACGCTGCCGGCACGCGCGGTTCCGGCCGACAGGCTGTCGACCAGGAACTTCACGCCATATTGGGTGCCCACCGAACAAGCAACCGCGGAGATGACCGCGATCAGGATGACCAGATGCGACGTGAGCCGCCGGCGCAGATAGCGCATCACGAACGGGAACGGGCGGTGCGCATATCCTGAAAGCTGATCCATGTAGAGAGAGTCCCATCGAGTGTTGAGGACGGAGCCTCGTCGGCTCGTATTCCCCGGGAGGAACGAGCGACGCATCCGTCGGTTCCCGCCGTTTGGTCGGCGGTGGTGGCATCATCAAGACCGACGACCGCTTCTGTCGAAGAAGTAACCGTTGTTGAAAGGAACTTCGCAGATGCGAGAACGTTCCCTATTTCGGCATGCCGGTGCCACTTCGAAGGGGCTTGTTCTTCCATGATCGAGAAACAGGAGATGGTTAGATGCGCATCGCGCAGGTAGCTCCGTTGACGGAGGCTGTTCCACCCAGGCTTTATGGCGGCACCGAGCGGGTGGTGCACTGGTTGACGGAGGAACTGGTAACGCTCGGACACGAAGTCACCCTATTTGCCAGCGGCGACTCCCGAACCTCGGCGAAGCTGGATGCGACCTGGCCGAGGGCGTTGCGCCTCGACGGCGCGGTGCGCGACCCCAATGCGCTGCACATAGTGATGCTGGAGCGGGTGCGGCGGAAGTGCGACGACGAGGAGTTCGACTTCCTGCATTTCCATCTCGACTATTATCCGTTCTCGCTGTTCACGCGGCAGCCGACGCCGTTCCTCACCACCCTGCACGGCCGGCTCGATCTGCCTGAGCATCAGCCGGTGTTCACGACGTTCTCCTCCATTCCCGTGATCTCGATTTCCAACGCACAGCGCCGGCCGGTGCCGCAGGCCAACTGGGTACGCACCATCCATCATGGCCTGCCGGAAAAGCTGCTGATGCCGAAACCAACCAAGCACGATTATTTGGCTGTGCTCGGCCGCATCGCGCCGGAGAAAGGCGTCGACCGCGCCATCAAGATCGCCATGCGTTGCGGCATTCCGCTCAAGATCGCCGCCAAGGTCGATCGCGCCGACCAGGATTATTACGACCAGCTGATCTCCCCGCTCATCACCGGCAACCCGCTGGTGGAATATATCGGCGAGATCTCCGACCACGAAAAATCCGATTTTCTCAGTGGCGCGCTGGGCCTGCTCGTTCCCATCGATTGGCCGGAGCCGTTCGGGCTTGTGATGATCGAGGCCATGGCCTGCGGCACGCCGGTAATCGCGTATAACCGCGGCTCGGTAGCGGAGATCATCGACGACGGCCTGACCGGCTTCGTCGTCGAGGATGAGACCAGCGCGGTGGCGGCCGTCGATCGACTATCCCAGCTCAACAGGCATTCGATCCGGCAGCAATTCGAAACGCGCTTTACCGCCCGCCGCATGGCGCTCGATTATCTGGCCGCCTATCGCGGCCTGATGGAAGCCAGCGAACCGCGGATCAAGCTGGTCAGCAGCGCCGAATAGCGCGGGCCTAGCTTGCGGGCGGCGGCCCGGCTTTGCCGAAGCGCCGCTCGTAGGCTTCGATATAGGCCTCGGGCGATGGCTTGAGGTGACGCCGGGTCAGCGCGATCAGATCGTCGCGACGCGAGCCGCGCAGCGCCTTGATCATGTCGAGGTGATCGCGGCGCACGCGGTCGAGCGCGGCCGGCACTGCGTTGGCATAAAAGCGGATGCCATAGACCTTCTGCGCCAACAGCTCGATGGTTTCGATCAGGCAGGCATTGCCGCACAGACCGAACAGCACCTGATGAAAGCGGAGATTGCTGTAGAACACGGTGAGCAGGTCGCCTTTGGCGACCGCTGCGGTGTGCTCGCGTTGCAGTTCCTCGAGCTGGTTGATGTCCTTCGGTGCCACCGGAAACGTAATGATCCGAACCGCCATCACTTCCAGCTCCTCGCGAACCGCGTAGATCTCGCGCACCTCCTGCGGGGTCAGTCCGCGCACCATCGCACCGCGATGCGGGATGCGCTCGATCAGGCCCTTGCGTTCGAGCTCGAACAGCGCGAGCCGCACGTCGCCGCGGTGGGTCTTGAACAGGTCGCACAGGTCCTGCTCGACCAACCGCTCGCGCGGCTGCCGCCGCCCGAGCACGATGTCCTCCTCGATGCGCCGGGCGATGATATCGGCCGCCGCCGGTTCGCGCGCCGGCCCCGTCGCGGCCGGGCGCGATCTGGGTAGAGTGGCTGCCCTCACCTGTTTGAGCGGCTTTGCGGCCATGTTGCCCCCATCGGACGATGCACCCGGAGAGATTTCGGGCGGATCGGCTACATCTTCGAACGCGATGATAATATTGAAAACGATATTGTAAACAATTTTGAAGAGCGCTAGCATGCCGTCAACAACAAGGCGGATCGAGCGGCGCCGGGAAGCCTGCGCCTGACCGCAACAGGGGAAACGGCATGAGAAAAGATCGCCAGCCATCCGTTCTGAACAACCACAGAGACGGCGGCGCCCATCCGATCCCGTCGAAGCGGCACAGCCGCCGCAAGTTCCTCCAGAAAGCGGGCGGCGCGATCGCGGCGGGCGCGTTCGGCGCGGTGCCGCTGCGCGGCTGGGCCGCCGATGCGATCAAT
>Ga0307479_10000620_pt1 | contig 31837 bp, 27 predicted proteins | sample atmos_gasesECM4C_FD_203743 | JGI IMG/M metagenome (GOLD analysis project Ga0307479, IMG submission 203743) | Hardwood forest soil microbial communities from Morgan-Monroe State Forest, Indiana, United States - atmos_gasesECM4C_515 | ecosystem: Environmental > Terrestrial > Soil > Temperate...
AACCGCACCGCCGGCTTAGACTCTCCCGCTTCTCCCTCTCTCTGGCCCATGCATTCTTATAGCTCTGCCCCGCCACCCAACGCACCAAAAAAGTCACAAACTCTGAGCGGAGCGAAGGACCCATGCAACCTGCCGCCACCAAGGCGCGCTTCAGAATACACATGCCGCGTGAACAACCGTGGAAGAGCGGCCCCTAAGGGCCGCGTCAAGACTTCCAAATTTACCGGCCTTCAGCCCTGCTCTGAAATTTTCCTCGCAACCCCAACGCCCATTCCTTCACCAAACTGAAAGTCGCTTCGCCTGAATCTGTATCCCCGCTCTAATCATCAGTACAATAAGAAACTGGAGGATTAAATCATGGCTCACGAACTACCCCCTCTGCCCTACGACTACGCGGCGCTCGAACCCGTGATCGACAAGCAGACGATGACCCTGCATCACGACATGCACCACGGTGCCTATGTCAAGAATCTCAACGCAGCAATCGAGAAACATCCTGAGCTGTCCAAGAAAAGTCCCGAGGATTTACTGCGCGACCTCAACTCCATTCCTGAAGACATCCGCGCCACGGTCCGCAACAATGGCGGCGGACACGTCAACCACACCATGTTTTGGAAGATCATGAAGCCCAAAGGCGGCGGCGATCCCAGCGGCCCCATCGCTCAGGTCATTGCCAAAACCTTCGGCAACTTCAAAGATTTCCAGGCCAAGTTCAATGACGCCGGCGTAAAACAATTCGGCTCCGGATGGGTCTGGCTAGCCGGCAAACCCGGCGGCGACGTGCACATCATGACCACACCGAACCAGGACAATCCCATCTCGCAAGGCCACTTCCCGATCTTCGGCAACGACGTCTGGGAGCACGCCTATTATCTGAAATACAACAACCGCCGTCCGGAATATCTGGCCGCCTGGTGGAACGTAATCAACTGGGAAGAAGTCAACGCCCGCTACGAAGCCTTCAAGACTGGAAAGGCGATTCAAGAGCCGGCAATGGCGAGATAAACGCTCGTGCGGTAATGCTCGTGTGGGTCGGACACTCTTGTCCGACTGCTTTTGACGTTGGTCTTGGTTTGCTGTTGACTTAGATCTGGGCAGCGCCACAACTCATGTGGATACAGCCTGCCCTGAGCGGAGTCGAAGGGGCTGTCCCGCGAGCGAAGCGAGCGGAACCATAGGGAAGCCGGAGCAAGCCGGCATTCCAAAGAGGATGCAATCAGCAACAAAAAGGCCCTGCCATCCGGCGGGGCCTTTTTACCGTTCTAAATTTGCATCCACCAGCACTCTCTAAGCCGCCGCAGTCTCCACATAAGCATCCGGCTCAGCTTCAAACTCCTTCCTGCACTCATCCGAACAGAAAAAATACTTCTTGCCTGCAAACTGGGTGTGAAATTCACTCCGATTCTCGTCCACCTTCATTCCGCAAACCGGATCTCTAGTCATTGATCCCCTCCATCTCGAGATTAACTATTTTCTATCCATCTAATCTCTTTGCAAAAATCTCTCCCTTCCCCAGCCCTCTTCGAACTGATTCACATCATTAGATTTCCGCGCCGCCAAGTCCTGCCCCATGAAATTGCCCGGGAAAATTCTTCTCCATCCGTGCACCTTATACCCAACGACCCGATACCAATAACACCTCATGTGGAGACAGCCCTCGGCTGTCCCGCGAGCGAAGCGAGCGGAACCCTCACAAGCGGCCAGCGGCGGAACAACCAGCCCGATTTCCCCGTACCATCCTCCAAGTCCAATGTGCCTCACCAGAAGATCCCGTCGTCTCCTGCTCTTCCTCACTCTTTACCTGGCGGCCTGCCTGATCGGGGGCGCCTACATCGCTGAGGGCACTCTGCATCCCGCGCGCCGCGTTCTTACAGCAGAAGACGAGACTACAGTGCGCGAGATCGCCAGCCATCTCGATTCCGATCTAGATAACGTTTTCATCACCACATCAGACGCCATCACTCTTCGTGCCTGGGCCATCCGTCCTCATCGCCCCAACGGCGATTCCGTAATTCTCCTTCACGGACTGGGCGACAATCGCATCGGCATGACCGGATACGCTCAACTACTTCTCGCACACGGCTTCAACGTTCTTCTCCCCGACTCGCGCGCTCACGGCGCAAGCGGAGGCGACCTCGCCACCTACGGCCTTCTCGAACGCAATGATATCCACCAGTGGTTCAACTTCCTCTCCGCCGAAGACCACCCCCACTGCATCTTCGGATTCGCGGAGTCTATGGGCGCCGCCGAACTCTTGCAGTCTCTCGCTGCCGAGCCACGCTTCTGCGCTGTAGCTGTCGAGTCTCCCTTTTCCACCTTCCGCGAAATCGCCTACGACCGCATGGGACAGCCCTTTCATCTCGGTCCCTGGTTTGGACGAACCCTCTTCCGCCCAGTCATCGAATTCGCTTTCCTCTACGTCCGCTGGAAGTATCGCCTCGATATGCAACAGATCTCGCCTGAAGATTCAGTTGCCGCGACGAGAGTTCCAGTTTTTCTTATTCACGGTCAAATGGATAGCAACATTCCGATCCGTCATTCGCGTCAGATACATGCCATGAATCCCAACACAACTCTGTGGGAAGTTCCCAATGCGGATCACTGCGGCGCAATCAGCGCCGCTCCACAAGAATTCGAGCAACGCCTCCTGAAATGGTTCTCCAGATAAACCTATGTGGAGACAGCCGCCTCGCCTGCCCTCGGCGAAGCCGAAAGGCTGTCCCGCGAACCGAAGGGAGGAACTTCCATGCACTCACTGACCCCTAGCCCCTGATCACTGACCACTGCCTTTCTGCATTTCCTGTGCAACCATTGTGGACAATCGGCCGCCCCGCTCGCTCCACCTTTCGTCGTGGCATCGTCCTCGCAACAGAACCCCGCCCCACAAGCGCCTAAGGGACGCATTTCCCATAGGACGCTGTCTCTGTGAGATCCTCCAAAATCCCTGGCCAATATTTTCCTCAACTGCACCAAAAATACTGAATTGACCCCGCGCCCTTTCGCTCGTACATTCTGATTCGCCCTCAGTCAAAAAACTAAACCGGAATCAGCCGAAGATACGAACTGGCATGAGATGCATCGCGCTCCGTCTTCAACATCCATAATCGTCACTGTTTGCTATTTGAGAAGAAGATCTGGTCAGCACATGAAAGCAACGCCATGGATTACCTACCGCACCCGCTTTCTGGTCAAAGCCAAACAACTCACCACCAGCCTCAACTTCACCGACGTCCTCGGACGTCAACACTCCGGTCGCAAGGGCGACTACCTGGTCGAGTCCTCCGACGGTGTTCTTCGCATCGCGCCCCGGCAGATCTTCGAGGATATTTATGTCCCCTTGCTTGCCGAACCCGGAGAGCTTTTCCCGGGATCCACGCCTTTGCTTCAGAGAGAAACGCGGCCCCCGAGCGAAGTCTCCCGGTCGCGCCCGACTCCCGATACTCTGTCGCTACCCCCCTATCTCACCCGCAAATCTCCTCAACCAGACCGCAGCCGCCGCGGTCCAATCCCCGGCCTGCACTCGGTCTGAGATCGGAGCACAGGGAATTGGCATCCATTCCTGACCGCTGCCCTTTTGTGAACACACCATGAATTCCACTTGTGGAAAACCAATCCGCTACCCCCGCATCAAGCCCGTCATTGCTGGAGATACAACATGTAGTGTTTCCCTCTTGACAGGCACAATAAGCGGGAGTAACTTTGCAATCCCATAGGTTTGAAATTCGCCTCGCGGGAACGAAGCGAGTTTCGGCAGGAAGTAGAAGAGAGCAACAAGACGGGGAGGGTGCCAGGCCAGAGGTGACCCGGCGCCACCCCCGTAAAACGAACAAAACAATAAGCTAACGACTTGGCCCACGCCAGTCCGGACGCCGGAAGCTCAAGGTCAGGTCGTTTAATAAGTGCGGTGGCCGTTCCCCCGCCCTCCCCCGGGGCGAACGACTGATCAAAGAACGAGGTCAGTTCTGAGCGCTACGATCCCGCTTGGGAGGGCACGATTTCAGTCGTGCCGTCCAAGGGTGAAAAACGATGTGGGCTTACGTCCCCGAAGAAGGTTGCTAAGGGATGTTGGACTCGTATCAGGGCTCGTCTTTAGACGTGCCGTCTGAATGCGTATAAATGTGGGCTTTAGCCCCTGCAGCTAGGTAGATTTGAGGAGCCCCGGATGGAAGCTTTAACCCGTCTCGTTACCGATTCACTGGCCCGGTACGGTTTCGATCGACCGGTCGACCCGCGCCGCCTGCAATGGTCACGCTGGTTCCGCTGCGATTCTCCTCGGAGCCTCCTGATTGTCCCCAGCAAGCCCGGCATCTTCGCCATCGCCGAAGAGGTTGCGGCGATCTCGGATGCGGCTTCAGCCGCCGACGCGTCGCCTGTGAAACGCATGCTGGCCGTCCTCCAGTTTTCCGAAGACGACGACATGGCCTTCACCCTCGACCGCATGTTCACCCGCATCAATCCGATGCGCGCCCGCCTTTCCTCGGGACGCTGCTTCCTGCGCTTCGTCGTCATCGAAGACCAGGACCAGCGTCGCAACATCTGCGCCGCACTCAACCAGTGGATGATCAACTCCGCCGAGAAAGCGACGGGAATCCCGTCAGATTTCTCCTCGTCGCTGGAACTGACCACAGACCGTGTGGGGACGGACGCATTCGTCCGTCCAGCCAACATCACTGACCGTGTGGGTCGGACACTCTCTTCGGCAGGCTCAGGGCAGGCTCTGTCCGACGCTGCCGACAGCACTTCAAAGCCAGCCCCGGCGATGCCGCAGAAACCTGAAATATCCACAGCTCTCGACACCGGATCTGCCAAGAATCTGCACTGTCCTTATCCCCTCCCCTCCGGCTTCTAGGCGGAGGGTGGATTGGCAAGGCCCGAGAGCCTGAAGGCTCGGGAAGGCCACGACTTTAGTCGTGCCATAAAAGATTCGTATCAGGGTACGGCTTTAGCCGTACCGCTCGCGACCAGAATAGATGTGGGGCTTTAGCCCCTGAGGTTTAAGAATTAGTAAGCACCACCGACGCAAGCAGCACCGTGGAAGAGCGGCGCTTCAGCGCCGCGTAAGCCGTAGAAATTTTCTGGGCTTTAGCCCCTGACGATCTTTGAAAAACACGCCGTACCCTCAAACGAATTCCCGTTTGGGAACGCCTGAAACCCCGCCTCCGCCGCTCCGGGACGACGAATCGGGCGATGTTGATTAGAATCTAATTAATGGAGAAAGCAATGCCCGAACTCAAAACCACAACCGTTGACGCCACTCCGGCCATCCCCGCCACTACCCCTGATAAAAAGAGGGCCCCCGGCTTCTCCTTCCGGCGCTTCTTCACCAAGCCCGGCGTCTCCCCCTACGACGAACTCGAATGGGATCTCCGCCTCGCCCAGATCACTGACGCCCAAGGCAACGTTATCTTCGAACAAAAAGATGTCGAAGTCCCCAAAGACTGGTCCATGACCGCCACCAACATCGTCGCCAGTAAATATCTTCACGGAAAAGTCGGCACGCCCGAGCGCGAGACCGGTGTCCGCCAACTCGTGACGCGAGTCGCCGAAACCATCCGCAACTGGGGGCTGGCCCAGGGCTACTTCAAGACCCCCGAAGACGGCGCAACCTTCCACGACGAACTGGTCTACATCCTCGTCCGCCAGTACGCCGCCTTCAACTCGCCCGTCTGGTTCAACGTAGGCTGCGACCGCATCGAGCCCAACTCCGACGCCCGCAACTGGCACTGGAATCCTCTAACCCAGCAAGTAGAGTTCGGCGTAACCGGCTACAGCAAGCCGCAATGCTCCGCCTGTTTCATCAACTCGGTCAAAGATTCTCTGGATTCCATCCTGACCTTGGCAAAAACCGAAGGCATGCTCTTCAAATGGGGCAGCGGCACCGGCTCGAATCTCTCCCCGCTGCGCAGCTCCACTGAAGGCCTCAGTGGCGGAGGCACTGCCAGCGGCCCGCTCAGCTTCATGAAAGGTTTCGACGCCTTCGCCGGTGTCATCAAGTCCGGCGGCAAAACTCGCCGCGCCGCCAAGATGGTCATCCTCAACGTCGACCATCCCGACATCGTTGACTTCATCGAGTGCAAACAAAAAGAGGAAGCCAAAGCCCACGCTCTTGTCGCCATGGGATACGACGGCTCGCATCCCGATTCCGACGCCTACTCCTCCATCTTCTTCCAAAACGCCAACAACTCCGTCCGCGTCACCGACGACTTCATGTACGCCGTGGTCCGCGACACCGATTTCTCCACCAAGAAGGTGCAGGACGGCACCGTCATGCACACCTACAAAGCCAAAGAATTAATGCGCAAAATTTCCGAGGCGACCTGGCACTGCGGCGATCCCGGCATGCAATACGACACCACGGTGAATCGGTGGCACACCTCAAAGAACACCGCAAGAATCAACGCCAGCAACCCGTGCAGCGAATACATGTTCCTCGACGATTCCGCCTGCAATCTAGCGAGTCTGAACCTGCTGAAGTTCGCACCCAACGGTACATTCGACGTAGAAGCCTACCGCCACGCAGTCGACGTCCTGATCACCGCGCAGGAAATTCTCGTAGACAACGCTGGCTATCCAACAGAAATGATCATGCGCAACTCGCATGACTATCGCCCGCTAGGCCTGGGTTACGCAAACTTGGGAGCGTTGCTAATGGCCGCAGGCCTCCCTTATGACAGCGACGCCGGCCGCGACTACGCCGCCTGCGTAACCGCCATCATGTGCGGCGAAGCCTACCTGCAATCCAGCAAGATCGCCGAACAATGCCCGTCACTAACGCCAGCCACCGACACAGTAGCAACGCGCCTCGGCATCACCGACGCCGACCACATGCCCGGCGGAGCCTGCCCCGGCTGGTACATCAACCGCGAACCGTTCTTGGACGTAATCCGCATGCACCGCGCCAGCGTGAACAACATAAATAAAACTAACGTCCCCACAGCTCTCTACGAATCGTCAAAGGCCTGCTGGGACGAAGCCCTCGCCCACGGCGAAAAGCACGGCTACAGAAACAGCCAGGTAACAGTCCTAGCGCCAACAGGCACCATAGGCTTCATGATGGACTGTGACACAACCGGCGTCGAACCTGACCTCGCACTGGTTAAGTACAAAAAGTTGGTTGGTGGGGGGATGATTAAGATCGTGAATCAGACTGTGCCTACGGCTTTGTTTAAGCTGGGGTACGATCACGATCAGGCGAATGCGATTGTCAGTTACATTGACGCTACCGGCACCATTGAAGGGGCGCCGCATGTTAAGGACGATCATCTTGCGGTGTTTGATTGTTCGTTCAAGCCGGCTAAGGGGACGCGGTCGATTGCTTACATGGGCCATTTGCGGATGATGGCTGCTGCGCAGCCGTTTATCTCTGGAGCTATATCGAAGACCGTCAATCTTCCTGAGAACGCTTCTGTGGAAGACATTATGGAAGCTTACCTTCAGGCCTGGAAGCTGGGCTTGAAGGCTGTTGCGGTTTATCGCGATGGCTGCAAGAAGTCTCAACCGCTTTCGGCGGCGGGGACAAAGACTGCCAACTCCAGTAAAGATGATCCGCGGCCGGGGGCGGCCGCGCCACATGAAGAAGAGAATCTGAATGCGCCGCCGCGTGCGGTGCGGCACAAGCTGCAGGAAGAGCGCGCGTCGATCACGCACAAGTTCAAGGTTGGTGATCACGAGGGATACATCACGGTTGGGCTCTATCCCGACGGCGATCCCGGAGAGCTGTTCGTGACCATGGCCAAAGAAGGTTCGACGGTCAGCGGGTTAATGGACAGCTTCGCTCTGGCGGTTTCGATCGCGCTGCAACATGGCGTGCCCTTGAAACTGTTCTGCGAAAAGTTTGCCCATACCCGCTTCGAGCCCAGCGGATGGAGCGGCAACGCCGACATCGGCTACGCCAAGTCGATCATGGACTACATCTTCCGCTGGCTGCAAATGCGATTCCTCACCGGCCAGCAGCAGATGCTGTTCGAAAATTTGCGGTTGCGCCCGGCAGGGGTCGGCTCGCAACCGTCAGAGAACGGAGACATGAATGGGGGGCGCCCGCCATCGCCCGCCATCGGCAGCGTGCACGCGGCAGACCAGCTAGCCGGCATCATCGACCTGGGCGACGCCCCCACTTGCAGCTTCTGCGGCAGCATCATGACGCGGAATGGTTCGTGCTATCGGTGCGGAAGTTGCGGGAGCACGAGCGGGTGCTCGTAGGATGATGTGATGGCGGTGTCGAAGCATGGAGTTCAGGATAGTCGGTCGTATCGTCGAGGTGGAAGTTATTGCGACCGGCTCCGCTATCCGAAAGCGAAAGCGGCTCTGGAGATTGTACGGCAAGGGGCGCTGGAGGAAACTCAAAGGAATTGCAACGGTTGAATTTCCTGATGGTACGATATCGCATGCGGAAGTCCACTGGTACGAAGCCCACGGTATCGGCGCGAAGGACTACAAAATTAAGCGGCTCATCGATTGATATGAAGAGTGACGTCCAGTTCGCCGTTTGCATCTCGAATAAGGGCTACGCTGCTTCTCTGGAGGTGCGGAAGATTTATCGTCTCATTCCAGATAAGGCTGGAGCGAAGCATGGCTTAGTTCGGGTAATCGACGAGATGGGTGAAGACTATTTGTTTCCGGAAGAGTACTTCATTGCTTTGCGGCTGCCGCAAGCGGCGGAGCGGGCGGTGTTGAGGGCATCACCGTAGGCCGACGCTCCCAGTTGCAGCTTCTGCGGCAGCATGATGACGCGGAACGGTTCGTGTTATCGGTGCGGGAGTTGCGGGAGCACGAGCGGGTGCTCGTAAGGGTTTTGGAGGAAGTATGAGTAACAACACTTGCAATCACGGGCTAGATGATCGGTGTCGCGATGCTGACGGCGAGATCCGCCGCAAGCGGAGTGACACGCTGGTGGGGACGTTGCGTCGCGAGTACGGTGAAGATTTCGCAGATGGCTTCCGCAGTGATGCGCAGCTCGGCACCTTGCTACGGGAGACCGACTCGAATTCCCTCAGTGATTACTTGAAGCATCGACGTTAGCTGGGGAACCCGGCTCGGGAGCACAACCGACCTCGACGGTTCTACCCGCTGAGGTGTAAAAGTCGTGGCAATTGTGTAGACGTACTGTGAGGGGGACACGGCGCGCCGTGTCCCCGCGTCACTTTTGGGGAAGGAATCTAGAAGGGAGCTGTCAAGTGGCGGCGTCCGCCGGCTGTTTCGTCGCATACCCGTCATCTCCCCCCGCACGTGCCGAGGCCGTAGAGACAGCAATCAAGAACATTCAGGCCGGCGGTGTCGCCGACCTGCTCGGCTGGAAAGACTTGTCAGTGAACGGTCGCGTGATTGTTAGTGCAATCTGCGACGAGATTAGGAAGCGTGACCTTTTCATCGCGGACGTGACGGGTCTCAACCCAAATGTCCTCTTCGAACTCGGCTATGCCATTGCGCTGCGAAAGCGCGTCTGGCTTCTCCTTGATCCGAGCATTGAGAGGGCCAAAGTCGACTTCGAAAGATTCCAGCTACTGACCACAATCGGATACCAGCCCTACAGCAACAGCCAAGCTATCGAGAGCGGCTTCTACAAGGACCAGCCCTACAGCCACCTCGATCAGGATGTCTACAGGGATCTGCTGCAATCAGCGGCGACTGCATCGAAAAAAGATGCACTTCTCTACCTGAAGTGCGACGTCGACACGGAGGCTTCGATCCGTGTTTCCCAGCGGATCTCGAGGGCCGGGCTACCGTCTGTTGTGGATGACCCGAGGGAGGTCAGGGTACAAGCATTTTCCTGGTACGTGCAGCAGTCGACTGCAGCCTCCGCCGTCGTATGCCATCTGCTTTCAACTGAGCACAAGGGCTGGGAACTGCACAATGCGAAGCACGCGCTGATATCGGGACTCGCGCACGGTCTTGGGAAACCGTTGCTCATGCTTGCCCACGAGCCGTACATTTCCCCTATCGACTATCGCGACCTCCTGAGGATCCACCCCACTGCTGCAGCCGCTGAGGCGTTCTTCGATGGTTGGATTTTGCCGATAGTTGAAACATATCAAAAGCGCGCGATTGAGCAGGAGACCTATGAAGCCGAGGCAAGGGCACAGGGCGAGCTGCGCAACATTGCAATCGGCGATCCAATCGCTGAGTTCGAGTCTAACCAGCTTACTGAATATTTTGTCCCCACGGCCGCGTATAACGAAGCGTTGCGGTCGAAGCACTCGATTTTTGTTGGACGGAAGGGGACCGGGAAGACCGCGACCCTCTACAAACTTGCCGAAGAGTTGGCTATCGACGCCCGCAACTATGTGTGCGTCGTGAAGCCTGTTGACTATGAACTGCAGGGCCTCCTCGAAATGCTAGCGCAGGAGCTTTCCCGTTCAGAGAAGGGGTACCTAATCGAGAGCTTCTGGAAGTTCTTGCTTTTTACGGAACTGGCTAAAGGCATCTATGAGCAAGTGGTCGCAAAGCCTACGTATTATGTGCGAACCGAGGCGGAGGCCGAACTGTGCGCGTTCGTGGACGGGCATCGTGCAGTGATAACCCCTGAGTTTTCGGTACGGCTCGACACCGCGGTTAACCGTTTGCGGAACTTGGTAAGTTCGGGTTCAGCTGAGAGGCAAAGACTTAGTATCAGCGAGCGGCTGCACAGTGAAATGCTGGCGCGACTACGCGCACTCTTGGGCAAGGCGTTGGGTGGTAAGGCAAGGGTCGCTATCCTTGTGGACAACCTCGACAAAGCTTGGAATCAGCACTCCGATCTCCAGATGTTGAGTGAGCTACTCTTTGGCTTGTTGAGCGTGAGCGGTCGTGTGGCTGAAGAGTTTGAGAAAGAGAGCCATTGGCGCGATTCGGTGAACTTGTCGTTGACAATATTCCTCCGGAGCGACATTTACGCGGCGATGATTCGATATGCACGAGAGCGTGACAAGTTGCCGATTCGGAGAATGACCTGGGAAGACTCAGAATTGCTGCGCCGGGTTTTGCAAGAGCGCTTCGTAAAATCAGGCGCCGACGTTGTGCGCCCGGACGGCATCTGGGAGAAGTACTTCTGCCCTACCGTGCGCAACACGCCTATTCGTGAGTACCTGGCCGACGCAGTCCTGCCGAGGCCGCGCGATTTGATCTACCTTGTCAAGACCGCACTTCAATTTGCCGTCAATCGTGGACACACACGAATCGGAGAGAAGGATCTGATGGCAGCCGAGGAGCAGTACTCTCGGTTTGCGTTGGATTCCCTGCTGGTGGAGAGCGGCACACGCGTACCCCGACTTGACGAACTCGTCTATGAATTCGTGGGCGGCCCGGAGATTGTGACCGACAAGGACGTGACGCGTGCGATGGAAAGGGCAGGCATTCCGGTCGGCGGTCTGAAGGATGTGGTCGATACGCTCTGTGAGATCACGTTCCTAGGTCTGGAGGTCGGGCCCGGTCGGTTCGCATACCTTTACGACGAAGACAGTACAACTAAGGTTCAGGTGCTTGCGCGGAAGACCGCCGCGGAATATACGTCCGGGGCGTACCGATATCGCATAAACAAAGTCTTTCACGCTTACCTCGAGATTCAGCCAGGCAAAGACCCCGGCTCCTCTCAGATGACGATCGAACTACCGCAGAGCGCGGGGAACGCCTAAGGCGGCAAGGTCGTCGCTCTGGCAACTGTTTCTAATATCAGCCGCCGATCGCGGTGCCGTCCCTGCGGGACTCGGTTCCGTTTCTTCGGGGCGTGCGGCACGACTGAATTCGTGCCCTTTCCCGGTCGTGGCGCTGCCGAATTCCTAGAGGGATGGGGCCGTGGAGTCCCATCGCGTGGCGGCGTTTGTGGTGGTGGCTGAGCGGGCGAGTCGCCCGCTCCCACACGGGTCGGGGTGGCTCCGGCTTACAGCAGATTCCTCACCGGGCTTTCAGCCCGATTCGGAATGACAAAGTTTCAGAATGATGCCCTGATTTTTTCTCAGGGCTGGCTGTGGTAAGGTGCATCAGTGGTCTCGCGGGGTGAATTATGACGGATCGTTTGCAAGAACTTCTTGATCAGGCGAAGAGGGCTAATCCCAGTTCAGAAGAGAAAGAGGAACAACGGCGGAGCTTCGCTTATGGGAGCACGAAGATTGAAAATCCTCGTATCACGCGGGAGATGGTTGACCGGGAGGCGGATGCGCCAGGAGCTCCGAAGGTATTGCTCCACATCGAACTAAGAAATCGTCCTTGATATAATTGGCACATCATGCATCAGGCGATCAAAGTTGATAGTCGCTTTGCGACGCCGTACGACACGGCGAGGGTTCTGGGCGTGTCCAGGTCGCGAACGGATGACTTGATCCGGCGAGTAAGGCGGTTTACCGACCGGATCGTAAAGAAATCAAGAACGCGTGAATTGACAACAGACGGGTCCAGGAAGAGAATGGCAACTTCTCTCGCGAAGAAGAACAGTGGGCGGAATGCCGTCTCGAGCGCGAAAAAAGCGAAAACGAAGGCGAAGAGCGCGAAGACTCACGGATAGCGCAGCGTCGGTTTTTCTCAATATTCCGTATGACGCGGGCTTTGAGAATCTTCTGCTGGCTTATATTGCCGCAATCAGCGCATTTGGTTTTACTCCCAGAGCAACTCTAGGGATTCCATTTAATGGCCGGCTAGATCGGATTCTTTCGCTGATCGCCGAATCTGAATATTCAATCCATGATTTGTCGCGGGTGCAGGTGGACAGGGCTAGTCCGAGAACTCCGCGCTTTAACATGCCCTTTGAGCTGGGGCTGACAGTCGCACTCAAGAGTACGAAGTTGCCGAATCATGCGTGGGTGGTGTGCGAATCGGTGCAGCGCCGCCTGAATAAGTCTCTTAGCGACCTGGATGGAACCGACCCGTACGTTCATGACGGGACGGTGCGGGGAGTATTTCGCGAGCTTTGCAATGTGTTTGTCAGAAGTCGCCGCCAGCCGACGGTCTTGCAGATGAGCCGAATTTACCGGGTGCTTAGGGAGAACTTCAGGACTATCCTGCGCGAGGCGGGAGCAGACGATGCGTTTAACGCACGTGTCTTTAAAGACCTTTGCATCTTGGCCGGCGCTGCCGCGAACCAGTTTGTAACGCCGAAGTGATCCCTCGTTCGGTTTCGCCTTTTTCCTTCCACGAGAATCCAAGACGCCTCTAGGATTCAAAGTTCTCCACAGCAATCTCTGAAGTCGTGCATGTTCACGGAACCTTGTGCGCCAAGACTGTCAGTTATACAGTAGGGACGTATTCAAGAAATGGAGCGAGGTCTGGTTGATGCTGTCGGGCAGAGCTGATTGTGTGGGGAAACGCTGGGTGCTTTGTCTGGCAGCGTTTTCGTTCATTTCCGCCCTCGCGGCGGTTGGGCAGAGCGCTGCGGCGAGTTCGGGATCGTGGTCGGGCGTCATTGTTTCGAGCGCGTGCAATGCGGATGAGGCGTTTAACGAGTCTCCCGAGTGCGGCAAGAGTGTGCCCGGAGCGAAACTTTCACTCTATGACGACACGACGCGGGTCATGTACGGGCTCGAGCCGCAGGACTCGGTCAAAGCTTATTTTGGGGAAGCGGTCACCGTTCGGGGGAGGCTCGATGGCGATTCCATCCATGTGGCTTCCATCGATTCAATGTCGATTGGACTTGGGGTCGGCGAGAAGGCTCCAGCTTTTTCTCTGCACGACCAGTTCGGTCGCGTTCAAACTCTGGAAACCTTGAAAGGAACGAGCGGCACGGTTCTCCTTTTCTTCCGTTCTGCCGATTGGTGACCGTTCTGCAAAGGGCAGCTGGTCCAGCTGCAAAATGCAATCCCGCGATTCGAGAAGCAAGGGGTGAAGCTTGCGGCCATCAGCTATGATTCGGAAGAGATTCTGAAATTCTTTTCCGAACGCCATAAAGTAGACTACCCGCTGCTCGGCGATCCCGACTCGAAAACCATTGCGGCCTTCGGCGTCCTCAATCCGGAAGCGACGGGGATGCAGAAGGGGTTTGCCCGCCCCGGATATTTTTTCATCGATACAAAGGGCATCATCCGGGAGAAGTTTTTCGAAGCGAAATACCGCGAGCGGCTTACGGGTAACAGCATCATCGCCAAACTCTTCCCGGAGCTGGGCCAGGAAGTAACACAGACCGTCGAAGCTCCGCATCTGCAACTGGCGCTTGAACAATCGGATGCTACCGGCGTCCCCGGAACTCGCGTCACTCTCGTGGCCGATGTGCGGCTGCCCGCGGACGTGCATGTGTACGCGCCCGGTGTGCAGGGCTATAAGCCGATACGGTTGGTGCTGGACGCGATGCCCGAAATGCAGTTCCCGCCCGCAATCTATCCAGAATCAAAGACCCTGTTCCTGCCGGTGATTAACGAGCGAGTTCCCGTCTTCGAAGGAGCGTTCCGCATCAGCCAGGACGTGAAAGTGAGCACGAGCGCCGAGTTTTGGGGTTCGCTCGGCAAGGACGGAAAACTTTTCACCATCGCCGGCAAGCTGGACTATCAAGCCTGCGACAAAGCCGTTTGCTATCAGCCAGTTTCGCTTCCGGTCAAATGGCAACTGCAAATACTCCCGCTGGACAGGACCAGGGCGCCTGCCGAGATTCGACACAAATAGGGCGACCTGCGCCGGACCTTTTCTAGACACCAATCTGCCGCGGCCTTAGACAAAGCTAAGCTCTGAATCTTAAGGGCCCCGGGCCTGATAACCTTCGTAACTTTGGCCCTCGCGTAGCCCGTGCTAGCCTCGATATGTACATGTGTAATCAGTAAGTTCCGAGAATTCTGATCCAGTCACGCATGCCTCGATTTCCTATCTTCCGCCTGGGCAAAGAGCCAGAACAACTGGCGCTGCCAGAGATGGTTGCAGCGCTGCCGGCGATCGCTCTTGAAGGTTTGGCGGTTGGGGTCGACAACTTGCGTCACGATGTCGCGCTGAGTCCTCGATTCGTCGACGTGGCTCGCGCGCAGATCATGCGCTTGATTGTGCGCCACGGCGAGTTGGAAGGTCTGCTGGCGGCTGAGGCTCCGAAGGAAACGCACGCTCCTTCCTGGATGAAAGCTGCGGCCGCTCCATCTCGCGGCGCTACTCGCAATCCGCCCGATTCAGGCGATTGGAAGCCGCTGCTGGCCGAACTGCATCTTGCCGCCTTGAATCGCGCCAAGAAAGAAGAGAATATTTCCGTCGACTTGCTGGCGCGCCTGGCTGTGACCAAGTTCCTGCGTGCGGAGATGTCCCAGCAGTTTGCGCAAGTGCTCGAGCGCTGCCGCGTCCTGCTCAAGGGCTACGAGAGCATTCGCCAGGGGAAAGCGGTTGAGTATCGGGAACGTGTCGCCGCCTTTCAGGTGCGCAAGAAAATCATTCTTCGCAAGACTGGACAAGAGTTATTCGAGACTCTGCGGGCCATCGAGAAGGAAACCTTGGCCCGCACCCGGCGCTCTTTCTTTGGCGAGCCAAAAGCCGCGGATCGCGGCGGCGCCGGCCTCGGCAGCTACGGCCTGTTTGTGAATCGTCTGGCATTTTCCGAGGACGGCCGCGACGACTATCTCTGCGCCGAACACTACGTCATGGTCGGCAACTGGGATCGCGATCCCGACCGCTATCCCCGCTTGCAGGATGTCACCTGGAGTTTCATCCGCTCGCTTTACGGCGAAGAGACCACCACCGAGACTATCGATTCCTGGCTGTGCGCTCCGGAAAACTCCCGTGCGCTGGTCGGCACTGGCACGCCTGACGAATCCACGCCGGAAGGCTTGGCTCAGCAAGAGCGCCTGGCGCAGTGGGTGCGCCTGCTCGAAGATGAGCAAGTCATGGAGTGCGTTATCGCTTCATACCATGCCGTGCCTTTGCTGGGCGAGTACGCGCCCCGGATCAATCCGCAGCAGTTGAAAAACGCGCTGATCTCGCGCCCGGAATGCGATCGCGTGGAGCGCATGATTCAGGAGCATGGCAAGCTTTCGCCTGCAAGCCTGTACGCGGCGGTGGGCAAGGTTGCCGGATGCCGCGGGGCCGAGCGCGCCAAAGTTGCGGCACGCTTCCTGCAGGATTTCTCTCACTATCACCGCGATCTCAGGCGCCTGGAAACGCTCAACGCGGCGCTCGACTCCGTCAACGTGGTGGCCACCGAAAAACTCCGCGAGCTTTCCCGCATGAACGGGACGCTCTACGAATTCCTTCTTCCAGATGAGCAGCAACAGCAGCCCGGAGAAGAACGCGTCCTCCGCCATGTGGTGATCAAGGCCGACGTACGCGATTCCACCAAGCTCACGCGCACTTTGATGGAGAAGGGACTCAATCCCGCGTCCTACTTCAGCTTGAATTTTTATGATCCCGTAAACAAGCTGCTCGGCAAATACGGAGCGCAGAAAGTTTTTCTCGAAGGCGATGCCATCATCCTTGCCATCCTCGAACGCGAAGGCGAGCCCGGCCTCGCCGTAAGCCGCGCCTGCGTGCTGGCCCGCGAGATCATCGAAATCGTCCGCGGCTACAACGAACTCATGCAGCGCTCCGGCATGCCGGAACTCGAGTTGGGCGTGGGCATCACTCTGCAGGAATCCGCCCCGCTCTATCTGATGGATGGCGAACGGCAGATCATGATCTCCGAAGCGCTCAACGAGAGCGACCGCCTGTCTTCCTGCAACAAGCAAGTGCGCAAAGTGATGGAGCCGCTGGCCGGACCTTTCCACGTCTACGTGTTTCAGGCGCCGGAAGCAGCCTCGTCCTCTGGGCATGCCAATCGTGATCATGTCAATCGTGAAGACGCCAATCGTGAAGACGCGAATCCCGAAGACGCCATCCTCAGCTACAACCTGGGCGGCATTCGCATGAATCAAGCCGCATTCCGCAAGCTAGAGCAGGAGATTTCGCTGGTCCCGCTGGCGGTGAAGCTGCCGGCATCGGCGTCCTCCGACAAAGGCGAGTACCGCCTCTCCAGCGGCATCGTCCCCGTCGATCGCGACATCTTCCGCAAAATCGTAGTCCGCGAAAGCCGCGTGCCCAGAGTCAAAACCGAAGATTTCTCCGTCCAGGACTGGACCGACCGCACCTACTACGAAGTCTGCACCGACCCCGCCATCTACGCCGCGTTGGAAAAGAAAAAATCCGCGACGGCGTAAATCGACCCCTTCAATAACCCGAGCCGGTCTTCGTCGGCCGGAAAGGAATCCAGAACGTCGCCTCCACATCCACAGGATCGCCGTTCTTCGTTGCGGGCTGGAATTGCCATTTCGCGAGGGCTTCGCTGGCGAACTGGTCGAGGCGGTCGTCCACGCTGCGCAGCACGCGTACATTGCCCACGGTGCCGTCGGCGCGAATCACTCCGTAGAGAATCACGGTGCCGCCAACATTCTGCCGCATCAGTGCCAGCGGATAAGCGGGATCGACTTTGCGCATTGCCACCGGCGACGACAGATCGCCAGAAATTTCACCCGATGGATTTGCCGGAGTTGAATCCGCTTTGCGCGCGGCAAAGCGGATGAGCCAACTGCCTCCGGCAGAATTCAGGTTCGGCATGCTCAGGCTGAGCGAGTAGACTTTGCGGCTGCCAAAAACGGCGCGCTCGGCCTCTGAGATTTTAGAATCACCCTCCTGCTGCGGAGTCCGCGATGCGCGCGGCATTCGCATACCAGCAATCAGGTTCGGATTGACGGAGTTGCTGTTCGCGTTCTTGGGCGCGGGATCGCCGGCAACTGGCGAAGTGGCATTCGACGTCCTGCCCACATAGAGTCCGGAGGGCAAGCCGTCGGCACTCTTGGCGCCGGCTCCGCTTCCATTCGCCATGGAGTTGCCCGCGGAACCGCCAGCGGCGCCGGAAGACCCATGATGCCCTTCAGGAGTCGCGGCGAAGCTGCCTCGCCGGTTTCCCGCAGGAGGCGAGGATGGCGCGCCCACCGCGGGATGCAAGCTGAGCGCAATCATGTCTCTGCCGGAGCGCAAACCGCCCGACGCGCCCACCGAAGGCGGCGGCGCGATTACCTGCGCATTATGTCCGCGCAGCGCGGCGGAACGTCCTGATGACATTGTGTGCTGATCGTCAACCGAAAGCTGCGGAGCGGGCGCGATTACGCCGCTGCGTCCGATGTTCATCTCACCAATGCGACGACGGGAATCGGCTTCCACCGCGGGTGGCGGCGCGATCACGGCCGGTTGCGGAGCCTGCACAGCTTTCTGCGATCCGGTGTCTTCGAAAGCGGGCGGTGGCGCGATGACCGAGTGTTCCATCTGGGGTGCGAGGCGCGTGATCTCCGACACTTGTACGACGGGAGCCGGCGCAATCGGAATCCGCGGTGTGTCCGACCAGACTACGGTGTTGGGCAACGGAATATCCTGTTGCAAGCGAACGTTGGGCGCGGTGACGATCGTCTGCGAATGATTGTCAGGCTCGGGAGGCAGGGAAATAATCGGCTGCGCAGAAAACTCGGGATCCGCTTTCTCGGCACGAGTCGGCGTAGGCTGGCGAGTATCGAGCGGCGGCAGATATTCCGACGGCGTGTAGTAGACCACGTCGGCATGAGTAAAGACAGGCTGCGCCGTGACCTGCGGCTGCAGAGCGAGGAAGCGCGAACCTGCCCAGATCAAGACGAGCGCCAGAAGATGGTAGCCGCTGGACTGGAAGAATCGGCCCCAGGGAAGTTTACGCTCGACAAACACATCCGGCCAGAAAGCCGCAGGAGCGTACTCAAGATATAAGGGAGCCTCGCGACGGGCAAACAAGTCGCGGATGTTTTGCGCGAAGACGCGGAGCCAGGGATCGGACGCAACTAACAGGCGCAACTCCGGCGCCGGTGACTCGATCACTTCCAGCACTGGGCCCGGCTCCTGGCGCATCGTTCTATCTTAGATGCAAGACGGGTTTGGTGCAGGAACACAGGCCGGAAAGTAGGAAGGGCAACGAAGCAGAAGGGTAGGAGTCCGGCGGGAGGTAGTACGATTGATGCAGCAGGAGTCTTCATGAAAAAATCGCCAGCCATTTTCGTCGCCCTCGTCTTCGCTGCCTTTGCATTCGGGTCAGCGGCTGCACAGGATGCAAAAGCTGCCGTCCCGAAAGCAGGAGAGCCGTCGCCGGCTGCGCACGAAGCCGGTGGCCGCGAGTATTCCGGGATGTACAGCTTTTTGAAAGACGGGGAATTCGTGCAGATCACGGTGGAGGATGAAGGCAGGGTGACGGGATTCGTCTCCCGCTACGGAGAGGGAGAAAGCGACAAGGGAGCGTTTCTCGATCAGTACTTTCGCAGCGGCAAACTGGATGGCAGCAAACTGATCTTCACCACCGAGACGGTGCATGCCGTGTGGTTCGATTTCAAGGGCACAGTGGAACGCGGTGAGGGCAAGAAGCCGGGGGACGAGGCGTACTACATACTGAAAGGAACGCTTACCGACAATACCGGCGACGCGCAGAAAAAAGTTATGTCACATTCGCGCGAAGTCGTGTTCAAAATGTTTCCCGCGGAAGCGTCGCCTACACCTGCTGTCAGGAATTAGTCGCTACTAGCTGGTACCCAGTACCTAGTACCCAGTACCTGGCAAAAAATCGAGTCTCGTGTCGGTGGGGTTTGACTAGGTACTGGGTACCAGGTACTGGACACTACTGGCCGGCTCGGGCGGGTGTGATGACCAGGCGGCCTGGGGATTTCTTTTTGTCGGGCTTTTCCTGGGCGTAGACCAGATCGAGTCCGCCTTCGGCGGTGGGAGATGCGTCGGCTAACGCGGCTGCCAGTGCGCGGAAAGAGCGGCTTACTTCCTGATCCTGCAGAACTACCGGCGTGCCGTGATCGATTGCTGGAGAGATTGCGTGGAAGGCGTTGGGAATCTTCCACAGGACTTTGCAGCGGGTGGAGTGTTCGACGTCTTCGTCGGTAAAGCCGGGAATCTTCTTATACCGATTCAACACCATGCGCAGCCGGTTCCGGCCCGCACCTTCTTCCAGGAAGGCATGAATGCGGCTCGCGCTCCACAGCGATACAACGTCAGTTTGCGCGATGATGAGCACCGCGTTCGACAAGTCGGAAAGCAGTCGCGTGGTGGAATCAAGACGGCTGGACGCATCGACTACGACATAGCGATAGTGGCTGGCCAGCAGGTCAAACAGCCGCGCCAATTCCGCCGGAGTGGGAATCGACGGATAAGGCTGTTGCGGGCCGGCGAGCAGATGCAGACCGTCTTTGGAGGTGGTCATCAGACCCTCGAGCAGAGAGGCGTCGAGGCGATGCAGATTCTCCAGCGCGTCGGGCACTCCGAAGCTGGGGCGCAGGTTGAGGTGAAGCTGGGCGTGACCGACCGGAGCAAAATCCACCAGGACCACACTGCCGTGGGATTGCTGCAGGGCGACGGCAGTGTTGACGGCCGACGTGGTGGCCCCGGCGCCTCCCTTGGCACTGAGAAAGGTAAAGATGCGGGCTTTTCCCGCGCCGCCGCGCGTGCGCGTGCGGTTCGAGCTGAAACGTGTTAGTGCCTCAAGAAGGGCTTCCGCCCCGGCACTGTCGTCCAGATATTCCCCGGCTCCGGCGCGCATGCTGGCCACAATGGTGGTGGGCTGTTGCATGGTGCCGTTGGCGAAGATCGCGAGTTGAAGAGTGTTGGCTTGAATGATTTCAATGGCGCGGATGGCGGGCTGCGGATTCTCTGTTGGAATATCGACGACCACAACCTCGGCGCGCAAATCCTGAATCTGACGCAGAATGGGGTCGGTGGGTCCGGAGGGAAATCCGACGTGGCTAAACACGGCATGGGCCAGGCGCGTAGCCTCTACGCGGCGCTGCAGCTCGGACAAGTGTTCACGGTCTTCGGTCAGGAGGGCTACTGCGATCCCATGCATGGCGCGGTTCTCGCTGATTTCTCTTGGTGTTTGCATGTTAGAAAGAGAAAGTACCCTCCGCCAAGTGACCTAGGTAACGGGCTGAGACTAGGCGTGCGTTAAATTCGCGCAGAAATGAAGGAGCAGCAATCCGCAACACGGGCGAACACAGCGAGAGGCGCACAGCAGGATTACTCCCCCGTCCAATCCGCACTAGTGATAGGCATTCTAAGCCAACTCGACGAGATTGCAAAGGACCGAAAGTACGAAATCAAAGAAAGTGTTCCCTCCGGCCCAGACCGGGATTGGTGGCATTCCGCCGACGGTTTTATTGCGGACATTTTAATGCCTGCGCCCTAGTGCGGACAAGAATGGTCTAGGGGATTGCGGCGCGCGGGACTGCGGGAGCGGGCGCTGCTCGCCGCTCGGTGTCCCCCGGACTGTGCAGGGCTGAAATCCTGCGGAAATCGGCGGATGAGTCTTCACTTTCGGGAAGATACTCGTAGCCCTTCAGGCAGACGGCCACCCCGATTTTGCTATCGGCCGACTTGGACTCACATTCAGCAGACGGCTTCCAGCGTTGTTCAGCCGCTTTGGTGACGCGCAGAACCCGGCCCCGGCAACGAACGCGCATGTTTTCGCCGAGTGTGATCTCGGAAGGCATTTTTAATGTGAGTTCGATTTCCGCGCCTTCGCTCAACGCCATGTCGGTGAACAGAAACGCACCTCGGGAGCTGAGGTCCTGAGTGAAGCCCATACCTTCCGCCGCGGTCGAAATATCGCGCAGCGAGACCGGAAGGTTGAAGGCGAAGCGCTGCCCGATGCGACGTTCAACGCCAACCGAAGGAGTAATCATGGCCGTGTCCCTTCCTTGGGGAATCGCCGGGGAGAGAGCAACTGCCACTGTAGCGCAGTCTGGGCGCTCTGGGAAGGTAAAAATTTGCGGGGTGGAATGCGTGGAATCGATCCGAGTCCATCCCGGCTGGCTGGCCGGAAACAGCATTCCGGTTATAGTTGTCTAAAGAGCGGTTACCGTCATCTAAAGAAGCGAACGTGTCTGAGGCAAGAAGTCCAATCGAAGCAGATTCGGCGGGGAACGGGGGCGAAGGTGCGTCCGGGCGCGGATCGCGATGGCAGGTGGCGGGACGCGCGCTGCGTCATCGCAACTTCCAGTTGTTCTTTAGCGGCCAGCTTATTTCCCTCATTGGCACGTGGATGCAGAGCGTAGCGCAGTCGTGGCTGGTCTACCGGCTCACCGGGTCGGCGTTACTGCTTGGGTCAGTCGGATTCGCCAGTCAGATTCCCGTGTTCCTGTTTGCGCCGTTGGGAGGGATCGCGGCTGATCGCTTGAACCGCCGCCACATTGTGATCGGCACGCAAGTGGCGGCAATGTTGCTCGCCTTTATTCTGGCGGGGCTCACGCTGCTGCACAAGGTGCAAGTCTGGCAAGTGTTTGTGCTGGCGAGTCTGCTGGGTGTGGTGAATGCATTCGACATTCCTGGACGGCAATCGTTTCTGGTGGACATGGTTGGGAAGGAAGATCTGATGAACGCGATCGCGCTGAATTCTTCCATGTTCAATGGCGCGCGTGTGATTGGTCCTGCTATTGCCGGAATTCTGGTGGCGAAAATTGGTGAAGGCTGGTGCTTCTTTGCCAACGCGGTGAGCTATATCGCGGTGATTATCGGGTTGCTGATGATGAGGGTGCACAGCCCCGCGCGGGCGTCGCAGGCGTCACCCTTCGAGCACATGATGGAGGGATTCCGTTTCGTCGAGCGAACTGCGCCGATCCGCGCGCTGCTGCTATTGCTCGGAGTAGTGAGTCTGGTGGGCATGCCCTACGTAGTGCTGATGCCGATTTTCGCCGACCAGATTCTGCATGGCGGAGCGCGCGGCTTGGGCATTCTGATGGGCGCAACCGGTGTGGGAGCGCTGCTGGGCGCGCTCACGCTGGCGTTCCGCGAAGGGGTAAAGGGCTTGGGGCGATGGGTGGCATGGTGCAGCGCCGGTTTTGGGGCGAGCCTGATTGTGTTCTCTCTCTCGCACAAATTCTGGCTCTCAGTGATTTTGCTGCTGCCCGTCGGTTACACGATCATGCTGCAGATGGCGTGCTCGAACACTCTGATTCAGGTGATGGTGCCGGATGCGCTGCGTGGCCGGGTGATGGCGGTTTATTCGATGATGTTCATGGGCATGGCTCCGATTGGGGCGCTGCTGGGCGGGGCGCTTGCCGATCGCCTGGGCGCTCAAACGACGGTTGCGATCGGAGGCCTGGCATCGGTCGCAGGCGCGTGCTGGTTTGGATTGCAGCTCCCGAAGATTCGCGTGGAAGCTCGGCGGCTGATCGTGGCACAGGCTGTGGCGGGAGGCGAGCCTTCGGAGATGACGGCGCAGGCGGTGGAGGATTAGAAAGCGGCGGTCAAGCGATCAGCCCAGGACGAGGCCGGGAAGTGCGGCCTAAACCCGAACTACTCGCTTGCAGTTAGATCGTCTCAATAACTAGCGAGTACTCCTTTGAGTTCTCGCGCGCATGCCGTAGAGCGACTCTCGGAAATGAACTGGCATGTGATTTTAGTTGCTGGATAAACGAAGGAGTTGCCCGCATTCCAGTGATGATCTCCAATACTGAGTCTGCGGGAAATTCAAACAAGCACACCGGGAATCCGGTTTTTTCATCACGAAAGTTAGCTTCCGATAGCACCTCAGCATACGCCACTCCCTTTCATATGCCCATTGATCGGATTTGGTATTAAACCAAGAGGGGGAGGACGTATCAGAGAGCACCACTTTCGGTCGCTGGCGCTGATAGATCACCCGCCTCAGGAATCCGAACTCGTCCTCCGCACTCCTCCGACTGGAAAAAAACGGGTGCTCAGAGTCAAATCCGATTACAAACCCACGATGAGCATCCGTGTAATGTCCCCACATCAGGATAGAGTCGGGGACTTCGCTGAGACACAGAATTCCCACGTTTTGGTTCAGGACACTATCCAATGAAGGCGCTAGATTTTTCAGGGTTTCAGGCTCCAGGCGTCGAAAGAATTCGAGCACCATCGGCTTATTCACTTGCACCATTTCCTTCAGCTTATCCCCCAGGCCTAACTGCAGAAGCGCGCCGTATTTTGCCAGTTCTGCCTCCACTATCTTGTCGAAGTTCGCCTCCACATAGTCTTGAATGGCTTTATCGGATGCTGCGGACTGGATATACGGTCGAAACTCAAAAGGATCATTGAACTCGCCCGGCTGGGTAAACCGGATCATCTTTTGCTCGAGGACATCAACTCGAACAGGTTGCAGGTACTTGTAAAGGATCATTAGAGGGCTCCCATCGCTAACTCTCGCTGCCGGAGACTTAGCGATACGCTTCCGGGGGCAGGCCCGTGATGCGGATTCCGGCGTGGCCTTTGTGGCGGATATTCAGGCCGACGAGCAGGGCGGTGATCTGCTCGAGGATGCGGGCATTTTCCAGTTTGCCGCCGTCGATGGCACGGACGCCGGGAATCTTGGCGGCGAGAGCACGCGTGAGTTTTGTGGCATCGGAATCGTCGCTGCAGACAATGACATCGCAGTCGAGAGTTTCGTCTCCGTTCAGAAGTTCGGCGGATAGATTGTGAAATGCCGCCGCCACGCTCACTCCCTTGGGCACAAGTTCAGCGGCTTGCTGCGCGGATGAGCCTTGCCAGACGCCGAGAGTGCGTGAGGCGCGTCCGCCGACTGAGGCAGCGAGCGCTACCGTGGCGTCGATGAGAATGCTGCCGGAGCGGATCGCGGGCTTGAGTTGTTTAAGCAGCGCGGCTTGGCCCTCGAAGGGGACAGTGAGCACTAGAAGATCTGAGGCAGCGCAGGCGGCGGAATTTTCCACGCCGGAGACGCGGGCGGGGGCTCCAGCTTTCTGCTTGATCTTGTCCGCGGCGTCTTGAGCGCGCTGCGCATCGCGCGAACCGAGGATGATAGTCTCTCCGGCGCGCGCCCAACGCAGAGCGAGGCCCATCCCTGCTGGCCCCGTTCCGCCCAAAATCGCGATGGGACGCGAGGCGTCGCTCATGCAAATTCCGGCTCCAGCGTTTCTTCTGATGTGAAATCTTCCACCGGCAGCTTCAGCTTGATGCGCGTGTAGGTTGTGTTGCGCTCGGCGGGAACGCGGCCCATTTCCAGAATCAGCGACTGAAAATCTTCCGGGCTGGTGTACTGGCCGGCGGTGGCTCCGGCTTCGCGCGAAATGTTTTCTTCCATCAGCGTGCCACCATAATCGTTGGCTCCGGCGTGCAGGCAGAGTTGTGAGAGACGCCGGTTCAACTTCACCCAGGAAACCTGAATGTTGTTGATAGAGCCGGCGAGCAGCAGGCGGGAGAGCGCGTGCACTTTCAGATGCTCGGCAAGGGTCGGTCCCGAGCGCGCCAAGCCTTGATGAAAAAGCAATGTGTTCTGGTGGACGAAGCCGAGGGGGACGAATTCGGTGAAGCCTCCGGTTTCATCTTGAATTTCGCGCAAAAGCCGCATCTGGCGGACCCAGTGCTCCGGCGTTTCCGTGTGTCCGTACATCATCGTCGAAGTGGAGCGAATGCCGATGCGGTGTGCGGTGCGAATGACTTCGATCCATTGTGCAGTGCTCAGTTTGTTGGCTGAGAGAATGTGCCGAATCTCGTCGTCGAGAATTTCGGCGGCGGTGCCGGGCAGCGTGCCCAGGCCGTTGTCGCGCAGCATCGCGAGATAGTCGGCGAGCGGCATGCCGGTGAGTTCCACGCCGTAAACGATTTCCATGGGCGAGAAGGCATGGATGTGCATGGCGGGCACCGCGCTTTTCACCGCGCGCAGGATATCGCGATAGTAAAACGGAGGCAGGCCGTGCGGCAGTCCGCCCTGGATGCAGACTTCCGTGGCGCCGAGCTCCCAGGCTTCGACAGCCTTTTGCCCAACTTGATCGGGCTCAAGAAAATACGTATCAGACTCGCGGGGGCCGCGGCTGAAGGCGCAGAACTTGCATCCCACAAAACAAATGTTGGTGAAATTGATATTGCGATTCACCACGTAGGTGACGAGATTGCCGGAGAGTTCGGCGCGCAAAACGTTGGCGGCAGCGAGCAGGCCGAGCAGGTCGCCGCCTTCGGCGTGAGCCAGTTCGTATGCCTCGTGCAGCGAGATAGAGTTGCCGTTTTGGGTTTCGAGAATGCGTTCGAGAGAGGAGCGCACAGGGAGCGCGACTCGGGGTGCAGCGTCGTGCCAATCGAGAGAAGGGAATCTTTCCAGTTCCGAGGATGAAAGTTGGCGCGGCACAGGATCCTCCGTGGAGACGTTGCAAGCAACGTTTCTACAGTGTAGCGGAAATTATCGGAACAGATCTTGGGATGCTGGGCGAAGCAGGTCACGCGTGCGGCCGCGACCGGCGGGGTAGGAAAATCCGCGCACGATGCATGCAGGCGTGCGGTTGAGTTTGCCGCAAACCAGTCCGGCGGCAGCGGCTAGTTCGTCGGCGACGGCTTCCAGGCTGGCTTGCAACGTGTAGCCATGCGGATCGCGGCGGCCACGGTCGTCGCGCAGTGGCTTCATGCCAGCGATGCCGATGCAGAAATCGACCAGCCCTTCGCGCCAGGGACGGCCGAAAGTATCGGTGATGAGAACGGGGATGGCGAGCCCGGTGCGCTTCTCGAGCGCATCATAAAGTTCGCGAGCGGAGCGGTCCGGATCGGCGGGCAGAAGCAGGGCGTGGCGGCCGCCATCGACGTTGGAGACATCCACGCCGCTGTTGGCGCAGATGAAACCGTGGCGCGTCTCAGTAATGAAGACGCCGTTCTTGCGCCGGATGACAGCGCGGCTCTCGCGCCGGGCGAGCTCGATGACGCGAGCATCCAGTTGGTATTTTTTCGCCCAGGCGATCGACTGGGCCGAAGGTTTGATGGTTGCCAGATCGACCATGCGACCCTCGGCTTTGGAAACGATTTTGTGTTTGACGACGAGGATGTCACCGGGTTCGAAGGCGAGGCGGTTATGACGCAGAGATTGCAGAAGTTTGTCGGCGAGTGCATCGCGGGGGCTGATTTCGCAGGCCAGAGGAATGCCGATGATCCGCAGATTGGCCGGCAGCCAAATCTGTTTCTTGCGCCGCCCTTCGACAGGCTCAGGGCAGGCTTTCGCGGCTGGCTCTGGTGCGCGACGAGGCCCACTCACAACGCCTCCGATGCTTTGGCAAGAAAGCGGCCACCGAGTGTCCACTGGCGAAGCAGACCCTGCGTGCGGGTTTCGCCGGGGAGGCTGAGAACCTGTTGCAGGTCTTCGGGATTATCCACATCGACGGCAATGCTGGGCAGTTGCAGCACGATGCAAGGTTTGCCGGTGGCTTGAGCCGCGGCGAGGTGCGGCTTGAAGCTGTCGTTGCCGAAGCGCAGGGGAAATAGATCGGCGGGCCGACGGAAGGCAGCGTTGGTTCCGCGACCATCGGCAGCGGGCGCCAGCACGGAGCCTTCTTTAGGAGCGTGTACAAAAATCTGCTCGAGTTCACTCGCTTGAATCAGTGGAATGTCCGCGGGAATGACGAGCGTGCTGTCGATGCCGCGGGCTACACAGATCTGCGTTGCCATCTCGATGGCGCCAGTCTCTCCGGGATTCGCGGGGTCGGGAATCACTTCGAAATCGTATTGTCTCGCGAGTTCCATCGCAAACGGGTCGCTGGTTACGAGCGCGCAGGCGGGACGGCGCGTCCAACCGGCAAGCGCGACCACTACATCGTGCAGCATGGCGCGCGCCAGGTCGGTGCGCGCGGGTTGATCCAGCACGGCCGCAAGCCGCTGTTTGGCGGCCGACAGATTCTTGACGGGGATGAGGATCACGGCTTGTCGGCAGTACGGACTGGTGGCGCGATAGACTCGGAAACAGGTTCGGCAGAAGCAGGTGCAGCAGACGCCATGCCGCTTCCTGCAAATGACAAAACGGTTTGAGCGAGCGCGGCCCGGTCTTCAGCGGTGCGCATGAGGGTTTGCGCGCACTGCACCCGCAAGCCGTTCCTGCGAAGCGTTTCCGCGGCGCGGGCATCGCGCGTGTCGCAGACCAGGAGATCGAGAAAATCTTCGTAACACTTGGCGACGCCCGCAATCGAGCAAGGGAGTCCCTGGGCGGCCATCAAAATACCCGCAGGTCCGGCGACGGCGGCATTGCCAATGATCGGACTAACTGCCGCAACTTTGCCGCGCGCGCGGACCAACGCGTCGCGAATTCCGGGGACAGCAAGAATCGGACCGATACTGGTAATGGGATTACTGGGAGCGATGAGCACTGCATCTGCCGAGACAATGGCTTCGATGACTCCCGGGGCCGGCTCCGCATCGGAGGCTCCAGCGAATCGTACCGAGTTCACGGGGTCCTGATACCAGCGCTGGACAAAATACTCTTCAAAGTTCAGTTCGCCGGAGGGAGTATCCACACGAGTCTCGACGCGCGAATCGCTCATGGGCAGAATGCGGGCCTTCACGCCGAGTTTCTCGCAGATCGTCGTCGTTGCTTGCGAAAGAGTTTTGCCTTCCGCCAGGAGGCGTGACCGCAGCAGATGCACCGCAAGATCGCGATCTCCAGTGTGGAACCAGGTGGGCTCGCCCAGTTGCCCCATCGCCTGCAGACAAAGAAAAGTATCGCCTTTTACGCCCCAGCCCCGTTCCCGGCTGAGCAGGCCGGAGAGAACGTAGGTGATGGAATCAATATCCGGGGAAACGTAGAGTCCCCACCACAGCAGATCGTCGCCCGTGTTGACGACAAGAGTGATTTCTTCCGGCGCGATAACCTGTCGCAGCCCCTCGACGAACTTCGCCCCGCCGGTGCCGCCAGTGAGGACGCAGATCATGCGGCCCTCGCTTCCTTGACGAGGCCCGCGCCGTCGCAGACGGCTGCAAGTTTTTCGCTGAGCAATCCAGATCTCGACATAAGTCCAGGCAAGAACTCAGGATATACCGGCAAACGCTGGCGCAACTGGAATCCCTTGCTCTCGGTGCGCAGGCGTAGTTGCTCGAGGTGCGGCCAAGGTTTCTCGGGATTGATATAGTCAGGCGTCAGCGGCGAAACTCCTCCCCAATCGTTAATGCCAGCGTCCAGCAACTCCTCATAATACGGCGCATTCAGGTTGGGAGGGGCCTGAATATTGACGTTGGGCATTAGCAGGCGAGCTACCGCCACGGCGCGGAGCATTTCGCCCTGGCTCGGCTCAGGCGCATGAGCCATAGGGATAGTTGGCTTGGCGCGGAAATTCTGCACGATCACTTCCTGGATGTGGCCGTAGCGCCTGTGCATATCACGGATAGCGAGCAGGGTGTCGACGCGATCTTCGGGAGTTTCGCCGATCCCGATCAGCAATCCCGTGGTGAAGGGAACGCTTTGTTTGCCGGCCTCTTCGATTGTGCGCAAACGCTTGGCTGGAACTTTGTCGGGAGCGTTATCGTGAGCCGCGCCGGGAGCGAGTAAGGCCCGGTTGGTGGTTTCGAGCATCAGGCCCATGCTGGGGGAGACCGCGGCCAGGCGAGCGATCCATTCTGCGCTCAGCAAGCCGGGATTGGGGTGCGGCAGCAAAGTGGTCTCGCGCAATACCATTTCGCACATGGCTTCGAGATAGTGCAGCGTGGATTTATATCCAAGATGGCGCAATGTGTCGCGCATTTCTGGGAAGAGCGACTCTGGCTTGTCGCCGAGACTGAAAAGGGCTTCGGTGCAGCCCAACTTTTCGCCGGAGTGGGCGACCGCGAGGACTTCTTCGGGAGTCATCGTGTGCGCGCCGGGTTCTCCGGGATCGCGGCGGAAAGCACAGTAGCCGCAGTAGTCTCGGCAGAGATTCGTCAGCGGGATGAAGACCTTGCGCGAATAGGTAATGACGCCGGGCTTGAAGTTTTCTTTTGCAGCGCGTGCGGGGGCGAGAAGAGCGGGGAGATCGTTGTCACTGCACTGGATTAACCGTAGCGCCAGGTCGCGCGAGATGGGCCAGTCGGGCCGCAGATGGGTCAGCTCTGTCGCGCATGATCCGCTGTGCTCCTGGTCGGCCTTTCCGATGGCGGTTAGGGTCACGATGCTTGACTCCGCGACGTGCGGATGCATCGAATCATACAACAGTGGTCAGGGGCTAGTGGTCGGTACCCAGCAAGTACAAACTGCCCGTCGGCTGAACACTGACCACCGGCTCTAGCGGGGTCAATGAGCGTAACGGCGATATTACGCCAGTCATGGTCGCTGCATAGGGGTGCAGATTCTATTCCTGCAGCTGGCCTGTTGTGCCGCCGATTGCCAGAACATCGGCGGTCATGTAGCCCGGGTACACCATCTCACTCACTGTGGGCACAAGTTGATCGCCCGCAGGTAACAAACCAACAGCCCGGTTCTTCCCGGCCCTTTTGGCCTCCCCAAGGGCTCGATCAGCGAAATTGAGGACCGTTTCGTAATTGACAATTTCGGGATGTTTGGAAAGCCAGGGGAATGCAGCCCATCCAATCGAGCACGTTCTACAAATCGTTTCATTCGGATTCGTAAGCGCGAAAGGTGTATCGCTTACCGCGGCGAGCACTCGCGCGCTGAGCGTTCTAGCCTCTCTGCGATCCGTATAGCGCGACAGGATTAAGAATTCCTCACCGCCCCACCGCACCAAAACATCGGAGTGCCGGATAGCCGAACTGATTCGGCGTGACATTTCCACCAGAACTCTGTCACCGACATCGTGTCCGTAGCGGTCATTGACTTCTTTGAAATTGTCCGCGTCAATCAGGTAAAAGACCAGGTCTCGGGTTCGTTGATCACGATTGTCCGCGTAAGAGCGCAAGGCATGGTGGACGTCTCCTTCGATGGTTGCCGAGAAGTATCGGCGGTTGCGGAGGCCGGTCAAGGGATCGGTCAGAGAAGCCTCGTGCAGCACGTTGTTGGTAAGCTTCAATTCCCCATTTAAGCGGTAAAGCTTGAAAAACATGAGAAATGCCATCGCAAACATTGTGCCGAGCGTTACCAGTACGCGAAAACGCGCAACTGAAGCAGGAATGTCGTGGCCCAAAAGAGCGAAGCCAGCCATTACCGGCAGTGACAACACCGCCATCATCGCGAGCCTTGCTATCGAGGAAGCGTACGTTTCGTCTGCGGAAGTTTCCGTCGTGGACGACAATCCTCGTCCGGCTAGGGCGACTACGGTGAACGCCGCAAACGATGCTGAATAGGGAAGGTCATACCAGCTACCCGTGAAATATACTCCTTTGTGGAGTTCGCGATTCAGGAGGTAGAACGCCACGCTATTGAATAACACCACTCCAAAAAAATAACCGTAAAACTTCCTCCACTGTCCCGAGGCTCGGTACCAGAACACTCCCAAAACAGACGCAAGCACGAGGGCTTGTCCTGCATCAAGAAGATCGTAATTTCTATCGTAGTGGACCAGATCGGGAGAGACGTATTGCCAGCAAATTACATAGAACACGTAGAGATAGAGCCACCACAAGAGGAGTAGCGAAAAATCCAGGGCGCCCAAGCGAGCACTCCGCTCCGAGGGCTGAAGATGCGGCCGAAGCAATAGGCCACCTAACATTGGAACGCCTGCCATGAATAGGAGCGCATCGGCGGAAAACATCACCGGCATTTCTTTCTGCAGCACAAGATCGAAAACAATCCACAGCAGCTGGTCAGTCAGCCAGAGCCCCCACCCAATGGCTTGAAGTATCCAAAACACGCGCATCCGCCCTTTGCTCGATATTCCGTTCAAAATGGTGACCATCAGCACGGAAAGCATCAGGAGAGCACAGACAATGTCGCTAAAAGCTGCACGAGCAAGACCGCGCGGGAGTAGGGCGAACGCCAGCGCCTGCGCCGCCGTGAGGAAGACAGGAGTGAGGATCCAGATTTTTGAAAGCTGAGGCAATTTCGGTGGCACCGTGCGATTCTAGAACTGCGCCATTGACTCCCGTAGGTTACGGAAGTTACATGCCAGCTTACTGCCGCTTCCGAATGACGGGCTATTCGGAAATCAATTGTTGCAAACAGGCGTGGCTGTTGAAAAACTCTGTGATTGGGTCGACCCTGTCTGAGGTGTGTGGGTGCCGCCCATTCCTTTTTCTCGTTTCTAAGTGGTGAGAAGCGGGGGCGCTTTCGGTGGGCTTAGGAAGC
>Ga0307479_10000621_pt1 | contig 31819 bp, 40 predicted proteins | sample atmos_gasesECM4C_FD_203743 | JGI IMG/M metagenome (GOLD analysis project Ga0307479, IMG submission 203743) | Hardwood forest soil microbial communities from Morgan-Monroe State Forest, Indiana, United States - atmos_gasesECM4C_515 | ecosystem: Environmental > Terrestrial > Soil > Temperate...
CGCGGTGGGTTCCGCGGTGGGTTCCGCGGTGCGTTCCGCGGTGGATTCCGCGGTGGGTTCCGCGGTGCGTTCCGCGGTGGGTTCCGCGGTGGATTCCGCGGTGGGTTCCGCGGTGCGTTCCGCGGTGGGTTCCGCGGTGTATTCCGCGGTGTATTCCGCGGTGCGTTCCGCGGTGGGTTCCGCGGTGGGTTCCGCGGTGCGTTCGACTTATTACAATTATCTCGGTGGGCAGTTTTGGGTTTCGTGGCAGGGATTCTGCGCGTTCCTGCGCGAAGTCTGCGATCTTGATATCGACGTGTGGGACCGCGAGCAAGCCTACGCCGACGCCCAAACATCAGCCGGCTGGTGGTGGCCGCATATCGATTTCGTGATGGTTTGCAACCGCCCTGAATTCATCAAGCGCGACGAGCAGGGCCGGCTGCACTCCGACCGCAGCATGTCCATTCGATTCCGCGATGGCTGGGGTCTGTATCACTGGCACGGCGTGGAAGTGAAGCGCGAAATAATCATGGAGCCTTACTCGATCACCGCGAAGCAAGCGCTTGACGAGCCGAACGCCGAAGTTCGCCGCGTGATGGTGGAGCGTATCGGGATGGAGAGATTTCTCTCCGAATCGGGCGCGAAGAAAATCCACTCGCACGAAATGGGCGAGCTATTCTCCATCGAACTTCCGAACGATCCCGAGCGCTTCATGCGCTCCGTGCGCGTGAAGGATCCATCCACGGGCCGTGTCTATTTCCTGCGCGTGCCACCCACCATCAACCGCGCCGATGATGCCGTGGCGTGGACGTTTGGATTCGATGTGGCGAAAGAATATCGCCCACTGGCGGAATCATGACCCGCCCCACGCGCAGGAAGGGGGAAGGAGCGTGAAAGCACTGAGCTTATGGCAGCCGTGGGCATCGCTGATTTACGATGGCTGCAAGAAGATTGAAACTCGCTCTTGGGAACTGCTCTATCGAGGCCCGATGGCAATCCACGCGACACAGTACGTCGAGAAAGATGCCTGTGAGGATTTCGGCTATGACTGGCGAACCATTCCACGCGGAGCCGTCCTGTGCATCGTCAACGTGGACAACTGCGTGCGATTCCCGCATCCACTCGCGCCGCCAGACCCGTATGGAGATTTCTACGAGGGCCGCTTCGGAATTCTAATGAGCATGATTGAAAAGTTCGAGAAGCCGATTCCAGCGCGTGGCTTTCAAGGCATTTGGGAGTGGGTGCGCCCATGAAGCCTCCCACCCATCCCCGCCGTGTGCGGCGCAAGAAGCATCTTGATGGCACCTGGACTAAGGAAGGTATAGCCCTAGTCCAAGAGAAGCTCCCCATGCACAAGAACCGCCGTGTCGTCCGAGGGCGGTTGCCGCGAGAGGTGGAGGAGCATGTCAAGCGCGTGGCGGAATTGCAACGGGAACAGTTCGACACCGCCGCGACTCCTCAGGTGGATGTCGAGCGTATCAAGGAATACCACTTTCGGCGCGGCTTGGTGACGGCGATAGAGTGTATCTTGCGGGAGTTGCGGTAGCCCCTCGGGGGCATGGCGAGTTTGTAGCAGTGGGCGCTTAGTGTAATCGGAGCACAGCGGGCAGCTAACCCGTCGAGAGCCGACCTAATCCATCGGCAGCGCCCAAACCAGTTTCGCCCGTAGGGGCGAGTGAGGAGGAGGGATGAGCAAGAAGTTCAGTAACGAATTGTCGGACGCGCAAGCTGAGCGATTGTCTATCCTACTTGAAGAAATGGGCGAGGCCCTTCAATGCATCGGCAAGATTCAGCGACACGGCTATGAATCATATAACCCTGTCGTTTCTCGCGGCCTAACTAATCGTCGGGACTTAGAAAGGGAGCTTGGACACGTTTCCAGTGCCATAAAAATGTTGGCAGATGTGCGGGACATCAACATGGAAGGCGTCAAACAAAGTATGGTGGAAAAGGGGGAAAGTATTCGCAGATGGCTCCATCATCAGGAGGCTCCATGCCCCAAGTGACGAAGCAGCGGACGGTGTTCACGCTACCGGAGGAGTGGAAAGTTAGGATAACGGATGGCCAGTGCGAGAACTCCGCTTGGCACAGGGGTGCTCAATTTGGATTCTCTGGGTGCGCCTCCGCCCTCGAATCCGCCCTGCCGCAGGTGCGGGAGTTGGTTCAGTGCTCTCGCAACATGATGCGAGATTGGATAGAGGTTATGGGCGACGAATCGGAGAACAGCACGCGCGCAGCTTCTCTAGTGTATCTGCGCGCGGCCCTTCTTCCCTTCGCCGACCTGCCGCAAGCCGACAAGCCGAAAGGGGAGGAGGCGGAATGAGCGCACATACACCGGGGCCGTGGCACATCCGAAAGGGAGAGTGGAAGATTCAGATTCTCTCCGAGATTCACGCCCCTACAGACCTTGTGGCGGAGGTGTCAGTTTACACTCAAGAAGGGGTTGGAGTGACGCAGGAAGCCAACGCTCGTCTCATCGCTGCCGCACCAGACTTGTTGAAAGCCGTGAAGTTGATGCAAAAGGCGTGCGATGAATGGGCTGCTGAGTTCACCCAAAAAAGGCGTGGAATGGATTGGGGTGTCGTAAACACTGCATATTACGCCGCAGAAAAAGCTATCTTCAAAGCGGAGCCACCCGCGAAGGATGGCGAGGGAGGGAAGGCGACATGAAGATATGGACGTGTAAAATTGGCGAGATAGATTTCGACCAACACGGCGCGGATGCCCCTATGCGTAGGGCCGTGCGCGAAGCCTACATCAAGGTAACTGGCGAAGACCCGGCTTTTATTTTCTCTGGTTGGGGCGGAGAGCTTACGGACGCAGAACGCGCGGACGTTGATGGACGAGAGCCAACGCCCAGCCCCGCGCCGAGCGAGGGGTTGTTTACGGCGGAGGAAGTGCACGCAATTTGCGCTATCGTTTGGCCGATGAGTTCTGCTGACCATTCGCGTCATCTCACGGAAAAATTCAACCGCCTCGCCGCCTCGAAGCTCGCCGACCGGGAGAAGCGCGTCGAAGTCCTGAAGGTGTGGTACTCGATATTCGTGGCCATCATGGACACTCCAAGAGATCCAGAGCAAGACTTGGCGTTGCTCGTAAAGTTGCGCGAGAGGCTGAAACGAGAAAGCCCGGAACTCGAAGCCGAGTTCGCGCGAAGGGAAGCGGAACGGAGTAAGGGAGGGGAGGCCAAATAATGTTCCCGAGCATCCCATGTGAGAATAGCCCGATTTGGGTGTGCAGGATGATGGATATGATTTTCCCCTTTCTGTTCGGCTGGGGCCATCTGTGGCTCATGGTAATTGACGACGGTGCGATTGTTGTCTTGGCGATTTGGGCGACTTGGACTGTACTTTCAGGCGTCATATCGTTCATTCGTTCAGGAGTTGACCATGCCAAATGACGAACTGACGCGAGTACATACGAAATAGGCAAGCCGAACTCACCGCCGAGCGTGACCGTCTCCGCGAAGCCAAGGGAGTCGAGGGGGAGGGGATGCAAGAATGAAAACACTAGCTGTTATAATCACTCTTTACCTGTGCTCGGTTTTATTCAGCTTCGGGGCCATCAATGCCGACACAGAAGGACAGTGCTACCAATACCTGGATGGTCGAGAACTGGCGGGTGAGGGAGTAATCTTCGCATCACTTCCTGTATGGAATCTTCTCATAGCCACCGCTGGCACAGGGTTCATGGAGCACGGCTGGAGCCTGCACATTCCCGCTAAAGGGGAGCACCCGTGTCGCCCGTAGGCCACCCCGCCAAGAGCGCGGAGAAGGAGAATGGTGAATGACGCTCGACCAAATAGTGGATAGCATATTTTACTGCTGCGCGGCGACGGGAATCCTTGTGATAGTCTGGGGCGCAGTTATCCTGAGCGCCCTAGAGCGCATCGAGAAGCTGCTCGCGCCACGCGGGGAGGAGAAAAAGCAATGAAGCTGACGATTCTGCTGTTCGCGGTTCTTGCGGTCGCGCAGGTGGGATTCGGGCAGGGCAGCGGCGTGTATTTGACTGCCGACGGCTACAAAAACACTATCCCTTTTCCGGCGCTCGGCGACCCCTGCACCACCGACGATGGCTACAAGGGAAAGTGGACTGACCACAGCGGCCTCACGGGCAGTTTCATCCTCGGCTGTGACGCCATCGAGTTTGAGGGGCCGAAGCCACTCCCAAGCACAACAACGACAGTGGACGGCGTGCTAGTTAGTCCTAAGCGATGGTACTGTGCGCCTACTTACTCTCTCGACGGCTTCGAATTCGTGTGGGCGGACGGCATCGCGGAGATTCACCCGAAGCGGTGCGTGCGGAAAGAGAAGGCGGAGCTTGGCAAGAAAGGGGACGCAGCGCCGAGTCAGGGGAATGTGATAACCGAAGACAAGAGTGGCTTGTGGCACTGTCCCAACGGCGTAATCATCCGAATGCTTGGCGAGGAGAACCGGATGCCTACCCAAGCGGATTGCGAGTACTTCGAGAGTCCTACCTCAAGATGAGCGGGAGCTACCGATAGAATCTCAGTGCGCCTAACTGCACGGTGAAGGTCATTTCCTTAGTCCACGAGGGCGGCGCAATGTCCGTCGAATAATAGCTCGTCGCGCCGCCTGTCGGGTCATTGCTCTTGTCGAAATAGGCTCCTCCTGCGGCGTTCAGGCAATCCTCAAATGCCGGGTCGCTATCGAGCGGAATCTTAGTGGCGTTTGGGTCGTTGTGGTTGAAGGAAGAAAACTGGAATGGTTGGAGTATGACGCCCGGCCATGACGCACCCCACCAGGATGGATGCAGCACGCGGTTGCGAATCACCCATCCCACACCAAGCTTGGCAATCAGTGGTTCGCCGCGCGCTTCCCTCCAAATTGCAATCAACAGGAGGGTAAATTCATAGGCTTGCTGCGGCGTCACGACTAGCTCGTGGCCGGAGGAGCCGCAGGTGCAGCCGGCACGTCGAGCGTCGGCTTGCCCAACCGTGTCAGTTCCGCGTTGATGGCAACGAGGTCGGCAATGCTCACGTTCACCGTGTTGTCGAGCGATGCCTGGTCGGTTTGCAGCACGACTTCATACGTCACCGTGCCGCCAGATATGCTCTGCTTGATGGCCGTGATTGCTCCTTTGATGAGCGGTATGGACACGCCCGCGACTTCAAGCGCAAGAGTCGCAATGCTGTTCGCTTCGGCCAGGCCGGATAGAGGCGTCGAGGATGCCATCGTGTTCTCCTTATGATGTGAGTGAGATAATCAGGTTGGCCGCTGCGGACAGTTCCGTGATGAGCGCCTGAACCTGTTGCTGCTTGGACGGATTCTTGATGCCGATGATGCCGCTGGCGGTCAGTTGCGCGACTTCGGTGCCAATCATGGAGATAATCGCCTTGACCTTCGCCTGTGTCGAGACGTTCCAGTTATTCGGCTGTGCGGCGAGATACTGTGCCGCTTGCGCCTGTAGCTGGTCAATGCGCCCGATAGCCGTGAGCGTGCTGGCATACGCTGGGCCATCGGGGAATATCTTTCCGGTCTGTCCCTGTGCATTGACGAAGGTGGTCTGATTGAGCGTAATCACTTCCTGGCGCAGGTTCGTGGTGATGGTGGCGATGTTGGCGAGAGTCCGCGTGGCCTGGTCCCAGGATTGAACCGCTGTCACCGGAGTTCCGGCAGGCACGCCTGTAATCGTGCGCCTCCCAGCGCAGCCGCCAAGCGCAAGATTCCCGCACAACAGGCCGATGAGAACTGCGTTGCGAAGTTTCATCATTTCTCCTTCATATCATTCCGTGGCCAGCAAGCCTCTCTCGTAAACCCGCTGGCCGTTGTGTAGGGTATCTGGGTGATGACCCTTAATGCGCCCTTATTTAGCCTATGTGGAAGACGATTGCAACAACTATTTCAGCGATGTCCTCCCAGGAAACTGACAATCGGCCCCACGTCCGTCATAAGGAACGCGAGCAGCCCGCAGCCAAAAGCCACGAGTCCAAGCGTGGCCCGCTTCACGTCCGCAGATAGCAGGTAAAACAATGCACCGACAATCGCAACCAGCAGAGAGAAAAATATGGACATTTGAATCCTCCTTCATTTCCAAATGGCGTTCCATGCGGCCTTCACACCCAGCACAATCGCCGAAGTTCCGAATCCGATAAGCCCTCCCCACCATCTTGCGTTATTCGCGGCAACCGCGTGGGCTTCGGCCTGCACAATCTCCATATTGTCCATTTGCTCCGACATCTTCTCAAGTAATTTCGTCGTGCGCTGCAACTCGTGGAACAGGAACAACCTGCCTTGTTCCCATGTCAGATTATTCAGGTTGGATAGGTCGTCCATCGAGTTTCCTTTCGAGCCTGTTCAAACGCTCATGGGTCTCGCGCATGTCGGCGATTGCCATTTCAGCATCGGCCTTCGACAAATGGCCCGATGCCACTCTTTCTTCTATCTCAGCGATTGCTGCCTTCAAATGCTCCAACGCGTTTTTCACCATCCTCCCCTCACGGGCTGGGTCACGATTATGATAATTCCGTCACGGACTCACTTGGGCAGGAGCAACAAGCGCCCCCGCCATTGCCATTTCCTGCGCCCCTCCCTGCGGCAAGGGAGGAATCTGTGCTTTGATGATGGATGGCACCCTTGGGGATGTGCTAATCCAGTCCAGCGCGGAGTCGGAGCAGTATCCCAGGAAGATGAACAGCGCCGCATACTGAGGCAATGCCCAGTGCGGTGCCCATGAGGGATACCAGTTCTCATTAACGAGGACTGGCTGGTGCGTCCAAGCAAAGAATCCGAGTAACTCGAACACGAACACTCGCACGATGAGAGTCACCCAATTCAGTTCAAGGTAGTGGCGGCGCGTCTTCACACCGTTATTTCCACGCGCAGCGGTGTCGGAGAGCTTGAGCACGAATATCGCCTGTCCAACAAGGAATAGGAGGTAGCACAGCGCCTCATGGCGGTGCCAGTGCTGAACTCCCGCTGTCACCATCGCTGGGTTAATCATGGCCGCTCCTTAACCTGCCACTCCGAGACTCCTAGCAAAATCAATTCATGCCTGTTTACCACACCGAATTTTCCCAGAAGATTAGATACATGGAACTTCACAGCGTGCACACTAAGATGAAGTTCGCTTGCGATTTCTTTATTCACGCGTCCCTTGATAATAAAATCAAGCACCTGTTTCTCCCGTGAGGTGAGCGAGTCTATGGCGCGGGCCTGCGCTTTCGGAAGAACTTTGAGGGGAACGCGAACCGTTACTGGAACAGTAACCGGAACCGTGATTATAATCTGCCCTCCCCTGATACGTATTCTTTGCCTCACGCATCGCCCTTCCTTCTTAGATGCTCCTCAATCCTTCGCGCCGCTTCCAGGTCAGCCGCTTCGCTTGCGGCGGTCGGGCACAGTTGGTCACGGCGCTCACGAAAAAGACCATGCTCAGGACGCAACTGTCCGATTCGGGAATAAATCCCGTCACGGCGCAGTTCTTCCACCGTTTTCGGACGCCAGTGAGTCGGGCTTATCTGCACGACCAAATGTTCCCGTATGATTCGCGCGTTGTCTGCTTCTTTCATGGCTATTGCGGCGGACTCGTCGCCGTCCCTGCCGGAATCATTCCGGGCAGGCCATTCGTTGTCAGCACGCCAATCGGACTGCCATTCACTTTCAGGTCGAGAGTTGTGGTGCCCTTGTAGGCGATGGAGATACAAGTTGGAGCCGTACCAGTCGTGCATATCTGCGCGGTGCAGGTTCCCGAAGTCGCGCACGCCGCGTTTGCCGCCGCTGAAGCCGTCGCGTCAATCAGCGTGCTCCATCCCGGCGAGAATATGTTGAATATCGGGTCTCCGGTGGGCGGTGGAGGAGACGGAGGGGGAGGAGTCGCCGCTCCCACTGTAACCGTCACCACTATCGTCTTCAAGTCGCCCGATTCCGTCGGGCATCCCCAAAATTCAAACTGATATGTATCCCCGCTGTTCGATGCGGTGACGGCGGCGGTTTTATAAGACCACGTTGCGCCGATGGCTACCGGCGTGTAGGCCGCCACTCCGTTGTGAAATGTTTCCGTCCGCGCTCCGGTGGGACAGTTCGTCGTGACCGAAAAGGTCGCCTGCTGTCCCACGGCCACCGTCTGATTAGTCGGCTGCTGGACTATGGTGAGCTGCGCTCCCGCTGGAAGCGCGCAGAAGAGAATCGCTAGAAGTAGTTTTCGCATCGTGTCCTCAAAAATTGATCGCATTCCCATGCGGTGATGCCGCTGCTGCGCCCGCTGGTTTCAGCAGGATATACTCAGCCCACCACGATTGCACCTGCGTTGAGCCCTCGGTATTGACGAACGTGATTGTAGGGGTGATGGCGCTGGTGCTGGGCGTGATGTAGGTAAAGACTCCCTCATCCTTGTCCGCTGTGTTGTTCGAGTAGCCGTCCACGCGCTCGGCGGCGAAGTTGCCAGGCGTGCCCGTGGATACCGTGTTGCCTTGTTCCTGCGAAGCTCCGAGCATCAACTCGTTCGCCGCTGCTGGTGTAATCGAGTTGTTGCAAGTGACGGTGCCCGATGTAGCCGAGAGGCTCCCCGAGCAGTTCGTCATGGCCGTGTCGAACAGGCTCGATGTGCTCGCCCCGGTCATGTCCACCATGACGGCGGAAGTATCCAGCTGGCTCGACGAATACGTCCCTGTCACGGTCATGGTGCTCGCAACGGAAGGATTCTGCACCGGCCACCAGCACTCCTCATCGTTGTTGCTGTTGCCGTTCGCGCAGGACTTGTGCGTCGTCCAGGTGTTCGACGGACTTGACGTGATGGTCGGCTCGCCGCTGGGCGCACCATTCCAGTTGAACGCGATGGCGTTGCCGAATGTGGGGTATTGAAGCGTCAAGGTGCCAAGACCGCTAGTCCTAATCAGGTGGGAAGGCAGGTTGATATTCTGAATCGAGAGCACATGGATGCCGCTCGCAAAATTTCCCCCCGCGCTGCCGGGCTTGAACGCGATGGCGATGGTCTGCACGGCGGTGATGCTTCCGCCCCCTCCCACGCCCAGCGTCATGGTGGGACTGATAGCTCCCGCAGAAGCTTGGATTTCATCCTGCACAGCGAAGGCCGATGCTCCATCCGCCGTGCGTAGCTGAAATCCGGTGCCTGCCGTCCACGTATAAGGGCTTGTCACGGGATGGGAACAACTCGTGCAGTAGGCCGCCTGGATTATCAAATCACCCGAAGTTCCTGTCGTGATGGAGCCGGAAGTGACTGTCCCATTTGCGACGTTCCCGCTCGATGTTCCGTCGGTCGCGCTTGAAGTGGGAATGTTGAAATACTCGAATAGCTGGCACTGGTTCTTGGCGTTGCCTGTCGAACCGAAAGCCGCCTTCACCCATTGCGTTCCAGACGCGACGTTGAGCGCGTAGGCGCTGAGCATCGTCTGTGTGTTCGTCGAGTCGTTCTGGCTTGGCCCGGCCACCCACGTATTGCTGCCAGCGGTGCTATCCGATACCGTCATGGTTTGCGAAGTGATTCCGCTGGTACACACAAAGAAAAGCATGTTCCCCGCAACCGGAGTCGGCTCGGGCAGATAAATCTGAATGTTCGCCGTCGTGGTGTCCATCTGCCCATCGGATTTATACTGAACGATGGTGGGCGTGCCAGCCCGCAATGCGGGGCACAAGAGCGCAAGAACCATCCCTAGATAAAATGACTTCTTCATAGCGTGGTGCAATCAATCTGGAAAGTAATTTGCTTCGCCGTCGCAACCGCAGTGATGAAAAATCCGAGTGTGTCATTCGCGGCGATGGCCGTCGAAGTGAAATCAGTCACTGTGGTCGAATCAATCTTTGTGCCGCTCGCTAACGCCACGCCGCTCGTTGAAATCGAGTTCGACCCTACCGTCGGCAGCGCGGTACCTCCGTTCACGCGCGCCGTCTTAATCGTCACCGTTCCCGCATCGGCCATGATGTGCCATCCGGTAATCGTGCAGGCAAAGGGCACGGTGATGTAGCCAACTTCACTTGTGGTCAGTGCCGAACCTGTCGCCACATCTCCATACGACCATCCAAGCGCGCGCACCTTCGGAATCCTATCCACGTATGCGGTCGTCGCCACCTTGGTCGAGTTGTCGCCAGAGGATTGCGTCGTGGCGGTCGAGGAACCCAGCGCGGCGGCAGTCAGAGTCTTGTTCGTTAGCGTCTGCGTTGCCGTAAGCGTCACGATGCTGGTAGGCGCAATGCTGAACTGCACGAATGTCAGCGAATCCGTCCCAACCGTGTTGACGGTCGAAGTCAAAAGCCATGAAGTGCTTGCGTTCGCGGTGCCGCTCTGCACCGGAACGGCTCCGGTGGAATTGATATCGGACGGCTGGTCGTAGTCCAACGCACGGGTGAATACCGGGGAGATTCCTGTCGCGCCCACGATGGTCGCGGTATAAATGCCGTTCTGAAAAGCGGAAGTCTGGTCTTTCAAAAGCACACGCTGGCCGATGGTGTTGATTGCCACGCCGTCGAGCGTGAACGCCCCTGTCGCCGTCACCGTGAAGGTTGCTCCCACGCCGCTCACGCCGTTGCTGTAGGTTCCGGTGATGTTGCTGCCAGTGCTGGCGGCAAGCACCGCAACGGCGGGGTTCACGGCCCCGATGGCCGTGTTCACAAAGCTGTCGGTGGCGAGATCCGCGGAGCTATCTCCCGCGGCTTGCGTGCTCGCCGTGGTGCCGTTTGGCAATGCAGGCGTGCCGGAAAGATTGGCGGCTGTGCCCGTGGTATTTTGATTGAATGTCGGGAAATTCGTCAGATTGGCTGCGCTGAAAGTGGGCGCGGTTTGAAAGCTGTAGGCTCCTGCGCCTCCTGAGGCCGGGCCAGCAAGAACGGAATTTTGCGCGGCATTGCTTATGGTGAAAGAAAGAGCCGGTGTGGTGGTCGCCGTCGCCACCCCTGTCGTGAAGAGTGGCGAGAGATTTCCAGCGCTGAATGAAGTTACGGTGCCTGATCCTCCTCCGCCACTGATAGTCCCCCATGTATTCAATGCCGTGCAAATCGAAAGGGCGCTTGTGTCTGTAGCGAAGTACCATTGCGGTTCTAGGGGCTGTCCTGGATTCGATGCTACGCACGTTGCAGGGCGATTTGCAGCCGTCCCAACATTCGGAGGAGCGGGATAGACCTGAGCATGGGCGGAACATGCCGCCAAGAGTATGAATGCAAATAAGAGTGCGATGCGTTTCATCTAATTTCCTCCCACATTAGGAATCCGCTTGCCGATTCTCTCTTGATAATCCAGTGGTCGTCCCACTTTCCCCCTGGCGGCGGAATACATCCCTGCCTTGCTTGCCTCATTGCTCAGCCTTTTATTCAGGGCATCAATTTGATTGGCTTGCGGTTCGCTCTCATAAATCAGCGGGGTGAGGCGCTTTCTCAATGATCCTTCCGCAATTTCAGGAATTCCAGAAGTAGAACTACCCGCAGAGAGACGCGTTCTGTAGAACGGCTTCATTTCATTCCAGTAGGGAGACTTGTTTATTGGCATTGAGGTAGGACCTGATTCCGCTCCTAGAAAATCAGCGAGCGGCCCCCAGCGTGACAAGGCTGGGACTTTTGCCCCTCCAAATCCATGATAGAGAAGTCCGCCACCGGCAATTCCACCGACAACATTCCCAGCAGTCTCACCGATGTTTGCGAAAGTTCCGCTCTTGTCGTCCGTCAAGCTGTCAATGCGTCCACCTGCATATTTTCCAATATTGCCACCTTCGCGCCCTCCCAAATATCCACCAACTAATCCTCTCGCCAAAGGATAAAGAGGCTTGATACTTCCCGCAGCTACGGCATCCGCCGCTCCCCCTACGGCTGGCACAATAGAGCCGCCAATCACAGCGCCTTCCAATTCTGATTTCCCTGCGCCGCTGGCAAAACCGTGCGTCCTTTCGTCTTCCGTTCCGGGTTCAACATCTGTCCATTGGCCGATTGGCGCACCAGGAATTCCAGGAATAAAAGCCTTCCCCGTTTGAGTGGGTGTGATTTTGCGCGAATCGCGTGCGGTCGCTAGTGGCTTCCGTACAGTGGCGGACGCATTGGTTTGCGCCGCGCCTACAGCGCCCTGTCCCGATTTCAAGTCTATAGGTTGCCCTCCGACGTAATCAAAAGAACGCCCTGTGACATGGCCCATGTATGCGGCCTTATCCTCGTTCGATGCCTTCGCAAAATCCGGGTCAATCGAGGAAAAATATCCGGCAATCTCAGTCGGAGAAGCGTCGGGCGGTATCCCGTATGTGGGAGGAGGCATTATTTTTTCCTCTGCGATGCTTGCCAATCGCCAAAGCTCGGAATGGAGTTTCCGCCACCAACTCCTTCTCCTACATTCCCGCCTTCCGCAGTGCTGCCTTTCACGCTCAGGATGCCCCGATGCAGGTTATCAACCATGTTCTGCAAAGCACCGAGCTGCTTCTGCGCCATCTGCACGTTGCCGCTGGTAAGACCAGGGAGCGCCTTTAAAATAGCTCCGCGAATTTGCTCTGAACCTTGTCCAAAGCCCGCTATGTTTCTTAGAGACATGGCACGTTCATTTATCTGTTCCAGCCAAGTTACCAAATCCTGCTGTGCGGGCGTCAATTCGGAAGCAGCGAAATTTGCAACTTCATTCCGCATCACGGTCGGGTCGTTTTCCTGCATCGCCAAGGTTAATTTGGCGTTCTGGCTGGGAGTGAAGGCGGAATTGCCTACCTTCTCTAGGGCATCACCGACTTTCTGAATCGCGCTATTAATATCCCCGAATTGCGCTTGCTGACTAACAGCTTTGCTCCCGGGACCAGCAATCGCATACCCTTCCTCTTCCGCCGCTGCCGCCGGCATCCATACAGGGGACACAGAACCGTCTGGTTGAGGAACTAAAACTTGTACGGGCTTGCTGGCATTATATCCTTGGCCGCGAGCCATCCCCATCGCACCAGCCTCTTGATTCTTGAGAGATTCACCGGCCTGTCCCCATTTCTTGTTCGCCGCTATGTACTGCGGGTCTTTGTCTCCTCCGGGATAATCGGCGGGAACAGGAGGCTGCCCAATCTGCGAAACAATCTCTGGCGCGATGCCGGTTAGTTTTTGCTCGCGCTGCATACCGGCCAGTTTCTTGCGGTCTGCGTCATTGATTTTCCCGTCGGCAAGATTCTGTTCCGCCTGTCCCATGAATTGCTTGTCCTGCTCCGCAGTTGGGGCTTTCCCTGTCTGCTCGGCTTTGAAATACTCGGAAATGGGCGCGTTGGGATTCTGCTTCTCCCATGCCGTAAATTCGGTATCGGGCTTGCCGCTTTGTTCAAGTTTCACCCAATCAGACAGCGGAGCATTGGGATTTTTCTGTTCCCATGCCTCAAATTCAGTAGTCGGAGTAGGATGGCGCAATTTTTCCGCTTGTGCCTTCTCCAATTCAGTTTCAGCGCCAGTTCGGGCAAGACCTGCTTCACGTCTCTGCTCCCATTCCTTGTTCAGACGTGTCCCTGGGATGCTTTGCATCACTTCTGGCGCGAAAGTATTTCCTATCCCCTCGCCGACACCCTCTAGTGCATGGCCGAATTTCTGCCAGCCAGTCTCAGGTTTCTTTAGGTCTGGAATCGTCGCAAAGGATTGACCACTAGGGCTAACCGAAGATTGAGTTCCCGGAATAGATGGAATGGATGGCGCGGACATTGGCGGTCTAACATCCGGCGCTCCCGCAACCAAGGGAATCCCGGTTGGTACAGGTTTTGTCAGGGATGCACTTGCAGGATTTCCACCAGGGCGAATTGCAGGGAATCCTCCCACGGAATGACTTTGAGGGTCATAGCCAAGAAGTGCATCGAGGTCTTGGATGCTTATACCCATTTATGCCGATACTCCTTGGCTCGCTCCGTAAGCCTTCACGCCAAGTTCCCCTAGTCCTAGGGCGTTCTGGAACCATCCTGACTGACCCGCTTTGATCTCCGTATTGATATCCTGGTCTTGAATTCCCATTGCGGCCAGTTGCGCTTTCACGTCCGTCCCATACAAACCTTGTAACGCAGCCAAGCCTTCCTGCCGCTTCTTTTCTTGAAGCATGGCGTTTTGATTCTGAACAGTAACAGCGTTCTGCGAGAGAGTCTGTCCCTGCCTTCGCGCGGCCTGGTCATAGACGCTCGAAAGCGCCCCGCTGTTGCGTGTCCGCATGGCATTGAGTCCCGCTGTGCCTGTAATACCGGAAGTGGCACCACCAGCGCCTTGCTCTCCGGCAACGAGTTGATTATTTAATTGTGTGGGTGTGAACCCGGTGGGATTGGTTGCTTCCTGAGTCAGCGTGGGAACAAGCGTGTTATTGATTCCGGTGGCTTGCGAACCGTACCCTGCGGCGGTCTGTCCGGCTATTTTCTCTGCCTGTCTCGCCTGCGCTTTAGCGGCTCGGTCACAAAGAGCCAGAGGACCGGAATACTCATAGAAGAAATCGGAGAGAACTTGTCCTGTTTCGATGTCTATGGTTGTGCTGGTATGAATTCTCACCGCATCACCTCAGCAGAGCCGTATAGTTCCGCCACGGGCTGCGAATCCATCCAAGTGACTCCAAGCGCGGGCCAAAACTCTTTTCAAGTTCAGGCGGAAGCCATGCCGATACGTCGTCCAGACCGTATGCAGCGGCTCCGGCCAAGCCCTGCGCTATCAGTTCACCTAGTTCAGCCCATCTCTCCTGAGGCGTTTCTGAATCATGGTCAACGAGAACATACGCTTCGCCGGTCAGTTTTACGAATCCAGCTTGCGTGACCCCCCGCCCGTTCTCGCGCACTATTGATACTACTAAATTGCGGCTTTGTAAATCAGGAAAGCACACGGATGGTAAACCAGACTTGGCATGGAGCTTTTTGATTGCCTCGAAATCCCGGGCATCATACGGTCTAATCACGTATTAGCCGCCTTCGCGTTTTGCGCCGTACCGAAGCCCTCACCGCCCCGCCTCCCCGTATCGGAAGCCGTTCCCCCTCCCGTAGACGCAAGCGGCGTGAACTGCACAGAACCTCCCACTTCCACACCGATGGGATTCTGCCCTCCATACACTTGATGAGGGCTGCTTTTCTGAGAACCTGGCTGCATCGAATAGGCCTTGAAAAACCACTTCAACTGATTTCCTGAACCATCCTTATTCGGCAGAGGAAGAAATGTCCCTCGTCCAGCGCCCAAATCGAATATATGCGGCTGTGAGAATGAAGGAGTTGTGTCGGCCTCTACAAAGTAGTGCAGGCTGCGATTTCGTTGCGATGAATCATTGATGGTTACGTGTGCCACCCCATTCGCTGCCGCCACGTTGATGCCCGATGGAGCATCTGGTGCGGAAGTGTGCCCGGTAGAATCAACTCCCGTGGCCGTTCCAATCTGGTTCACCGAATCCTGTATCTGCTCGAACATAAGAGCCAATCGAGCAAAGACGGGAGTCTTTATAGCTTCTGCTCGGACTTCGGGTTGGAATTTTCCCAAGTCGAGAGCCATTATCCGTTACTCCCCCTGACAACTCCCCAAGGATTCGTACCAAGTGCCATCACGATTTTGCTAATCTCGAACCATTCTCCGGCTTCCAGGGTAGACAGCTCAACGAAGAAACGATTCCCTTCGATATTCAGGGGCAATTCCATATCTCCGTAGCTCGGTGGATTCGCAAGGGCTTCTGGCTGCAAAGCCTCCTGGTCAGGAGACGTGAGTGTGTCGGGAATAATGGTTGTACGAAGGTTCCCGCTTCCGATTATGAGCAAAGACATGAAATGCGCCAGGAGTTGGTGATAGCCCATCTGCAAGGCTTGCGCTTCCATCGCCTTGGGAAATGGATAGGTCACGTACTGATACGGAATTGCCGCTCCATCGTCGGAATAATTACCAGGAATCTGCTGATATATTTTCCCGGTATTCGTGTCTCCACAAAAGAAAAGCGGCTGAGTCGTGTCGGCTCTCGTAATGAAGTCCGCATACGACGCTTGGATTGACCATGCAGACCATTTCCGTCCAAGAGCGAACGTCTTTAGGTCGCCCATATAGGTCAATCGGACAGGAGCTTCCGTGGCAAGCGCTCCGGCGCTCATCAATTCCTTGTAGTTGCACATCAGCACTACGTTCGGCTGCTTGGGATTCAGATTCGCGGGGAACCGGGGCATCCATTGATTCGGAGTCGGAATAGGCACTCCAATCAGGATGCGGCGGTTTACGGTATCGTTCTTGAGCCAAAGCGTGTAGCCATACGTCCAGTTGATTGTCCGCCACACTGGGTCAATCTCAGGGGAAATCTTGATAGGGTCGCCGCCCGAGAAAATATAGAGTCCCGCTTCCCCGGCAATCAGCGCCCAGCCCTCTCCTACGTCCACCCCATTGATGGAAGGCGTCCCAACTTTGTTGGATACTTCGCGCACCTGCCAGAAATTAGGCTCCGTCGTTCCATTGTCGCTCGTGGAGTAGAAGGAGTGCGTTTTCACCGCATAGAGATTGTCGAACAGCTCGAAAGCAGAGCGCACGGGCTGTTGATTCTGAGTTCCGAAGCCAAGATTTCCGGTGATATCGTCAAACGCCTCGAAATTGTCGAAGTAACTTGCCGTTAAGCCCGTCGTTTTAACAGGATTCGCAAGGTCAAACGGTTCGATGCGGTCAATCAGCACATCGGAACCGTCCGATATGTTTGCCGCATAGATTCTCAATCGCAAGTCGCTTGGAACCTGAGTAAGAAACGTGCTGGTTAGAAGATTGCCGGTGAAAATCTGCATCGTAGTCGTAAGGCTCGAAATAGGAATCGAAAAAGAACCGTAGGAATTTCCGAAGGTCGGTGAGTACAGGTCAACCACAAGATTTCCGCTCCCGCCGGAGGGAGAGCTTGCCGTGATTCTTACTCCGTATTGGACTTGCGGGAGAATGATGGGAGCATTGTAGGCGTCTTGGAACGCTCCCTGCCAAATCATCCCATAAATAGACTGTATGCTGCCGGTGGAATTAAGAATGTAGTAGGCATCTCCGAAAATGGGCGAGAGTTGCAGGCTTCCACCTGCTCCGTTCGTCGCATCCGGTTTCCATCCGAGCGGGAACGGTATGGTAGCCGAAAGATATCCGCCGTCGAAACTCAGGTTGAGAAGATTCGTTATCTTGCTTTGTTCTCCCCATGCGAATAGGCGGGAAGCATAGGAGGTCATGCCGATAGAAGAACCGAGTTCCTGTTCGTTGAAATTGTTGGAGCCTTGAGAGTCTATCGAAGCAGCCGCCAGAAGCACGCCATCGGTAAAATTGAATGTGGCCTGCGTCGTGATATTGTCCTCGACAACCGTGGCGTTATAAGTCACCTGTTGGCCGTTCGATACTATCGTCACAGGATCGGGAATCCAGAAGAAGAATCCTCCGTTGGAGCCGGTAAACGCCAGCACTCGCGCAATCACGTTCGGAGGGCCGATAGGGATATTGGAAGCCACAATCGCATTGGCTGTCTCGTTGAGAGTGAATGTGATAGGAGGCGACGGGGCTGTCAGGAACCCATTTCTTGTCAGAAACATCACAACGCACTGGCGCGTGCCCGCAGTAAGCTGTCCCGCCACTTCAAGGTTTCCACCGCCAGAATTCCCGAAAAACGGGCTGGTCATGGAGCCAACCAAACCGATTCCTGGGTCGAATTGGAATTCGGTTCCATTGATGATGGCCTGTGCGCTTGGTTCCGCCCCGGGCGATACATCCGCAGCCGTGATGGAAATAGAAAAACTGCTCGCCGTAACCGAAGTTATGACGGCATTTACGACGTTGAATATGGAACTTCCGTTCGGCTGCTGCGGGCCGTTCGTGCAGCCCGTCACGGTGACTTGCTCTCCCACAGACGGCAATGTTCCACTCACTAGGGTAAAATCATAGGTGGCGACATTCGAGGTAAGAGAAGTCTGGGTAATGTTCATCTGCGCGGCGTTGGGAGTTCCTACGACCGTCCAAGTGGCGTTCCATGCGGAAACTCCGACACCCACCAAGGTAATCTGCGAACCAACTTGCACGCCTGGAACCGGCACGGTCGTCGTCACCGTGGCGACAGTGGCTTGATACCTTGCGGCTGGAACAGGCGTATAGTCGGCGCTTACGCTGATGGTGGATTGCACTGAAAATGTGTTGTAGATTCCTCCGGCCCCAGCCACGGCCTGCACGGAAGAAACAATGTAGTTTCCATTCGGGGATTGGCCGGAACCGCTGTTCTGAAATCCAGAGAGAACAACTCCACGGCCTATAATGAGATTAGGGTCTGCTGGCGTGGCCGGCGTGCTGGCCCCAGGCGTCCCGTAGTAAACCGTGATGACGTTTCCTGCGCTGTGCCCCACTCCGGGAGCGCTGCTCCACAGAATGGCGCGCAGACCACCTACGGGCGCTGGCTGAATCACTCCGTTAGGAGAAGCAAGAATGGGATATTGGGTGGAAGTGAATGTGACCGAAGGGGGCGCACCGGGACCAACTTGCGAGAGACGGTCAAGCCACTGTCCATTGTATCCGCGTGGCATGTCGGTTCCGTTTTTCAAGTCCGAAATGGCAATGAATTCCCTATCGTCCTGCGTTACGGATTTAGCAAAGCTGTTTGGCTCAATGGCCGTATAGAACGATGTTAGGACGCCTGGGTTTTCAACAACATTCTCCTGCCAAAGTATGCCTGTCACGTCCAGAGCAAGAGTAAGAACTTCTCCGCTCGTCATCTCGAATGATTTAACCCACGTGAAATCCGCGCCATGTGTCGGCGTGATGAGAGGGCCGGTCTTGAAATCCAAAAGAGTTATATCCGCCTGAGCGAATCCGTTCGTAACAATCCCGATGGATACGGACCCAGAACCACTCATTAGATACGTGTTGTCGTTGGCAGTTCCAAGAAGATTCCCGTTTTGATAGACGGAATGGGTATTCCCGGAGACGGTGAACATGATGATATCGCCAGGAGAAATGGTAAGGTTATCAAAGCTTAGAAATCCGCTGCCTGAACCGAAATCCGGCATCCCAGGGGTCGCTAGAATCAAACTACAAGACCCGGCGGTCGTTATGACTATCTCGAATCCATATCCGGTATTCGTAGGCTGGCCGGCAAGGGAGCGGTACGAACCTACGATTATCGTCCCGCCGAGAATCGCATTTCCTATCGTGAATTGAATGAAGCAATCATCGCCCGGATTCCCAACCCATGTTTGCAGGCCATTTCCATGATTCGCAAACGAAGCGTTATCCACCTGGCACTGTCCGTTTAGAACTGACAGATTTGAAGGGGCCGAGAACGACCCCGTGATGTCATTGACGAGCCAGTTGGCTGGATTCAGAGGGTCTTGATTTTGGTCTGTTGCGAAATTATCCTCAAATAAAGCGTTTCCCTGAACTTTATAGACATTTGCCAGTCCGTCACGAGACTTGGCGGACGCAACGGTGAAATCCATGTCACAACAAAGCGGGGAAGAACCTGCCGGAACGTCGGGCGCATTTACCTCCGCAACCAACCCTCCGAAAATAATCAGAACCGATTCCGTGATTCCCTGAACATTGTCCATATTCTTACGGAGACAGCATGAAGTTTGGTATAAATGCAGCATTGCCGCCGGTATCGGCTCCACTCAAAGACGCCGATGGAGGAGTTATGCTGGCTGGCAAAGTGCCTCCCGTGGCAGCGGTTGCCGATGTGAGCGCATAGGCATACATACCCACATAGGAGCCGGCCAGTTGCAGGACATCCCCACCACCACCGCCGCTTCCTGTTTGCGCGAAGTAATACCATCCTGCGGCGAGAGTGACATTTCCCTGAACCGTTGACTTGGTGTAAAAGGTCGCGTTCGATGTGTAGGCGAGAGTCCCAAGATTCGCAACGAGCGTGCCGGAGGCATTATAGATTCCAAAATCATAAGTGCTAACCGAATCCCGGTCGTGAACATAAATGGACATCGAACTGAAAAGAATTTGCCTGTCCAGATAAAACCCGAACACGGCTATTGTGTTGGCCGCTCCATAGCTGCTGTAGAGCGGCCCTGTAACCGGAACTCCGGGAGCCTGAATGAATACCGGAGCGGTTCCGATTGTGATGCCCAAATCGGCTGCAACAAGCGCGCGGAAAGTGGGGGGGGCGGGGGAACCGGAGGCGGGACCGGCAAATACGGTATTCGCGTTTTCATTGGCAAGCGTAAAAGAAAAACCCAGCGTGCCGGAAGAGGTAATCGGACTGCCGGTTACTGTAGATGAGAAAATACCAGGAACCGTCAGGGTGGCGGACACGCTTGTTACAGTGCCAACACCCGCAGGCAAGTCGGCGGTCACAAGGGCACGAAACGTCGGCGCGGCGGCGGCGCCGCTGGAAGGGCCAGAGAAAATTCGATTTGCGCTCTCATTCGCCCATACGCCTGTCAATGTTCCGCTTGTCGTCACAGGGGAGCCGGACACGATCAATTGTGCTGGCAGGGAGAGGCCAACACTCAATACAGACCCTCCGGCCACAGTCCCATTTTGCTGGTCTGGATAGACTTCGGTGGTGATAGTGGGACCAAAAACCTGCACGGTATAAAGACCCGATGCGGCGTAAGCGAACCAATAGCCGTTTCCATCCGTTAATGTGGGATTGGGAAGAACGGACGTAGCAACCGTCCCGCCGGAACTGTACGCGCCTGGATTCGTCAGGGCCGCTACGATGACGTTATTCCCGCTCACGCTTACCACAAGCCAAGGAAATTCAGTAGTGCTGTTGTACGTCGAAGGAGTAACCCCTGATACGGCGATGTAGGAACCAGCCACGATGTCAGCGGGGGGCGTGGCGGATAGAACGAAAGTGATTTGCTGGCCGCTCCACGATGCTCCCGTGATTGTCGCCGCATTCGTCGTGCTCGCGGCATAAAGAGTGGCAAGCGGAGTTCCTGGCTGTGTGGTTGTATTCGCAGGCTGAGTGAGGATGGCAACGCTAGTCCCTGGGACCGCAAGACCTAGAGGCGTCTGCACATTGCCGTTCATTCTGTAATAAGTTGGCATGTTCAGAAAGGCAGGTTTGTGCCCCAACCTCCCTGTCCCTGAGGCTCATAAGGCTGCCGATAATAGGGAACGCTCTGCTTCTGACGTGTATAGCGGCGCACGATATAGCGCATGTACTTCTCCGCATCGGCTTGCATTACCTGTGCCGCCGGCGCTCCTCTGGCTCTTGCATATTGATAAGCCACGATGTTAGCCAGTGCGTTGACGCTCGCAAGAATGGCAATCTCAGTGTCTGCGAAGCTATCGGATGAAGACAGAACTGGCAACCGGCTTTCATACCGGATTCGCAAATCCTCGGTCGTGGTCGAGCCTGTCATATAGATGGCGTCCTGGCGGTATTCCCAGGTTCCCAGCCATTCCCCTTGAAAGCAGGACTGAAGTCCTTCCATCGGCTGCGTCATGGGTTGAAATGGAAGCCCTGAACCTGTCTGCCGCTCCCACACCTTTTTGACCGAGATACAGTCAGCAGGAAGCACGGGCAAAGGAATCATCTTTACGCCATTGAAGAATCCCTGGTAATTCACAAATACCTGAACTGCCGGGTCGGGCGCAGCAAGAGCTGTGATAGGAGAAAGGATTACATTGTCCTTGATGAGCGTGATGACTCCATTGTTGCCAATTTTGTCCTGTAATTCTTCGAGAGCGCCGTTCAGGTACTCGATGGTGAAAGGGGCGGTATCGGTCAGGATGCGGCCCGCGCCGCCACGATAAGAATCATTCACGATAGCGCGAGCGCGGTTCATCACCTGCTCCGCCGTGGGATAGGCGCTTTGCGGCGTTGGACTTGTAGGCATCGCGTTACATCACGGAGGGAGCGGACGCGGAGACTACCAGGAGAAGTATTCCCGGCCTCCGCATCCCATCCGTGAAGATGTTTAGGCTTGCTGCGCCTTTCTCTTGCCGCGTCCCATGTGCTCGGCCTGCGGCTCGATAATCCCGGCTTCCACGGCTTGCTTCACCGTTCGCAATCCCAAATCCAGAGCTTTCTGCCAGTTGATTACGGCAGGGCACTTGGTACAAACCGCCGCTGATTGAATCAAAGGCTCTCCGCAGTTGGGGCACGCTAGTTTTCGGACGTGTGTTTCGTTCCAGCCGGAAACAATGCCGAAATAATTTGCCGCCTTGCGGTGCAGATGGCCGATTTGCTCGATTCCCCGAGCGCCTTGCAGGAAAAGAAGGTTCGCTTCCTGCACCAAGCGGTTGTAAGTGCGTTCGAGCCTTGTGCGGGCGAATTTGAGTTCTTCCTCGGTAGGCTGTAGCTCCTCTTTCGTTGGAGCGGTCGTCCAAAAGCAGCCGTAATAGTAAAGATTCGTCCCTTCGTTCATCGAGACGCCCGTGCCGGCATCGCGCACCGTCTTCCAGTTGCCTTTCGGGTCTTCCGGGTTGATGGCATCCTGCGCGAGAAATCTTCCGTCCGCTCCGCGAGTCCCTATCTCCCACGAGCCGGGGCGCTCGACCTTCATCTGCACGATGTCGGGAATGACAAACGGCTTGCTATAATCCTGTCCCGGTTCACATGCCGGAACGACGATAAGCTGCCCCATGCGTTGCGGGTGAACCCATGGACGCTCGATTCTGTGCTCAAAATCCGCCACATTGAAGATGCCCACCCAGAACTTCGGTTCATGAGTCAGGTTGGCATCAGAGGTGAAAACGAAATTATCGTTCACTTCCCGATTCTTTGTCGCCGTCATGCGTCTTGCGTTTGCGCTTCCCGTATCAATTACCGCTGTAATCTCTGCCATGTTTTCTCTCCTGTGTTAGTTCTGGAAAATCCCTCGCATCGGCTGTCTGCGAAGGTCCATCTGTTTCCACCGCTGTTCTATTTCTGCCGCCTTGCGGTCAATCAAAGCCGTTCTGTTCTGAAGTCCCGCGTAAGAAACAGGCCCATAGAATCCAGGAAGACTGTCATAGAGGCGGTCGGCAATCTCTGAGACAATCTGCGCGTTCTCATAGGCTTCCTCTGCTTCCTTAGCGGCCTTGCGCTCCCAATAAGTCATTTCCTGAGATGCCATGCAAACACCCATCAACCGTTCCACGATGTCCGTGTTCATGGGAAGAGTTTCGATGTGTAGCTGCCTTGTGGTTGGGTCGTACTTTTTCTCCTGCAAAATCACCACCGTTTCGTAGCGTCCGAGTTCCGGGTACTCGCCCAGCATCGCAAGTCCAGTTTCCGGGTCGGCGGTCAGAGTGTAGTACATCTCCGGCGTCCCATAAGTCTCAGGCGGCATCCATCGCTGCAAAATCCAGCACGGTTGATTGTTTCCGACCAGCTTTTCTTCGTAGCCCCACTTCCCCGCTATCTGCATGGTTTCAGTCTGTCCCCAAATGATGCGAAATAGAGGGTCGCCGAAACGATTCACGCCGAAAACGTCCTTGAGATAGTGCGCGACGTTTTTAGGGCACTCGATTCGTTCGGCTATTCTTCGCATGTTTCCACGAGATAAATCATCTTCCAATGGAGCAAGACAAAAATCTCTCCATCTATTTCCACATCCGTTCCGCCGTACTTCGAGAACCGCACCGTATCTCCCGGCTTGAGGTCAAGATGCCCCAAGACAGGATTGAGAGCAACAATCTCTCCCCGCGTTGACCGCTGGCGGGCCGTTTCCGGCTTGATGATTCCGCCAGCGGTCATGTCATCCGCCACTTCGAGCCTGCGGACAAGCAGTTGCTCTCCCACGCAACGGAAGCGCGAGGCAATGTCACGTTTCTCCTGAACTGCGGTTTCTTTCATCTCCTGTTTTCTCCTGTGTTGTGTCTCCTGCGATGGCAGTTAGCACATCGCAGTTCGCACTTTTCAATCTCTCGCACGATGGTCAAAAGCGACCATCCTTGCGCCCTCATACTTGATACGCGTCCAATCTTTCGCCCCCGAACGTGGTCAAAATCCAAAACAACTGGATCTTGCTCTCCGCAGTCCACGCAACCGAGTGAGGTTTTATAAGCCAAAACGAATCTGCGATTGCGGTCTGCGTGTTTGCGCCATTGTTCAGCAATGTATTTCCTTGAGGCTTCTGGGTCACTAGCCCTTTTTTTGGCGCTAGTAATCCTTGACCTGTTTCTAGCTTCCTCAAGGTGCGTGTAATACCACTTGCGATGGCGGCGACGTTGCCCTGCAAGAAATTTCTCACGGTCTGTATTGTCCCGCCATCGCTTGTGATATTCACGCTTCTCCTGCCTTTTCTTTTCGTCCATTTGCTCGACCCTCCTTAGTCGTGATTAAAACTATATCACGATTGAAAAGGGCCGTAAACCGTTTAGATTGTAGGCTCGGCGCAATTGGACACGTACACGCCCGCTTTCATATTGGAATTAAAAAGGTTCAGCGAAGCATTGTAATAAAAAATGCTGCTGGTGAGCCAGCCTTGTCCATTTGGGTCAGGCACGGGCATAGTGGTTACCCCATTGCCAAAGTCGTAAAGCGACGGCTCCTTCATCTCGACGATGCCCCAGCTTGGCAGGCAAAGCCCGTCAATGCGGCCCGGTGAAGCATTGTAACCGACGACGACTTCGCGTCCGCCGAATGTCGCGGTCATCTTTTTCTTCACCATGTCGAGAGCTTCATCGCCCTTGGGAACGACATTCTGCATCAGCACGTTCTGATACAGATTGGTGATTTGAAGTTGCTGGCCAGGGCCGCAGTACCAGATGAAATCATCCAGTTCTTCGGCCTCATCACCCAAGCCACGGCCAATCAGAATTTCCGCCCGGTACGGCACGGCGGGATTGACCGCGTTGTTGTTCAGGTTGATGTTCGGAGTCGAGAGGCGTCCGGGATAGTTGGCCCGCGTGATGCCGAGAACGCTTCCCGTGTTGCCAGTCACCTGATAGGTCTTGATTCCGGCGACTGACCCGCCTGTTGCGCCAGAGCTGCCCGCAACCATCAGGTAATCTCCCGTGGCTGTTCCCGTGGGAAGCGCGGTGGTTGAATAAACGGTCTGCGCGATGCCATCCGCATAGCTGATACGGAATGAGCCGCGAGACGAACCGCCTTCCGATGGAAACACCTGAACGAGTTGCTGATCTTGGAACTGGTTCGCGTTATTCAAGCCGACAATCGAGGAATAGGTTGCCGAGCCAGCCACCCCGCCGCCTGTAGCATTGTTCACCGTGGCGGTGGTGGGAATCTGGTCGAGCATCCCCGAGCTGTCGCCCTGAAACAGAGACTCAATCCCCCGCATGAAGGTATCGAGCGAGTTCTTGAGTTCCTGTGCGCGGACGGCAATCATACCCCGGTTCTTCCCGGCGGTCGCCATCTGCGTCAGATATGTGATTTCACAACCGCTGAAAAGGAAGATGGGAGCGATGTCGCCGGAAATCCACTGCGAGCCGGTTCCCCGTCCGAGCGAGTCTCCGTCGCCGGTTCCCTGCACGATGGCCGCGCCAGACTGCACGCGCATCGGCACTCGGAAGGCCGGACGTTGTGAGAGACTTCCCGCCGTGTTGGGAGCTGCGGTGATATTCGCCGTGGGATAGGTCTTGGTGCCGTTCTTGAAGCGATTGTAAAGCGTTTTGCCGGAATAAACGAGGTCAGCAATCATCTTTGACCACGATTCCAGCTCTATTCCTTGTACCGCTGCCTCATTCAGAGGCGAACTTCCTGCTGATGGCATGAGTCACACCTTCAAGTGTGTCTCATTCTCCGGGCGTTCTCCTAGACGCGCGGCAATGGATTCGGAAGGATTCTACTCCCGACTTGCTTCCCCCTGTCTCGGGCGTCCGCTATGCGTTCACCCTTAACGGCGTTTGCGGTTTCATTTTGTATGCAAGTGTTTTCTCTCACTCGCCAGGAGCATGACTCCAGTCGCGCAAACGTCAGAATCTTGTCGAACCATACTACCGTTAAAACCTGATTGCAACTAAATAGCGTTCACGTCCCATTTCACAATCTTGCCGTTCTTGAGCGTGGCTTCGCCGGAGATGAATCGCATCCGGTTGCGGTCTTTCGACCAGTCAATATCCTGTGCGGCTGGTTTCTTGCCAGTCGTAATTACGGCTGAACCATTTGTGGTCTCGCGCCGTGATGTACCTGTCGAGAATCCCCTTGCTGACCATTCCCTGCTGGTTGCTTTTGCCACAAGCTGGCCGACATGGGAATCAACGAATCGAGCGACACGGGCGGCATCCCCTTCCGCCAGTAATGCCTTCAATCGCTGCTGATAATTCGCGTTCGCTTGCAGCGACGATGAAATCTGCGTATAGATGCCAGAGGCCAGACCTTTTTTCTGGTCGAGAGACAGCTTGCGGGTCTTGAGATAGGGAGCGAGCGACTTCTCGATGGCAGTATTCATCCGCGCGGTTACGGTCGCAGCCACTTGTCCACGGAAGATTTTCTCTTTTTCCTGATTGAGAGTCTGCTCCCTCTCATCGAGTTCCTTCTGTCGCGGGTCTGGTTCATCTGTGCGCTGGCTGGAACCGAACTGATTCACTCCTTCAATCCATTTGCGGACTTCGAGGGCCATATCATGCGCGGCCTTTTGCTTTCCATCCGAGATTAGTTCGAGAATCCTGTCCATGCTGTTCGTCACGCCCTTGTCGCGGAATAGCGTGCTCACATGCTTCGCAATGGTATGGTCGTATGCTTGTGAATCAATCTGGCGCATCTTGTCGAGCGCGGCGGTGGCGAGTTTCAACAAGCCTTTGGGGAAGTCGCGGGCCAAGTCCTCGACAACGGACGGGTCGCCATTCGCCATCTTGGTGAGTTCCGCCGAATAATCGTTTACTTCGCTTTGTAGCTTGGCGATTCCCTCTTCCCCGCCAAGGCTTTCGATGGTGTCGGCAGCGGCGCGAGCTTCTGCTGCATCCTTGAAGATGCCCTTGTAATTTCCGAGGTCTTGCTGGCTCTTGAAGATTTCCTTACGGAGAATATCGTGCGTCTCGCGATCTGATTCGCGGAGCTTGGCTAGAGCTTTCTTTACGGCATCTGGCGCGTTGCGCCCGTCGCGGGCCGTTCCAGCAGCTTGCTCAGATTCTTCCGAAACTGCGCCATCGTCGCCTTCACTTCCCACTTCGGAACCAGTATCACCCGTTTCCCCCGCACCATCTTCGACTTGAGTCTCCGAATTTCCCGCTGCTCCTTCATTGCTTCCTCCTGTATCTCCTGCTCCACCGTCTCCCACAACCACGGCTGACGCGAAAAACATTCCTGCGAACATCGTCAAACGACGAAAGATGCTGAGTGGTTCAATCATCTGGATTCTCCTGTTTTACTGCACACTGATACTTGCCGGATGCTTTGCCACTGCTTCTGCTGCTTCCGCTTCCTGGAAATCGCTTACCTTAGCCGGTATCCCCGCCATATTAGCAGCTTCGGCGGCTTCGGGTGCTGGCAAATCCTTGAGCGCAATACTCACCGAAGGCGGCTTGCCTTTTGGTTGCGTCTGTTGCTTTGCGGCTGCGGCCTTATGCTCCAGATAATGCAACCTAAGATTTTGGAATCCGGCCATCTCCTCTGGCGTTCCATTCTTTAATTCGCGCCCGCGCGGAGAATTGATGAGTTTTAGAGCCGTCGCCGCTTCGGTCACATGGTCATCGCACTCCTCATCAATCGGCACGCTCGACACCTGTGGAGGCATCAAGGCCATCTGCTGCTGTAATTGTTGTGCCTGAGCAATCATCTGCGGGTCAGGCTGACCACCGGCTTGTGTAGCCATCAATCCTTGCGCTTGCAGTGCTTTAAGCTGAATCTGCGCCTGCACCAACTGAGGATTGGGAACTGGTTCAGCCTTCAACAGAATGGCAGCTTCACCTAACTGCTTTTCCCGTGCGGCAATCTGGGGGATATAAAAATCCGTGACGCCCAAAGCGGTCTTGAAAACCTCCAAATTATCCGCGTTGTAAATCAGTTCCCCAATCTGCGGGTTTGTGGCAGCATCGGTGAAAAGCTGCGAGATTCTGTTTTGCTTCTGCGTATAGCTCTCGGGGAAATTCTCATCCGTTTCAGGGAAGGCCCGGAAGTTGCCGCGCAGCGATTCCATCTCGACCGTAACGGCTTCGCTGCCTGTAATCGTTATGGAGCCTTCGTAGTTCTTGGCAAGCAGCACAATGGCCTGCTTCTTGACGTTCGGGATGCCTTCCTTGATTCGTCTCCACGGAAGTCCGATTCTGCCTAGCGCCTGGTCGCGCTGAATCATCATGCCGCCCATTGTGTCCGTGGGAGATGAATCACCTCCGCCTGATAGTGCCGGGAAAGCCCCCGATAATAGCTGCGGCAATTCTCCGGCGAAGTTGTCTATGAATCCGGTAAGCTGCTCTGGAAATTGAGCGGGCGTCTCTTCCCAGATAACTTCTTCCATCGTAACGCCCGGTTCGCGGTCGAATGGATGCGTGGCACCGACCATATTTACCTGGTCTTTGGTGGCCTCGATGTTGAACATCTCATTGTCCATCCACTTCGCGGGAACGCCACGGATGAAGTAATCGTTCGCCAGCTCCATCCAGTTATTGAGCACTTCCTGAATCGGCACGAGCCAGTCTCCCAGGCCAGGACGATGAGCGCCGTCTCCTGACCTGGCGAATATCATGGTCACATGCTCATCCATTGTATGGTTATAGGCTTCGCAGAACGTCTCTCCGCAGAATGTCACATACGCCCCGCGAGAGAATTTCTGTAGCAGGGTTGCGCGTATGTTTTCATCCTTCACTTCGAGAATCGCAGCCGGGCGCAGAAAGGTCTTTTGCTCGGTAACGTCGTAAATCATCATGTCCGTCGTGTTGTAGTTGTCCATGACCCCCAAACGGACATTGATGCGGGCGAGCCTGTCTATATCGTCTCCGCCAGGGCCGCCCTGTGAGGGTTTTAGGTCATCCGCAACATCGGAATACTTCGCCTTTGCGATTTGCAGGTCAATCTCGCGGCATCGCATCGCATAGGAACACTCGGCGAGATTATTGGCCTTGATGGGCACTTTCCATTCGAGTGAGCCATCCACTTCGATTACTTCGCGGGCGCGCGGCTCTCGATTCTCCTCGTCACCGCCTTCTGTTGTCTCTCCAGAATCTTCTTCGCCAGTTTCTTGGCCGCCAGACTCGATACGCTCTCCCTCGACGGATTCTGTTTCACCTGTTTCCTCCTGGGAAATCTTTTCTTCATCCTCTGGAACCGCTCCCAAATCCTCCGTTTCGTAGCCAAATTGCTGTCCATCCTTTTGGAAAGTGGTTAGGATCATCGCGCGACCGTCCGTCCACAGATACCGCGACATATCCTCCATCTTGCCGCGCAGGTCGTTGTCGCGGTCAATCTTCTCCTCGATTTTGTTTGCGCCTTCCGATGCGGTGATGTCAATGTCGCTGTCAGGGTCAACGGGGCCGAAATGAGAAGTGGGAATCTCGCGGGTCAATGCAGCAGCAATCGTCTCGCGGTAAGGCGTGTAGATATTCGTCACGAACATCGAACGCGAATTTACGTCCTGGGGATTGTAACCTGTTCCTACAGCCGGAAGTTGCCAGCCTCCATTGCGCTGAGGAAGCAAATGCTGGAACCCACGGTCATACAAACGCTTCTTCCAAATGAGAATGACTTCCTCGCGCCGCGCGGCCATGTCGCGGTTGGAAAGTTCTCGGATAAGTTCCTTTAAGGCGTTCTGCTCCTCCGCCGATAGCTGGACCTTGCCATCCCTGTACCACTCAACTCCAATCAGCGTGCCGGGAGGATAATTGGGGACGCTGTTTTTATGTTTCCCGCTTGTGGATTCGTCCGTCATTAAAATGTTTTCATGCCGTCGCAATCATTGAGAGCGCAGCAGCCATTCCTGAACACTCGAAATGCTCCCTGCTTGCAGAACTGGTCGCGTCCGTGACTGTCGGGCTTGATTGCTTGCGAATGGTACTCGCAGCGGTGACATCCGAAGCCCTTGTTCGGAGTCTCGCCATAGTCGGCCAAGTTCTTGCTGATTTTCTCCGCGAACTCAAGTTCTGAATCACCGGCGTCCTTGTCTTCCCAATGCCGACAGGAACCATGATTGCCGCTAATCTTTCCCGTGACCGCAAGACAGGCCGATGGCTCGTATTTGTTGCAGTCCTCGCAAAGATAATCGCCCCTTGGGTCGAACACGCGAGAGTCGCCAGACCACGAGTCGGCATATTGGAACATCTTCGCGAAGGTATCGCGGAGATGGGCTTCCACGACTTCATCGTACTTCCCGGTGTCTTCAAATAATCCATCGTCCCCTCTGGGAGGATGCAAGACCTTGCGCGCCTTGAAAGCGCTTTTACCAGCACGTTGAGACGCAAGCCGAAACACGGATTCGGATGCCATTTAGTGCTTCGCAGAGGCAAAGGCTAGAGCTAATCTTGCCCGCTTGCCAATCTTCCCGGATGAATGCTTGTGTTTCTCCGCGAACTCGTGCGTGGACTTGCCTGCGCGTTCGGCGGCGGCTTTGAACACTCCCTTCGTGCCGCGCTTTTCAATTCCTTTGCTGACTGACTGCATCCAGTGTTTCGCCACCTTGTTTCTCCTCGGCTAAATTACAGGGCATCGGAAGCCCCGGCTCGGAAGGCTCCGCGATTCTTTCAAGATACGGGCGTGAATTGCGCGGCAGCATGTACACTACGCCTCGTTCCATGTCGTAATGATGGCACAGAACTCCGCCGTGGATAATCAGCTCGAATCCAGCTTCCGCCAATCGAGCGCAAAAGTACAAGTCATCCGATTCCTTGAAATCCGCTTCTTGCGTCCACTTAAACCACGGCTCGGTCAGATGCTCGAATACTTCCGTGTTAATCATCATGCACCCTGTCCCGGCTCCCCATCGCTTGAATACGTCTCCCGCCTTCCAGTTCCAGTCCGGCCCGGAACCCTGGGCTGTATAGACCAAAGGCTCAGGCGGCGTTCCGCGTGTGCAATAAACTCCCGCTGCAACCATGACTTTTCCGTGCGGAGGGCCTTGATGCTCCAGAAGATACATCAATCTTCGTCCGGCATCCTGAGGGGGCACTGTATCGTCGTCCACAAACCAAACGTACTTGCACTTGTTGGCGATGGCGTCGCGGACAGCGTGGATTCTGCCTTCCGCCGTATCCGCTCCGTAGATGTTGGAGATGCGGAAGTTCGTGTTGGTGGGCCAGCTTTGCAGGGCAATCGAGGTGAGCATCTGCAAGGGGCAGATGGCCCGCCCCGAAACGATGGCAAGCGCGACTCCCTTTCTTTCCAGTTTTGGAATCGCGCTTATGCCATCGCTCATACGCACCCCTTCCGCTTAGCTGAGTGTCAATGCGCCCGAAGCGGAGATAACATAAACCTTTCCGCCCCACGCTTGCAATGCGAAACCGTTCCCGATGGCTCCCGCCATTGTCACAGTCGTTGACGATGCGTTTACAGTGGATGTCGTGCCCATCGTCACGGCGTTTGTCTTGGCGCTCAGATTGACGAACGCCATCACCTCGCCGTCGTTGCCCGTCCCCGGAGGCCCGGCAGTCGGATTCGTGATGGTCAAAGTGAACGTGCTGGAACTGGTGAAAGCATACGTTCCCTTCGCCCATGAAATTGTCGTGCTGGTCGTGTAGCTGTTGAGAGCCATTGCGCCCGGAGCGAGCTGCGCGGGCACGCCGTTCCAAGTGTTCGACGCTGAGTCATAGGCGAGCACCTGGGTCGTGTCTGTCGAGGCTGTTGCCGCCGGCTGAATGATTCCGGGACAGTTACCCGACGACACCGTTCGGCTTCCCGTTCCATCCTGTTGCAATGTCAGCACGAGCCTCTGGCCGTCCACAGCGTTCGTGAAATAGAACGTGGTTGTGTCCACCAGAATGTATCTAAGTGCCGCCACACCGCTGACGTTGATTGTTGCTGTTACGGCCATGTTGTTTCCTCCCCTGCTCTTGCAGGTAGTGGATTCCCGGCCTGTCTCCTGTCAGCGCCGTTCGTGCTAGGACTTCGAGCGAATCAAAACCGTCTCAAAGGTGATGGTATTGTCGAACGCCACGCTTGCACCAAGCGCTGCTTCGAG